>Ga0163217_1116759_pt1 | contig 10849 bp, 7 predicted proteins | sample SynspAceP_FD_185933 | JGI IMG/M metagenome (GOLD analysis project Ga0163217, IMG submission 185933) | Saline lake microbial communities from Ace Lake in Antarctica - Synechococcus sp. Ace-P (PacBio error correction) | ecosystem: Environmental > Aquatic > Non-marine Saline and Alkaline > Saline ...
GGAGAGAGATTTCAATCGCAAATATAAAGCCCGGGGGGCGCGAAAATTCAACAATTTTTTAAAAAAAATCCGATCAAATTTTTTTTTTTCCCCCCCTCGCTAAAATCCCAACCCATACGACTTGGAAAGGGACACCAATAGCAGACATAATCGCACCTCCAGGTAGCCAGGTGCAGCCCCACCATGCGATGCCAGCATAAAAAATAAATCCCAACAAACCATTCCAAAATCCATAAGGAAGTCCTTCTTAAAATATTTAAAGCTCGACACAGGACGGTGATTTTCCCAATAATACTGCCGAATGGTGAATCGTAGCACAATAGTGGGAATCACAAATCCCCGCGATTTAGGCGAAAACCAACCAATTTCTTTCTCGTTTTGCTTCTAAAGTACACACCGGAATGGTTGGCGGCCGGACGATTGGGTTGCCCAAAAGCTTGTGAAATAGCAGGCCATCATATTGGCAATAATACGAAATGGATTCTTCTTCACAATAGCCCCCGTAATCATATTTGGAGTAAACAGCAAGAATATATGCATGGGCGAAAATCACATCCAATGAATTTCACGAATACGCGGGTATTGGAATACACTTGAAACCACTAAATGCCATATTTCGCAAAAATCCCCCAAATGGAATATCGGAAGTAGTGGAACGATCACATTCTCAATCAATTGCATAATGATGGTCTCAATCCTTTACCACCTTTTTTTAACGGTTGAATTCTCCTGATAGGAAAGTCCCAACATTAACAAAAAGCCAACACAAAGCAGACTCCCATCTATCACTGCAGGAATGTGATACTGAATAGGAACGAGATCTTTTCACTTCCGAATCTCAGCTGCTTCATTGATGATGGGAAGAAAGGAGCGAGGGGAAAATCGTAGATGCAGTGGAAATAGCTCATAAACCCAGAAGAGAGTCGATCATAGGCAATGGCTGCGGTAATCAGCGGTAATCTACTGCTCCCTTTGGCTAACGCAGAAAATGGCGGGGCCATGAATCAATCCAGTAATAAATCAGTGGAATGGCAAGTTCAGAAAATTGCCCAAAAATGAATTGACAGTCGAAATCCGATTGATGGATTCCGGTAAGTATAATCCGAAGACAATACCCAATACGATTGCGACTAAATCTTTGAATAATAGATTAGAGAAGAGACTCTTCATTTCTTTTTTGATGTAAAAATTGAGAGTAAGGGAACGCTCGTTTTGAGCGATTAAAAGGAAAATAGCTTCTGGATCTGGAGGCGACGAAATAATTAGACTCAATAAAAATAGCCATATATTTTAATTTTACGGATTTCCACCATTAGTCTGATCAAGCATGCCGATTATAACAGATGTAATTATTCCGATCCTCAATCGAATGGAAGCTTCACCACTTTCTGGAGTGATTTGGTCGGAACAGTGAAATCTAACCAACAAGTCATTCTCTCAGTATATAGAATATGCTCCCCAATAGTCTAGGTCTGAATCAAAATGATAGTCCATTCTTTTCCCAGGCATCGCAACATAGAATAGGTTCCTGTTTTATTTTTTTTGCTACCAAGCGTCATATCCCTGAATATGCTTTTAAATTCCACCTGCGCTCATTGGCCAAACGCCAAACTTATGTAAAGCAGCCTTTTTTCCACAAACTACTCTTCCGCTCTTGGCTGGTCTTGCTGTAATAAACTTTCAGCAATAGCTTATGCATCCTTACGTCGTGGCGAAATTAATTGGCAAATAAGCTACGTCCAAAGGGCTTTATTCCATAGATGGGAAATTTTGGGGAATTGCAACAAGCGGTCAGAAAAACTACAGGTAATCAAAAGATTAATAAGGTGCTTCATAAGGAATGATTGGATTAAAAACTGATGGCAAGTGTGAATTATTGCCCGAGCTATGTTGATTTCCGACGTCGGAGTAACAAAGCTCGTTTCGCCTGTGGAAAATCCGGAATCATAAACTATCAAAAATAAAAAGCGGGATTGCTTCGCCTACTGAGGGAGGTTTTGTCTTGTGAATAAATTCTTCGCACCAGAAGGGGGAATGAAACTAGGGATCATTTTGTTTGAAGTCATACTATCGGGATCCACTACGAGTATATCAGTTGGATTTCATTTTTTCGCGCACTGATTCATTATCCTTCGGATTGCAATCCCCGTGTAATTGATTTTATTTTTTTAGTCCCCGGTTGAATTTATTGATCCACCGTTTATTCCTTGGTCATTATTGAATGATAAGAACTTCGAATGGAATAGCAAATCGCTGATTAAAGTTGGCAGTGAAATGTGCTCGTGCATCTTTAGTGCTTGAGCAGTTTGGATTTTAGCAGTGTTGGCGGGACAATGACACCTTTATTCCCATTTCGGATAAGCTTAACAGTGGGTCAAAATATTTTTTCCCAGATTGGAACCAATTAGGGAAGTGTTTGGGACTTAGTTTTTTTCAAGGCGTCTCCCATGCTATTCATCATGGAAAAGCGTATCCTTCTGGAATATTTGTAGCATAAAAAGCAATCCTTTTTCTTTGCAATCATAGGGCTTATATCATTTTATATTGCTCCGAGCTGGTGATATTCCAGGGGTATTATCTGTAAAGAAGCACGGCTATATTAATTAATGACAACTGGTTGCCAATAAACAATTTCGCACGAAAACCATTGTTGCTTTCAATTTAAAGAAGTTTTTGCTCATGCTCCATTGCAACCGAAGTGAAATCGGATTAAAGTGATCTTCTTCCAAAACCCACCATATCACTTTTTGCAGATTGTGATCATTTAATCATAATCAGCAATTTCCATTATGGTAATAATGGTAAGCTGGTTTGTTTTGAGCTTTGATAAGTTCTAGGATATTAAAATAGACTGGTGAGTATATTGTTTCATTTTTTGGGTTTATATCTTTATATTAGCTAGAATTCTTGCTATATGGATTTCTGATTAGTTTTGGGTTTATCAAGTTTGAATGGCCGATTTATTTTGTTTTATTAAATTACTAGTTGTGCTAGGTTAGAAACCTAGCGCTTTGAATGTCTACCTATGCTTGCTGAGGAGACAGTTAAATTGATAAAATAACTTAAAACTATCGCTAAATATTAGAAATTACTTATTGAAATCCGATTGCCATTGCATTCATTTGCTTCGGATTTGCTTAATATATGAATCCACAGCGAATTATCCTCCTTTTTGGCCTTTTGCCCTGTATTTATTGGGTTTTTTATCGCTTTTATTATTTTACTCCAAGGAATGATTCTAGAAATGGCATATGGGCCACAGAAACATTTTCTGAATCAGGATAAGCTCACACAGTTGATAATCTGGTTAGTTTTGAGCTTCCAAACACGGCATTTAGGTAGATTGGGTCTATCCCCCGATTAAATCGCCTTGGAATCCACGAGGAATCCATTTAAACTCAGCTTAACTCGCACCTTCTTTTTTCAAAAATCTCTCCCATTTATGTAGGAGATTTTTTGCCATTTTTTTCTTCAGTTGGTATGAGTCGAAATAGGTCTTTTCTGCTCTTTCGAGCGAACCCTTCTAATTCTTTCACATAATTATCCCATGATTGACATTGGATCAGTGACAACGAGTTGTCTTTCTATATATTCGGTGCCGTTTGCGCCCTTTTTATTTATCATTCTATAAGAACCAAAAAGCGAAAAGTCTTTAATGAAGTTGTCTGAACTCGGCTTTCCTAAAACGGAACCCACTCAATCGGAAGATTTGGCGAAATCGTATGCACATCGGTCTTGATCCGAGAAAACAGTATTGGCATCATGAAGGTCGAGTGATCAACTTTTGACTAGTAGATGATCTGCAGCAGGTGAATCAGCGAAATTCAAAAAATCACCCGAGAGGTCAAGTACGAAAGGTTTATAAAGGAAAATTGTGGTTTCGTAGGAATTGAGCTGAACTACCCCTGGTAGAAGGCGCCAAACCACAGTTCTTGATTTTATGACGGCAGAATTTTATTTAATGACTAAACGGAGAGTCTCGTGCGCCGAAAAATGGGTAGACCTGATCTAAATTCATTGAATTAAATTAATATTCATACCTTCAGAATGCTGGTTTGCGCTATATATGAGGCAATCAAAAGAATCAAATGGGATAAGAACTGGCTTTGATCCCTCGCCATGGTGAATGCGTGGGCCCAGGGACTTCCTCGATTTTCCTGTTCAGGGTGCATGGGTGGTGGGGCATTTATACCTCTTACCTGATATGCATTTGTCTTGATGGGATCCACTTTATTTTTAGAATGGTCATCGCTTCGATTTGGCGGTATAGTGGCATCATGCACTCTTCTATTTGATTCGATGTCCAAAAGACCATTTGGAATACATCGGGTATTCGGAATCTTCACAATATGTGCGGTGGTGGCATACTAAACTATATGAGTTCTGGCTTTCCATGTATGTCTTGCACACCTTATTGGAGATTTCACCCAGGATGAGTAAAAGAACGTCAGCCTTTTTTTTGATAATTATTGTCAATCTATGGCTCCGATTTTTGGATTCCTCTCTTCCTTTGATTATATATCCTAGTAATTGGAGTTCATGTGTAATCTTTTTCCACTGGTCTTGGAGGGAAGTTGAAAAAGTGGCTAAAATGGAATGCCTTGTTGATTCTCTTTTGGATTATTTTTGGCCGTAAAGGGCTGGACTATGGGGAGAGTTTTGCCTCTGCGAATTTTCCGGATGCGAATGCTGGGATGGGTCAATTTTTCCTCGTGGCTCCCAATATAGCATCCCTGGCAGACCTAAAGTTTGGCTGCAGCGGCGGGAGCAGATTTTATTATAGCCTCTCTGTAGGAAATGGGATCCTCCAGTGCTAGCTCTTACATTAGAAAACGAGGATAATGGATTAACTGCAGTACTGCGGTTTTGATTTACATGGATTTGTAGAGGTGTTTGTTAGGTTCTGCGATTGTTATCCGTAGCAGTTGGGTTTTTAGGTATCGGATTGGTTAGAAAATGCCGGATTGTTGGGAATGGCCTTTCAGAATGCCTTTACGTCTTCAGCATGGGAGCCCTTTGGAATGATTCGGCCAGGGTTTGTTGGTTTGGATTACTGTTTTTTGGCGTGAATCACTTCTTCCTTGCAATGGGTACACCTTGGATGGGATTTTGAAAGAGAGTTACGGCTGGGGTAAAGTAAAGGGCAATCTCATTTGCTTGTGGCATTGGTGATGGGAATTCAACTGTCGCTGTTTTTCGTATGGCTACTTTGGATGATATGATATTGGGCAGACAGTCAGCTGAGTAGATTTGCATATTGGAGACCATCTTTTTTGCGTGGATTTTTGGGATGGAAGGGCTGGGCAGAATCAACCGGGGTGGAGACATTCCGGATTTCCGGCTATCTAAAATGGATCATGAATTGTGACTCCCGTTTTTTGCTGTTATTGGTATTTCCATGCTTATTTCACCCCCAGCGGAATGACTGGGCGTGAGCTATCGTTCTTTGGCAGATGGAATCTCTACAGTCTAGAGTCAGTGCTTTGATAGCCAAACTAACAATGATGGATATCAAGCAAGCATTAATTCTAAGTCCAGACAGCAGTATTTTTTGGAGAAAAGTGTCTATTCCCCTATGCAGAATCCAACTGGTTCTCTTATTTCTAGGATCATCGCATTGTTTGGTATTCCGCGTAAACGGTAAAACATCAGCATTCATGACCTCTCAGCATTTATTTAGCCTAGTATCCAAGGCTGATATGCTGTGACATTTACTGCTTCGACTTGGTCTTGAAAAAACCTGATCAAACCGGAGAGTAAAAGTGGTAAAATTGTTAAAGAGTTTAAAGCATTTTGATTTGTAAATGAGGTAGAAGTGTAATTTCCAGTGACCTAGGACTACTTGTATATTGGAGATGAGAAAATTAGGATTAAAACATTCTGATTTTTCCTCCACACTTTTCCCAACTTTCGCATCCAAGCACTGTATAAAATCAGCGCCCCATGTCATCATTCTGAAAGATATTTTGGTGCGGAATTTAGCTTGGGGGTTAAAACTCTATTGCTTGATCTTAGGGAGGAATGACTGTTTATTTGAAATATTCTATTGTTATTATTCAGGTGATTGTACTGAATTTTTCTCGAAAGCACTTCTTTTTAGAGATCTATTTTTTTTATTAATTCTTTACCTGATAATAAGTAAATCAACTGGACTTTCGATGTGCAAAGCTGACGTATAGGAAATGGAAACACTTTTTGGAATGACGATAATCCTTATTTATAGTGTCGGTTTTTATTTAGAAGATAAACTGATTTTGTAATAAGGGTAGTAATGTATTCTTTCGATTCCCATTGTGTTGATCAACCAATTTTATTAAACGTATGTGCTTGGCCTGCTTTAAATATTCTCACTTTCAATTTTTAATTTAATTATTTATGCTTTAGGCTTAGCAAATAGAGTAGCGGCAGATTTATTTGAGAGGAATACTTATGCAAATTTAGGACAGGATTGTAATTACGTTGCAGGGTTTCTGGTATTTTTTTTATTAAATAAATCTACATTTGCCATCCAGTTCAGCAGTGATTGAAAAGTTTGGAAGACTGTTCTGATCAACATCCCCCCCCGCAAGAGGTGGATAGTAATTTGAACCTATCTGGCAGGAATTGAAAAAGAGGCTGATAGTGGATTATTTGATGGGATTTACCAGGCAAGTGACTTAACGATTCGAATGATTTGTGGATTCACCTACAACACAGCTATGCAGATTGCAAGATTTTGGCCTTAGATCGATTCTGAGTAGATGGTAGTGGCGGAAAAGGAAAATGTAATGAGTAATCTCAGATAGCATTTCTCAGACATTAGCTTCGATATTTTAATTGTTTCATTCTAAATTCGAGACATTGTTGCTACCAGTAAGTTGACGAGCTTTTTTAGCAGGACTTATAAGTATCGTTTTCTCCGGGATTGAGAGCTGTATTTTCCTGCATCTTTGGCAATTTAAAATTGAAAATGCTGATGAACATCTGAGCTCAGATTTAGAATTTTGGTATGCGATTGGGCTTTGGGAGAATTTGATTCGAAGCTCCTTTTATGATTTTTATGGGGTTGGGCTTTCCTGAAAAATCATGATCCCGGGTATTGTATTATTATACCTGCTTTCACTAAAGTTTTTTCTATACGTAAGGAGCAGTCGGTTGGGAATTTAATTGGGCTTTTAGTGTGAAAAGTATTCCTTGGTGGGAAACTACCATTTTCATTTAGGATTATTCTACACTGGTGGACGACAAAGCCCAGTTCTTTAACGCTATGCATGCAGGAGGCTGTGCGTGTAATGAATCGAGGTTGCTTGTAGCTGGTCAAGTGGGTCGGGAAAGTCCTCACTTGCTTACCTTTTGAAGGAAGGCTTCTTATTTTGGGGGATGATTATGTGTTAGTGAAAACTGATCCAACTCCGAGTAATAATACGGATTACAGACCCTGTAATTGGAAGCAGAAACATTGAAATTCGGGATTTCCGAATTTAAAAGATCTGATAAAGATCCAATACTACATGGATGAAAAGGCATATTCAGATCTTGAAGCATTCCTCTTCCTTTTTTTCTTCTGTAAGGTAAAAGGAAATATTGCTACCTCAAGTGATGGTACATTAGAATCTTTATGACTCCAGTTTCGGCCCAGGCAAAGTGTTTTGGGCTTGCTCCTACCACCCTTCGTCACTAACTCCGATAGGAGACTCTTAATCATAAGATGAAAGACCTTTCAATGCATTCTGTCCTTCATGGATCTTGGCCCGGATAAAAAAGACCTTAGTTCGTCCTTTTTGGACTTAAGTATGGCGTACTCATGAAGCTTGTCAGTTGATAACCCCACGTTCATAATGGTCTGAATTAAACTCTCGGCTCTTCAGAGTGTGTTTTACCTCTTAAATGAATCCAATCGGTGAAATCATTTAGGCTTATTTTGGTCATGATGGTCATCTAGAGTAGCGTGGAAAATTGGGCATTCGTCGCTTTTGGAGTTCGATTAAAACTCTTCTTGCGATGAATTGGACATGCGGGGCGAGAAATGAAGGGATTAAGGCTCACTTGTTGAATGATGGGTTTGGGATGCAGATGACGAACTGGCCCTTCAAGACAGTTTTCTTTAGTTAATAATTATTTAAAGCTAAATAAATATGATGTCGTAGTGGAAGTAAAGTATTTTTCCAAGTCTCCAGAAGGCTTCTTCATTCTTTGAATGAGGAGGAAAATGGATTTAATCATGTTATCTTTGGAGCTTTGCTAGTTGCAAGTCACTTCACTTTTCTGGAAGAACTTGGTTTGATGAAACTTTGAGAATAGGTGAGGATCACCGATATGGTGATTCGGATTAAGAGAAAATAAGATCGATTTGGCTGTCTGAGGGTGACCATTCTACTACGCTCACAACAAAGTATACTGCACCGAAGGAATCAAAACGGAGATGCTGGATTTGATCGCAGAATCACTCCAAAGAAGAAGAACGAAACAAAGTTCACCTATACCTACATTAAAAGTCCTTTTCAAGGATCAGATCAGGTGGAAGCTGTTATGTTTCTGTTGAAGACTAACTGAAAATGCATTCAACGCTGCACTCATATAAGCTCAACTAATCATGTGTAAAAGTAAGTAGGTGGATTAATGAAGCCCTTCAGCAATCGAAGAAATATACCTCGTCAGATTACTTCATTTATACTAGTGCTCCAGAAGCAATCGAGTTAGGAAACTTTTACAAGAGCTATTGGAAGACCCCTACATTTACTGGATAAGTCAAATAACGGATTGGGTGATTGCCAATAGTTGATCATTCAGAGGTAAGTGATGATTCAAGAACCTGGAAAACAAGTTGCCGAGATTTGAATGATCTGCAGCAACTTATGAACGAATTAGGGTATAAAGGACGAAGTATTTGATGGCTATTTCAACTTAAAAAAACTAATGCAACTTTGATGTATAATCCCAGTGTTCAATGGAGGACGATTTTATTTTTGAGGTATAGAGTCCGGTGTTAGTCCAGGGGGATGCTAGTCAATTTGATTTGGCTTGATTAATGATGGCTCTAAACAGATTGACTATGAATCTAATGAGAGTAGGGAAAGTATCCGAAAGTAAGGTAAATTAATCAGCTAATCAGGAGTTTGTAAAGCGTTGACCTCGGAATATTAAGAGAAAACTGAGTGGATCGCATTTTTTGAATGCGGACGAGGGTGAGGTTTGGGAAAGCGATAAAATAGATGCCCAAATTGGCGGCCACTGGAATAACCCGAGGCAGAGTTGGTTTTTGGTCAGATGGAAAGAATTTGAGACGTTTCGGAAGTCTATTGCTGGCTTTGGAGCGAGGATAGATTGCCTAGCAGGATTTTTCGTTCTACTATGCTTTGAAAGTCTCTTTTTGATGATTTTGGAGGTTTTTGATGAGAATTGAAGGTGGGAATTTATTGATTGGTTTCAAAAGTAAGAGGAGTCTGGGAAGTGAGTCTCATTTGATCCCCAAAAGTATTTAGCGAAGCGAAGATTCATCGGGAAATTGACAGCAAAGTAAATAGCAGATTACTTACCCCCTGATCAGAAGACAATTATGAAACAGAAAAGTTAAGGCTGGATCAGAGAATTAAATACAAACCTTGCCTTTTGATGTGGTGAGGCAATCTTGAGAGGATCAGGAGCGGCGGTACAATTGCGTCTAGATTTGGGACTCACAAGTATCTTGGCTGAGATAGATTATGGGAGTTGATGAGCTGATTCTCTTTTTTTTTTCAAAATTGAAGGAGATAGGTATCAAAGTAGCTATGAGGATAGGATAAAGAAAGTCCTTTATAAATATTGGTGGCTTAGATTTGAAAATCTGATCGTCTCAGAGGTTTTGTCACTTCTGAGGACATAATATTCAGGTAATGTTGATTAAGGCGTTCCCGTTCTGTCTATTACGATGCACGGTATTTTCGGCCAATTGGCTGAATGTGGATATCTTTGTTGAAAAGGAGTCTGTATAACAGTTATAGAATTATTATCAGAGAGGGATGGGAGTCTACTGACCGATCTTTTTGAAAAATTTTAAAAAAGTATGAATTGGTGCTTAGATTTTAATCACTCGATTGGTTGGAGCACATCAGAAAGACAAATGGATTTTGCCATTGGGAAAGTTGGTATTTAGCCTTTTGGGAGTTGACAGTCAAATGGAAATGCGGTCTTCTCCACACTTTCTAGGGGAGATTCCCAGCCTTACCCTGATCTGCTTGCATGACACTTTTGCATGCGACGGTTCCATGAAGATCACTTACACATGGATTTTGGATGTCGCTATGATGGAAAAAGTGTTGATTCGCTAATGTATGGGAGAACGGAAGCACTGGTTCGGAGGAAAAAAGCAAAATTGGTTTTCACTATGGATGCATGTTTTGTCCGAGCGTCGTATTTACAACTCTTTCTCCTCCTTTGAACCTCCCCAATGCATCAAGGAGATTGATAACAAGGAGTTTTCGGGTCAGACTTTCTTACCCAAGTTAATTTGGACAGAAATAGAAAATAATTGATATCATTAAGGTTACTTCCCATGATCGAGGACTGAAAAATCAGATTCTTTTTCGAGATGGCTCATTCAGTGTAATCGATCTGCCTAGGATGATATTAAGACAAGGCACTTTGAGTTTTATTTGTCAAATGTGGGGGGTAATTTTCGGTCTCTTATCATACGGCTAGTGTCAGAGTTATTGAGATTTGAATATCTAGTTAGGTATGCTCAAAATAAATTAGGTTAATTGGGGCCTATTAAGGGATATTTTTTTTGATTTTAAAGAGACAAGGTGCAGGACTATGCCAACGACTTCCAAAGGCGTGCACCACGCAGCGAATATGTAAGCCGTCAGCTTTGCATTTACCCTGGTTTGACCCC
>Ga0163217_1046474_pt1 | contig 10848 bp, 4 predicted proteins | sample SynspAceP_FD_185933 | JGI IMG/M metagenome (GOLD analysis project Ga0163217, IMG submission 185933) | Saline lake microbial communities from Ace Lake in Antarctica - Synechococcus sp. Ace-P (PacBio error correction) | ecosystem: Environmental > Aquatic > Non-marine Saline and Alkaline > Saline ...
ATAATTTTGATTCAGCAGCTCTGCTTCCGGGGCACAATAATCGCGTGGTCAATACAAATGGCCGGTCCTTTGCGCTTTTAGATCACGAATTGCTTTTGCCACATGGCCTTAGGCGGACGCCCAACATCCATGCTCCCGGAACTGCCGAGTTCATCCTTAAACAGAAGGGATTACCTCGCAAATACTTATATGAGCACAGTAAACGCATTGCGTTTTTCACCGCCAGCAGTTTGCGCGAATAAGCGGCTTGCATCTCAGTTAAACCCGCGTACCTCAAGTACTTGTGATAATCCATAGTGGCGCGGATAATAGCTTTTTGAAAAGCTTGAAATGTGCTCTTTTAATTTTGAAGGGTTTCTGGGTAGATTAGCCACTTTGTTAACATGGCGCCAGTGTGACGTTTTACCGGCAGTGCTGCCAAGCCGTAAAAAAAATACTGACGCGTACCCCACTGTCGGCTTCACCCTGCCAACAAAATATTATTAAGGTCGTTTTACCCGCGCCGTTACTGCTAATATCGCCCAATACTTTCATTAGCCTTAATCTGCAAATTGATTTCAGTCAGGCGCTTTACGGCGGACAAATTTTTATACTGCCAGCCAGCTAATGGCTAGCGACACGTGCGTATCCTGCCACATCAGCTATAACCCTTCTCCGCTTCATGCCTCTAATACTCTCATTGTCCCTGTTATGACTAGTGATAAGTAGCCATAATGAGCTCATCCGGCCAAACTAGGTTAGACACAAGTGTCCACAAAGCAGATGACAATGTCATGCCGTTAACAATGAACTACAAGAGGGGTAAAAAAACTGACAACTAATAACACAAAAAAGGGCGTTCATACGCCCTTTTTTTAAATTGTTATATTTTTAGCTTTGTTGCAAAACGCTTGAAATCCGCTCATCTAAAAGGAGGATGACTGGAAACATTTTCCTGTCTTTGCCGGCGCTATGCGTTAGCGCCATTATCATCGGGCATTGGTCGTGCATCTTGACTTTGTTTAGACTTTGCAGAGCAGAATATCATGTTGTTGGCGTACCCCGAGCTAATTATACACCACCGCCGCTTTAAATTCGCGATAACGTGAAACCAATTACAATCATCGTATGGCATAAAAGATACTAAGATAATCTGCGTCGCATGATAAGACACTATTCCAAAACGCGGGCCATAGAAACCACGCACTCGACTTAAACACCACGCGGTCTACACATGTCCCTATAATGCCGCGATAACACCACAAAGTATTCACCACGCCTTGAATGAGAGTCCAAGTAACCATATCGCCAATTGCCACATGCTTATTTCATGCCCCCAACACCGCTTCAACCCTCATTTTCTTTGACCAGTTTTTGCAGTAAACCTGTACTCACTGCAACTAGCGAATTATTTTTATTCCAACACAGTGGTCAAAGGCCATTAGGGCTAGGATGCTCAAAAATACCACTTCGGCATGCAAATATTGCCGTTCAGCTGCTGTTTTACGGTTTTTGTACGAACCATCTTTCAGTGTCCATTGCGCGCCATGTGAATGACCTGCACGCCAATTACTGCGTCTTAGCCATCACTTCGACAGTAACAAGAAATAATAGAACCACATGAAACCAATCACCTGCCGAATAAACCAGCAAAGCTTGTAGGTTCTAATCCCCGTTTTTGGGCTAACGAAACGCTTGAAAGCCAAATACCTAAATACCAAGCACAAATTATCAAAGCGATTCACGCGCAATGTTGTGCTAAAACATAAATTTGTCGATACTAATCCTTTCCTCCGTTTATGGCGCGATATGGTGTCGCCTGAATTACAATGCATCAGAGGCGGAGGCGATAAGAAATATGTTTTACGCAGCTATAAGCTAAAGAGGTGGTGAACTTTAAAAACCGAGCTCGCATTCTATGACTAGATCTTTAGTCTTGAGTGTATACGGGGTTTACTTATTGTTGAGGCTACGAAGTGGATTACAGTAGGCATCTTATATCAAATAGCATTAATCGCGTGGCAATAGAGGTCTAAGTTTGTGCTATTGCAAGCATTCTGCCGGCTGCTAACTCCGCCGGACGTCTGCGCGAGACATCCTTGAAAGATTCCAAGAAACTTTAAGTGCTTCTATTATAGAGTTGTTGGCACTTTCATATGGATTTTTTAGATGTTTCACTATAGTGAGCGACTTCAAACTCATTACTACGCTAAGCTTATAGGTTTGGCATTAACTGAAGGTAAATCAGCTGTGTAATTATGCAACTACTGTTTTTTTCCCAGCACCACAAATTATAGTCAGCCGGTGAAATTAAGGATATTGCCTGAACCCAGTTTTTTTGCAAAAACTGCATACAATAATTACAGTTTTATATCGCGTTGATAGGTAATTTAATTGCACTGTTTTTGCAGGCGTTTATACTCACTAAGGTGCAAACCACATGACAATTCAAACAAAATTTTTTCATTCTGTCGGCCTCGGTAAGTCTTACTTTTCGCCGATTATTTTTAGCCACATCAGCCGGCACAGAAAAAGCCCAGAACCCCAAGATACAACGTGCACGATCAGGTCCATTAAGCAGCAGTTCCCTCACATAATAGATGTTTTACTAACCACACGAACGCACTAATGGCAGCAAGAGTACAAAATGTATGCGTTCTTGCTACTGAAATGGGGCAGAGTTAGGAACCGCCTAGGATAGAGGGGCATGTTTGAACGTAATGGTGTTGAGGCAAATAATTATTTATTTGGTGATTAAAGCCCAACCAGGTAATAAACTTGTGATTTAGTCGACACGGCCTGACATATTATGGATGGGCACAACAGGCAAACTAAATTTTTAGTATAAAAACAGATTCGGACTTATCAAGAAAATAAGTACCCAACGTTGTTAAGGAATAAAAGGGCGATTTGGCAACCATTAATTAGGCCCCAGAACTGGCAAGGCCTAAACAATATTTAATACAAGGCCAAGCCATATTAAGATGGGTTCAAGTTTTGAATATTTTAGGTAACCCATATTACCGGTTCGCGCCAAGAAAATAAAATAACGAACAATTGGTATTTGGGTATGGTAGCTATTCTGCTGACCGTTTGCTAGCATATTACACACTATTGAAAAGTCCCGGAATTTTTTAAAGAATGGTTTTATTGAGCCTTATTGACAACAAAATAAACTCAGAGCTCCACTCAGATCGTCATAATGACTGAAGAGCAAGTTTGCACAGGCTATTAAAAAATCCTAAAGATTGGGACATTACCTGCACATAGACGTTTTGATAAATGGGGCTAACAAAGTCATTTTAGCCGCTGATGCCAATGAGGTAAATCTAGCATTGTGATTTTTCAAGTGCTTTATCTTGGCTGTTAGTAAGGCAGTTATTTGCTGGTTTAGTCATCCTGCATTTACCTATTGTTTGCTGTTAAAAAATATGGGTGGGACGCCCTATTGAAGGAGTACATAAAAGCAGATGTAATAAATTTGCACTGGTAGTAGCCGATTTGAATTTGCGTTTAGTGAAAAGCAGGAACGATGATTTGGTCGCCTGGGCAAAGAGCTAAATAAAAAAAAACTGGTTTCCAGGCAAAAGTAACAAAATACCTAAAGAAGACGTTCCGCAAAAGAGCCGAATACCACTAGTAAATGTACGTATATCCTGAGACTACTTCTCTCACATTCTGGCTAATTCAGATGTTTCATAGCTGACCAACACGCTACTTAGACACGAATGGCGTTTGTGTCCGTTGAATCAACAAGTTCTCAGTGTGAAAGATCTGACAAGGCACGTATGAAAAGGTTGCTCTGCCGCACACTAGAGTAGTACCCGTTCAAGTAATATCATGGCATTTCAGAATATTCCCAGAAAAAGTGCTATATTGGCCAGCTTAGAAAAACAACTACCATAACGTCGCGCGACCAAGAGCACAAGTAGAGTAAATGATGCTCAGCAGAGAGAAGCAAACTAGCCGATATGAGCGACCAGAGAATAGTTACAAGTACTATCTAGAGGTTCATTACACAGATAATATTAGCCAGAGAGCCCGCGCGAGCCACCTAAGCCAAAACAATGCAAATTAATCATAAGAGCGGAGGCGTCAACCGGCAGATTTATAAGAGGACAAGTTCGTGATTGGGATCTTGATCAGGATGAGTTAGCATAGCGTCGCTCAAGAGCGGACTGCGAGATAAATCAGCAAAGCGTATACATGAGATAGCTGCCTTCTGTGTATAAATAAGTTTCTGCACAGAACACAATACATTGAGTATAGTCCACGCTGCGCGCTTAAATGACCATAGAAGTCCGCGCGAGCCGGTCGTAAGCGAAGGGAAAGAGGTTATTTGATTCCGTAAGGCTTCTTTGGCGCAAGTATGAAGTCAGAGCGTACTCTTCGCAACAGGAACAAATCTCCATTAAACTGAAGAGAGATTCACAATCATGAGTCTTCGAATAAATCGGCTAAGCGACCAAGGACAAAAAACGAACCTAATGCAGCGAGATTGCCGCGCAATAAAGCAGTCTGCGGCATTGAACCATAGTCCAACCGACGTATCAATTGTTATACAGGTGAAGATATCTTCTGACTCTAGTTCCATTGAGTGACTGCGGTAGATAAACCCATAAGTGTAAATAGAGCAACTTCCGCATGGCCAGTCCAAAACAAAAAGAAGTCTCATTGAGGTCGCATGATTCAAACAAACAATCGATGCTAGTCTCTTTAATCACGACCTGGGCGAGAAAAAGCCTGCTTTAACAGCTGTCAGCTATAAATCGAATCCGATGTGTGATTGAAATTATCATTACTAGCTACAATATTGCGCGAACCAAGGCTGGACCACCGCCTAATATCTATGAGAGACGGTGTATGATGTTTACTCCCAATAGGCAAAACTATTAAGTCAAGAACTTAGCTTTAAGCCACTACAACAACTATCTGACGATTTAACAGATTATAGAACGACACTAATTTAGGCATTTGGTCTTTGTGACATACTAACAATAGCGAAGTGCACGGAACCTGAGTCGTGGTCCAGACAAGATCCTTTTAGGCTCTACACTCAGGTTTTTTAGATATAAAGGCACAACAATGAGTTTCCTCGACATCAACTAGAGACTGCCCAATACATGCCGGGCGACTTCAATACATCTCCAAGAACTTTAATCACACATTCATCCACTACGAGCACATTCGGAGGAACGAGCGGCCAAAATGAACTTTGTAGCCCCACATGATGCGTGATGCCACCAACAAACAGATACCCGTTTTGGCGTTTTATAATGCCTATGGTCCCCGTGGCTCTAAAGCAATTCAGCTTCACGCGAGCCGTCACATGAGGCCGAACACATAACCCAATGTCTCTTGCGAGTTAGCAAGATATCCACTGCTCTTCACTCATATGATCTGAGTGAGCTTCTGAGCCAAGTTTCAAATCTTTTTCATTCCACAAAGTACGACAATCACTTAATGCGAGCAACTGAGCCAGTACACAACCACCAATTGGCTCAACACTCCCCTCTTTGAGAACTTTATAACCTTATGCCAGCACACATAGTGACATAACCTGGTGTCAAAATTGAGAGATTTCGTAGAAGCTATTAGGTTGCGTGAGTAAGACAGCGCCAGGCACACAATAACACTGATTGTTTTTTACCGCACAAAAATATCGATGGCCAGATACCTGGGATTAGAGCGCTATGTCAATCTTGCGTAAACTGAAGGTCACTTCACACGGATATAGGAGTCATCGAGCAGACTATTAAGCATAGATATTCCTCCATTAATAATTAACGTGGCTAAAGCCCACTTGAGTTTTGCTTGTAATTAAATCCACCGTGGTATTGCCTTTACGCAATTCAACGAAAAAATTGATCTACCTCAGATGCATAGACTTCTTTCTCTGGGCTCTTCGAAACGAATAAATCGACCTAGCGTCTTTCCACGCGTTTTTAAGAATAAATCTTTGCCGCGAAAATTCTATCGCTGTAAAAAAAAGCAATACCTCCATTACGCCGCTTGTTATTGACCAGCAACTTAAGGTGCTTTTTGAGTTGTTCAGTCGCTTCTGATTAACAGCTAATCGTGCAGCCCGATGCGAACGCACCCGAAATGCGACGGCACCCCGAATTAGCGACTGCACCCGAGTGCGACGCACCGGATTGCGCCGTTCGCTGATTTCATCAGTCGCTTAAGTGACAGGGCTTCATAGTGTGCAAAACACGTACCCCAACGCTGATCTGGCCGTAGTTAACATGGTCTATCATCACATAGCTGGACAAGAGCCTAACCTATTGATAAAAAAGTCAATGCCCACGGTCGTGAATCGCCACAACCAGTACTATCTGACGTTACTTAACCTATCATTGCAGCCCCCTTTTTAGTTAACCATAACGGTAACATCCTAATAATATACATAGTGGAGTGGCTCAATGCCCGGGTTATAAGAAGTGGATGCGTGCAAGACTTAACGCAAAAAGCTTTACTCTGCACTCCCATATTCGCAGCTAAATGACCCGCTTACTACACGCTCGCCTCTTACAAAAAAGATACCTTTTGCCAAGGGTGATAGCTGCTTTAAACAACAAGTCTTGGTCACTTCTAGTGCCTCTTCGATTGAGGAGAGTGGCCGAAGTACTTTGTCTTTTTTTATGGCTTCTGCTACAAGTAGCCATTCGATTGCTCGTCGCTTGCACAATCTATCTACTTTCTGTCATAGAACCTTGCTCAACACTTTCCTAACCTGGCGTGCATTTAAGTTGTAAATCACAATTACAACTTTAGCGCGCAGGACAAGCAGAAAAGAAAGCACTACACGCAAGAAGCAAAAAAGATCTCATAAGTCTAATACTTAGAGCTCACTGAGACTTTCTAAAACTTTACTTTTAATGGAGGCGTTATCTCTAATCGTCACCTGATTTTTCTCAGCATTGGACCAAATGGCAGTCTTTCGCAGGCAGAGATAAATAACGATGCTAGCAGTAGCTCTGCTCAATCACACGTTACCTTGCCTTATCAAGAGACCCAACGGCAAACCTGTAAAAACTTTATTCGCGAGGGATTTGACTTGCTCTAAATCCAACGGTTCTATGGCATGGCACTCCTTACCGGCTTGACTAATGCTCAAATATATCAATTACATCTTATCACCTCGCCGCTTGCTGATACTACGGCCTGCTATTGAGCGTTGCGGGAGTCCATCACTGTATGATAAAAACAACAACTTCAGGCTCTATAATGTCGAAAAAAACTCCAAATTACATAGCCCGCTATATATTGGCCATAGTTTAAATGTGCGGCTCTATAGGCATTTTGGCTGTAGCGCATCTAGCGAGCGCCACGCGCAACCATTGGTGCTGTACTTAATTCCGTTGACGGCTTACCCCTTTTATTGCCCATAGATTCCTTTCAATCCAAATGAATTCGACGGTAGAGAGTTTTGGCCGCTAATCAAGCAATGTCGAGATAAAAGGCCATGCATCCAGGCGATGGACCCAACAACAACTCAGCATGTTCAGAAGGTCTTATGGCATTGTTTCTCGTCAGCAGACAGACGGTATCGCGAAGCCGCGCAAAGCCGTCCGATGGAGAGCGCATTGATTGAACAGTCTTCATAAGAATTCTTGACGTATCCGTAGGCAAGCTATGCATAGCCTACGTCAGTAAATTGACTGTAGCGCACCCAACGACTCATGCCGTGCATATATGTAAATCAGACCATACTTTAGCTGCTAGGGTGCCATCTCCTTGGGTTATTTTTCTTGATGATATTGGCGCAACAGCGCACGCGGGCAGAGCACACTTTATGCAAGGTGCAATATGTCTCTCTCTCCAAGCGCGCGAGAGACTCTCTTAAAATGAAATTCCCCAAGGTCTATCGTCCTTTAATTAATGTGATGGACCCACTATGGGGCTTTATCAAGCAATTTATTTGCGTTTTTAGAGGCATTCATTATGAATACTCTGCTGACTAATCTGATCCAACGAAGTCCTGCGTGTATTGTCGTATGTTGAAATTAGCCCAACAAGGAGTGGAACACTGGTGACGCAATTTCCTTCGAAATGATCAAACAAACCAAGTAATAGTGTCAGCAGCATTGCCTTATCAATAGTGAAAGATTTTAGACAGCAGTGAATGCAAGTGGCGCCGCAACAAGTCTACGAGGCGACGATGGAAACAACTAAAGCTCGTTTGCAAACGAAGCCAGTATTCTTGGCCTTGGCTGGGCGCCAAATGACACGCTCAAAGCCTTATAATTTTAATACGTGACACAAAGTAAAACAAAACTGGATGGTTAACAGCCTGTACGCCTACTGCCTAAGCGCAAGTTTTGCGATTCCCAAGAAAGTCGATATTGTGCTTGAGCGCCCGACAATCAAAGTGTGATCATTTGCGATTTTTATTACGGGCAACTACCGAGGCCAGAGAGACGCGGCAAGAATGTCTAGTTATATATATCCAGTGAAGAACCAAATCTAAGCAGAAGTCCGAGCGATATTATTGGAGCAAAATGCTGTAAGTCTAGATATTCGCTCTATGTAAGGCACTGATCGCAGTTTCAGATAAAGTAACTGGCAAGAACCAAATATTGGCAACATGGTGCGGCTTATGTGTCTACCGCTCCAAGCCCTCGTGTTAGTAGCTTTTAGTCTTTAGGTGCACTCGACGCACCCAAGCAGTCCAGGTGGCTGCTGCACCATCTTGCAGTAGCGCGGCCAGCGGCAAATCAAGGCTTTTTACTGAAATTGCAAGCCTTTGCTGGGTGGAGCTCAAATGGCTAGGAGTCTACTTATTTTGGTAATCCACGCCACGTAGCGGCGTCTCGAAGCACCAGTATTATTTACTAACAAAAAGCCGTGAAAAAGCCGAGAACTAACAAGTGACTGAATTATACCAAACCAGCAAACAACGATGACTAGCTGGCTTGTCGTAATGCGCATATTTAACTCACCTGCGCTTATGAGCTAACGACAGGTTGTGGTGGGGCCACCGTATTGTGTCATTTATTCACTGTTTGCGCCTTTCGGGGCTTAATTGTTTTGGTCAGAAGAATGCCATAAATTTAATTGAAATAGACATATTTTCGGTTCCAAGCGTTGGATTCCGAAGGAGTTCGGCAGTAGAAAATCCAAGGTTTTGTGGCTTTGGGGATTGATATGGGCATCGAGCACAGGGTTTGCCTGGCCTTAAACATTTTGAGGGAGTTTGCTAAAACAGCGGGCGGTTATATTACTTACTTTAAGCCGTGCTCAGATTAGATACTTTAACTAGCTTAATGACAAACCACAGAATGTAGGGTCGAGTTAATTAGTTTGAATTAACACTAATGAGTCTTTTGTTGAGATTCAAGTGGCACACCTATATTACTTAGTTCACAAGGAAGCTCAATACGGTGAACATGATAAATAAGCTCGACACATTTTTACTCTGATCATTTTTTGCTATTATTTTCTTTTTGCGCGAGGTCAAAGACAAACAATGACTATAAACCTGTCTCCGATTTAGCAACGAGCTTGGGTATCCCTATGGGTTTTTATGACGCTTATATTAATTGTCAAACATCTCCATATGCCCGTTTATGAATCTGAGAGTGAGACTCCTTAACCTATAAATTATATCCATGGTGTGGCGTCTGGGGTGCGAGGACGAAACTTACCAATTAATGCAAATGAGAGCGAGGAGCATTCTACGTTTTAGAATGTTGCAACAGTAGTGGAGCATGTATTAAGCCCTACTCATTAATTCCACTTGCCGGTGACAAACCTAAATGTTGAGAGCCACAACATTCAGCGTTTTTAGCTCTATATCGACCAAAAGGGAAGCGATAGCCCGTGGTTTGAGAACAATCATATAGGACAAACCTGGCAATAGAAGTTCGAAAGCCGGTGACACTAACAAAAATATCAGGGCGCGAGTTATTTGTGGTCACTAAAAATAAAACCTCAGCAATAGTTTCATTTTCCCCACACAAACAAAGCCTTATGTAAACCTGCACAGTGTTTTAAATTCAACACAAGAAATAAATCTGACCAACCAATAATCGAAGCAGACATTGTGGCTACAAACACAAAAAGTCAAATCTATATATATGAACCCCACACATGACGAAAGTCGAGACTCATGAGTTGCCCGAAAAATTACCGAGAACGATAATATCCCTAATCTTAATACTATGCGATTACCCAATTTTATCAGCCTCAGTTGTGACAAGTGGAATAAAGTGCGGCGTAGCAGAGTAGACTCCATTGCGGCCACAGGTAACTACCACGATGGCGCGCGAATTTCGATCATCGGGCATATTGACAAATCGCGAGAATCTAACCTGCAACCTTAAGTGATCCTGATGTGCATACACTTACGATTAACTTAACGCAGGGGGATTGGGATATCCAAAATATAACCGCCTCCTGCCTGCACGACCTTACTAGATTTGGCAAGCCTTGAAGTCACTAATTCTTGTGGCTCTGAGCGACGTAAATTTGTGGGATTTATTGTGCTATGAATGAAAAAGCTTTCGAATAGCACGCAAAAGTAAATGGTATCGTGTACATGCGCAATATGACAGTCACAGGCACCACAATAGTCCGAATTCTTTGTGTAATGACGCTTGCCTCAGCTGAGTTACTGCTTAGCCAAAACATATTAGTAATTTACTTAAAGACTCTGCTTGTCTATGATGTTTGGCTCGGAGTTTTTTTTTTAGTTCCCACTATTAGCTAATGCTCGTACTATTTTTAAATCGCTCGCCTCTTGTGCATTGTAATCAGCCGACACATATTGACAGGAAAGTACCCCTCCCATGAGTAAAACGGAGGGTATTTATGTTTCGGGCATTAATTTATGTTTTTTTAGCCATATTTGCGGTGGAGAAAAGA
>Ga0163217_1063808_pt1 | contig 10848 bp, 8 predicted proteins | sample SynspAceP_FD_185933 | JGI IMG/M metagenome (GOLD analysis project Ga0163217, IMG submission 185933) | Saline lake microbial communities from Ace Lake in Antarctica - Synechococcus sp. Ace-P (PacBio error correction) | ecosystem: Environmental > Aquatic > Non-marine Saline and Alkaline > Saline ...
TGTGAGGTTATGAGTGGAATCATAACCGGGTTTGGTAAAAACATAATTACGTTCTGGGCTTCAGGCAATTGGAACATCTTATCATCTACGAGTGAGAAAAACTCAAAGAACTCCTTTTCTGATACTCTTATTACGCATAAGCGGTCTTTGCTCGTTTTATAAACTATTTTAAATTAGTTCCACTTTATACTGGGGTCTTCGATCCTGACGCTTTATGAGTTGTGGGTCTTGTATACGCAGCACTTGGATTTTTAATGGTGTTTTATCACAATGGGGATGGAATCATCCTACTCCGATATGGAAAAGATAGAGAGCAAGCATCAAGTATTTTAAAACTCTTCAGCCTTTTCTTTAAGCTCTTCTGGTGATACTAGTACTCGTTCTAGGTTTTTATGAGCCATTATTAATCTCCAATGCTTGGTTTAAGCGATTAGCTGGTGATGTGATATTCCTTTATGATGCCTGAGGGAATTTTTTTTTTTGATACACTTCAATAGTTCTCGTTTTGCCGAATTATGCGATTAGCTCAAAAAGCAATGGTTATTTTTGCCCAGCACTCAAAACTGTAAATGTGCTTATCAACATTGGATTGAATTTTTTATTGATTAATTGTTTAGAACTATGCATAGAGGCAGTAGTTTATTAGCAATTTAGTAAGCTTCAGTTGCTACCGCTTAATAGTTGGCTGTCTACATTCACCATGCTAAAAGGTACTTTGAATAAGAATTACTTCATAAAGGTTTGGTATTTGGCCGTCCCATTCATTCCCTGCCGGTATTGGTCATGTTATATAATGAGCTTAGATCGCTTCTATTCTAAAGAATGTCTGAAGCTTCATCTAATCTATCTATGGAGAAAGCACTACTTCAGATTACATCGTTGGAGTTTAATAACGCCTGCTATACTCGCAGTTTTATGTATGCTAGTTAACAAATGTTAGAATGCATGGCAGCCCTTTCTTATGAGCAATCAGATCAAACAGAGAAAGCTCTGAGTTATTTGCCAAACCTTCACCTTTTTTAATGTTGCAGCTTGCAATACTTCCTTTTGACGTCTCACTTTCTTCACAAATGGTTTCAACAAGTCCCCATTTTTAGATGGCGTATTTAAATTGGAGAGAATATTGGATGGGGCTTTCAATTGTACCACCATTTTACTAATAGCGTATGGTTCCTAAGGATGGTATGTGAATTTTTCCAAGGCAGGAATTTTTTATTGCTGAAAAAAACAAAAAAACTACTCAAATCGACATAGTTGGTGCTATCAGTGACCATTTTACCATACCTAAGTTCTATCCCAATGTATGGATGATGGCTTAGCAAATTGCTCAACTAATAAGTTATTTGATTATGGCAATCTCATTTAATAGGTATTCTAACTCGTCATTTCGCGTGCCGTAATAAACTCTGGCAAGGGTTTTGCAATAGTGGAGTTGCGGCATTAGCAATATTTGGAAAGTCTTTTATCTAACAGTTTTTTTTCAGACTTACTTGCTTCTATGCTACATTTTTGTAATAGCTAATAAGTTGTAATAAGTTATGTTGAGTTCCGGAATCTATTAGCACAAAAAGAAGGCTAATTTCTTAATATTAGTATATATTATTGCAGTTTAACAATTAGGGTTTCAAAGATGGTGTAGTAAAGTAGGTATATTGTATGTAGAACGCCGTTTAATGTAACCAATGATGGTGGCTACGGATTGAGTACGATATTCTAAGAAAGTTTGCGTGCAGAGATGGGTGGCCAGTCTTCGCTGCTTCACGTTTATCTTTGCTTTGATGAGAGCGGCTTAAAACAGATCCTGATTATAAAAATCGGAAAATAAGCGTTTGCGAATATGCCTACGGAGATTTCGAATTAAGGTGATTGCAAAACCTAATTCAGATATAACCAATAATGAAAAACTGGTGAAAAACATCTAAAATCTACTATTGATAATGATATGGCAGTAGATACATGTTAGTTCAGGCCAGATTTACCTGGATAAAATCGTTTATTAAGTAGCAATGGAAGTTACTGTAGTGTAGTAAACGCATAGCAAAATAAAGGGTGTAAAGGTGAGCTATTGGATTTTGGAATAACGTTTCTTCAGGGTCTCAAAAAAACCGTAGAATTCACGATTTCAGGGTATTGAATTCCAAAAATGTTACCAATTGGAATCGCCCAATCCATGGGTGAAGCTCGATCTAAGTAAAGGTGTGTGCTTGATTTTTCACATCAAATGGTTACGGTTGTATGCGTTTTCGTAAAAAAATTCAGTTATACTTGGGTACTTGAATTCCCGTGATGTGACTCACTTAAAACTGTGTTGCACATTTTCTCAATTCGAAGAAACCTATGATCAAAATCATATACCCGAGTAGGGATCTAATCTTTGAATTGATCTTGCCGAAAATGATAAAGGTTAGTGAGCTAGAATATTATTCTGTGGAGTGGACAATTAATCTTTCTGTACTGAATTACCTAATTCGATTAATCAACATTTTATCATTAAAAACCTCAGAACCACTACAATCGGTAATGTAGAGAGTAGTGCCATTAAATCTTACTGTGAGATAGTGCGCAGGGATCCTGATGAAGAGTAAACTCTTTATCCTTAGAAAATCATTAACACAATTTGTTGAACTACTGAATATTGTCCATCAGGTTCAAGATTTGAATCAAGTTCATAAAACCTATACTAGGTTAAAGGGTTCGCTTTTCAGTAAATTTAGTAGTTCTGAGGATCGCCCAACCTCGTGTAAATATATATCATAATTCTTCCGTTTTCTACTTTCAAGTCATGTAAATGAAACCAACCAACTGGAAAAAAAAAAGGGGGGGGGGGATTTAATTCGCAGCAGGTTTACTACTCAAGCTAGTTTAATGTTTTTAACAACACTTGCTAAACCAGATGTGAACTGGAATTTTCTAGACTGGCGTTACATACATTAATCTATGATTCGTGAATTCAGCACGACGAGTGCTTCTTCCTTAAAAAGAAAAATTGTCTGTTAATTGAATTCAGGTTCTGCTCACCTTCTTTGTTAATGAAAAGACCGCCATGTTCCTGGAGCCTTCGGTTAAATAGAATTGTTATCAATCTGCATCAGGATTGGGATACATCTCAAAAATAGTTGAATTAGTTGGTTCATCAATCTCTACAATCCACGCTCCGTTCCATTTTCATACAATTATTTACACAATAGATAATGTGAAACCATTTATTCATCATATCAAACAGGAGGCCGGTCCACCATGTCCAAATTGAATCGTAAATAAATCTGAGTATTGAAGCCCCCATTGATTAGCTTTTACCTATACGGTTAACTGGTTCTGGCATAACGTTCCAATCGTTAAAACCATGAGACATCAACCCACATAGCCCGCCTCATTGGTTCATAATCATTTATATAGTTCGACAGCCCAGAATTCATTTATAATCGCCATCTTCTAGCGGGTCCCATGTTCTCAGCCATCTCTGTATCTCTGACTACTAAAATTATTTCGCGCCTAAGCTCTTCCTTGCCACTGTGAGTAAATCATAGAGTACATCAATATCTTTTCACCTAAATGAACCGCCAGACTTCTTACAAGTCCATTTGCGCGTAGTAATGATAGTATGGTAAGTTGTTGGGCGCTACTGGATTATTACTTCCAATCCGTGCACTCAGTAAGTAGCTGCAGCAAGTGGAAGTGTACCGTTATAAGATGGTCCGGTCATTCCGACTTTTCCAAAGTCGAACCAAAAAATGCTTTACCTTTTTCAATTTTCTTCTCTTGTGGTATACCCATTTTCTTTTCCTGTTACCATCAATAACACTAGGAGCAAGAGACTCATTGTCACCACAACTGGTTGTGCCCATCTGAAAAGTAGTTCCAGGCGATGACTGAAATGGACTACAAATATACCTCTTCGATACCCAAGTACTTATTTGGGATTTGAAATAATTGTCTTATCTCCAAGTGTATTACTTCTGGTGAACTCTTCATCGAGAATTCCGCAAACCTGATTACTCTAAATTGACCAAAGTTCACTGGCGCACTTTCCAAAATAAAACATCTACAAAACCTGCTGTACCTGCCATAGTATGGACTTGTTTCATAACATGAAGCTTTAATTCTTTCAGTTGTTGGGTCGAAGTTACACCAACGTGAACTCTATCCAATTACCATCCCCATCTGAAGTCAAATTCTGTTCAACCCAAAGAATCTGCTCGCGTATTAAGTTAGTTGGTCTTGTAATTCGGGATAACTTGGGGCTAGACCATTTTCAAAAAACAGGGAATTGTATTTCTGATTCTTGAGCAATAATGGTAAGCTTTGGGTGCTTAGAATAAAAAGTAAACCAAGAATAAAAAACCGAGAGATGGGTAGCTAGAATTTTTATACATTAATCGATTTAAAAGATATTTCAGAATTATTAAAAATATTATTGAATCTAATAATAAAAAAATCCCCCTTACACGAGAACGCATAGGGATAAAGTGCAAGTAGTGGAAGACCTTAGTCTCTGTTTGTTTTACTATTATTTTTGAAGTGCTTGGAATTCCTTTCAAAAGACTCGAACTGCTTTCGCAGATTCTTTCATAAGATCGCTTTCTGAATCGGTTAATTCAACTTCAATAACTTCTTAATTCCGCCTTTTCCAAGTGTTTTACACGGAACACCCGATATAGAGAATCGTCCAATTCCATATTGCCATCAATATGAGCACATACAGGGAAAAATCATTCTTGATTCTAATAAATATTGCTTCATACCATTTGGCGGCAAGCACGCGCCTGTGCGTACGCATGCTGAGGTTCCCATTAAACAACTAATTCTCCACCACCTTTTTAGGCGGGTTTACGATTTTCTTCTACTAACCCCCAAACCACCCAAACCCCCACCCAAACGCTCCCAATCAGAAATAAACTGTGTTATTGCAATTCAGAAAGTGTTTGAAAATCTGGTAGTGACATAGTGTCGCCATGACCACCCATCATAAAGCTTGAATATCTTTTGGAGATACCCTAAATCTTCAGCAATAAAGCAACGGTAGCGAGCAGTATCTGAATAGCCAGCCCATTCCCATCACTTTTTCAAAGAGTCAGAAGCGTCCTTGGCAACCTGTGACCATAACGTCTAGAGGAATTTGATAAATAAATGCTCGGGTCTACACTTTTTTACCATATAATTCCATGATAGAAAGTAACGTCACGCTCATGCTGGTCGACGTGGTACTCCAGCAGTTATCAACACAAACATCAGAATTAGCAGTAATCGGCGTAATCGTAGTGACATAATTCGGGTATCAAAAAGTGAATGGAGAAACTTGCATTGATCAAGTCCTCTACCTTTGAGATAAAATGTTTATTCACCGTCTTTACGTTCTAAATCTTATGCGCTTACTCTTGTTGGCAAAATCTCTGTTGGCAACCTTTAATGCTACGGTTGAGCCAACGTTACCGCCTGCTCCTACCTACTGTTACTTTCATGATTGGTTTATTTTTCGTTTTAACTGTTATAATCGTTTCATCCTAAATTTCCTTCTAACAATTATGAATTTAGATGATGAAAATATGAAAAAAGGTTTTTAATGTCGAACAAAAATGAGGAGTGCTAAAAAATGAAGTAAGATTCAATCTTAATTCGTCCTGAGTCTTGTCCCCAACATCATTTATTTCTCAATGTTCCAAATAGTTCTGCCTTCTAAATTGGATCAAATAAAGGTGCGTTCGAACTCAATATTTGCAATTTCTGAGACGGGTTATTCATCTTCTTCACAATCACTCCATCCATACGAAAACAGAACCCGCTTTGTTGTTTTCCCTTAATTATAAGTGTTTTTATCCGATCGAAGTACTAGTGGTCCTAGTTGTTAAGAGAATGAGGATAAATTGGGTAACAAGTTAAAACATCTGAACCAGGTGGCTACTATTGGTCCGCCAGAAGAAGAACTATATTGCTGTTGAATCCTGTAGAAGAAGCTACAAATTAGGCCATTCGCCCAATAGGTATTGATGAAGATTATCATCAATATTCTGCACTAATATTTAACCATCGATGTTGTGTCCTTTTTCTTGTGAAAGAAACTCATTAAGTTTGCATAAAATAACTATTCCATTTTTATCAGTCGCCTTCAAATAAACGGCGCTTGTCAAAGAGTATAGTTTTTATCTAGGATACTCATCTAAGGGCAAGTTCAAGTTCTTCCAGTTTGGTATTACCATAAACCAAGTCGACCACTCTTTACACCAGAATTGTTTTGAGTATTGTGATGAGATTCGAGCAGTATAGAGGATAGTTTCCATCGCCCTCCCATCACACAACAATACGCATTCCTTCCATAGAATTGCTTCATCTGAGGTTTGTTAAATGGTAAGGAAATCGGAAGCTTTTAAATGCCTAATATTTCACAGACTTCACTACATAAGAGTCATGAGCCTCACTTTTTTCAGCCCATTTGAATTCTGAGTGTAATTACATCCTTTTAACTACGTACTTTTGGATTCCGTAATGACTGCAAATTTCTTCATATACAAAGGTAAAATCTTAACCTTTAATTCCTTCATTCCCTTGATTCCTTTGCAGCCTTCTCGCTTTAATAGGTTAGTATCATAGCTCGAATGCGACCATTTTTGGCCTGATCTTTTGGATTCCGATTGATATTAACTCTTCATAATTGTTTAAAGTTCATATCAGACTTATCCCACAAAAGACAGAAAAAGACCCAGGATTGTAATTTATTCATTGAAGTAAAACTTCTTCATTTTTCTGATTTTACCAAAAAGTCGAGGCGAGCTACTCCGGAAGCATCGAAAGTTTTTAAAAAATATGTACGGCGAGCGATCTTAAATTTGATCGGTGAGTTCCGCTGAATATCAAGCCTGGAATAAATTCATGCAGCCGAAGCCATGCCTTTTATCAGCGCTACCGCCACTTGATATTTATCCTCAAAAAGAAAGAGTCTCAGTATTACCAAGAGGTCGTTCACATACACTAGCACGGCAGTTCTCTGCAGTTCTAACACAGAGCAGTTTATTTTCCATCATGGTGTTGAATGGCTCATTCAACTAAATAGATGAGCATGCATATCGGAAGCAAAGTTTCAATGCTTCAATCAATCTTCTTTATCATTAACTTTTTTAACTCCAATACTATTCCAAGATTTGCTGTTTTACAACTAAGAAATCTAAGTAACTCGGCTTCTTGAATGATTGTCTTTTTGATGATTTCCAATCACTTCATAAAATTCGGAGGCTAGTCGTTACCGGATATGTATTAGCTTCACATAATTGCTTTTGCTCACTTGTCCATCCCTACAGATGAAACCCAAAAACTCCGCTTTCCTGTATAGGGTACATTAAACATTCACAAACTCCTTGAAAAGATCGTTCTCTCCCTCACGTCCATGAAAACACACACAACAGCATACATGGGAATTCTTTGAGGTTTAGAAATAAGCCACTTTCGTTTTGCTCTTTTAATAGTGTTCTACCAAATATCATCTTAAGCAAAAGCGCAAGACTAGCCTCAAACTCTAGCTTAAGCAATCATATAAAGTGGATAAATCTTTTAATGATTCTCCTGTTAACCATCGTCAGTTTTTAGTGAATATAAAGAGGGACAATAGGTAATGAGCTTTTCTCTCATGATATGACATGACCTGCAATTGGCACTTATAACGAAACTTCATGTTCCTGGGGAAACACCACCGTAGGCTACAATTAAATTTTTCTGCAGACATTGGGCTGATTAGAAAAGTTGCAAATAAAAAGTGCTCAATATAGGAGAAAATTTCCCTTCTCCTTTTCATTCATTACTATTTCATTTCTTATTGTCTTGTTCCTAATTTATAGAACTTCGAATCTTCACTAAAGTTCGTTAATCCACCAATATACCTTATGCCAAAGAGTAAAGACGGTATCTGAGCTCGATTTTATGCTTAAAAGAATCGAACCGATGCAGTCCCTCATAAAGTTCTAGTTGTAAATTCATCTCATTTGATGTGTGAGTAAATGTATTAACCCTCATATGGCTGGACATATCGGGGAAATTGACAAGGACTGCTTTAAAAGAAGGGAAAGCTTTAAGAAATGGCTATGAGAGCCTAGGTTGTACGTTCATGAAATACCAGGTGACAGTGGCTTTCCAGATATGGTCTTTGTGCAAATCCACCACACCATTTGCCAAATATTACTAAGATGGGACTACAAGTAGTGATGAAGTGTAATGCATACTCACAAAGAAAAGGTGGAGTGTTTCGCACATTCAAAAAAGTATATGAAGAAAGTAGCGACGAGACATTGTACACTTAGTGAAACTAAATTTACCGACTTTGAAGGAAGGGTGATGCAAATATGGCATCACAAAAAGAGACTAATTTTGGGAGATATGGGTAGTTCGATCTTAATGGATATATGTTCATATTCTAAGAATCTTTCAAACTCCAGTTTGCCCTTCTCGAACTAATTGATTGATCGCTTTTACCATCTGATACCTGTTTTTTGTGTCTTAATGAGAAACAGTATGGATACATTCTAAGCTATTTAATGAAGAGGAATTAAAGCTTATCAAGCCGTTTTTCCAAATGTAATTGATACTATGAACATGAAAGCAGCTTGAGTTATTTGCGTGTAATGCTACTTGTCCTGACGGACAAAAATTACTTATTCAAGAGGGAATTGTGTTGAGGCAATAAAGCTAAATGGAAGATGCGGATTTATAAGTTCATGAGCTTTAAACAAATGAAATACCTCAAAAGTGGGGAAGTGTCTTTGTATGAAATGAAGTTGTGGTAATGGTTTTGTAGATTTTGACTGTAAGTGTTAAATGTAGTGCCTCATTTAACACTTAACATTGAGCATTTTAAAATTCAATGAAATTGATAAAACCCTTAATTTCTTCTTTTACTTCTCCTTGCGTAATTATATCCTCAATACAATTAGGTTTATCCCCCTCTAGGAAAATTTTTTGGATCCCGATTCCGGCTTCTGGGCAAATGCTGAAACTGCAATTCTGAATTCTGATGTTTTTCATTGAAGATTAGACGGTGAAGTTTCGGTTTTATTATGACGAACGAGAATCCCTCACATTTTTGCCGATAATGAATATGATCTCTATTTTCGTATCAAGGCTTATATCACAGCAGAGACCGGCTTTTCAAAGGAAACTGCAAACGGTATGACGCAGCCCGGTAAGACTTTCCGGAAAACTGAGATAGAACCTTAATAGGATTTCAGACCGCAGACAGGGAATGACTTACGGCTCTGAAAAAGCAATGGATTGATGAAAAATACCCGAAATCTGGGCGGCAAATAAATGCTTATCAGATGGAGTCAAATCCTATATTTCGAAAACTTTCTCTCCAAGTGATTATCGCGCGTTGAATGACAAAATCCTAGATTTTGATCCTGAAAGAATGGGGCGCCAGTTTTTTTTTTTTTTTTTTAAAACGGCGCCATTTGCTTAAAAACATGAACTCGTACATTAGCTGAGGAAGTAGCGAGCTAACCAGTAATACACTTGCTCTTTGGAAATGATTTTATCGATAAGTTTTCCCCGGTTTTAAACCTGAATTAAATGATCCAATCATCACAATTCAAAAAAATGGGATTGATCCTATCCAGTTCAAGCTCAAGATCCATTTAAACCAGCCCTGCCTTGAAACTGAAAAAATTTCGAGCGGCCCAGAAGGGAAGTTGGTAGTAATAATTGGGCCTGTAAATGCTCAAAAACAAATTCAGTTTCCTAATTTGGCGAAATGATCCTCATCCTTGGACTTACACTACATCAATTCTGGATGAAGTTTCAACTTTCACGCGCCAGGTCTAAAAATACCCTAGGTGTTTCTTGTACAAGGTGCACAGGTGTTAATTATTGGGTTTTAATGAAAACTGCTGCTTGGGGAACAACAAATACTGGACCGATGTTAGGGATTGGTACTGAAATCAAAATTTTAAAGACGATACAAAACGTGAATATTGGCATGATGAACAGTGAAGCCAGCACAAGCATTGAAGAAATTAAGTTCGTGGAAAAGAAACTGTTCTGGAATACAGTTTATCTATAACACATCATTGTCCTGTACAGAAGTCGATCACAAGTTACAGAAGAGAGCGAGACTAGCTATCCATCTTTTAGATGGATTTGCACATGATCCATCCAATGAGTCTGAAACATTTTTCGATTCAAGAATGTCGACCTATACTTGATTTTTTAAGGAAGCGGCAATCTCATTATGTAGCTCAGCACAGAACTTTATTTTGCAAATAAGAAGGAGATATTGCTACTTGGATTAAGCGGTAAATTTCCAAATAAATGGAACATCAAGGAAGACAAAATAAGTGCGAACCGATCGCTATACGAATTGGCAAGGATGGATACGACTGAACATAATCCCAATGTTCAAAAATCCTGACACGAGGATTGTGAGCTCCCCGCAGATCAAGATCTGGCTGCGGCCAGACTATCCCTTATTAATCTGGAAGACTGATTATGCCCGTTTGAAAGAGGTAGAAGCATTAAGATTTATTCGCACCGAGATGGAAAATATCACAAAAAGATGATATTCGAAAATATGCAGATGATTCCTTAAGTTATCATGTAGCTACTATTTTGCCTAATAATGCTAGAATGGATTGAAAGAGAGTCACTTTGTCGGAAGGGAGCTTAGTATACTTAGTGAAGTTGAGCAATGGGAATTTCTACAACGACTCAGACAAAAAGGTCCTGGAATATTTTAGATGGTCGGTGTCGAACTTCTACTAGGAATATTTAGTATGAATATGGAACAACAAATGCTTCCAAACTAAGAATCCATACTCGAGACCGGCTTATTTAGGTTAAAAAAATCAGAACCGGATTTCCGAATTTTTGATAATA
>Ga0163217_1067718_pt1 | contig 10848 bp, 17 predicted proteins | sample SynspAceP_FD_185933 | JGI IMG/M metagenome (GOLD analysis project Ga0163217, IMG submission 185933) | Saline lake microbial communities from Ace Lake in Antarctica - Synechococcus sp. Ace-P (PacBio error correction) | ecosystem: Environmental > Aquatic > Non-marine Saline and Alkaline > Saline ...
GCAACCTCGCCAGGGTCGCGTGTTGCGGCATAAAATCGCCACATGCCCTCATGATGCGGCGCATATCCCACGGTGCCCGGTCTCGTATCAATGATCCGGCGGCCGAACCAATTGAAGCCTTGAAGGTCGCGTGGTTGATGATATGGAAACACGGCGGCTACGGCTGCCAGTTGCGGTCCAGGCCGAAACAGCAAAGGTGATCAACCCCAGATGGCTGAATAGTGGAATAGGCCAGCAAGCCCTTGAGGTCATGCTTGAACAACCGGTGCAGGCACCGCAGCAAGCAAGGTGTATCATGCCGTGATGCTGACCAGTGAAGAACCACAGGTCGGTGGTCGAAACGCTGGTAGAAACGCGCCAGCCAGAAATACCCCCGCCTTGACCATGGTCGCAGAGTGCAGATAGGCCCGATACCGGTGTGGCGCCGCCATCGCATGCGCGCAAGCCAGAAATCGAAAGAAACTGTGCCGATTGGTGAAAAAGCGCCCGAGCCAATACCAGCACCAGCAAAAACCTAGGATACAATGAATGGACTGCGGATCAGATCGCCGCCGCCAGCACGTCCGTCAACTCGTAGCTGCCGACGATCTTGACCGAGACAGCAGCACGCCCGCCAGCAGGGCCAGGCACCAACCGCCAGTCACGCCAGCGCCTACGAGCGCCCTGCGGTGCATCGTAGAAATGCGAGCCAGTGCCGATCAGCAGGAAGGACGACAGCTGGTCAGTTCCCCAGAAACATCATCAACACATGATTTCCGAAGCAACTACAAACCAGCATCCGCGCCATGAACAACAACAGGAAACGAAAAACGGCCCATCGGATCGCGCTTGGACAGGTAATAAGCGGGCGTAGAAATGACCAGAATGATACCCTGGATCAGCAGTCGCAAAACAGAAATCCTGAAGACCATTCCTATTGCGGAAGCTGAAGATTCAGCGATCTGTGTCGCAGGGCCATCTATGCCACCACCGACGCCACCTCGAATACCAACGGGCGCGAGTTGCCACAGCAGCAACCAGCCCGGCACGATGGGCGCGCCCATGGTCGCCAGGCGCACAAGCGAGCGCCCAAACGCACTAGTCAGCAAAGGTAACAGGCTACCCGAAAGGCCAGCAAAACGATCAGCGGCACAAGGGTCATGCAGACTCTCACATCCGTCAACGGCCGTTCAGGCTTCTTGCCAACTGTTATTCCGGCCAGTGGCCCGAACAAGAGCCCATTATCCACACAGAGTCTGCACGTCATGAAATTCAGCTGATTGATTGAGTTAGTGAGCTGGTCTTCCCGGATCGTTCGACGTCGATCCTTGCGCGTTCCAGCGCACATCCGCCCATGCCCGACCTTTGGCCGGACCACCAGCCATATGGCCCAGCGCGGGATATCGCCTCATGGGCGGCCATGGGCGGTTACCAGCAACACGGCAATAGCCCAACGAGTCTCCATCCAGGCGAAGCCGCCGGTTGGCGACAACACACGAAGTAACACCAGAATGGGCGCCAGCGCGCTGCCTTTGCTGCCGAATGCATTCGCCGTTAAGCAATCCGGCAGGGCCAGACCCCCAGGCGCCAAGCAGGCTGAAGACGCACCCAGGAGCACAAACGCCGAGCGGCTAATGCAAGAAAACTCGTCATTGTCGCCTCCTTTAGCCGGGCGTTCTGCCCGGAGGGATTCCAAGAAACGGGAACTGCTCCCGTTGACCAATGCGGATTGTCCGCTACTGTGGGTGCCCCTTGAACAACAGCCGCAAAAAGGCAACACTGCCCAAAAAGCTGACAACGCCAACACAATGGCGACACCAACAAACACCGCTGCTCGCTCATCAATGCCAGTACCTGACACCCCAGCCACCCGATCATTGGTCAGGCATCTACTTGCACAGCACGATCAGGCCTGCTCGCCCCACCTAGCAGCGCCACATGACAACAATTACTGATCACTGCAGCACCCGCCGCGAAGTGTCAACCACCCCAGGCCGCTCCTGCAGAGCCACATCATTCTCATCTCACCCAACGCTGCACCCAGCGCAACTCCATGCCCCGTTCAATTTCGCCAATGGCGCCGGTTACCGAGTCCAACCGAGCGGTTGTCCAACACATGCACGAACATCTCGCCCATACCGAAACGGTATATCCTAGCGCCAGCGTTTACCGCGTGAGCGTCAGCAGGCAGCCAAGAAGGTAACAAACGTTTGTCGCGTCATAAACCGCACGCGGACCAACCGCAGACTCAAGCGAATAAACGCGGATTGAGCACAATCTTTTGCACGTCTCAGCGACGCACTGAAAAAACCTAAAGTAAACCAGGGCCAAAACAACACCAGACCGCGCCCAATGCGCATTTGCATAAAGCCGATCTGGCATGGTGAACAAGCCGCAGCAGTCTGAATAATGATAAACCGCCGCAAAGGCGAATCAGCCAGTAAAGCGGGCTCCCAGGGCTGCCAAAGTCGTCCCGCTAGCAGCGTCGGCGAAGCACCAGATGCCATACAACCATTACTCGCTCCCCCTGTTCTAGCGATTGGCCTCCAGCATTGCAAATAATGCCGGCGCCTCAATTCAGTTGCGCTGACGCTGCCATTGCAATACTCCATGACCGGTCCCCGCCCCAACCAATGCCACCAGTAATCACGCAGAACGCCAACGTGATCCAGGCGCCCCGGCGGCATTCCCGGTGCCCAAACAGCTCGGGCCTGCGGAATGCGCGAGAACCTCGTCAGATCTTGCTCATCGACAACAAGGGTAAAAATATCCCGGTAAATCAACGCAAAGAAGGCGCTATCCAGAACACCCCGCATCCAGGCTCGCCTTGACCAGCAACGAATTTGCCCAGATCCCGAGGTGGCGGTATACCGCCAGCGACAACGCCCGGATAGCAAAAAGAATCGCCAGCAAGGGGCACGGACATAACAGCCCACCCATGCACCAAAGCGCTCCGAGCCGGTAATACGGACCGCAACCCCCTAACGAAGAAACAGATTGGTCTGACCAACAATGTGATGGACAATAGAACACCTGCCCTAGCCAAGGCCAGCGGCGTAGCAACGCCAGACTCAGGATCATGTAAACCCACCTGCTGACGATATGAAAGGACAAGTAAATGCGGGCCGCACCTCAGTCCTGTGCAGCCGCACCCAACACGCCAATGATCTATTGGGCACAACCACCCAAAGCATACCGAGTGAACTACCCCAGGTCTGCCAGAGCAATGTAAACCAGGCGAACAGTGCAAAAACCCCGACCTGGTAAGCAGGCCGCGAAAACAGAGCGACACCGGCGTAGGCCAACTGATAACTGCAGGCAGCCAGCCAAAACAGCGGAAAATAGCGCAGCCTTGATCGAGAACCGAGACAGCACAGGATCACGGCCAAGCCACCCCCGTCGCTCGCCTCCTCGCGCGAAAACACATGCCAACTCGCCAGGTTCAAGGTGCCGGTGGCTCCGTAGACCAGCCCGCCGCCAAACAAAACACAGGGTCGCCAACATGTCAGACCGGTACGTCAATGGCACCGGACAACCTGCGCTCACCCCCACCCAAAGCGAATAGCGCGAAAACGAGCCGATCAGCAACACTTCAAACCAGACTAACAGATGAACAAATCCAGGATGAAAGCCCCGCAAATGCCCGCCACAAGACCCATGACAACAGATATATCGCGCAGTGAAGCTGCCGGCATGCTGGCGGAAACAGTAAAACCAAGGTAGCCAAGACCGATCACGAGCTAGTACGGTAATGGCGACCATCACCGCCGACAATCGATGATTAACCAAACTGATGCATAGGGCGCCGCCCAGCCGCCCATTCTGGGCCTAAAGCATCTGGGCCCTCTGCGGCGATCATGACCCAAGAATAAATAACCGTGAGCACAACAGCCCAGCCGCCCCGATAAAGCTGAATTCGCGCCACACCAGGCCGTGGGGCGCTTGCCAAGCAGCGCCAGCAACAGGTTCGTCAGGGAATTCAGGATAGGCAGTACATCAACGCATTCATCGCCTTGCCCTCCCCGACCGGCGATGCGGCTGTTTTCATCTTTTCCCCGGCCCGCGGCCTGCTCGTACCTGGCTACCACCCGGTCGGTATCCCTTCGCCATGCAATTCCATGGTACGCTTTTGATAACCGAGGAAGCGCAACACAAACAGGCAAAGCCAACACGAGCCGTGAAGCACCATGCCTGAGGCAGCGGGTTGCGGAGTCGGAGCACGCCTTGGCCGGCGAAAGTGAATGCCGCCTCACTTCCCGAAAACGCCCTCGTGAGGTAAACACCCAGGGATGATTGCGTACCCAATAACCGCAAATCCCGAAGAACCACGCGCATCAGTGTCGTCCAACACAGCCATACAACCCAACGCGACCATGATGCCGCCAGAATTGGCGCCTACCTCCAACAGGCAGCCCCTCCCGAATCAGATGCGCAAGCATATCTCACAGAACCAAATACGTCAGAAAGACCCCCAATCAGCCGCAATCTGATCGGGAGGCTGCCTGATGGAATGGATAGGCGCCATTACTGCCGGCAATCAATGCCGCCGTTGGTGATGGATGATGTGGACCGGATCATTGATCGCGTGGTCCTCGGTATTTGCGGTAATGGGTAAAGCAATCAATCTTGGTGACTCAACGCAGGCGTTTCTCGGGAAAGTGAGCGGCATCCACTTTCGCCGGCCAGAGCGGCCGACTCCGCAAACCCGCTCCTCACGGCACTGGTGCTCACGGCCATCGTGATGCTTGCCCGTTTGTGTTTGCGCTCTCCGTTACTCCAAGCGTACCCCATGAATTGCCGCAAGGATACCGACCGCGGTCATGCCAGTAACCGAGCAGCCCGCTGCCGGACAGGATAAGAAAGCAGCGCATCCGCCGTCGGAGGCAAAGGCATGAATGCGTGATCGTACTGGCCTACCCCTGATTCCCGACGGACCCTGTTTCTGCGCTGCTGTCAAAGCGCCACCACGCCTGTGCCGCGATCAGCTTAACGCGCTGGGCTTTGCTGCTCAAACCGATTTATCTGTCATGATCGCCGCAGAGGGCAATCAGTGCTTAGCGCCCAGGGGCGGCCTGGGCGGCGCCCTATGGCCATCAGTCGGGTAATCGATCGATTGTCGCGGTGATGGTCGCCATTACCGCGTGATCGGTTTGGCTACCTTGGTATACTGTTTCCGCCAGCCCAATGCCGGCAAGAACCTTCCTGAGCGATACTCATCTTTGTGCATGGTCCTGTTGGCGGCATTTGCGGGCTTCATCACTGCCGGATTTGTTCAATCTGTACTCGGTGGAAGTTTTGCTTGATCGGCTCGTTCGCGCTTATCGCTGGTGGGGTTACGGCAGGTGTCCCCGGTGCCATGACGTACCTGGTTGCTGAACAGTTGCCGACCTGCGTTTCGTTTGGCGGCCGCCTGTCTACGGCGCCACCGCCCCTTGAACTGGGCGACTGGCACTGCTGTTTCGCGCTGAGGAGCAGCGACGGGGCCTGGCTGGCGTGATCCGATGCGGTCTCGTTCTCGACAAGGCTGCGCTATTTCCGCGTTTTGCTGGCTGAACTGCCCAGTTATCACGTGCCTGGGACGCCGGTCAGCTCTGTTCGCCGGCCTGCTTACCAAAGGTCGCGGTTTAGCATGATTCGCCTGGTTACATTGCTCTGGCCAGAACCTGGTGTTCATCGGTACTGCTTGGGCTTGTGCCACCATGATCATTGGCGTGTGGGTGCTGCTGTCCCAGACGAGTGCGGCGCCATACTTCCTTTCATATCGTCAGCCCCCAGGCGGTACTTATCCTGTCTGGCGCTTGCTAACTCGCGGCCTTGGCTGGAGCGTGTTCTATCTGAATCCATCACATTGTGCAAAGCAATCTTTCTTCGTAGGGCGGTATTGCGGTCGTATACCGCTCGAGCGCTTGGCGCGATGGGTGGGCTGTATGGGTCCGGCCCCCTTCTGCGACTTTTTGCATCCGCGTTTGTCGCTGGCGTATACGCCACTCCTTCGATCCTGGCCCAAATCCGGCTGGTCAAGGCGAAGCTGAATCGGTGTCTGGATTAGCCGCCTCTTGCGTTTGTTTACCTGGGAATTTACCTGTTGTCGAAGAGCAAGACTGGAACGAGAGCTTCCCAATGCGCATCCGCAGCCCATGCTGTTGAGCCACCGGAAGCCCGCGGGCGCCTGATCACCGTTGGCGTCTGGCGTTGATTACTCGTGCCATGTCTGGGGCGGAACCGGTCAATGGAGTAATGCAATGGCAGCGCACGCAACGATTGAGGCGCCGGCTTATTGCAACTGCTGGAAGCCAATCGCTAGACAGGGGGGAGCGAGTAATGTGTATCTGCATCTGGTGCTCGCGACGCGCTAGCGGCGACTTTTGGCACCCCTGAGCCCGCTTTAACTGGCTGAAATCGCCTTTGCGCGGTTTATACCATTATTCAACTGTGCGGCTTTGTTCCACCAGCCAGTCGGCTTTATGCAATGCCATGAGCGGTCTGGTGTTTGTGCCCTGTTACCTATCAGGTTTTCAGTGCGACCTGACGTGGCAAAGATTGTGCCTCAATCCGCGTATCAGCTTTGACTGCGGTGTCCCGTGCCGGTTCGACCCGCGACAAACGTCTGATTACCTTGCTTGGCTGCCTGCGACGCTCACGCCCGTACGCTGGCGCTGAATACGTTCGCAGTACTGGCGAGATGTTCGTGCATGGTTGGACACCCGCTCGGGACTCGGTAACCGGCGCCATTGCAAATTGAAACGCGCATGATCGCTGGTGCAGCCGTTGGGAGATGAGAAATGAATTGGCTCTGTAGGAGCCGGCCTGGGGTGTTGCCACCGCTGGCGGGATGCCCTGACGTGATCAGTACATTGTTGTCAAATGTGCCCCGCGTGGGGCCGAGCAGGCCTGATCTGCTGTGGCAAGTAAATGCCCCCTGACCATGACGTGTGGCTGGTTCGTACTGCCATGATGACGAGCAAGCGGGTTGTTGGATGTCGCCATTGGTTGGTGATTGTCCCAAGCTTTTTGGGCATGTTCCTTGCGCTGTTTTTCAAGGCCACCCACAGTAGCGAACATATCCGCAGGTCAACCGGAAGCGTCCCGTTTTCTGAATCCCCCTCGCAGAACGCCCGCTAAAGGAGGGCGACAAATGACGAGTTTCCTTGCCATAGCCGCTTCGGCGTTGTGCCCTGGGGCGCTCTTCACCTGCTTGCGCCCTGGGGTCTGGCGCCTGCCGGATGCTTACCGCGAAAATGCATTCGTCAGCAAGGCAGCGCGCTGCGCATTCGTGTACTCGTGGTTGTTCGCCACCGGCGGATCGCCTGATGAGACCTCGTTGGCTATTGCCGTGTTTGCGTTACCGCACATCCGCCCATGCGATATCCCCGCCGCTGGCCATTGGCGGTGCCGGCAAAAGTCGGCCGCTGGCGATGCGCTTGGACGCCGCCCAGGATCGAGTCAAACGATCCGGAAGACCAACTCACAACTCAATCAATCACTGAATCATGACATGCAGGAACTCTGTGGGATAATGGCTCCTGTTCGGTGCCACTGGCCCGAATAACAGTTGCAGAAGCCTAACGGCCTGTTGAACGGAGTGAGTCCGCATGACCCTGGGCCGCTGATCGTTTGCTGCCCCTTCGGTAGCCTGTTACCTTTGCTGACTGTGCGTATGGCCGCTCGCTTGGCGCTGGCGACAGCCCGCGCCCCATCGGGGCCTGGTGCTGCCTGTGGCAACTCCGCCCGTGTATTCGACGTGGCGTGGTGGTGCATAGCGCCCCTGGCGACACAGATCGGACCTGAACCACCTTCCGCCTGATGGCTCGGATCTGTTGCGCGCTGATCCAGTTATTAAAAAAAAAAAAAAAAAAATGTATCGGTTATTCTTGGCTTCCTACGCACCGCTAAGTAACCTGTCCCTAGGCGCGATCCGAGGCCGTTTTTTCGCTTTCCTAGTTGTTGTTCATAGCGCAGAAATGCTGGGGGTAGTGCTCCTCGAAACATGCTGTTGATGAGTTCTTCTGAACTGACACCTGTCCCGTCCCTCCTGCTGATCGCTACGGTCGCATTCTACCGGATGCACGCAGGGCGCCCGTATGGCGAACTGGCAGTGAACTGGCGTGTGCCCTGCCTGCTGGCGGGCGGGCTGCTGCTCGGTCAGATCGTCGGCAGCTACGAGTGACGGACGTGCTGGCCGGCGGGCGATCTGATCCGCATCATCATGTATCCCCGTGGTGCTGGTGCTGGTATTGCTCGGCGCTTTCCAACAAATCGGCACAGTTTCCTTTCCATTCGGCTGCCGCAATGCAGATGGCGCGCCCACACCGGAGCGGCCTATCTGCACTCTGCGACATGGTCAAGCCGGGACTTCGCTGCGCGTTTCTACCCAGCGTTATCCGAAACACCGACCTGTGGTTCTTCCTCAGCATCACCCGGCAAGATCACCCTGCTGCGGGTGCCTGCACCGCGTGTTCAAGCATGAACCTCAAGGGCTTGCTGGCTATCCACTAATCAAAGCCATCTGGGGTCTGGATCACCTTGCTGTCGCCTGGACAACGCAACTGCAGCCGTAGCCGCCGTGTTCCCATATCATCAAACACGCGACTTCAAGGCTTCATTGTTCATGCCGCCGGCATCATTGATCACGAACCGCACCCGGGAATAGCGCCGAACAATGCTGTGCGATTATGCGCACACCGCACCCTGGCGATGTTCCGCCTCGGCCGATGCGGGTGTGCCGCTACTCAAACGGCTTTCCTCAGCAAGGAAATGTTCTTTACCCGAGACGCGGACAAGAAACCAGTTTGGTGATATCAGTTGGTAATTACCTTGGTAGCGACGCTGGCCGGGATTCCCCTCCGTTTGCCTATTCGCTGCGCTTATCCACGATGTGTTCTTCAACGGCAAGCCCGCAACCTGCCGAAGTAACCCGCCCGCCAACGAAGACGCCGCGTTACACAGAAGTGCGTGAAATTCTGGTCGCGCGGTCTCTGTTGTCTGCCTGCCGGCCTTCCCGTGGCTAGCCTCTGGCCGGGCGCCAGCGCCACCATTGGCACTGAGCTGCCCTATTTACAGCCTGGCTTTACTGGCACGGATTTCGAACCTGCCGTTAATCCATGAGTACGTCGCACTGTGCGGGCGTGCTTCTTAACGCCGGCCGCGCGCGCGTTTTGAGCTCTAACGAGCGCCTGCCCGAACTGGATGCAAGCTGTAATACGAGGCGGTGCAGGGCTTGGGCGCAGGAAGGCAATTCCGCGCTCTGGAGAATGCATCGCTGCAGCGCTATCCTCCGCCTGATCTGCGCGCATGCTGGTCATGGGTTACTGCTGGTACGCCTGCCGTCGTTACGCGAGAGCTGGCGCTAAACGCCGGTGAGCGTCACTGCAGTTGGCGCTCCTCATGCTGTGATCGCCGCGTTTCGACGTCCTTAATGGCACAAGCAGCGGCTGATCGCGCTGGTCATGCCCAGTGTGTAGGGCTATTTTAGCCTTGGCATCGCCGTTCCTCCGCGCCGGATCTGCGTTTGACGCAGCTCTAGTAGAAGTGGTGACGCATTATTCGCTTGATGCTCGCGCTGTTCTCCTGCCGAGGCGAACACGGCTGAATCTTCCAATTCGCCCGCAGGATCTGCTCTTTGCTGTTGGCGGTTGCTGGTCACGGGTTTGTCCTTCCGTAAGACCCGGCCGTACGAGACCAAAATCGCAGGCTCTTCCTCGAGAACAGCGTACCGCCGCCGCGGTACCACGTGGTCAAACGATCCTGTGATTCCGGTTCGATACGCCTGGTGAAGTCACCGTACGGCCATGCAGGCGTTTGCGACTTACGCGCTGATCGACCGGCCTGCGCCCGCAATTCCGAAACCGATGCCTTTGGTCGGCCATGGAACAAGGATGCCCACCGTTCAATGCGGTCAATCGTCACAGGTCATTCTGCGCCTGGCAATTGGATGTCCCGCCTACATCTTCCTGCGTGGGCACAATCTGCGGTGGCGGCTTTAATTGCGTCTGATCGGGTAGCGCTGATTCTGCATATTCGCCAAAGCGGCGAAAAAATGACCACAGAGCGCTGGGGCCCTGAACACCACCACCTGCGGTGGGGCGTCATTAATCGGGGGTCTGCCTGACGGGCTGGGCAGTCTGTCTGGGCTATCCGTTCCTGAACCAGCGCCCTTCGGTTATCGATATCCCGTGATCGTCAAGACGACGGCAACGGCCATGCTATTTGATCGGGGTCTACTACGTCCGTAGGAGCAAACTGTTGATTCTGGCAAACCTGGGCAACTCGCCACCGAACTGCAGCGCAGGAGGGCAACTGATGAACTCCTCTAGCCCTTGACCCTGGCTGCTGACGACTTGCGTGTGTATCTGCGCTGCTGGCGCGTAACCGTCCGTCGTGGTCGCCTGACTCTGCTCAGCTTACGCGTGAATCTTCTGTTTGCCATGGCCGGCTCAACACCGGCATGCCGGCAGTGAAGGTCGCGCTGCCGAGCACGCCTGAACCCCCTTTGCCTCAGGCCTTGTACTTGACGTGCCATCGTGATCGGTTTGCATGACCGCTTTTCTCTGGTGCTGGCTTTGCGTGCCAGGTGAGTTGGTAATGACAAATGTTGATGGCAAAGGAGATAAAGTATGAACATCTCCCCTCCTGCCCCATGTGTTGCCGAGTTATGCGCGCGTTGTTGTTTGAATTGCCCGCAGCCAATGCGTCAAACGCAGCCTGTCGCTGGTGCGACCATACTGCAGATTCACACTGGCTTGATTCTGATGACAGGCAGGTGAGGATTGCGTCTTATGCGCGGGCAACTGGGTGCCGCCTTCGGCATCGTGCTGGGTTGACCGCTCGCGCTGAATCGTTGATCACCGCGTTGCTTGCTGTCTCTCTATA
>Ga0163217_1013868_pt1 | contig 10847 bp, 5 predicted proteins | sample SynspAceP_FD_185933 | JGI IMG/M metagenome (GOLD analysis project Ga0163217, IMG submission 185933) | Saline lake microbial communities from Ace Lake in Antarctica - Synechococcus sp. Ace-P (PacBio error correction) | ecosystem: Environmental > Aquatic > Non-marine Saline and Alkaline > Saline ...
CAAGCTTCAATATCTTGCTTTTGGTCCTCGCGCTTGGATTAGAGGCCCAATATATGTGAGAGACCAGTGATGGCATTAAGGGGAGTCCTATTTCATGGCTCATCATAACTTAACCTAGACTTGGGCATTTTGATGCCTCTATGGCTCTTTCCCGTTGATTAATGTATTTTAGAATAGAATCCCGCCGTTAATAATAAGAAGGAAATAGATTATTGATAGGTTACCCCAAAAAAAATAGTAAGTAGCAATGGAAATCGGTAAATATACTTTCCTGCCTGTACGGCATCATATGTATGGTTGGTAAAGAAGGTTGAAATCCGTAAAATACAAGAGAACCGCAAAATTCAATTGACAGCCCGCCGAAAAGATAGCGATGAAGAAGTTTTTTCTTCCCCGTCTAAAAGAAAACAACACACAAACGGTAACGCCATGGCAAAACATCAAATATAAATTCCAACACTATCCAGCTTTTCCAACAAATGACGCAAGTTAGCGTTAACGCTCAAATTAAAGGCAATCATAAAAATAAAACGGGCTAGGGTAAGGTTTGCCTATTTTGGGAAATAATAGCCGAAAGGATAAAAAATGGTGCTGTTGCCGCGCCCAATGTACACTTGCTCAATTCTTGAAATATCCAGACTTCTGGCTAAAAAAACCAAATTACAGTGATAATGGTGGTTACCAATGAAAGGGTAAAGACCAGTTTTTACTCTCTTTTAGAAAATTCGGACATACTGGGGGGTGGATTTAAATTTACCTGAAATAATAGGGCAATTCGGCATCGGCCTATCTACTCTAAAACGAAAAAAAGCCCTCAACTTTGGCGGTTGAAGGCTTTTTAGCTTAGGCCTATAACAGATAACCCCTATAAAATGGAGGTCAAACTATCTGAATCTCCAAAACTATAAAATAACAGATCCCTATAAAAGTTAATTTTATGGGATCTGTTATTATTTACAGAATACCCTGCCACCGTTTTAGGTGTCTATACACTAATACATTCTTTTAAATTCTTTAGCCGCTAAAGCAAGGATCTTCCGCTCCGTATATAGCGGCAACCGCAACTGCAACTATTTAACACCAAGAACGCTACTTAATGCCGTAAATAACTACCCATCTGTTAACACCTCCAAGCATAGATACGGGAACTCACAAGCTATTGCAGACTTGTCAATTAAACACACTGAATGGAGTATCCTTCTTTCGCTTTGTTTCGATTTAAGACTCTGCATGTGTAACTCCCCCATCAAACTCGCCCCCTATGCGATTTGCTTCTTGGGCACAGTTTTACTGTTCTGTCTTTTACCCCAATAGTATCTACACAACACCTTTACCATGTTCTTTTTTTTGCTGCTTAAAACGTTCTCCTGCTATGGTTGAGAAATCGACAGAAAGTTCCCAATATGGTAAAATTAATCAGCGCAGCACCAAAAGCCATACTGGCTTCAATTCCCCTGCATCGGCAGCTTTTAAAATCTGCCAAAACCAATTTATTTCGGGAAAAAGCATCTTTTCATCTTTTTCTAATTACCAGATAATCCCTCATTTTAATAAGTGGGTACAATTCTATAATATCTATGTAAGGAGCCACTTTTGTTTGCCACATGCAATTGCATCCTCCGTATTTTTAATAAATCCGATTGCACCTTGTAAATTTTGCCATAATTGAAAATTTAAATTGTTCTATATTATCTTTAATTATTGTCATTCGTTTTGTTACTCTATATTGGCAGTCCCGCCTTCAATCAGAAGCCCTGTACTGCCATCCAATTCCCAAAGGGCCTGTATGAGAAGCATCAAAGCTCATTAAGAGTGATTTGCTCAAAAAGGCTACCGCATATTGTTTAGAAAACATCTTCGGTCCGCACCTGCTTTTTTGTGCTGCGGGTGATCTGTTAACGGTCTATAGTCTGCCAATTGCAGCCAATGCTAGAAGCGGGACTTGGTCGAAACAAAATTTACACATGCTCCCACCGTTTTTTGCTAGTATATATTTACACCAGACATGCATTCATTAAACACAGATATTTTCCTATTTAAATTGTTGTATCGAAAACCTATTGTAATCGCCCACGAGTCGATCAATAGCACGTCACCTGCTCATTTGACCGATGAGTTGTGGTTTTCACGTATACCGTTTATTTCAACAATATATACAGAGGCTATAGCACACGAGAGACATGCTATTGACAAAACGCAATGCCGAAGCCATAAGCTATTGCGACTGATCCTTCTCTCTGATCTATCAGACTTCATTACCAGCAAGCGCCATAAATAAAAGAGGTATTCGGCCCTGGCTCACACAAACTGGTCATTAATAGCTTGACAACAACATATGCTGATCGCAGAGCGGTATTATAATATTTCAGCAGTTTAAGCACTACGATGTCTCATAAGCACAAGTAAATGGTGTATAAGAGCTTGTGGCCTGCGCTACTCACTTGATCAATTATTTGTGTTGCCGTCTTTATTTTGTTTTAGGATGCTAGATTTTTTTTAAAATCTCAGTATATACCTGTCTTACTGAGTGATATTTGTAAGAGAGTACTATGCACAGTTGAACTATCTGTGCAACTTTGCTTAGATGAGTAGGCAAGAGAGTCATAGGCGACAACTATACTGCTTGACTACCACTAAAGGTGGTAACATTCTGAAGTGGCGATTCAGAGATAGTATGCACGCGTATCTTGGTTATCAAGGATCTATTGCAATAAATGAAAACATCTAGAGAAGTGATATGGTATAAGTGTTTAGATTTCTGCTACTATGATATATGCGTGAGGTACAGGGGATTATTATAGGGACATGACACGGTAAACCAACTTGTGCTCCTAGAGGGAGAGATCTCAGATTGAGAACATTCTAAAGAGGAGCAGCGCGGTCTGCGAGTTTTGTTTGATGTCAAAAACAATTTTTATGCTCAGTGATAAGGTTTTATTATATTAAAAATTTTTGGACAATGACATGTGCTCACACGAACAAGCCGCACGAGCTTAATTTATGAGATGCATTCCAGCTTTAAGAATGCGATTGTGTGTATTTAAAATTGTGACGTTAGAGGCGCGTCCTAGAACGAGAGCGCATGCTCGTGAAGGTGCCCAGCGAGGATTATCCGTATTTGGTCAGGTAACTTGTTTAAAGGGAGAGATTAGGAATCTGAATACGTTGATTACGCGGCAGTAAGAGCGTCTGCGCCTGAGTTCCGTGTATCTTATCATTAAAGTGACAAGAGTTGCCGCTAAACGAAGAGGGTGCCTATTGCTACTCATTTAACGAGAGCAACGAGCTAATAGTATTGCGTTGCTATAGTGTAGAGCTGTAAGCATGTATTATATGTATAATTCAGAATATCATTATATAGAGGTTGTATATGTACTATCTCTGGGTTCCGAAGGGACAGATGTACTTCGTATGTAAGCCAAGAATCAGAATGTACACGAGACATCTAATATAAAGGCACTTTGTATATAATGTTCTAAATCATGTATTGAAATAGAGGTATGAGTATCAAATAGTGTAAACCATAACATATTGAAGAGTATTATGGTCTTTCAAAGCGCATATATTAAATGAATATCTTTCTCAATTTGAATAAAATGGGGAATTACTATGTCTATATAATATGAACAGAGCACCCTTACAGCCTACACTAACGGCGCATATCATACGAAAAACGCAGTAGTATACGAGTTTATGAGGGGCCCTTGTTTGCTTGTACGTTTTAATGTAGGAATTGTTTATGATCAAGGCGAGAAAAACCGGAATTGTCCGACTCTCTTTAATGCCAGTAAATTGAAGACACTAGTTAGATGCAAACGATTAAATCAATATTATCCACACAAAGACAACGCCAGCAGTAACAGGTAGTATACAAATAATTTCATGATCGGCCGTTTAAATACAAAGATTTATAGCCATAACGAAGCGAAATGTAAATAATCATATAACGAAGAATAACGCGGACTTTAGGTGATAAATTGCCCTCACTTTATTCTAAGATTTTGAGAAGATATACACTCCATCACCTTTTATTATGTCACGATCTGTTTATTAAAAATGAGACTTATCGCCTGGTGCAATATATCACAGCCAGAGTCTCGGCATTATCCACACAGAAGAGATTATGATGCCAATCACAAGATGAGAGGAGAGCATGGCTAATTTTACACAAGCAATGCAAATTTTACTTTCTTATCTCTTCTTCCGTGGAGTGAGTTATTTCTACTATTAAAAAGTTGCCAAATACTCTTATAGCCCGATAGCTCTCAGTATTTGGTTATCAAATTAGTAACCTATAAATAGGGAGTTGTCTCTGTTAATTTGAGCGCTCTGCGTGAACAGCACTAGAGCATAGCCGATAATCAAGGGAAGTTCGCAAAAGCTACTCGGTATGTGCATAGAAAATTTATAATCTGAGATTGATCTGTGTGCCATGGCTGTTTGAGCCCTGAGGTTCTTTGTTGTGTGAACTTTATTTATCATTTATCACGTACGAGAAAAAACTCTCATCGCTATCTTTTCGGGCTGACAATCGATAAATGTATTGGTTATTCCTCATGTTTTTTAACGGAATTTCAACCTCTATTAAAACCAAACATACCATATGGTCGAGCGATCACGCAGTGTAAAGTGAGTAGCTTCATCCACTGAAAATATCTCGCGAGGTATGACGATAACGGACTAACTGTTCTTTTCCAGGTCAACTCTATCATAATTATTATTCTGTAATTCGCATAAGAATGATAACACACCGCACTTCACATAAAGAATCTGAAAAATAACACTAAATCATACCGAGAGTCAATATGCCATATGATAAGGCATATCAACACGCCAAGTCCTGAGGGGTTTTTATAGTCATGATAAAGAGGCCAGCATTGAAAAACGTCCAAAGGACTGCCCACTTAATGTCATCACTCGCCACTTCTTCATCGGAGTAATATGGGGAAGGAGTCGCAATGTAATCCATCGCTGAGTGTCACCACAACAGCAGACAATATTTGAAAGGCCTGGCAACTACTCTGGCAAAAACTGCTAATCTTGAATTTTACCTTGAAGCAAAATGAGTGCGCTTATGCCGATTACGAAATAAATAAGTTGTGCAATGAAGCAAATTGAGTGAAATCCTTGAGCCGAGATAATGTCACACGAGCGACAACCGAGATATGACTGCACGAGCGCTCTGGTGAGCATATTTTGCAGGAAAGAATAACATATGTAGTTCCAGCCGAGATGTCACTCAGTATGGCTTCGGACTGCCTTGCGCAGAGAGAGAACCGAGGTACTATGGCGGTCGATTAACTGGAATATAGGAAGTCACTACGCGAGCAGACAGCTTAACACTGATGGTAGTTTATTGAGCTTGTATGGCGATTATTTGTATTACAGGTGTTAATGCAAGATAAAAATTACAAGAGTGTAAATCATCGCTTACTGAAACTGCCAAATACAAAGATGACGGGCACCACATAGGGCACTGGTCGTAACATTGCAAAAATCTTGCTTAACAAGAAGAAACTGATGGCATGTTACACTCACCGTAACAGAACAATCATAACGATAACCTGGAAAATTGGTAGTGTAGGAGCGCGAGAAAGAGGCAGACAAAAGGAGAAGAAATGATGGCAGAGCAAATTTACTTCAGGGCAAATACATATGGAGAGAACACAATTGTTTATATGGATGTGTACCGCGGGACTTGATCTTGGGCCCACATTTGTTTTTGTTACCCAAAGGTCTTATTAAAATCGCTCCGTAGAGGTCCATTGGGTCCTGGCTTGTTAAACTAGTTGTGTGCAGATGTGAAGATGGCTGCATATGTCTCACAGTCTCGCGGACTCCATATGAATATAGGCCTTATGGTGCGCGAAGTGTTCCGAAGCTTATGTAATGTTGAATCGGTAGCCAAGTACTCATCAGTAATAAGAGTTTATTACGTCAAATCACCGATAGAGAAAAAGTCGATCACGACCGAAATACACCGTGGCGAATATGCAACATATTGGTTAGGGATCAGATTTAGCTCTATGAGCATCTATAGTAACCATTGGTATGTGCGCTTATCAAGCCAACGGCGCTCGCGTTAATGTAGGAGAAGTAGGCAAGGAGGTATATGAGGAGAACGCTAGAGAGACTCTATGGTCTGGCTCACGCACAATAGTGTGAAAGTCGTCTGAATCGACACGTTATTTTCATTTGAGAGAGCAGACCATACAGAGAGAGCTCTATTAAAATGCGTGTTTTCCTTCTCTAGGGGTGTCCTTCTTTCTTCAAATATATGATGGAGCGTCATCTTCCGTTTTTTTTATGGGAGGCCAAGGTCGAAGTGCGTTATTATAGTCTGGTCGTATAAAAGCGAAGTCCAAAGATAATTCCAAATGCCGATTCGTTTTTTTTTGCAAAGATCGAACTCCTATTCACTTCGCACGACAACTTTTGGTCTTGATCCAATATAAACTTCACGGCTAAAAACATTGAAATCAATAAAAGTAGGCCTAACGATAATAGAGTATTGTCATGTGAAATTACATGCTCCTTTAAAAACCTTGTTTTATTGAAATTCCTGTGTGGTTTGCCCGCGTGTATTTTAAAAAAACGACTAACAATAGGAGTGATCTTTAAAATCTAGATTATAGGCAATTTCCCTGAATGGTATTCCTCGCTATGTATAATTTGTCGCTTGGCTTTCTTGTATTAAAACGCTCATGAATTTTCGTACTATCCTGGTTTATTCAGCTTTTCTTTTTAATATTTGAATTTAATCGGTTTGCAACTAATGCTCCAATTTTACCGCATAGAAAAGGTCGGCATTTTTCGTTTTTTCTGATAATTGTCCTCAAGCAACAGAGATAAAAACTCGTATACTCCGCTTTTCAATTGATATCTTCCTTCTGTAGGGTAAAATGGTGTTCTTTTAGCTGTATCAATTTAATAAAAATACTTTTAATAGGCGCTTTAAGCATAATTAAAATTGATTGGTTTCTCTTTTGTATTACCTTTCTAAATAATTGATAGACATCTACCAGTCCTTTAGAGGTCTCTTCATTTACTTTGTCATACACCGAGAACTCTCCTGGATATTAAACATTCTAAAGACATCTAATAAAAACTCCTTTAAAGTCCCCTTCCCAATAAGTCTTGTTTAAAGGAAATAGAAACTGCGCTTCCGTCTTTTACCGGCTTTAATTTAATTGTGAACCCGATAGGGAGGTATCAAGTGATCCAATTCTCCTTTAAAGTATTTTGAAATCGTAATTGTGGCACATGAAGAGCATTCCTCGTTGCCGCAACAAACAATTTCATAAAAATCCCTTCTAGCTGGATCATTTTAAATAAGCGGGAGTGACAATTGCCCTTTAAATTTTTAATATAATAAAAACCTTATCACTGAGCATAAAATTGTTTTTTGAACTAAAAAAATAGAGGTTGTTTTTAAAGATTTTAAATCGACACCACAAAATGGTGTGATTTCCAAATTGTACACAAAAATAGAGAATAATACGATCACTTTTTGATATATGGGGCAAATTGGTACTAGACAACTATCACAAATTGGTGGTAACTAGTTCAATGAGAATGTTGGCTATATTTTGTATTGGCAGTTGAGAGTCATAAAAGATTTCAAATAGAAAAGTTATCGGAAAAACAGCATCTACAATAGAGGCAACACAAAAAGACACAATTAGTAGCAAGCGGCGATGCAAACCAATTAATGGGATGAGCATCGTAGGTTACTGCTAATATTAAGGTCTGAATGAAAATGGCAAAGCTTTAATGCCAGTTTTAAACAGGGCCAAAAATATTTTTTTAATGGCGTGCGGAGAACGGGACTCATGATGAAAGGCTTCGTCCATGCGTTTTTAATGCATTTGGGGTATAGAGTATATGTGGTAGGTGAAACCCCAACACTCCACTCGGGTCAAGAAGGAGACGTGCCTAATCGCACGGATCTGGCTCTGGTACACACTATAGGAATCGTAAGAGCTGCGGAAACCAGCAAAAACGGTGGGAGCATTGTAATTTGGTTTTACGACAAAGTCCCGCTTCAGCAAATTGGCTGCATTGGAGACTATACCGTTAGCAATACCGCGCAGCAACAAAAGCAGGTGCGGGACGAAGATGTTTCTAACCAATATGCCGGTTAGCCTTTTTTGAGCCACATCACTCTTAACTGAGCTTGGATGCTCTCATACAGGCCTTTTGGGAATTTGGATGGCAGTACCATGCTTCTGAATTAATGGGAAGCGACATGCCAAATATAGAGTAAGCAAAACGAATGACAATAATTAAATGAAATAATAGAACAAAATTTTAAATTTCACATTATAGGCAAAATATTTACAAAAGTAGCAATCGATTTATTAAAAATAGAGGATGCAATTGCAATTGGCAACAAAAGTGGCTCCTACATAGATATATTATAGAATTGGGTAACCCACTTTTATTAAAAGTGAGGGATTATCTGGAATTAGAAAGAATGAAAGATGCTTTTTTTTTCCCGATAAATTGGTTTGGCAGAATTTTAAAACTGCCGAGTGCAGGGGAATTGGAGCCAGTATGGCTTTTGGTGCTGGCGCTGATTGATGTTACCATATTGGGGAACTTCTGGATAGCAGGAGCGGTTAAAAAGCAGCAAAAAAAACATGGTTAAAGGTGTTGCTGTTATGATTACAATTGGGGGTAAACAGACAGAGTAAAGACCGTGCCCCAAGAAAGCAATCGCATTAGGGGCCGAGTTTGGTTGAGATTACATGCAGGCTAGACCGAACAAGCGGAAGAAGGTGATACCTGCCATTCAGAGTGTTAATTGGACGAAGCTGCAATAGCTGGAGTTTTCCCCCATGTAATCTATTGCTGGTGGTGTTTAAACAGAAGGTAGTATTACGGCACGTAAGAGCGGTCTGGTGTTATAGTTGCAGTGCCGGTGCGCCTATATACGGAGCGGAAGAATCACTGGCTTTATGCGGCTAAAGAATTAAAAGAATTATTAGTGTATAAGACACCTAAAGGTGGCATGGTAATTTTCCCTGTAATAACATACAGATCCCGCTATAAATTAACTTTTTATAGGGATCTGTCTATTTTAATAGTTTTGGAGATTCAGAAATTTGACTCATTTATAGGGTTTTTAATCTGTTTTTATAGCCTAAGCTAAAAGCCCTTCAACGCAAAGTTGAGGGCCTTTATTTCGTTTTAAGGAGTAGATAGCGCGATCGCGAAATTGCCCTAATATTTTTACGTAATTAATCCACCCCCAGTATGTCCGAATTTTCTAAAGACGAGTAAAACCTGGTCTTTACCCTTTCATCTGGTAACCACCATTATCACTGTAATCTTGGTTTTTTTATAATGCCCAGAAAGTCTGGAATATTCAAGAATTGAGCAAATTACATTGGGGGCAACAGCAACCATTTTTATCCTTTCGGGCTATTATTTCCAAAAAGGCAACCTACCCCTAAGCCCGTTTTATTTTTAGATGCCTTTAATCTTTGAGCGTAACGCTAAATCTGCGTCATTTGTTGTAAAAGCCTGGTAGTGTGGGGCAATTTATATTGATGTTTGCCATGGCGTTTAACCGTTGCTGTTTGTATTTTCTTTTGACGGGAAAAAAACATCTTTCATCGACTATCTTTTCGGGCTGTCAATGATATTTGGTTTTCTCTGTATTTTTTACCGGATTTCAACCTCTTTACCAAACATCATAATGGAAATGCGTAACAGGCAGGAAAGTATATTTATGCCGATTCCTTGGCTACTACTATTTTTTTTTGGTAACCTATCAATTAATCTATTTCTCTTATATAAACGCGGGAATTCTAATTTTTTTTTTTTTTTTTTTTTTTTTTTTTTTTTTTTTTTTTTTTTTTTTTTTTTTTTTTTTTTTTTTTTTTTTTTTTTTTTTTTTTTTTTTTTTTTTTCTAAAATACATAATCAACGGAAGTAGCCATAGAGGCATCAATGCCAAGTCTAGGTTTTTAAGTATGAAATGAGCCATGAAAAATAAGACTCCCCTTAATGCCATCACTGGTCTCTCACATATATTGGGCGACTCTAATCCAACGCGGAGACCAACGCAGATATTGAAGCCTTGAACTACTCTGGCAAAATTCCTACTGAATTTACTGACAATGGTTTTGGATTTCAAGTGAAAATGGAATGCAACAAAATTGAACTTGATCAATTCCCCACAGACATTATGGGCGGCTGTGAGGCAGATAAAAAAGATCACGAGCCCAGTTGTTTGCGAAAGGGTATTGCCTTTGAAATGGGATTGATAAAGAACCTACCTGTTTGTTGGTTTGGATATTGTTCGTTTTTAATCAAGTAATCATAATCTCGTTACTAATGCCTAAAGTTTTACGGACAAAAGGCACGTAACATTGAAATTGAAAACAAGAGAAACTGATGGCCATGTTACTCATGCGTACAGAAATCATAGATACTGGGAATTGTATTCCCCGAAGAGCAAACAAGAGAAAATATGGCAGGCATTTACTCAGGCATCAAGTAGTACAAATCGTTTATATGGAGGTCGGACTTGGCTTGCCAAATTGTTAAAGGTATAGTTTGAGGCCATGGGCTCCATGGTAAAAGTGAAAGTGAGATGGAAGTCGGAAGTTCGTTTTTTATTTCGATTTAGAGAATTGAAGTTGGCCTCTTAGTAAAGAGTTGGATCAAAATCCACAACAAAAAAAAGTGGCACGATCCTAAAAGGCAAAAAAAGTTATTGTTGGTCCCGAAGAAATAAATCAGATCCAATGTTAATGGTAGGTAGGCAGATATTGGAGAAGGCAAACCTGTGGTAAGATGTAGCCTATGACGGTGCTTAATTGGCAGTACAAAGTACT
>Ga0163217_1028975_pt1 | contig 10847 bp, 14 predicted proteins | sample SynspAceP_FD_185933 | JGI IMG/M metagenome (GOLD analysis project Ga0163217, IMG submission 185933) | Saline lake microbial communities from Ace Lake in Antarctica - Synechococcus sp. Ace-P (PacBio error correction) | ecosystem: Environmental > Aquatic > Non-marine Saline and Alkaline > Saline ...
AAGAAGTAGAGATCGGTGAATCCTTGCTCTTCCTGCCAGCACGCTGAGAAAACAAAGATCCCAAGAGTTGGGGGGCCCCCCCCCCCCCCTGGTTCCAACCCCGCTTGGGGCCTGGTTTCCCCAAACGCCTTTGCCGCGGATCATTTTATTTTCCAAAAAACAGCCTCGTTGGCGGCGATAACGCCCGCGGGAAGCCGCTCGGCGAAACAAAACTCATCCATCAAGCCCCCGGCCCCCAATGCCCACCGGCAGCGGTGGATTCATCCAGCAACCCCCGGTCATTGCCAAATGGAAAAATGCCGCCCCTCAAGGCCGGCCAGCTTCCACTCCTTCCCGAGCCCCAGAAATACGACACTGCTGGGCAAGCCCAGTGGGCTTGATCCAAAATCCGGCAAAGCGCCCCGGATCGGCCAACCAGCCCAGAGCCGGGCGTACCCGCGCAAATTTTTATGCTTGGCGGCCAGCCATTTTCCCTGGCCGGCAGTTGCCCAACCTCCTCGGGCTGAGCAATGGCTGCTCATTCAAGTAAAACCAGTCGGTCCTGAATACAGCTCGAGCCTTCGGCCATCTTGGTTGGCTGAAGCGCAAGCACCGACAGCGCAGGCATGACCGCACCGGGAATGGGTACCCGCCACAAGCAAAAAGGCCATTCGCCGCAGCTCACCCGCCATGGCACTGCCCGCATTCGCCCCTGCCAACCGAAACATGATAACGTTTTCAGTCCGATTTTGCAAAAACGCATTGTGCCACAAGCATCGGGGGGCTGGCACCTGGTGTCGGAAAAACAAAGCGCAAGAGCAAAATGGCGCGGCACAAAAAAGCACTGCTTTTTAGCAATGGCGTATTTTCAATCAGCGCAAGCGATGCTTAACGGTAAGCTTCAAACGAAGCGGTGGGCACCATACACCAACCACCGGCACAATGGTCACGATGCCGGTAACGCAGGTTGCCGGGCGTTGCAGTTCGCGAACCAGATGGCCCACCCTGGCGTGGAGCCGGTCATCGCCGAACGGTGCCGATGAAATTCGAACCGCCATTCGACGTTTTGTCATTTCTCCGTTATCGATACCCAGGTAGTCACGGGCATAGAAGGGCACTGCGAGGCCAAGGCTTTCGTTTCAGTTCCCCACAGGTCGATACAGCTACCCGTCAGGCACGCGCTTCCGCAGTTTGGGCACGCGAAATACACCGGACGCAATACCCCCTTTCGTCCAGGCTTGGCAGCCCGGCTACGGTGAAGCCCGCGAAATACGTCTTTTGGCTTCCAGACCCAGTTCCAGGGCCTTTTCCAGACTCATGACCAGCGTCATGGAAGCGCCTCTGACAACTGCGGATTGCAAATTTACCGCAGTCACCGAGCCATCGTCGGCAAAATACCGGCCTTGAGGCTGGAAGAGGCCTTCCAGTGTAGTATCAGGACATTGCACTCAATCCACAATCTAACCACGCCCATCGACAAATACTGGATCCTCGCCAGTCTGCTTGTCCTGCCTCCTGGTATTTGACCTTCATGGGGAAACAATTTCATCGCTGAACAGACCTTTCGATATAGACGCGGTGCGCTGCTGACTTTGCAGCGAATAGGCCATTCCATGGCATTTCCGCGGGTGACGTTATAGCGGCAGTGCTACGCACTTCAGCGATCTGGCCCATGGGGAAATAGATGCCGGGCAGTTTGGTTTCTGCAAATCGGGTTGTAGAGGTTGTCGGGGATTTCTGCTCTTGCCGTCATGGTGATCGACTCGACCACCACCTGCCACGATTTGCATCGGAAGCAGCCGGAAGCAAATCTGGGTTTGGCGGCCGATAGCGATGGAACTGCAGACCGGTGAGCGAACCGATTAAAGCGTCAATGCCGGCGGCGTGAATGCCGCCCGGAGAGCACGGCAACGTTTACGGCCGATGTTGGTAACCCTGCGCGCACTTCATTGGAACCAGCGCCGACAATACAGTCATCCACAAGCATGGGATCGTATGCCGGTGCGCTCAAGCAGCGCGATTTGACGCAGTTGGGCAGACCATGTCATCGGGACGGGTGATGTTGATTTACCGCGAAAGGACTTGGCCAGACCGTACGGACGCTATCTACATAACTACAATCGCGCATCGTAATACCCTCGCATTTGGGTTAAAGGATGGCCCACCGTCAGGGTGAGGCTGTTCAAAATCGCAGAGCTTAAGAACTGACGCCCCGCGCGGTTAAGCATCATCGGCCTGAGTGATGATGGTCATAACCCCACCAACGCTTAAACCCCACCAGTCCAGATCTGGCCTGCTCGATCCGCTGGTAGCCCGCTTGATCATCTCGTCATAGATGACTTTGCGGATCAGCCTGCTTGGCAGTCCAGGCATGCGACAGCTTTCATGCGGCAGGATCATATAAAGCGTTCTGCCCCGCTTTCCCGATAAATGATACCCGCCACATCGGCGACAAACGATCGCGAAGCTCTCCAGCAATTCGCCACCTGCTGTTTGGGCCGCCTGGTCCGGGCCGCGAAAGGAATCCAGAAGGTTGTCCTGAAAGAATGAAGGAGCAGACCAACATGCAGCTTGATGGCCCGCGCTGCAACTCGCCACAGACTTTCTGACAGGGCCACCACGGCCGGCCTTGGCCACGTTGTAAAGTTGCTCATGGCCCGCGAACTGCATCAAACGCCGGCCATCGACGCGATATTCGATAATTCGGCCACTGCGCTGACGCAATAGTATCGGCATGAAGGCTTTGGCAAACCCTTGACCACACCCATCAGGTTGATACTGATCTTGCCATTCCCAAAACTCAGCGACAGATCCCCATCGAAAAACCCGCCTGAGGAAACGCCGGCATTCGTTGATCAGCCGCGATGCCGCTCCATGCGCTCAATTCGCAAGTCTGCGCCAGGGCCGCCCAGCCTGACTGAAATTCGCGGAACATCGCAGGCGCTGCGTAAAGCCATTGCACGGCCTGGGTCGACAATTCCAGAGTTTCTTCAAACCTTCAGGATTGCAGGTCGGCGAGTGGCCAGCCCTGCGCTCCAGCCCGCGCATAACAAAGGGCCAAATTCACGGCCCCAGCCGCGTCCGGCGCCCGGCATCACCACTCGCTGTCCGCCGGAAATGCATATTTGGGCCTGCATGATCACATCTCTGCTGATCGCCGGGCCACCGCACGCGATACATTTATTAAATTTTTGTATCGAATGCCGATAGCTCAGTCTAACCATTCGGGAGGCCTGGGGCAGGAGAATGTGACGCATAATAAATTCTTGCGAATAGGCCTGGCGGCTTCCTGCTTTGTTATCCTGGTGGTCGGCCAGCGGTCGTAATTGGCCAGATATACCGATTCCCCATAGCCTCAATCTGCCCCTTCGAAAGCGCTCGGAAAAGTCTGAGCAAGGGCGCGAAGTCAGTGCCCGGCTCGAATAAGCTGCAGCGCTCGACCCCTGCTTCCAGGGTGGAAAGCGCCCCGCTTTCGGCGCTGTGCGCAGCCATAGCGGCCTATGCAACCCAATGCGGTGAGAGGGCATCCCTGGGGCAGCCCTTGCAGAATCGGGTTCAAATACAGCATTTTGCGTGCCTTGCGCAGGTTTCCGTCCAAGCAGCCACCAGGCGCCGGGGTCTGGTATCAGCCCTCGGCAGCCTTGAACCTGCGGCACATCCTCACCGGAAACAGAGTTTCGGTTTTGCCACTGGCGGATCGGTCAGGGCGGCATGCAGGGCGACGCGGGATCTAAGTTTTCGGTGATCAACAGATGCGCGCTTAGTCCAAGCCCTGCCACCAAGCAGCCGCGCGGTATTCCAAGCTGCGTGCCGCTGCTCACTGGGGTGCTGATGACCATAGCTGAGTTCGGGCCGTAATGCGGGGGTATGAGCGCACATCAGGCATGGTTGCAGGGCGCAGGCAGTGTTCACAGGCGGAAGGTGCGCGGGGGTTCAAGGAGGTCAAGGCCGTCAGGTAGCAGATTACTGCTGATGTTGCGGCAAAACGGGCGTACCAAAAAAAGCGGATGACAATGAAAGCCCGTCCGCCAAGGCCTTGCGAGCCATGCACTGCGCAGGCCCTGGGCCGGGAAGCGCCAAGACCAAAGATGCATTCAGCTGGATTTGCTAACTCCTGCCGCGGTTTTGGCTTATCACGCCAGATAAACCAGACTACGCCGCCGCAGAAAAGCGACATTGCATCCCTAACTGTAACCACACCGGCAATCAACTACTTCATCGAGTAAACATGCGCTTTACTCTCGCATCCTGACTGAAGAGTATCCCTACAATTGAATACGGGTTATTGATGCGGATCAATATTGCTGTGATTGCCAGCCAGGCGCGACTCTCAGGACTTGCCGGCGGTTTTTCTTCTTTTCTTCGCGGATTTTCCAGCCTTGCTGGGATTTCACCGGGAATAGGAGGCTTTTTCGAAGGCGCGAGCCGCATTTCCTTCCAGGCCGCGCGTCGTGCACCACATGCAAATCGCTCGCGTCGGCCGCTGCTGGAAATCGATAATCGGGGTGTCGGTATCAGTCTGCACTGGGATCGTCCGTCGGTGCTTGGTGGACAAGGCTCGCTTAGCACACCGCCTCAAGACTTGTAATGTCAACGCAGCAGGCCCTTGCTGGGAAGATCGGCCAGGTCCTGACGGCGCCATCGCGCCTGCGGAAGGTTGCGCCGCGCGCGTTGCGTCGGCGCTCGGGTAACGCCCCGCATCCCGCTTGGCGCCGCTCGCCCACCTGGGCCAGAGCCTCGTGCAGGGGCCTTCGCTCTCCACCGTCGGCTGTACCGTCCGTTTCCGGGCTGTAACATCCTGCCTGTGCCCCCACTCGGAAGCCCGGAATGAGCATGACTGCCTCTCTATGACCTGATTCTGATTGCAGCCTCCCATGTAAACCAAACGCCAATGCGCATCAGGACACGGCACGTCTGATTGACCTTTAGCGGTCACCATCCTTTATATCGACCGCAAACCTGTTCATTCTTTATCCAAACGAATGGTGACAAAAGTCCTATTTTTTTCGCAAAGCCTTTAAAAGTTGTGCAAATGGGTTCGCATAATAGTCGGGCAGGTCCAGCATGTCAGCGGCGGTTTCTTGCGCGGGGGTGGATCGGTTAATATGATCGCCTTTTCGAATGGGCGGAGAGGTGGCATGACGGTTTTATATCCGGGCAAACGCTTGGTCAAGTGGACAGCGAATCGGAAACTCGGATTAGGTACGCTTGCTGTCACAGGACGACCGTTTGCCTGGTCATGCTGTTTTCCGCCCAGTGGTGAAACCGCGTCATTACGCGGCTGCGCAATGCGCCGCTGACCGCGGTGCGCTTCAGCCCCGGGGACAGCAATCGCCACCATGAAGGCTGGCTGCTGAACGGTGTCGATGTACGCAGGAGAACGGCCTGCTGATCACAGCGGTTTGCGTGACGACGGCAAGCGCCGCGAATTCAGGAAACCATGCTTGGATAACTTCATTCAGTTCCGTGGTAGCCAGCGACCGTCCTGTCGCCAGCCCAGATTGACCCCCCCTGCCCTGGTTCAGTCTGCGCTATGAAAGCCCCTTCGGCATTACTGCCATGGCATTTCAGCAAATCACCGCCTGCTCGGCCTGGCCGGTGTGCGCACGCCAGCCCCATCGAGCATTCAGCTGCATATCGCCAAGGACGTGGCCAGACCGTCCTTGCACCCCGGGTCCTGCTGGCTGACGAAGTGGGCTTGGGCAAGACCATCGAAGCGCCTGGTCCATCCATCGCCAACTGCAGATGGGCCGCGGTTCGCCGGGTCGTTTTGATGTGGTACCGGAAAACCTCCAGCATCAATGGCGGTAGAAGATGCGCCGTCGCTTCATTTGCGCTTTGCGCTGTTCACCCTGGACCGCTGCCAGGGCGCCGAGACCAAACCCGTTCGAAGAAGAGCAACTTGCCACTGGTATCGTGGAGTTCCTGCTCGACAACCCTTCGCCGCCAGTGTTCGAGCCAGCGACTGGGAATGCTGTGGTGGCGAAGTACCCCTGGTCCTGGCACGAGGAACCCCCCAGCGGCGGAATACACACTAACGAGGACCTGGCAACGCGGCATTCCCGAGCGTGTTGCCTACTGACAGCGACTCCGGAGCAACTGGTCAGGCCAGCCATCTTAGCACCGGCTGCGCCTGCTTGATCCTGATCGCTTCTGATTTGCAGCCTTCCGTGACGAAACCGCCAGCTACCGCCCGGTGGCCGAAGCCGTGGCAAGTCACCTGCTTGATGAATGCGCCCTTGAACAGCAACGAGCGCCAGGCCCAATAAGCCAATGGCTCGGCCGGTAGTGCCGACCCGCCCGTTACTCGAAAACTGGAGTTGTTCAGGGGAAAGCGCCACGCAAGCACGTGACAGTCTGTGTTCGCCAGGTTGCTGACGGCATGGGACGGCCGGGTTGCTGTAACACGCGCATACCCGCGCAGCTATCGCGGTTCCCCGAGCGCGACCTGCAATCAATATGCGTGCCCTGCCCCGACGTGTACCAGGACCTGGAAGGAACGCAGCGCTCTTTATCCTGAGTCCAGCTTTCAAGGATGCAGTTGGAAAGCGCCGAATCACCCTGGTGGCTTGAAGATCCGCGGGTCCGAGTGGTTGATCGACACGCTGAAGATGCCTCAATGCGCAGCAAGGTACTGGTGATCTGCGCCCATGCTGAAACGGCATGGAACTGGAGGGCGCATTGCGCGTCATGAGCGCATTCGGCTACCGTCTTTCACCGAGGGCAAATATGAGGCATTATCGAGCGTGACCGCGCCGGCCGCTTTCTTTGCCGGGAAGAATTTGGCCGCCCAGGTAAATGATCTGTTCGGAGATCGGCAGTGAGGGTCGCAACTTCCAGTTTGCCCATCATCCCCTGATAAGGTTCGACTACCCACCCATCCGATCTGCTGGAAGCAGCGGATCGGCCGACTGGACGGATGCGGGCAGCAGCAACGCATTCAGATTTCAATGTGCCCTATATGCGAAAGATACCGCAAGCAGTACCTGTTCGATTGGTACCAACCAGGCATTGAAACGCTTTGAAGCCACCTTGCCGCCACCGTTATATTGGTGTAACCGATTTCAGCCAGTACGGCACCGAACTGCTGCAGCAACTGGATCACCCCGATGGCTAGCCCAGTGGTTACGTTACTTGAAGAAGCCCGCGCCCAGCGGCTGCACTGGAGCAGGAGAATGCACAACGGCCGTGATCGCTGCTGACGATCCACCCGTTGGACACGGCGATGCAAGCGGCAAGATGATGACCCGGATTGAAGCGCCAGGATAACGATCCGCACGGCTATCTATATGGAGCGTCTGTTTGATGTATTTGGTGTGGAACAAGCGATGACCATTCCGAAATGCCCTGGTGCTGCGCCCCGGTGAGCGCATGCGGATGCGGGCTTTCCGCTCGGCGACGAACGGGGCGTAACCATCACCTATGACCGCGACACCGCCCTGTTCCCGCGAGGATAATGCAGTTCATCACCTGGGAACCCCGATGCTGCAAGGCGGGATGGATCTGGTGCTGTTCCCGGCAGCATGGGTAACAGCGCAGTGGCGTGCTCAAGAAACAAGGGTCTGAAAACCGGCACCCTGCTGGCTCGAAATGCCTGTTTGTCCAGCGGAGGCCATCGCGCAAGAAGCGTTGATTGCAGCGTTATCGCCGCCCGACGCCGGTCCGCTGCCTGCTGGATGTCAACGGCAAAACGACTGGCCGCCCAAGGTCGCTTTGACACACTTGGACCGGGCAACTGGATAGCGTACCCAAAGCAATCTGGGCCAGCAAGATTGGGCCAAAAGTCAGCCGCATGTGGTGCAGGCCATCGCTCAAATCAGGCCGAAGTGGTCGCCGCGTGCGCACCGGCGTTGGTTAGAACAGGCCAGCCAGCGCTTCACCCCTGGATCTGGAATGAGGAAATCGAGCGACTCAACGCGTTGAGGGCAGTCAAAACCCGCTGGTAGCACCGAGGGATCGACACCCGCTTGCGCGCACACGACCGAGGCTTGGGCGGCAATTGGCCCATGGCCAAGGTCAGGTTGGATTGCTATCCGTATGCCTGGTTGGTCGGCCTGACCGATTGGGGTAGGCGGATCAGAGCGGGCAGAGTAATCGAGAAAAACGCTGCAACTCTTTCGTCTTGGCATCGCATCGCGGTGGCCCAGGGCAATCAGCTCCTGACAAATAAGCTGCTTCGAAGACGCAGGTAGCTTTACCACACTACCGCCGGATTGCCCGAGTTCGCGTCCGCTGCCACGCAAAAAAGTTACGTAATGCGTCGGCAGGCCTGGCCGAGGCGGGCGGGATGCAGGTCCAGCGGCTCGCTGGCGAATAATCAGCACTTCCACCTGCTGCAGCCCTTGCACATCTTCCCTTGCGCCCCGCCGGCAAGGGTAGCCGGCAGGCGATCATCCGCTCCAGCAACTCCAGATCGGTTCCAGATTATCGACAAAGGGCTATTGGAGCAGTGCCCGCTATCTGCGCCAAAGTCGGCGGAAAGGCGCTGCGCAACCGCCGGCCCGCGCCGGCCCAGCGGCCGATCATTGGCCAGAAATTATCCAAAGACCCCCGCACCACCCAGCACCGTCGATCAGCCCCAGAATGCAAACGCCGGACTGATAGGTCCCGCTGGCGTACCGCGCCGTTCGCCAAACCACTCGCGGTTGAGCTGCACAGGCGAAACAGCAAGGGTATCGCCGAATGAGGCCCATCAGATGATCGGAGCCCCAGCGGAGTTTGTAACACCCGACACGGCGGTGCTGTTCCAGGGCAATAAATGCCGCTCATGGCCCTGATAGAAGCACACTCGACTCCGCTGACATGATAGCCAAAGGCGCTAACCGATACCGCAACGCACTGGCCGCTAAGCAGCGACTCCTCGATCTTGCCAAAATGCAGACTCTTGCCCAACAGATGCCGCAGCGGCCGGTTTTTCCAGCAGCGACCTGCGGTTGCTTTGCTACCAACCCTCATCAGATTGGCGCCTGTCCAGCGCAGCGGCCTGAGCCAGTTACCCCAGGCCAGGTCGGTCCGAATAGACCTGATGGCAGCCGAAGTTGGACCAGCACCGCCTTGCATGCGCTGCACGGCATAGTTGAAGGTCGGTCGCCTTGGTCCGCCAGGGCCAGCGATTGTTGCGCCAGCCGAGGTACCCGCAAGTCACTGGAAAAGGGTTGAGACTGGTTATCGGGCAGTAAGCTCGTGATCGCTGCCAACACACCCACGCTGATTAAGCCGCACGCGGCACCACCGCCGGACAACACCAAACCGTGGTGCGCGGGCGCGCAGGCCTGACGATGCGGGCTCTGGTCCGTCACCACGGTCCGGCGGCGCTTGCTCTTTTTCGCATAAGGACGCCCTCTTCGCCTCAGGGCGGGTCTTGAAAGCGCCGATGCACCCACAATATATTGCTCCGGCTGCGCCAGAATGGCCTGCTTCGACGCCATTGTGTTTTGATACGTAACGCGTCCGGCCACCTCATCGGGGAGCCAGGAAAGTCCGCCAGCGGAGGACTGGACTGTCAAGCTTGTAACCATGAGCGCCGGCAAAAACGGGTCTGGGTTAAAAAAGGAATCACCGCGCCTTGCCCGAGGCGCGCGAACGTACTGGTGGCCGTGACGGTGGCGGCCTGCACGCCATAACAGCGGCACAAAGAACGCTCGCCTTGCGCCATAATCCTGATGCGGGTGCGTACCAGATGCTCGTCCGGCGCCGCAGGGACTTGAACATCGCCGCACATCTTCACGCTCGATCGCAACGGCATCGGCGTTAATGCCCTTCACGCCGTGGGTTTTTGCACAAAGTCAAAAGCCGCATTGCGAATGCTCGCGGTACATGCCGTCCATGGTCGCTGGCTGGCCGAGCAGCGCCAGCGCCCAGTTCAGGGTGGGTGAAATGCAGCGACATAACACCGCGCCTGCCCTTGCGCTCTGTGCCTTGTTTCAAGGTGCTCCGCCCCTGATCCGCGCCCCAGTTTCGCCAACGCGCCTTGGGGCCACCACCAGGCCATGGCCATTTCAAACAGGCGATGCCATTGGGAGGCGAAAATTGGCCTTGAGCACTTCTGCCGGCGGGCTTCAGTCCAGTCTGGAAAGCACAGCTCCAGATTCACCTGGGAATCAATCCTGCGCTCCGGGCTCGCCCAGTACAATCCCCAGCCCTCAGAGCCCGGCCCACACAACAGAACCCGGTAAGGAAGACGCACCAGCAACTCACAGGACCAACCCAAACCCAGCACAGGCCGGCCAATAGCGCGGATGCGTCAGGCTGGAAGAAAAAACCGAACTGCTCATAAGGACTGCCCATAAGAGAAAACGTCACCAATTAAAAAGGCATTCTCCCAAGGCGCGCACTGCTTGCGATCAAGCGCGGCCAATCTAATATAAGTGTTGCGCACTATACGTGCTCTGTGGACCTGACATGACCTGTTGATAACAAACCTCGACTCCTGCTCGACACAAGATCCGTTTTCAATCTCATGGGCCGGTAATGCTGACCGTCACCGGATTGAAGTGGTGCGCCTGGATACCGGGCGCTTTCGCCAAGCAACTGGCGGAAAAGAAAGAGCAAGCGCCGAATTTCTTCAGCGACACCCCTGTGGTGGATCAGCCTGGAAAACTCGACGCCCAATAAGAACCTGAAAGCACCCTGGCGGGCTTGCTGCAAGATCTGCAAGAACGCCGGGCTGTTTTGCCCGTCGCCCTGACGTGGAATCGAGACACTTCTCCGCCCCTTGCGCAACTAGAGCGGGCCTGGTACTGATGCCCGCCCGCCGTGGTCGTGAAAAGCCGGTGGAAGTGGGCTGCACCAGAGCCCCAGGCAGCGCCCGACCGCTGTACGCAGAGGCCGTGCAGAGCGGGTTCCGCGGCAGACAACCCGATCATTAC
>Ga0163217_1060791_pt1 | contig 10847 bp, 6 predicted proteins | sample SynspAceP_FD_185933 | JGI IMG/M metagenome (GOLD analysis project Ga0163217, IMG submission 185933) | Saline lake microbial communities from Ace Lake in Antarctica - Synechococcus sp. Ace-P (PacBio error correction) | ecosystem: Environmental > Aquatic > Non-marine Saline and Alkaline > Saline ...
AAAGAGAGAGAGATTAACAAATATCTTTTTATAAGAATGCATGTAACGGTTAAGCAAGCGATATCTAAACTTTCCCCTCAAATTAAAATTCTAAGGGTTTTTGGGGAAATGCTTTTATTTTTTTAAGTGGGTGAAATTGGTAAATTATTAAAAACCGGTCCCCACTTTTTTAGACAAACTCTTTTTGAAATGCCGCAAAAGCTTTCTCGCAGCAAACCTAAAAAGCCCCGCAATAAGGGAATTCCTATCAGAAAGGTAATAATGGAAGCCCAAAGATCAATCAATACGCTTTATCAAACTTGACTGACAGCAAAATAAGCGGACATTCAAAAACGCTTTGTTTTAATATTTTGGTTTGGGCTCTTTTATAGAACTGCGCTTTTGTGCAAAGCAAAACTTAAAATTGATGTTGCCAAAAACTAATGCATGAAAACTTATCTTAAATTAAACACTGTAATCAATAGGTTGGTCCGGCGTAGCATTGGCGGCTATGCGGCTGCCGTTATTGGACTATTTCCACAGAGCATTATCTTTAAAAATGTAAGCTGTCTATGGACCTTTTTTTATTACATGGGTAGGAGCACTTGATGCCTGGCGTCGTTGTTTGGTAACTGTAGTATTTTGTTTTTTGCCGTGTTCGGCTCTTGGCTTTGTTAAATTTAAACGTCAAGTTATGGCTGCAAATCGCCTTCGGAGAATCATTCCACGAACCCAGTGAAACTGTTAAAAATTGAAAGAATTGAAACTCGACTTGGCAAGCTGTTTGAAACTCATTGGCTCAGTTTTTAGCCAACCCACAGCTTAGAATTCGCAAACGAAACTAGAAGGTGTTGTGACTATATTGGATTTGAGTCGGCGGCAAAGTCGAAGAAAGGCGCGGTAACTATTAAGAAATGCAAATTGACGACGAGTTAGCCCGACTCGATTTGCCATACCGCAGAAAATAACGATTGCCGAACTTGATGTCGCCGTTTTCAAAAGTTATTAGAACACACGCGCCTCAAGTCGCGATCAATAGACCGAGCTAAAGGCCGCAGTTTAGCCGTTTCCAAATGCCCCGAAAAAGATCGCTCGAAGCCGTTTATTGCCCAAAAAACGGTTTATTGCTCTTTTTGCGGTCAAGCCGGATTTGCCAACTCGAACACGCCGTGCATTTTTATCTGCTAACACCATGACCACAAAGCTAGTTAGTGATTCCAAATACGGTAAGGGTCGATTTCCATATCCCCGCAGACTTATGCAAACTTAAGCATAGGAAAACCGAAGCTGGACTGTCAGTTTCCCACAGGTTTGGGATTGTTAGATGAAAAAGCCGTAGTTGTGCGATTGACCAAGAAAATATCAACACGCTCCAGAAACATAAAAGTAACGCGCAGAACTCACCACAAGACCAAAAATTAAGTAAAACCAGGCACTATTGTATCGGTTTCATTGCCTGTTTATTCACAACAGCAAGTTGTACGACTTTTTAGTAAAGCCAATTAGATACGACGCTTTTGGAACTTATGTTTTCAATTGACAAAAAAGAACGATAAAAACGATTGGCGCGCCTTCTCGTCAGGTCCGGTAATGTAATTTTATAAACAAGATGAAATTACATTATTGATATTGCGTCGAGCAAATGGCTTGAAATTAAACGATGTTATTGCCACTCAATGGTTCAATTTAAAATTGCGCAAGGCATTTTTAGTTTATACGATGTACAAAGGACGAATAAGGGTTATGGATAATCAAAACCTGATTTTGGCAATCTAGCATCATGGACGTTTTTTGTCCGGCGCCCTAATTCTAGCCATCGTATTGCGTACTTACTCTATGCCTAGTCGGTATATAGAGCTTGCTAATCGAATACCTATTCTTCATTTTCCAAAATTGAGAGTGCATCATTACAAATTGTTACACTACGTTGGTGCATGCACGAAGTGGTTTCAGGTTTAATTACAACAACTATTGAAACGAGCAAGCCGGCGTCTGTTCCGGTGTCGACTACATTGATTCAACACAACCCGGAAGTCAGTACTACTGGGTAACGGTATGGTTGCGCCTTGGCGTTGACAGCACGGGCAAATTGGCTGAGCTTTTCTCAAGGCTTCGATCAAATCCGTTTTGTGAGTTAACCTACTGGCCGCTGAAGACCCAGCCGTACAGGTTTGTGAAGAGCCGACAGGCCTTTTGTAGTTTTTTCTATTTAACGGTTAAATTACGATGAAGAAACTGCAGGCAAATGTCGCGCTTGGAAGGTTCCGATTATCTTTCTCGTCGAGTGGTGCTAGTTTATCCACAATTCCCGGTGTACAGCGCGTTGGACTTGAGGGTGGGCGTTCTCCACAATGCGCATTGTTGAATGCAGAGAAAATGGCTGGCGCTTGACGTTGCCGCAGATGATGTTTCTGAAGCACTGCGTGCAAATAATCTTCGTGCGACTTTAGGGGCGCAGTGAAAAACTCACTAGCAAACGCATAGGCTTGTTAAGCAGATACCTCATTAAACTAAGCGCCCGAAGAATTCGTAAAACCTTGTCCATTCGCCAAGTAGATGGTGCTCAAGTACGTATTAAAGATATTGCCGAAGAAAAAATTAGGTGAAGAAGAAGCAAGTTCAGCTCGCGTTTGGACAAAGACACCGTTTTGTATTATATTTCAGTAATGGCCATTGCTGGAGCCAACGAAATCCAAATTGGCGATCCGTTTATTATGAAATTTGGATAGGTGAATTTAACCTTACCAAGGTTAAGTATACTGACGCTATGACGGCACGCTTTATATGCGCAGTGCATTTGCGAGAAAATAATTTATCACAATTAGCCGAAACTGTCATTTTAGTTGGCGTGGTTGTGGTTGCCATGATGGGCTCTTTTAGAACAGCTTTAGTCCCTCTCATTACTATCCCCCCATTTCTATTTTTAGGGCGCGAATTGCAGCCAATGACATTATGGGCTTTAACGGGCTGAATCTACTCACTGTATTAGCCATTGTTTTGTCCAGTGGAAGTGGTCGACGAACGCGATTGGTTGTGGTAGAGACGTCGCCAGATACATGCGTCAGGGAATGACTCAGAAATGGAGGCTGCCTTCTGGCAAGTTCAATGACAATTACTCGCTCCCCATTATCAGTATGACTATCACGCTAGCGCTGTTTTTACCCCCATCGGATTATTATCCGGACTCCACCGGTGGCATTGTTTAAAGAGTTGCTTTTTACCTTAGCTAATATGCCGTTTTAATATCCGGTTTTTGTTGCGGTAACGCTCTCTCCCCTATTATGAGTGCTTAATGCTTCACCAAAGTGTGAGAGGGTAAACTTACGCGCAGGGTAATGGCTTCTTTGAAGCGCCGCTACAAATTGCCTATGGAAAATGGTGCTTATCCGTACACGAATGTAGGGCGCAAGTGCTTACTATTGCTATATTCCTTCTTACTTACAGTTCCATTTTACTTATTCTCATTAAAGGAACTGGCGCCAACGGAGATCATATCGAGTATTATGTCATTATTGAGTCCTCACCTGAAGCTCTTTGCAATACAGTAAATGAAGCAAAATGGACAGTGTTGTAGACACCAATGAAGAACTTGAAGGCGCACACAACCATGTGGCAAAATCGTGAATCCTCTTGGGGGCGTTTAGTGTGTTAACTTCGTTGATCAAAGCCGAGCGAGAGCAGAGTGTTCAGGACAAATGTTTTGAAGCGTTTTGCTCTTCTGCTCTTCGGTGACAGGACTAAAAGCAATTTCCCAGTTTTAGATTCTGCCTTGCCGACATCAGGTAATTTTTTCAGTTGAAACTAGTCCGTACTTAGTACTGATTCTTATGCAGACATGAAAAGTGAATGCCCGATAAAAATGGTTCAAGCTGGCTATTGCAAGTGAAAAGTTTTTCTTTTGCCGACACCGATTTAAAAATCGATGTTTTACCGCAAGCAGCTTTCTCTGAATAGAGAACGCATTGCCGTACTAGGCTGGACTTGACCAGGTTAAAGTCCGCCAATTAGAGGTATTGTTGTTCCTGGGTAATTTCGTTAAATCGCTATAAATCAAGATGGCCGCGCTTTTACCGCGTAATTCTATGATTGACGATGCCTGGAAGAGCAAATCCAGATGCATAACTTGATCTGCAAATTCGCACGGCCGTCGGGTGATTTAATTCCTGTGCGCTCCTATTGCAACCTTAGTAAACCGAACCGCACCGCGTATTGAGTAAGTTCCAACAAAAAAACCGCATTTAGATTTATGGCGAAGTCATTCCTGGAACGACAAAGAACAAGGCTTGCGCGCACTAGAAGCTGCTGCCGCCCGGCTCTACCAGTTTGACTAGCAGTATTGATTATGCTGGTGAGTCTCGGCAAATACGTCTTGAAGGAAATACCCTTGGAAGGTGTTTGTTTAGTTGCAATTGGTATTTGGTTTTTCTCGTACTTGCCCGTGGAAGTTTAATAGCTTCAGAGATCCGCTAGTGGTCTTGCTAGGTAGCGTTCCATTAGCCTCTTTGTGGCGCAATGAAGTTCGCATTTTTTAGACTTCAGCAACCATCAATATATATTTCTCAAGTCGGATTTATCACTTGGTCGGTCTGATAGCTTAAAAATGGCCATCCTTATAGTGGAATTTGCTAATCATTATGCAAGAAATGGGACATGCCAAATTAGAAGCATACAACTGGCCGCTCAACAGAACTTTCGTCCGGGTGTTGATGACAACAGCAGCCACTGTTCTGGACATTTCCTAAAAAAAGCATTGGTGTTGGTCACAGGCGCGGGAGCGGAAGCCGAGAAACAGCATCGGCAATTATACTAGTCGCTGGTAAAATTGATTTAGTGGCACCGTGTTTACTTTGTTAAATGGCTACCTAGCGTTTTTGGTTTTTTGGCATCTAAATCATTCACACAGATGAATTGAATGACGGATGAAGCGGTAATCAAAGCACCAAAAAAGTCGAATTCGAGGAGCGTCATGTAAACTTAGCGAATGAATGTAAAAGCCTAGAGCAAAATTGAAATAAGGCGCTAGTCAATAAAAAGGTAAATTTAATGATCATTCTTTGTTAATTTTTTTTTGTTTCAGATATATGCTTATGAAACACATTTTTTAGTCACACTTCAAAGCCCAATTAAGAGAAGCCTAATGCCTTTCAATAATGAGGCTTACCGAAAGAACCAAAATCTTATCTTAAAATTTCCAAACAAAAAGCTTGATGCAAGGACTTAAGTGCCAACGACGCAGAAACCAAGTGGGTTTGCTGCCAGCGAAACGTTTATTTGAAAAAGGTATTGTTAGCCAGCCTGATGGTGGCTATTTAACTGACGCTAGGGCATGAATCTTGCTGAGGCTGTCTCAGTCATACAATGGGCGCTTACGCATTCAGATAGTTTTTAACAATTGGAAGTATTAAAAAAGATATTTTTTATACCTTGTGTTTTTGCTGATATTTGTCCCCAACTCTATTATGAAGACACGAAAACGTAATCAAAACCAAGAGGAAAACCTATGAAAAATGAAATTTTCAGGTCACCATTGCGGGATTATCTGCAGAGTCAGTTAGAGAAAGATATTGAGCAAAAAGTTCTCGAAAATAGCCAGTCATTTCCCTACCTTTATCGCCCATAGACATCATGTTGACTAAAGAACACGGCGAGTATGTGGCCGAAGTTTGCCACTAAATATGAAGGCACTAGCATTGGCCGGTTCAAAGGCAAACGACGACGTCCATGTATCCAGCCAATAATTCAAAGCACGGCGTAAAAAAAGTTGGATGCAGCACTTTTAAGCACCGCAAAGGTCAATAAAAGGCCCGACTTACATCAAAGCCAACGGTGACGACACCAAAATTGCGCAATGAAATCATTCCAAGATATGGATTTAAAAACCTAGCCTCCAATCGTTAAGTAATAAGCGCTCAAGTTAAGCGCTAAAACTTGAGCGCAACACTAAAAGCAGCATTCACATCAACCTCGATTTTTTTATCTCGGCACATACAAAGACAAAGGCATTATGAACAAACTAACTAAGTGGGATTGGTATTACAGTTATTCACACTAGTGGCTTTAGGTTGGTATCGGAATGTGGTCAATAAGTCCAGACCTGGGGCGACGCTTTTTATCCGATTCCACCGGCAAGACACTAACATTTTTGTTTTGGTCGCCAAGTCAGCGTGATGTCGTGTTTTAAATGTGGACCAAGTTACCCGCCACATTGGTTAAATCAAGTCCAATAGTGGCCGTGCAAACGCTAGAGCCGTTACCCGAGGGCGAAAATTAGTTTTTTGACATCGACGTGGAACGCTTTTTTTGCTAAACAGCGTCTGGTCCGGCGCATTTAATTTTGCATAACGGAAGTATGCCCGCTATGAAGCGATTATGGTCTTGGACACTCGCCAGAAAAAAAACGCTGGACTAAGCTTTTTCATGGCAAAGATCGCTGTACCTCAGAGTCTGTTGGCATTGCTTTAAGATGGTTACATCAGGTCTTGAGAATAAATGTTGTCCTGATTATATCGACGGCCCCAAAGGCTCAGCTTTATGACAATGTAACAATATTGCAGTTACTTAACGATGACATCCGGTGTGCAGTGGGAATGAGACCTATTCTGATCGCGCAATCTGATGTAGCTTATAAATTCAATAATCATGTTGCGGAATGGACCAGGTTTACGCCACATAGTCGCTTTACATGCGAAGCTTGCCCAGAGCATATCCTGCGGGAGAAGCATATGGCAGTATTTCCACGGGTGAGACTAACCTTATCGCAATTTTGGTAGGCCGAGGCGACCGGTCGTTCTATTAGCCAATATTCTTCACTGAAAAAATCTGGCAGCCGTTTGGTATGGCAAAATAAAAGCAAGTTGGTTACTGGGCTCTGACGGCTTTGAGAATCTCTGGTTTGCTGTATTCAAAGCAAGTTTTGCGTGATTTTGCGCGATATGGTCCTTTTTGTACTCGAGGGTGGCAAAATCAATGCAAACCAATTTTGCCGAGGGTTGGTTTGAAACGGCGACGCAGTAAAACAAGCTGAAATATTGGGATTGATGGCAAAGCTATGGTTATCAAGTGGTGGACAAATTCGACGATGGCAGCTTTACTGCGCGGGCATTTTCGGCAAACTATTTTTAATTGGATCCCAAAAGGCGAACTCGTTCGTTGGTATTCAATGGAAATTTGGAATAACGCCCAAGAACCTGAGGCTAAATCAACAACGTTTTGAATTTAGACACCATAACGGGCGATGATTGATCACAAGTTAGTCAGCATGACCACCCATCTGAACTTAAAACAGGTAAAAATCTCAATACTGTTGGATAAAATACGAAGTTCTTTTATTCTTTCAAATAATCAATAAGAAAATAAGGCCTACAATGACCCAGATCAACCACCTATATCGACGGACTTTATTTTTGGCGAAGCCGCTCGTTGGCATGATGGCCGCTCTGGTAAATAGCGATTTTTATGACAAAGCAGTTAAGTCGGTTGATCTGCAAGGTGACACCAAATGGAATTAAACAGTTGACGAACAACCCTCGGTCTTGGTTGGGTTTGCCGGTGGTCGCTTGCTCGTGGATGGGGTAATGCAATCGCTTACTTAAAGCGACTTGAAAAAAGTGGCTTGGTTTTGCACGCTGATTATCTGAATACTCAAACGCATCTATGCAAACGATATGGTGTAGATTAAACAAGGTAATGCTTATGTCGGCATTTTGGCCTTTAACCTTGACGAGGAAATGCAACACCGGCGTGTCGAGGGAGTGCTTGCTATCACCCTAAAATCCATATCGTGCGCGTTTACACCTAAGGGCCGGATGGTAAGTGTTTGCACAACGGGCGATATGAGTTTTCCCCAATGGCTTCCGTTAATAAACACCGATGGCAAAACACTTATTGTCGCCGGAAACCTTGGGCTTATGTTTTTAACCCGCGTTCGATATTCTGAAAATGGTGAACTAACAAACCGCAGAGTATGGGGCTAACATGGTTGCGCGCGCACCCCGAATGGAATATGTATGAATGTCGGATGGCAATATATGGATCGCCAACGCAGTAAAGTAATGGAAATGTGTGCTTCTGTCTCAAGGAGGTGGGTATAGTGTAGTGCAATACAGTCAAAAATTGCTATGGCCTGCATGTTGGGCGCATGAATGATGGTAAAACGTTTTGTTTATCTTTCCCGCGGCAGAGTTCAACATGCTGCCGATAGCCAGCGCCAGTAGAGCCGGGAAAATCGAAATGGCGAAAAGTATAAATCGCCGGTCTACGTTTTAGGATCTTAATTTTAGTAGGATCCTTAATTTTACCCGCAACAGATTTTTTTGTATTTTTTCACCCAACTGCCGCAACTGCAAAGGCTCGTTGCGTGCAGGGAGCTTGTCAACTTTAACGGCCTTTCCTTTTTTATTTAAGGAGCGCGTTAGCTCAAAGAATAAGATTCACACTGCACCTTGACTGCTATCAATAGTCCTGTGCAAATACCCCTTTGCACAGCAACCAAACTTTCCAGCTCTTGCTTTCGTGCTTCACTGGTAACTACCAGCGTCAAAGGGTTTTTTTAGCTACCCGAAATGCGAACTCGCATTTCTTTCATAACCGAATTTTAGGTTGCTTGCCGCGCATCTTGGCGGCCTTGGAAAAAAGAATTTATCTGACATGTATGATCCATAATCTCTGTAAAACGTAACGGTAACCCATGAAATTTGTTGGTCACTACCAATAAAAGCTAAGTGTACCTTGTCCGCAGGATCAGTCCTACTATTCAAGCTCTTTTCCTAGTGCTATTATTCAATACGTAAGGCAAAGTTAATAACCAACTCGAGTTTCGGTAATCGGTTTTGGACCGTCCATGATGAGGTACATTTTTTAAATACGATGAGTTGATTTTCTTTGGACTGGATCTCTTGATCAGTCACGACGGTTTTTTACGTTCCGTATTAACGTAATAACAGCGATCCTATTTTGTCCTGACACTCCGAGAGTCTTACAGGTTATATCGACAATGTGTCGGATGTATTATTTCATGTTCCCTTGATTGGTGTATAAACAGCTACGAATACGGCTTACACACGATAAATTTGACCTTGTCCTGCTGAATAGGAAGAAGCATTCCTCTAAAACCCCGGGTTTTTATTTTTCCCCCAAAAAAAACCAGAAAAAAAAAAAAATTTGGGTTGATTACCTTGCCATTCTCCATGAAGGTATGCCGACATAAAATGTTTTTCAAGATGAAACAACACGGTCAGAATAATACCAAGGGATCATGTTTCGTCATTAGCAGGCGTTTAAGGTCGTTAAAAATGTGCTTTGTGGGTAAGAAATCTTGAAAAACGGTCAGTTCCCATAGTAAGGCAATATTTTAGTGTTCTTTTAGTGCCCTAGGCTAGCAATACTTATCATTGTTGGCAAAGGTTTTCAAAACCAAGTTAAGCATTCATGTTTGTCTCAATGTGCCAAGAGCTTCAAAAACCACCCACTAAATCAAACAGTTCTTCATCTATTGAAATCGCAAAACATAGAATAGGTTCCTGCTTTTATTTTTTTTGCTACCAAGCGTCATATCCTGATATGCTTTAATTCCACTGCTCATTGGCCCCTAAAACGCCAACCTTATCGTAAGCAGCCATTTTTCCCCAAAAACTACTCTTCGCTCTTGGCTGGTCTGCTTGTAATAAACTTTCAACAATAAGTGCCTAATCGCCATCCTTACGGTCGTGGGCGAAATTATCTGGCAAATAAGCCTACGTTCCAACAGGGCTTTTATCCATAGATGGGAAATTTGGGAAGAACAAGCGTAGAAAAAACCTACAGGTATCAAAAGAATTAAAAATAAGGTGCTTCATAAGGAATGATTTGAATAAAACTGAGGCAAAGTAGTGAAATTATGCCGAAGCTAATGTTTTGTTTCGAACGTCGGGAGTACCAAAGCCTCGTTTCGCCTGTGGAAATCCGGAATCATAAACTTCAAAAAATGCAAAAAGCGATTGCCTTCGACTAGCTAGAGAGGAGGTGTTTGGTCTTGTGAATAATTCTTCCGCATCAGAAGGAGGAGAACTAGGATAAATTTTTGTTTGAGTCAACTATCGGGCCACTAACGAGTATTAAGTTGCGATTTCATCTTTTTCGGCACTGTCATTTCCATCCATTCCGAATTGCAATACCGTAGTAATTGATTTATTTTTAGTCCAGGTTGAATTTTTTATGATCCACCAGATTATTCCTGGTCATTATTGGAATGTAAGAACCTTCGAAATGGAATAGCAAATCGCCTGATTTAAAAGTTGGCCAGTTGAAAATTGCGCACGTAGCAACCTTTTAGCTGCTTGAGCAGTTTTGGGGATATTTAGGCATGTTGGGCGGGGACATGACCCACCCATTTTATCTCACCCATTTCGCTAAGCTTAACAGTGGGTCAAATATTTTTCCAAGATCTGGACCATTAGGGCAAGTGCTTTCGGGACTTAGTTTTCTTCAAAGCGTCCATACCCATGCTATTATCATGGAAGCGTATCTTTCTGGAATATTTTGTAGCATAAACGCAATCCTTTTCTTTTGGCAAAATCCATTAAGGGCTTATAAATCAGTTTATAATTGCTCCAGAGCTGGGTGAATTTCAGGGGTCATTTTATCTCGTATAGAAGCCGGCTAAATATCAATTAATGACCAACTGGTTGCCAGATTTCAAACATTTCTCACCGAAAAACAACATTGGTTTGCCTTCATTTCAAAGAAGCTTTTGGCTCATCTTCCAATTGCAACCAATGTGAAATCGGATTAAAGTGATATTCTCCCAAAAAACACCAATATCACTTTTTGCAAGATTCTTTTTGATCATTTTTATCATATCAGCCAAACTTCCGCATTATGGCTAAATAACA
>Ga0163217_1080899_pt1 | contig 10847 bp, 6 predicted proteins | sample SynspAceP_FD_185933 | JGI IMG/M metagenome (GOLD analysis project Ga0163217, IMG submission 185933) | Saline lake microbial communities from Ace Lake in Antarctica - Synechococcus sp. Ace-P (PacBio error correction) | ecosystem: Environmental > Aquatic > Non-marine Saline and Alkaline > Saline ...
AGGGATTACCTATACTCAATATGTTTCCGTGGGCGGTAATATACGACCAAGTGATTTTAGGGATTTCGGTAGGAAGATGACAATACAGGTTGATTGTTCCAATACGGTTTGGAGCGCCAATCATTTAATCTTAATTGGCAGTTTAAATTGTCCCCTTAAACTTAAGGGTCAGGGCATATAGGGGTTCCCAAACTAGTTCCTGAATAACCGTCCTGTTGTGTGATGGTGGCCTGTATACACTCGTTGTAAAGAAAGTGTTTTATGAAAGTCTGCACATGTCAAATATTAATGGATCTTAAAGATTATTGGCTACCTGTTTAGAGGATATTGAACAATTGAAATACAAGAGAAAAGCGAACAACCCTTGTTTTTTGGTCTATGAATCATCCAATTGGTTCTTAAGGACAGGACCGTTGCCAAAATTCGCAAGTTTGATTGGACGTTGCCAAAGACCTTGTCCTAACCGACGCTTTCACTAGAGATAGTTAATACAGAGGGCAAGAAATGGCCAAAACGGCCTTTAGCAACTATGACCAAAGGGAAGGTGGATATAATATACGAATCTATATACCATAATAAGAAACCAACTTTGATTTTATACTGGCCTTATAATAAAAAAAATCAATGATTCATGGGATGTGGAATCCCTTGTAGGCGTCAGTAAATTTAAATATTTACGAATAATTCCTTGTCCAATGTAGCCAGTTCTTTGGTAGTTCCGGGCTTGTTTACTAATTTCCAAATGCCCTGTTCCTGAACCGTGAATTATGCAAGCTGGGTTTAGTGAGAAGAAAATTAATGGATATACGGAATGGTAAATCTGTAGGTATAGAACTGTTGTTTTTTAGACATTACTGGAAGAAATGACTGGTCTGTACCTTGCGGCGGAAAAAACAATTCCTATTTCTATCCTTCGGCTTCTTGCATGTTTTGTTACTCAAATATGTTACCATGCTTCGGATGCCGTTTTGCAAAATTGCGTGGCCGGTTTGGGCCAAGTGGGTAATGACTGGCCCCGTACCAATTGCAGGCAATATTTTGCTGCACTGCAGATTGGGGAGATGCCAAGCACGTATGGTGACCGAAGATGGTGCCTTAGGAATAAGCAAGTTAAAACAGAAATAAGCCACCTCAAAAGAAATCGGTATGATTTAAAGTTGTTAAGACTATAGGCTAGGCTTGGAGGCGACCTATTAGAAGTTGAAAATGAAAACCAGGTTTTAAAATATTCAGTACAGTTGAATCCGGCAGCGACGAATAAATTGATCAACGCAGGCCTTATTGCTCAGTTAATGGTGGGAAATTGGGTTGACCTCTACTCCTAATCATAGCAGCGATTTAAAATGGACTTGAATGTTAACGTTCCAGGAACAGGAACGACAAGATCAGAGGAGAACTTTGCGTGAGGATGCGGTGTGGACGATCGTGAATTACAATCTCTGAGAGGACGACACGAGACGACCGAGTAGACGATATGCTGATCGCGCTTAGTCTTGTAAGGTGATAGATCGAGCAGTACACGGTGAAGGAACATAGGCGACGCGGTCTGTGATCGCGGGCGTAAGAATGCCAGGCACAGATGCGCGCGGTATGAGCTTACCTCTCGACGCGATACACCGAGTCACTGTATGGCGATGAGAATGGCTAGCGCGCTGGATAGACGCACCGACAGAGAGTCACTTATTCCGGTGCTCATCGGAAGTACCTCGCGCGAGATCTTGGCACCGAGGAAGAAGAGGCACCCACACCACGCACGGCGATCGGAGTGAGACGGAAGAGTCTGCACGAGACTTAAAATTCACACACAATAATAAGAGAACATCGGCTCAGACACATGGAGACGCAATCAGAGCCTTGGTTCCCGCCCAGGAGGATCGGGGGCCATGAGGGGTCTGGTTCACCGAGGAATCTACCATGTGATGCAATGTCTTTAAGCACGCACATAAGAGAGTTCCGGTACGCGAGCCGAGACACACCACACCGCACGGTACAATCGTGTCGGCTCTGCCCACGGATATGTGTTCTGATCTTTCAACACTCATCACATATCTACGAATCGACGTGTACTCGTCGGGATGAGACGATATCGTGAGACAGGAATCCGAGTGAGAGGTGAACTACGCAGAGAAGGAGAGCGAACACGACGCGCGAAATTAGGGCTATGGTCTTCAATAGATCTGAGGGCGATGAGCAATCCACAGACGAACTGACGAGGGATGATACAGGAGAGAAGCTAGGATAGATTAGAGGTGTGCTCGACACAGTTGAGGCAAGAGCACACGATAATGTTTAAAACCTGCCGGCGGAATCCTTGCGGCACACGAGCACCAGCGCTTCGAGATTAGAGAAGGAGCATACCAAAAGCCGATGGTGTTTTATAGAAGGTGTCTGATCTCTACTGTAACACATTAGGCGAGAGACGCTGCATTCAGAGTACCTACTGACATTCCGCAATTAGACCTTGCGCATAAGACAGCACACGACGAGTATCTGTGCAGCTCTCCGAGCGGCCGGCGCAAGATATATTCAGGGCTCGCATAACCCCAGCGTCATGGGATTACGAGAATCCGATTAGTGCGAGACGTGATCACGATATCGAGCGCTGAGCATAAATGGTATTGAGACGTCAGCGGACAGGAGCGCGCGTCTCTGTTACACGGGAGGAAGCCAAATCGCGTGTGTTGCACGGATTACAGACTTGACGAGAGATACGTCCATCCGGCGCATTGGGTTACTAGCCATCGTGAATTGGGGAAAACACTGAGAGATAACGGCGAGCAGCCTCTCATAATATAAATAACGGAATGGGAAACAAAATCCGAGACACTGTGACTTGATTCATGTCTAGAGAGAGGAGTATTACGCACTCATGAGTCTCTCTCTGATTTATGAAAGCTGAGGACTACTAGCTGATAGCCAATTACCTGAAGGAATATATAAGCACCTTGAGATGCGAAGCATTATGCCGCGAGCACGGCAGAGGCACGGGAGAGGTATGTAATTCTCAATGATAATGAATAGTGTCTGTCAGCACACCTGAATCTGCGCGAGCTCGAGCAGCAGAGCGCGCACAATACGCGAAGAATGACAAGCGTGCCCTTTGAGTCGGTCTACGAGAGGCGGCTATCGCATACTAAATACTCTTAAGTGAGCCGCACCAAGGAGGCATGACGAGACTCAGTATGGCAATAAACGACGTGCACTCGGCTTACGCAAGAAGAACTGGTGCGCCTCGATGTGCTGATCAAATGCCGAGAAAGGCTGAGACATTTTACTAGATCCGTGCACGAGCTGTACAATCACAATACAACGTGGGGCGAGGTGTAGATGAGATGGGCAGAAAGACTACAAGGAAGATTGGCATCCCGAGACGCCAACATTTACTAAAGATTACCTCGAAAACCAGCTCTACGGAGAGCAAAGGACAGACTCGACTATCATACGCACAGCGAAAGCAGGTCACAGAGCAGAAGTCAGGATGTGAACTGGTCCTATGTGCTTCATGAGAGTCTTCTCGCATATACGATGTAAATGTTATTCGAAGAGGCATATGCGGCATAAGTCAGCTCATGTGTTGGTTGGTCACTGACTTGTATGGAGATTGCCCGTATTCCTGAGAGCTTGTCCGGCCAATGATGAAATATTTTTTTCCAAAGTTTTTGACGAGCAACAAACGATTATAAAGGAATACTGGAAGATTTAAGGAACGGCCAATTGAGCTTTGACAAATGTGGACTTAAGTTTTCGGCCAATTGCAGCACTGCGGATGTTTTATGGTGGAACCGGAAAAAATGGAGGATGTTTGCCAATTCCAACTTCATTGAGATTGCTTAATGAATTGGATAAACAACAGTTCGGAGATGAATGCATTGGCATAAACACCGTTGCAGAAGTTTACAGGCGGCCCTAAGTGCTTTGTTTTCAGGAGGCTTCAGATTCTGCTGTCCATGGAATTTTAGAAGTAGCAGGTTATAATGCAAAGCTCGGGTGGTCTTTGAATTCTTCAAATCCTGGACTTTAGTAATGAACTTGCGCTACTATCGTAGATAAATTGTAAGTATTCAGGATCAGCTAGAACGTTGGGTTTGCCGTGTTAGGCAATGGACGAATACTGTTACGGAGCCCTACACCCTTGGATTATGTTTAATATCTATGGGGAGCCTAAATGTAACACGTGTTCCTCCTATGCAGCAATACATTGCCAAGTTGGATTATTTCGCTTTAATGTTGGATTACCTCCAGGCTTTTGGCGGTGTAATTGCGCTTGGATACAATAAAGGAGGTGATGTAACCCAATTTCCTTCAGAAGGAAGCTCCATATATTTCCTTTTTTGCACCGGCAGGTACCGGGAGAAATGTGAGGAATAGTAAAAGTGCGATAATGACGATAGCGAGTTGAATTTCTTATTGGCCGAAGCGCATTAAAGGTGATTTTTGGGTAATTTCAGGTGGTGCAGACGTACATTATCAAAATGCAATAAAGCTTCTTGGGATGATATGGTGTAGATTTAGCGAATTCAGGGATGATTTTAACGGCCTATTATAGCAATCAAGATGTAGACCTAAATGGTGCAACTGACAAATTGGAACGCAATTAATTTCTCAAAATGGAACTTTCTGGTTGGATGGGTATCGAGTCTTGGTTCGATGGAGAAGAACGGGCTATCCCGACCTTCAAACAGGGAGGGCTTGGTTACTTTGTATGGTGATACCTTCCATTCGTTTATATGTATCCCTCACTAATTTAGATCCTAAATACTGCCAATTTAGAATGAAGCGGTGGATAGGTGTGAACAATTACCCGAATGTACCCACTGGCCAACCGCAGCATTCATTCATTATTCAAAATTGGCCGTTCTTCAGGGGAACTGGGAAACCATGGATTAAACAATGGCGTATAAAAATTTTCCCTTAATTGGTTGGGAAAGCTGTTGCCCATTTATTACATATGTCTAATAACGCTAACTAAGTAGAGGGTAAAAGCAAACCTGTGAAGTTATTTCAAAGGTTTTTTTATTTTGTGTGATCTTTTCCATACAAATCTTAGAGCTCCAATTCCATTCTGTCCTTTCCCTTGAAACTTCGAGTAGTACCTGGTAATAGTTGGGGAGTTCTCCAAATTTATCTTTTAATCCTCCTTCCAATTCATTAAGCAATTTTGGAGAATGTGAAATATTTTAAAATCTTTGCGGAACAGCAGTATCCTATGCCTCCAAATAAATATTTGTTGTTATTATTTGGGCCTGGTACCTTGTATTTACAGCCGTAATCGTATGGGGTCCATTTGGATCGCCATAAAGAGACGGTAAAACTGTTTCGGTTCCTTCGAGGGTTCTCACGATACAACAATGCTTTGGTCCTTGGATACGATATAAAATTTGGACTTTTTAAAAATAGTCCTTGAATAGTCCAATGGTTTTCATCATCCCTACGACATAAAGTTGTTATCCCGGGAGTTCTTTTGGTTAAAGCGTCCCATAATTTCGAATCGTAAAATCACTTTGTTGTACGAAATATTTCAACTTAAATCTTTGATCCAAAGGCGCTGTTTTGTATATAGACGACTGCTAGTCCTAATGGCTTCATATTTTAAAATTGGTTCGGGTGGGCTCAAGGCTAATTGATCGTAATTCCTCATGGAATTTATGAACGGATCCCTAAGTATTTTTTGGAGTTACTTTTTGTGGTATCCTCCTCTTGGAATATGAAAAGGTCTCCTAGGATTACCATAGTGGTTTTTTTTAAAAATTCCCCAATAGGTCCTTCCATAGGCCCGTCTTTGTTTATGGGCTGGTGTTGTAGTTGGTGGATACAAGAAGGCATTATAGCAAGGAAAGAATTAATAATCGGGATAGTGTAATCCGTAAAATTTTCTGCTGAAAAATTGAAATCCCCTTTTTTTAACTATTTTCTTTTCAACAATCTTACCTGTAACTTCCTTTTGGGGAAAAAAAAATTTTTTTTGAACGATTATCTATCATGTTTCCTTCTATAGAATAGTAAGTCCCCTACTTTTTTGCAAGGTTATAATATATAAAACCCTTACCAAAGTGCTCTGCGATGGGTCAATAGTCCGTTTTTCCCCAGTATTTCAGATGCAATTGTGGTTTCCTTTTGGCCCAATGTTCTTTGTAAGGTTCTGTTGACTAAATATTTGCAGTAAGTTTGGAATAGGTGTTGGAGTAGCAAAGGAATGCCTGGCAATTATTTTTGGGTAATAATTTGGCTGTATTATGGTTATTTTCATTAGATATTACCAAAGTTTAAATATAATCCAATATTTATTAACAGTTAACGAAACAGTTTATTTGGGTATTAACAGTTAAAAACCTTGTTTATTTGGAATTGTCAGGTTATAAGGGGTAAATTAACACGTAATTTATATTAAAAGGGCCTATAGGTGTTCCCTTTGTTTTGTTTTTAATTATTAAAATATAAAGTTCAAACAAAAATAGCTTATTATTTTATTTAGAGTGGTCTGCTAGAATACATTGGATAACAACAATTAATGATTTAAATCCAGAAGCATTATATAATATATTTTTAATTGTCGTCTGGCACTCTTTATTTAATAGGCTGTGGTTGGAACGCCCCTGCTGAAAGTAGAAGTGGCGCTGAAGCAAACTCAAGATGTAATAGACTTTAACTATCACGTTACACCAATTCATTTCCGATAAATGTTTGCATGTCATGGCCGGAATACGAATAACAGAAATCGACTTACGATGATGGAATAATCGCTGAGAAGCGAGCGTGTTCTATCTCGGAGATACTATTATATCCTGGACTCTTCTATTATATGGGGTACATGATGAGAGCGTAACCACATCAGATCAGCGAAGAGCAAAAGAGAGAGTATAGATGATATATATCATTCTTGGCCCAGGGGCATACCAGAGCAGATCAGCCAATAGGCGCGAATTCTCTCTATCGCGAATGCGTTCACGAGAGTTCACCACTATCATCACATGCGAGAGATGCTGATCGATTAATTCGATCCGGACCATGACATCAAAACATTTATCGAAGATTGTTTTTAACGTGGAATAGTTAAAGTCTATTAAACATCTGGATTTGCTTCAGCGCACTTCTACTTCAGCACGGGCGTTCAACCCACAGCTATTAAATATGAGTGCCCAGACCGACAATAAAATATATTATATAATGCTTCATGGATTTAAATCATAATGTTTATCCCAATGTATTCTAGCCTAGACCACTCTAAATAAAATAATAAGCTATTTTTTGAACATATATTTTATAATTAAACAAACAAAGGAACAACCTATAGGCCCTTTAATAAATTACGTTTTAAATTTACCCCTTATACCTGACCAATTCAATATATCAACAAGGTTTTTTAAACTGTTAATACCCAAATAAACTGTTTTCGTTAACTGTTAATAAATATTGATTATATTTAAAACTTTGGTAAATATCTAATGAAAAATAACCATAAATAACAGCCAATTATGTAACCAAATAATTGCAAGCAAATCCGTTGGCTACTCCAACACCTAATTTTTCTCACACTTACTGCAATATTTAGTCAACAGTACCTTACAAAAGAACATTCCAAAGAGAAAACCACAATTGCAATCTGAAATACTGGAAAAACGGACTTTGACCCATTCGCAGAGCACTTTGGTAAGGGTTTAAAATAACTTAACGCTTCCGAAAAAAGCTAGGACTTACTATTTCTATAGAAGGAAACATGATAAGATAATCGTTCCAAATCCCCAAAAAGGAAGTTACGAGGTAAGATTTGTGACGAGAAATTAGTTAAAAAAAAGGATTCCCAATTTTTCAGGCAAAGAAACATTTAACGATTACACTAATCCTATTATTAAATTCTTTCCTTGGCCTATAATGGCTTTCTTGTATCCCACCAACTACAACAACCAGGCCCATAACAAGACGGCCTAATGGAGGCGCTATTGGGGATAAAAAAAAAAACCACTATGGTAATCCTAGGAGACCTTTTCATATTCCAAGAGGAGGATACCCCAAAAGGTACTCAAAAAAATAATAAGGGATCCGTTTCATAAATTCCTGGAGGAATTACGATCAATTTGCCCTTGAGCCCAACAACCCGAACCAATTTTAAAATATGAACATTAGGCCAGTCCTTCTTATAGTACCAAACAGCGCCCTTTGGATCACCAAGATTTAAGTAGAATATTTTTCCGTACAACCAAAGTGAATTTTTAAACGATTCGAAAATATGGACGCTTAACCCAAAGAACTCCCGGATAACAACTTTATGGTCGTAGGGATGATAAAACAATTTGGAACTATTCAAGACTATTTTAAAAGTTCAAATTATTATATCGTATCCAAGACCAAAGCATTGTTTATCGTGAGAACCCTGAAGGAACCGGAAACAGTTTTACCGTCTTATGGCGATCCAAATGGACAACCATACGGATTACGGCTTAATTACCGAAGGTACCGAGGCCCAATAATACAAACATATAATTTGGGAAGGCATTGGGATACTGCTGCTTCGCAAAGTTAAAAAATATTTCACATCTCCAAAATTGCTTACACATGAATTGGAAGAGGGAGAGAGAGAGAGATAAATTTGGAGAACTCCCCAAACTATTACCCCAGGTAACTACTCAAGTCAAGGGAAATGACAGAATGAATTTGAGCTACTAAGATTGATTATGGAAAAGATCACTACAAAATAAAAAACACTGTGAAGATAACTCACAGTTTGCTTTACCCTTCACTAGTTAAGCTTAATTAGGACATATGTAATAAATGGGCAACAGTTGCAACCAATTAAAGGGAAAATTTTATATCGCCATTGTTAATCCATGGTTTCCCAGTCCCTGAAGTACCACATTTTTGAATATGATGATTGCCTGGCGGTCTGGCCCAGTGGGTACATTCGGAGGGTATTCCAACTATCCACCGCTTCATTATAATTGCAGAATAATTTTTAGGGATCTAAATTAAGGTAGGGATACATATAACGTAAAATGGAAGGTTTATCACATACCAAAGTAACCGGCCCAGTTTGAAGGTCGGGATAGCCCGTTTTCCTCCAATCGACCAAGACTCGATACCCGCATTACCCAACCAGAAAATCCATTTTTGAGAATAAAGCGTTCCAATTTGTCAGTTGCACCATTTAGTTCTACATCTGAATTGCTATAATAGGCCGTCAAAATCATTCCTGAATCTCCGCTAAATCTACACCATAATCCATCCCAAGAAGCTTTAATTGCATTTTATAATGTAACGTCTGCACCCACCTGAAATCCCAATCACCTTTTTAAATGCCGCTTCGGCCATAGAAATTCAACCTCTGCTATACGTCAATTAATTTCGCAACTTTTACGTATCCTCCACATTCCTCCGGTACCTGCCGTGCAAAAAAGGAATATATGGCTCCTCTGAAGGAAATTGGGTTACAATCACCTCCTTTTATTGTATCCAAGCGCAATAACTACCCGCCAAGCTGGAGGTAATCCACATAAAGCGAATAATCATTGGCAATTGTATTGCCTGCAATAGGAGGAAAACGTGTTACATCTTGAGCTCCCATAAGATATTAACATAGATCCAAGGGGTGGTAGGCTCCGTAAGCAGTATCGTCCATTGCCCTAATCCAGCGGGCAACAAAACAACGTCCTAGCCTTGGATTCCCCTGAATACTTACAATTTATGCTACGATAGTAGCGCAAGGCTTATTACAAAATCCCAGGATTTGAAGAATTCAAAGACCCCCCGAGCTTGCAATTATAACCTGCTACTCCTAAAATTCCCATGACAGCAGAATCTGAGCCGTCCTGAAAAACAAAAGCACTAGCCGCTGTAAAACTCTGCAACGGTGTTTATGCCAAATGCAATTCATCTCCGAGAAACGCTTGTTATCCAATCTCATAAGCATAATCTCAATCGAAGTGAATATGGCAAACATCCTCCATTTTCCGGGTTACCACCCATAAAAAACATCCGCGATGCTGCATTGGCGAGAAACTTAAGTCCACATTGGTCCAAAAGCTCATTGGCCGTCCTAATCTTCCAGTATTCCTTTATAAATCTTGTTGCCTCGTCAACTTTGGAAAAATATTTTCATCATTGGCGACAAGCTCTCAGAATACGGGCATCTCATACAGTCAGTGACCAACCAAAAAATAAAAGATCGCATCACTAGAAGAACCCCTTGAAAAAATTTATGGTCCTATGCACCCCCTTGTTTATACAATAATCTCATTGGTTTCTGAGTTTTCATAATAATTACCCCAAGCTTTCAGGGCCCAAATCATAGCTATTTACCCCTTAAAGCTGAAATCAGTACCTCTTGGGAATATTGCCAGTCGCAGCCAGAATAATTGTTCGCTTCAAAGACCAAGGCTAATTATACGCTTGGCCGTTTCGGTCAGCACATAAGTCACACATAATTTAGAAGATACATCTGTCCCGCATTGTTAGGATTTACATTAATATCCTCTATATATCGCATCCCCTATAATAAGAAACAATGGTATCATAAAATTCTATATATTTCTTCATTGGTTTTTTATTAAAAGGTCAATATTTAGTTTAAAGCCATAAGAAAGCCTACCCATGGCAGAGTAATTGTAAGTATTCAATTCCTTGAACCCAATTGCTACCTCCCTTAAAGGCCCTTTCCGGTCAAATTAATGCCTGCTTCGGTCCATTCAAATAGATTCTTTGCATTAAAGAACCGATAACTTTTTTGCGTCCAGCTTCTTATGATCAAAAGTCATTGGAAATCGTCATAGGTCAAAAAGCCACTTTCCCTACTTTTTAACATAGGTAGCAATGTACATCATATTATGCTCTGCAAAATTCCCGGCCCGAATTTTTTT
>Ga0163217_1083209_pt1 | contig 10847 bp, 8 predicted proteins | sample SynspAceP_FD_185933 | JGI IMG/M metagenome (GOLD analysis project Ga0163217, IMG submission 185933) | Saline lake microbial communities from Ace Lake in Antarctica - Synechococcus sp. Ace-P (PacBio error correction) | ecosystem: Environmental > Aquatic > Non-marine Saline and Alkaline > Saline ...
GTTTCACCCTAGAAGGTGGTATTATGAAAAACTTCTACCTTCTACTGGATGAATTTAAGCTTACTAACGCCTGCACTTCCATAAACGTAGGATAAAGATCATTGACTAATTAAACTTGACCTGAGGATGTTTCCCTGGTCCGGATAACTAATTTGGCCGGCAATACAGTTGGGGCAACTCGAAGACCTCCTTCATCGAATACTGCTGTTTACCATACCTAGAAGGGTCCAGTTTGAATAGTTGCGCTTACTTGGATAGGTGGCCAGCACAGCATTATTACGGACGTCGAGTAAATACAATTAATGGTTATTTGTCAGTATTGGCTCACTTTTTTTTAAGGGCGTTATATATCTTGTCTCAATCCCTTCGTCCATATTTCAATAAAAGCGACTAGTTTCGCCTGGTTTTTCCAATAATACCTGGTTCTCTTTTCAAGACTTTTATCCAACCATTCCTGGGGAGGCTGTACCAGGAAGTGAGGGATTATAGGGCAAATACAGAAAAACGGTGCTTTTGTTCCATTGCCTGGTTTTGAACATAATCTAGACGGCCTTTATCAAGCTAAACAAAAGAACTGCAATGTGCCCTTCGGGATCAATTATTTCCTTTATTTAATCGCAAATATAATTACATTCTCCAAAGTCTGCGATGTGTCCCAATAATCATCCATCATAGTCTTCACCAGCCCATGGAAAAATCGAAGCATGGTCATTGGGCGCAGCAAATTTTAGGTGATCAAGTCCTAAATTCCATTTGCCTAATATGGGCTGTAATTAATATCTCCTTCTTTTATTTGCCGGAAGCAAAACGGTTTTTGATTGAGATATCCCAATTGTTCTTCGGGGTGCGATCGTAATCAAGAACCAGCACACGCCTACAAATCTGGATAAGCGTCCAGCAACATTGAAGGAAGCTCTAAGTGGTGCGCATACAGGAGAATTGTATAGAAATTAATCCAATCTCATTCGCTGAAACTAAGCTAACGCTCAATAGAATTCGGAGCCGAATGATCCTTAGTACCGATAATAGGAAAAAGCATCGGATAGCCCTGGTCAACAGTAAAAATAATTAGAATGTAGGTTTTTTTGGAATTCCACTAACACTTGTTTTTTGAAGCTAAAATGCTGGAAACTTTATGCCCAATTAATGAAACAGCCATCATGGACAAATAAAAAGATAATATGTGATAAACACTTATTAATTAAAATCCATTTAAACATTTATACTAAAGAATATAATTGGACATGATTTACCACTCGAATTTTCGCCAGTCAATCGCTTCCCACTGTACTCTATTTTTTTATGTAATTCGATCAATTTTTTGCCTTCAATAGATTCCAATATTAAAGGATTTCCCGAAGCTAAATTTTTCTGGTAGTTTGTTTGGTCACTCGCAAGTTGAACAAACGAAAATTATCACGGCAGTGCTTTTATCATGCTATCATTCTCCATTAATAAATTACATGTGGAAATCTAATTCTGGATCTGGCAATAACAGACTCCAGTCCCCATCATACGGGATAACGGCAAAACTGGTCCTCAGACGGGCTATAAACCAATAATAATGGCTTAGTCCATTTTATAATGCTTGATTGGTCAAGTAACGCATAAACTTCTCTCCATCATTGTCGGTCTAGGTAAATTCGACATTATGAGATATCGCAAATAGTAGGAAATATATCACTACTCCTGCAGGTGTATTCTCAATTATGCCAGCTGGAATCTACGCTGATATTTAATAATTCCTGGGAACTCTAATTCCTCCTTCCCCACAGTGTGTTTTTCCATTTTTCAATTCGCCCTTGCTGCCAAAATTGCCCATATAACTTCCTTCCATTACGGAAACATAAAAATTACAATGGTATTATCAGCCGTCTCTTCCAATTCGAACTATTTTCTAAGATGATCAAGTAGTTACCTATTGCATTAATCCATAATTTTCAATTCTTCCATAATAAGCTGGGCTTGGAAAGTATTTTATGCTTTTGAAACGCAACTCGTCAGCGCCTGCTACTGGGGCAGCGGTCATGAAACCACAAAATAGACAAAAAAGGGTCTTGAATTTTTTCTCCCTATTATTTAGCCAACTTATGGTTCATCAAGCTACATCGCTGATGAAATATCCTTGAGCTACGCCATTACGCTTATTCCTATACAAATTATCAGGTTATAAGGGATGTATGGCATTATTAGGAGGTCGCCAACCAATAATCAAACCTTGATTCTTTTGGATTTGTCCTAGGACCAGACCCCTCTACCAATTATCCCCTAAATGCCATTTCCCTATATGAGCCAGATAGAGTATTCCAGTTTTTTAAGAACGTGTTGCAATGATAACCTCACCTGATTGGAGCGAGATGCATGTTTTGAACGGTGTAACCAACCTGTAAACCGCCTGTGCGATCGTGAGATTACATCTACCTGTAAGGGGCAGAACAGAAAGACAACTTAAGGGGAAGGCGAAAAGCCGCAGAGCCCAGGATTAAAGAGAAGAACCAGCCATTTTGAGCAAAGAGGTCTTAACGTCACTTCTAGAAGCCAGATATCACTGGTACAATTGGCTGGGATCCTGTACTCGTCGCTGTGACTCACATAAGGCTAGCGTAAGTCCCTAGTAACCTAAATCATCCGCTAAAAGAATAATAATATTGGTTTTTGCTCATTTGAACAATGAGCAAATATATGGTAAAACATTAGCATTAATACCAGTATATAAACACTACTTTATGGTGCATTTTTACTAATCCTTTAAATTTTAAACATGATTGTGAGCTTGTATTTCTTTATTCCTTAGAAAAAAAATGGATGTACCCCTTAAGACTTATCGTATTAAGAAAAATTTGATTTAGTTTAGTGTTAACATTTTATAAATCTGCAGTGTCCTAGCCGTCGCGTTTTCCCCACGAATTGTCTAAAACTGCTTGGTCAATAGAATATGCAATGGGGTTGATCGTCATGGTAAAGGTTAATTGATCGGTCTGATAAATCCTCATTCAAATTGTAATATATGCGGTTATCATTTTCCGTAATCAAAAGTTTCTACCAATTGTTATATCGAGCAGCTTCTGATTTTCGATATCTCCAGCAATACCGCCTTTCCTTAAGATGGGTTTCAGAAAATAGGGTTTTTCAGAAAAATCAATCATCAGACTTAAATATCGTCGTCAGTTTTTAGTTTCTGTAATGGAGCAAATCGTAGGTAACAAATCCATACTCATTAAATATTCCTTGGATAACTTTGGGGTAATTTTGTTTTTTCCAGAGCACTAATGCAGGAAACACGATACACAACCTTCCCCAATAAACTTATTTTATTCCATTTAATCCCCATTATGACCAATAATTCACTCTGCTTCCACAGCCGAATAGCAGCACTTATCACTCGATTCCAATTCCTTCAAATTTTTCTTTGAGCAAATATCCAACTACATGGCTTCAACCATTTCCTAAAGCCCTATCAGTAATCCTCAACGGTCCGTGATAGGTGAATTCATTGATAGAAAAAACGGTAAGTCCTGTGTCATTCTCAGGATTGAAAATGGCGACATTATTGTGATGTATGCTAACGTTCCGAGTGCGGTATATAAGGAAAAAAGGCTTGGTTCTTATTTTTTCGATAAAATCCACGGAGTGTTGCGCGTTACTGAAATTAGAATCGGTGGATAGGGCCCTCTTCCTCTAAAAGATCCAAATTGTGCACCACCTGATCATGTTTTCCTGGAAACCATCACACCATGAGAATGGTAATCGAGCAACATGATCCGCTGAGATATCCATAAAATTCCGTCAAACCAAATTTGTTTGGATTAAACTCCTCACCCATACCCAAATGCCAGTTCCTATTTATGCCTGTTTTACGTATCCAATCATCTGTCAAAAAATCTGCGATAGTTCGAGCAGAAAGGCATCAAGGCCTAGACTTTCTGGTTCACCAACGAACAAATATCAACCCCTCTCCATTCCTATCTTTGCTGAGTAAGTTCCCGTTAATAATAGCTGCATCTTGTAGCGTACAACTGACCCCATTCGAATGAAAAGTCTGAATTTTTATAAGCCGTTATTGAGAGATGTAAATATCAAGTTAGGAGTATAATGCGTTTTTATACCGTATATATGTATATTTAGTCTACTCCATAACCAGGTATATATATATTAATACATAGTTTAAATATAGAGGTCAATTTTACTTCAGCGCCGCCCGCACTGAGTGCGAATTAAGAAGGCTTATAAGAAAGGAAAAAAAAGTCAGATGAACGTTTTTATTGACACTATGTTTGTTTCGATAATAACAGGTGCAAGAAAATGACTAATCAATCGCTCAAAATCTCTTTCCATTAAAGATCCTTAGGCTTTAACAAGTTTTCGATTCATGCTTGTATTTAAACGGCATCCTCAATTTCGACCAAAGGATCTCACACGGATGGTTCTCAGCTATATTCATATTCTAATTTTCCGAAGGGTCATGGCTTAATTAATATAATAAAGGTGGTCATGTACCTCACGTTCCCCCAAACATTCCATATTCCCCCTCAGTTATAGGTGTGCTTTAAAAATCGCCTACCCGCATGGCTAGAGGTCCGTTCCTCTATAATAGAAAACCTCTTCGCGCTAACCACCAGGTAGTTTCTGATGAATAATGTCGCCACTCAATCACACCACCGTCAATGACCGCTATCCTTTGGAATGGGTCACAGCCGCCAAGAGGCACTGACAAAGTTGTGAATAAATCCATAAGAGTAGTAGAACTAGTCCGATAGTAAACCGGTTTAATTTGGCCGAGACGCAAATATGCTGGCATCCCTCAATTCCATCCCTATACCAATTCATGCCTTTTCCTGCCTTAACAGACCCGGCACTACCACCATCGTCTTGAGGATAAACCAAGGTCCATTATCAGAAGTAAACACAAATAGTGTTGCAGCTAAGCCTTTACTCTTCAAAACAGAAATTAATCTGACGCAGACATGATCTAATTTCCTCGTACTAGCAGTCCCATTATATCCCCTGCTTTGCGCTTTTGTTCCTAAAAACTCTTTCGATGCAAATAATGTATAATGGGGAAGGTTAAGTGAGCTAAATACAACCAAAAAAGCTTGTTCTATCCTTTTTAATATAAGAAAATAGCCTCCTCTGTGTACCTATTTGTCGAAGTACCTGGGTTGGCAGGACGCCAAGTTATCTCAGTATTCCGCATCAAAAAGGGAACATAAATTTCTGTTTTATAATGTCGCGATTTTGCAAAAATTCAATAACTCTTCCTTGGACTTTAGCTTAGCTATGTTTCCATATCAATTGGAAATATGGAAATCCAAAATAATATCAAATTCGTTATTAGTAGGAGATATATCCGCGCTTATGGCCGAATGCCATTTGTCCTTGACAGCTTGTGGGCCATATCAGAAGAACTTTTTAATGTTTCGGCTAAATGTGAACTGTCAGAAGAAGCAAGAACCGTTAACTGAATTTGGGGAAAAAGACTCTTACTTTTGTTACTGTCATCCCACTATCTTAATGGGCAACCTTCCGGTTAACAGAGCCGCTCTACTAAGGGGTAACATACACTAGCACAACATAAAAATTAGTCCACTTCTGTCCTTCACTAGCCAATTAGATCCAGATTAGGTTGTTTTTAAGTTGCGATGCCCGTAACGGAATTAAGTCGCCATACGCAGAAATCATCTGCAAAATAATCACAAAGTTGGACGGATTTTTACGAATCAATACTTTGGCATATCCCTTACGCCGAGTGTAGATAAACCCCGTAATTAGAATCTAAGGAGATAATCAAGATATAACTATTGAAAAAATTCAATTTTTTATCATAATATTTTTTTGTTATTAGAGTGCTTCGCTGAAAAAGCATTCACCAACAGACAAGGATAAATCGTCTCAAAACGAACTTGGCTAAATAAATGTGCTTTTACAAAACAACTACAGACTACCAGCCCTGGATTTTGAAACAAGATTCTTGTTAAGAGGAAATATACTCACTGTCTGGAATAGGTAATAATCGTAGAAATCCAGATATCCTGTTGGAAATTTGGTTTCAATTACATCACCATTGTGATCCTTACCCAGACTGGTAAAGTTTCGGAACCTATACCCATCTTCCCCCCCCCCCCCAATATCTGACCAATACAATCCTTCTAAAGCAAATTTCCAGCTCTATCGTCATGGCCTAACAAAAAATCCACGTGCTTTCAAATTTTTGAAAGACCTAACCTACTTGTGGTTATTTTTTTACATCATCCCGTTCGGTTCTAATTCGTGTTTAATAATATTGCTGCTCAACAAACATTACCATCTGTTCTATCTATAGCCTCCGCCTTTTGCTAAAAGAACCGATCAGCATACCGCAATATAGATTATAGCAAATAGGACTGCGCTGAAGGTGAGATAAAGTTCTGCTTCATCTCCCTATCGATATCTTAATACTACTTTAAAGTGTTTTAACCTTGTATACGGAGAATGGTTAAAAGCGCCTTCGGATAATATAATTGGAAACTGATGATCCCGCAAAAATGTAAGACTCCACGGAACACCAATAGTAAATTCCATGCGCGGATCCTTTCAGTATACGGATCATTTGGTCAGCAGCGGAACCATCAATATCCCAATGGCGTTAACCAAATCGTCCGTGGGCACATACCTCTACTTCCGCGCGTCCAACTTTCCCAGTTCCAGTTCCCGCAGAATTGATCATGTAAAGACCCTTGTGGAATTCTCACGCAGGAATATATTGAACCATCTAAAATAACTTCAGAATTATTCCTCGTTTCGGTTATAACAGTCCTTCATAACTAGAATAAAGCGAATATTTGTTCAAGCGTCTATTTCACTTAATAAACACCCATGAAATCTCTTGATATTTATTCTTGATAAAATAGTGCCTCCATTTTCATTGCCAGAGCTGCCACCCTTGTTAGCGCGTCCGAACCTCAGGAGCTTCTATATCCAAATTTTCAATAGCTATATTGTAATCAGAAATAGCTGGAAACCCCAGGTTTCACTCTTAATGATGCCCTACCTATGGTCTGCTGCCCCTCTTCCGTGGTAAGTGGCCCCTTGGACTAAGTGGAAAACTCCAGTAGCTATTCGAGCCAGTAAGAGAATTAACAACCTGTCTCAAAAAATGCCCTTCTCCAACCATATTTGCGACTTTATGTCCTCACGATTAACTCAAATTTCTTCAGAAGATCAGTAAGTAAATTGTTTCGCCCTAAAATATATTTGCATATAAGACCTAGTCCGACCGCTAAAAGTAACATCTGAACGTCCAGACGAAGCAGTGTGACCGAGGTTTCCCGCTTTTGCTAATAGGAGTAATTTCCCAGTGGAAGCATTTGGTGTCGCAGCCATCTAAAAACTCCAACCAAAAAATTCCTTCATTATAAAATTGATAATTCTCCTTAACAAGGCATATAACAAACCCCCAGAATTTTTTACTGTTAAATAGTTTTATTAAAAAAATCACATTCCCTTTTTTTCATTTTTTGGGAAATAGCCGAGTAATTATCCATTCAGGATAAAAACTCGCTAAAATTCTCATCAACATCCACCAAAAGTTTAATAGGGAAAGATTGATAGGATAATTAATAATAAGCATTCATTGATCTTGTCATGTCTTTAAAAAATTTTAAGTTAATACCAAATGAAATTATCGGGTGTTGGATAAAACCGACATTATCCCCGAATTAAAGGTTATCTTTCTGGATCGTAACCTTCATAATCACTATTTACCAAGCGTAATGACATTGGGCATTAGCAAAGATATTAAATTTTATCCCAATCCCAGACCGGAACTAATATTTTCTTGGAAAGCCATAACCATTGAAATGTTTTTTAACAACAAAATCATTTTTTTGGACCCAATAGGACGGATGTGAACTATCCAAAGAATTGTTAAATTCGAATACTAGGAACATTTGTGTCTGTATTTTAGGATCCAGCATCAATCCATTTTTTGGAGAAAAACCCTATTTTTCGTAAGAACATTTGTGAAAGAGTTTTGAGTAATACATACTAAATCCTGCTACCCACTTGAAGACAAGAATTGCAAGTCGAATCCTTGGTATTTAAAATAGGAGAGAACCCCGAAGTTACGTTTTGAGGTACAGTATGCCCAAAACCTTTCTTACTTCGAAGCCTATCTCCAATCATTATTAATATCTTCAACTTTAGATTTCCGCGTAGGCTTTAAAACTGTTTGAATGCAGATGCCTCCAATGCTTCCTCATCAGACTGAAAATACAACAGCATAAGTATCCGTAAAATGAATTAAATGAATACCCTTCTCGTATTAAATACAATTGATCAGGGGAGCTCCGCCTTCCCCTTTTAAAATTTTGTTACTTCATTTTCAATATAAGTTAGGTGAAACCAAGCAATTTGAAACCAAGCTCATTTTTTTTTCAAAATTTTCCGATTTGGTTTATAATTAACAATAAAATTAAAATCCGTTATTGTCAATTTCACCAACATTTTCGAATGGAGCAGAAATACCAACCGAGTACCAATGGAAATTTGGTAATTGTAACTAAAATGGTCTGTTGTGGTTTTTGAAAACTAATCAGCCCTCAATACTTATTTGTTCATCCAATAATCCAAGTTTCAACCCACCGTCGAAAGTAGGCTGAAGTCTCCCAGTTATATTTTCATTCCACTAATGAAGTAGCGGCTGCACCAGGTGCAAAACTCACCGTTATAACTTATAACTCAAACATATTTGATTCAATTTATAGTAAAGATTGGCCAAAGCTAGATAAGTTTTGAATTTTCCTAATTGCCCCCCATGAACACGTAACTTTAAAATTAGAAAAACCCCTAGATCTTGCATCAAACTCTTCCTCGGATAGTCCCATCCCAGCAGAAAAACCAGGAAATACCCCCATCTTATTATCTTTTTAAAACAGTGAAGATGGCGTCGGCCCTAAGGTGGGTTTCAAACAAATACTTATCTAAAAAATGAGTAATTAATCCGTCCGAAATAAATAACATTCTAAACCCGTCCATATTTCCCTCCCCTTGTGATCCCGGACGTTCCTGCATCAACTTGTGTTCCAAACCTTCTTTGGGCTCTGACCTACGAGCATATAAACTTTGAATTTTATTGGATTCAATTTGCAACCCAACAGATAGCAAGATACATCGTGGATAATCAGCGAAGTTTTTACTATATTAACGTAGTGAATCAAATTAATTTTGGACGCTGGAAATTTGTCTTCTGTTATCTCCAATCCTTCCCTATTATAATTCTTTTGTTTATGGTTCGAGTCCAGTAATCCGTATACCCAAAATACACTTTTCATTATATCGATCAATCAAAACTCCAATTTCGATAGAAGAAATTGTTGTTTTTAATGATAAGTTTCATTGAGCTTAACATCTGCACTAACATTTAAGGTTAAAACATCATCTCCAGAATTTTGTGGCCAACCATTAGCAGCATCTAGAGAGGATTTCTATTGTTCATACAAAAGAGTACATCATTTGGCTATTGCCTGAACCGAACCAAACCGCCCATCGCTATATAAGTCAATGTACGGACGCTGGCACCCTGTAGCATATCAAAAACCGTCCTAAGGATCCGTAGGTTTATGTCAGCATAGGTTCTTTTAAATCGCTTTCGGATATAATTAACGCTTGCATTAAGTTTTAAACGCAGTCCTTTACATTAGATTCTACATTTGCTCGGCAATCCGTACGTTCCTGAAGTAGTATTAGGAAACTATTCCCGTCTTGGTTAGAAATTTAATGAATAAATGAAGATGTTTTTCAGATCCACCTTTAATTGATACATTATGCTCTGAATAACAGCTGTTCTAAATAATTCACAAAACAAATCTGTTATTTGGATATTTAAAACGGTCAGTTCCATTTTAAAATTCTCCATTAAATAATCCGGATATAGTGCACTGGAACCATCATTAATTAATGCCTGATTACTTAATTCCATTTGTTGAGCGCTATTAGTTATACATCATACTCCTACCTAAGGATTTGCATTCCCCACAGTAAGGAAATGTAGTATTAACCTGCATGGTTCGTATGCGATCTCCCCAATTAGTGGTAATAGAACAACGCCATTAGCCGCCTTTGACCATAAATTGCTGCACTTGCAGCATTTTTAGCACAAGAGATATTCTCTATATCAAATTAGGATTGATTTGAACTAAAAATCCCTTCTACACCATCTACTAATCTAAGTGGGTTCGAATTAATTTAAATTGTTCCCAGCCTCTAAACGCGAATTTGGGCTCCGTCACTTCCTGTTTTCCTGAATTTTGGCTAACCCAATATACCCGAAGCAGTCCTCCAAGTGCTTGAGAGGCATTGGTTATGGCGGTTGGGTCAATTCATCATCAAAACTACATTTGATATTGCCCAGTCAAGTTACCTTTTTATAGTTCCGTACCCAACGACCAAACTTCATCCAATCCAGCAGCATCTTCTCAAAATCACTGAAATATTAGATTGCCCCATTATTGGAAACTTCTTTGTTGCAAACCGATATAGACACAACGCAAAATTGAATTTTTCGCCTTCAACAGAAATTGGCAACAATTACGTCAAAACTAACTTGATTCCATTTGTAGTACTTTTTCCTACAATATTAGCTCCTGGCAAGGGGGTGCCTTTTCCATCAAGTTACCTGCCCCATTACCTGAAAATGCAGCTTCTCTCTCAGAATCTTTAATTGATCGCTAATCAGTGGATCGGTTTCTTTTTCACAATACTACCCACCATACAGTGAAGTATATAGTATAAACACACTTATAGGTGTCGAAGGCATTTATCCACACGAATCGCCAGCCTTGATAACCCCTTTTTTTAGGTTAATATCTTCG
>Ga0163217_1014874_pt1 | contig 10846 bp, 17 predicted proteins | sample SynspAceP_FD_185933 | JGI IMG/M metagenome (GOLD analysis project Ga0163217, IMG submission 185933) | Saline lake microbial communities from Ace Lake in Antarctica - Synechococcus sp. Ace-P (PacBio error correction) | ecosystem: Environmental > Aquatic > Non-marine Saline and Alkaline > Saline ...
CGACTCTGCCTCCCGCTGCTGCTGAATCGAGAAGCCGATTTGAGCAAGTGGGACTCGTGGGCAACGGAGGAGGGGCGGATTCGAACCCCGGAAGATTGGCTTTGGACCATCGCTGGTTTCACCAGACCGAGACCCAATCACCCACCTAAACCGCACCTCGACCAACACCTCCAAGATCAGCCACCTGGAGCCCGTAAACGGCCAGCGCTCTCCTACTTCACATGCCCCCAGTGCCTTCAAAAGAGGCTCGCCAGGGCTAAATCCCCCAAACCACATCTGGCTCAGCGCTACTGGCCAGCCCCCAGATCCTGATGGTTGGAAGCGGTATTGCGGCGATGGTGTGCCAGCTGCCACACCGCCCTCATGCCAGTAAGGTCTTGCATCCGGTTTCCTTCGAATTGTCACCTCGGCTGTCTTCCACGCTTATTGTCACCTCACCAACTCTGGATGTGATGTATACTTGGCTGCGAGCAACCTCAACCGATCATGATAGTAGTAGAAAGCAATCGGGTCAATCGGCTTGGATTGGAATGATCATCGTGGTAGTTCTCCTGGGTGATGCATCGTTCCTCACACGTAGTAGGGAGCCCCACCTAACCCGCCGGCCCACCGGTGAGTCGGCAACATGGGCCGAGTAGGTGAGATGACACCACACAACCACAAATGGCCTGGCCGATGCCATCGCGTTGGTGCGTGATGCATTAATCGTGAATCTCACACATCGTGGTATAAGGTCATTTAAAAGTTTCTGTGAAACAAAGATGTAAGGCAAGGTGTACATCAGTGGTGTTGAACCCACAGACTCAAACTCACCATCTGAAGAAGTCAACAATCAACCCGAAGGCGTGGATCAACCGAGGCGATTACGGCGATGATTCCAACTGCTTGAGGTGTTTGGTGGCGTAATAGGAACACACCCCCCCCCAAAAAACCAATGATGGTCTTTCATCGCCGTGGAACCCACGAATTCTTGAGGCCAGAGCCTTGGCCACCCGGCCAAGCACCGCCAACCCGAAAATCACCAAGAATCGATGTCTTCATTCTGGGTCAGGGCCGGGCAAAGCTCCGTTCTGGCAAGATCAACACAGCTCACGCCACAACGGTGCTGAAACGAACAACCAGCGATCGCAGGGCAAATACCGATTGCGTGGATCCGCGTAAAAGCAAAACCAGCAAAAAAGGGCCTGAAAGAATCACATAGAGGACAATGAATAGATTCGAACGCCTTCGCGAAGTTATATCGTACAGAAAGCTGTGCAGAGTAGCCCTCTTGTTCTGCCGTTTAGAATCAACCTTCGAGGGAAAATGAAATATTTGAGGGCGAATTGCATAGAGGACAACCGAGGCAAATACGAATTGACCGTATTAATGCTCTCGGTAGGGCGATCATGGGCCCTGCACAAATTTCAAGTGCCACCTGAATCTGTGGTCAGCTTCGGACCTGGGCTGCTTGCCTTGGAGAGCAACTTTCCTGCCAGCCACTGCGGTAGAACTTATTCTTCAGTAGAGCTTTGTGCAAACTGGGGGGGGTGTGAGTTTCAATCCAAAACGACCAAGGGCGCCCGTAAATTGCGCCGGTGAGAGTCGAGAGTTCCGTTTGCATGCGCCGCTCCCCATTGCTGTTCCTCGGGGCGGCAGTGGCCTCCGATTTTGTCGTGTGATCCACAACCAACTAGCCCTCGCACATCTCTCTCGATGCTGGGGTTAATGAACCTGTTGGCCCAAACCAGCGAAGCCTGCAAAAGCCCACCCGGCCAGCAGCCAACTGTCACCACGCCCAGCCAATCGCGCCAGTTCTCATCCGGGGTGCGCGCTTTCGCCTCGCCAGGGGCAAGCAAACAACTCTGTCGGGACATCGAAACAACCGACTCCGGACCGGCCCCGCTTCGCTACCAGTTGCCGCGCGTTAGCGTCTGCAAGGGCTTCGAAGAAATCACCGTGCGGCGGCGCTTTTAACTCCTCTTCGGCTCAAGTTGCCTTGTGGCTGTAATTGGTGTGTTCTTCTTGATTCATGGTTCTAACCGCGCCAGCCCCCCCAGCGCGCCGGCACGGCTGGCCGTTAGAGGCAATCAGAAAGAACCGGCGCCAGCAGGGCTGCTGAGGATATAGCCCTTGCGCCCATCGATCGCGCGCTTTGATTGATCCGCTTCGGCCAACGGCCGATTTCGTTCTCGCGAAACTCACGTGGCAGATGTGTTGTGGGCCGGTATGCGTCTGCACTTGCGATCGTAGAAGTCGAAACTGCCAGGGCGGGGCATAAGTTTTGATCTCCACCCCGCAGCTCGCAGCGAACAGGAACGATTCGCAACCCCCGCCAGCCACACTTCGGAAGTGGGAATATATCCAAACCAGAACACATATCGGTGCAGCCGTGGCATCGAATGGGATTATCGACAGAAAGCGAAAACCGTTGTCCGTCTTATGTCCGATTGCTTGGCACGGATCCGTGTACCCGAAGTTCGAATGGCCGGCAAGGGCCACCGACCTCCCGTTTTCTTGCGGATAGGTGATGCGGTCCGATGAAGCGCTGCGCGCCCTTAAGAGGAGGCGTCTGCAAGCCGAGGGGAGTCGGCGCCGCGGGCAGCAGCCTCAATTGGTGACCAACGGCCGGTGTGCCAGCCACCCGATGTGCACAAACGATTGGGTGCGACCGGCAGGCCAGCAGGAGAGTCGCGCGATCGCAGTAGCTCCCCCACCCGCCCGCCGTTCACCACCTGCTTCCAGCGTCGCTCAGAGTACACTACACGAGACTTACCACAAAAAACACTAGCCTTGAAAAGCGCCAACCCGGCTTCATGCCTTCGAGCGCCGGGCGGCCCGCCTCCCCCACCAGATCTCAAGAGAAACACCCCCCACTAGCCGAAGCCATGCACCCAAAGACCACTCGAAACATGCGACCCGGTGCCAACTCACGCCCACAATCCCGCACCCCAGGCGCCGCCCCTACTGGCGTAACGCTCAAACAGCCGTCGAAATCTGTGGTTGAGCAGTTTTCAGCCCAATCAGCCAGGACCAGCGCCTTGACATAGGCATCGGGCCTGGGCCGTGATGTCGGCAAACATGGATCCGATGTCGTTGATGTCGCGAATTCGAAGACATTGTTTGCAGTGGATTATATCTATCTCAGGTATTTTCGCCGCGCCAGCGCGATTGAGCCCCCAACACGCCCGCCAGCCGGTTGCTCAGCTCGGCGGCGCTGATCTCGGGGTGATGCAGGTTGAGTCCAGGGGGCGCCCCGCGGCTCTGGCCCTCGGCCCCGACGCGTAGACCCCCCCCTGCGTATGAAACGTCGAACAGAACGCCAGCTCCGCGCGAAGGGCAGCAGGCTCCGGTTCTCATTGGCAGCCGGCGCCGCACCTCCGCCCCCTCAGGGGCGCCAACTGGATCGCCGCCTGTCCGCCGCTCTGACACTGCTCTGAACCCCACCCGCTTCGAGCACACCTCTCTTGGCGCGCAAAGGGACGTTACGTGGTTAACACCCGGGAGTGATTGGTAATGAGAGGCCCTATGGCCCCCCCGCCAGCGCGCTCGCCCGGGAGATCAGGATCCACCATGCTCCAGTTGCCTCTCCCCAGCGTCCTGTCTGCCATAGGTTTTTACTCTCCCCCTTCTCCACCCCCAACCACCATCCCTTGGGCCAAGCGTGCGAGCGCGATCCCCCCTCGGAGACACAGAAGACGAAAACCTGGCGCATGCCGAAGCAGAAATGCGGCGGATTCGCCCTGCTTCAATGAATCGAGAACGGCGGCCTCAACTCGAGTCAGCAGGCAGCAACTCCAACCACGTAGCCTGGCGGCCATTGCGCGCTGTGTTGAAGGCATGCTTGGGCGCACCGGCGTACGCAGCCAGTCGCCCAGTTTACCGCTGGCCATGGGCCGTCGACGCCCTTGACGTTGTCCGCCCAGCTGCCGGCATATCGGGAGAAGATCTACGTTCACCGTGACGCAGCAATCGTTGCTGTCTGTTGAGCTGTGCTCGCGCTCCGCGCGCCTCAGCCTTATCCAGAAGCAAACACTAAGGTATGTCCCATCCTTCCATCGCCAGAGCGAGGCGAGTGTCCCACCTATGGCGATCGCGTCACCAAAAACGTTTGCTCCGCGCGTGCGCTCGACCGGGTCGCGCCTCCCTCGGCGCTCGGCTGCGGCGGCGCTGACACCCGCACTCGCGCTGACGCTCCGATTCCAAACCCAAGCCGGTTGGCTCGCAGCTGAGCGAGACAGCCAGCTCAATTAAGCGGCGGTTTCGATTATGCGCCGGTGCCCTTTGGCCCGCAGCCCCCATCCCATCCGCCAGGTTCCATCATCAGACCGAGAAGACTTCCAGTCGATCGAGAGTTGGTGAGGTGCAGTTGTAGCGCCGGAGATTGAATGGCGCGTGCCTGCGCAACTCCCAGGCGCGTCGTCCACCCGATCCAAGCCAGACGCACCCAGAAGGGCAAACGAGGCCTAGCATGGTAGCCTGCAAGTTGCGGGCGGACAGCGCGCCACGTTCCTGGCAGCCCGCTGAAGAGTCAACCCACGGACGACAGACCTACGAGAGGATTATGAACAAGCAAAACCGAGATACACCCTTCGCTCGCTCCAGCCTCTCGCGGCCGCCTTCGTGCGGCCGCGGACATCGGAGTGCCGGTAAAGACCGGGATTTGGCCGCCGCGCAGCGGTGCCGGCAAAATCGCGGTGCTCCGCTGGATGCGCCGGGCGCCCCCCCTGCGGATCCAGCGAGTCGGAAGACGGTCGGGGTCGAGGCGCTCACGCAGCGCGCCGCGCGCTGTGCTGCTCTGGACTCAGCATTAAACGTCCATTTGTGGTGGCGGCTAAGGCCTTGCATGCCCCTCTCAACAACAACAACGAGGACCGGCTCGGCCCCGAGGTGGATAGGGAGAAGACAGAGTATGTAACCTGCGCCCGCCACCCACACGTGCCGTTTCTGCACGCCCGAGCAACCAGACCCCAGCACTCTGCTGCCCGTGGACCCCTCACCCCCCCCCACCCGTTCGACCTGGCTGATCCCAGCGGCGCGGCAACCCAGCGAGCACCCGCGATTTTCCGGCCACCGCTCGGCGGCCAATCCGGTCTTTTACCGCACCTTTCCCGCCGCACCGAAGGCGGCCGCGAGGAGCTGTACCAGTGTCGGAGCGCAACCTCGAGGTCGCGCCAGCTGGGCGACCTCAGCGCTCGAGGAAGTGGCCGCTGATCGCCCGCATCAGACCTACCAGCAGGCCTGCCCTCGGGGCGCTGGCTCTTGGATCGGTGGCACGCGCCCTGGATTTCGCAGCGCCACAACTTCTCCGGCGCCTACAACTGCCACCTCCACCGAACCTGATCGACTGGGAAGCTTCGGTCCTGATATTGGACCGGCGATGATGGCTGCGGCAAACCGCGCCATCATCGAACCGCGCTTATTGAGCGGGCTGCGCTGCTGCGCAACCGGCTGTGATCGAGACGTCAGCCGATCGTGTCACCCCGCAGCCCCGAGCGCCAGGGGCCACCCGCTCCAGCAGCGCGGGCACCGGGTGACGATCAAGGTGGGGACACCCGCGCGGCTGGGTGGACAGCTACCACGTTTGCTGAACTGAGCAGCGACCACAACTTCAGCGCCCGATGCTGCGATCACGGTGAACGTGGATCTCTTCCGATGTGCGCAGTGGGCCGAAACGCTCAAGGGCTTCGGCGGCATGGCCCAACCCGGTGAAACTGGGCGATCTCTACGGCCGGGTGCCCAGACCTCAACAAGGCGATGGCCGCCACCCACGTCGGTGAGTGCTGCCTCTGATCGATGAGGCCGCCGTCCCACGATCGTGGCGGCAACATCACGCCGCAGCGCCGGCATGCGCCAGTTTCGCTCGCCGATGGATGGCTCCGCCCGCTGGGCGCCAGAAAACCTCTGGTCAGCAAGACGCTGAGGCAACTGTGAGCATTGATCCCGACCGCGACGCCGCTGCGGATGCCAACCCACCCGGTGTGTTCCACAACCCGCCCCCTCCAAAGAGGTGGTGCTCGAAGCGGTGGTCAAAAGCAGTTCTCAGAGCGGCGAACGGCGCGATCCAGTTCGCCCCGAGGCGATCGCCCGCTCCCAATCGTGACCTGCGCCCACCGCCCGAGCTGCGCAGCGAGTTCATCGACATCTACGTCGACCAGGCCGCGAGGAAGGCCGCCGCTGGCCAACCTCCATCACCCCGAAGATCAGCGCCACCCGCCGAGCTGGAGCAACCGCTGGGACGTTATGGCTCAAATCCCTGCGGCGAACATCCTGGAGCGATTTCCACTGCAACCCTGGCCGAAATCCACCTCAACCGCATCGATCCAGCGCCACAGGCCCAGGCCGATGCCTTCAAGGCCGCGGCCCTGGCGGTGCCTGCCTGCCCAACAAAGATTTCGAGGTGGGCGTTTACCGCCAAGCCGCGCCTGGATCCGATTGTGGGCGTGAGCTTCACCGGCGGTTCGATTTCTTCGTGCATGCCTTCGGCAGCCCCTGCTGAACTGGTGGGAGGGGCCCGCCCCGAAAACAGAAGCCGGTGGCCTTCAAGGCGCAGGAAGCGGAGGTATCTGAGCCGCTGGAACGCAGTGGTGAACACGGGGTTTGGACTACTGCGATCGCCACGGCCTGCGTCGCCCAATCGTTGCACCACCGGTGCAACCGGCCGGCACCAAGAGCCTGCTCACCGGCGGCCAGCCCCGCTGCACCCTCCCAATGGCGCCAAGCGCTTCATCCGCCGCATCACCTCCGCAAGAACGATCCGGTGGCCTGGCCCTGCCCTCGACTACGCTACACGATCGTGGCCAAGCCATCGGACAACGACGAACAACGGTCGCCTGCCTGGATAAATCCTTCGCATCCACGCTGCACCGAATGGTCTGGTGGAAATCCCCACCGAAGTGAGCTGGGCGAACATCCTGGGCGCGATGCGTTGAATCAACAACTTCCCGCCCTGCCCAGTCGACTTCTACATGCAAGTGCAGACCACTACACGGCCCACAAACCTCTGCCACCGTCGAGTTTTCGCGAGAACGAAATCGAGCCGTTGGGCCAAGCGATCCATCAAGCGATCGATGGCGGCAAGGGCTATATCTCAGCAGCCCCGCTGGCGCCGCTCGACTTGCCAACCCACCTTCCCGCCGCCTGCGTTGAACCTCATCATCAGGCCACCTACAGCCGCCTGAGCGAAGAGGTGTAAGCCCGCGCACCGGTGAAATTTCTCGAAGCCCTGCAGCGCTACGACTCGCGCGAACTGGTGGAAGCCCGTCCCGGCTTGGTTGTGATTCGACAAGTGTTTGCTGCCCGCTGGCAAGCCCACCCCATGAACTGGCGAATTGCTTGGCGTTGGTGAGTGGCCTGCTGGCCGTGGCTTTTGCCAAGGCCTTCGCCTGGTTGGGGCCAACAGTTCACTTAACCCCAGCTCGAGAGCTGTGCGAGGGCTTGGTTGTGATCAACGACAAAATCGGAGGCCACTGCCGCCCCAGGACAGCAATGGGTAGCGCGCAGCAAACGGAAGCTCTTCACTCTCAACCGGCGCAATCGCGCCCCTCTGTCGTTGATGAAACTCACACCCACCCCCACTTCGCCCCCAAAGCTCTACTTGGAAGAAGTTCATACCCGCAGTGGCCTGGCCCAGAAATTTTGCTTCTCCAAGGCAGCAGCCAGGTCCGAAAGCTGACCAGAATTCAGTTGAGCATTGAATCTGGAAGGGCCATGAATCGCTACTCAAGAGCTATACGGTCTCGTATTTGCCGGATCCTCTATGCTATTGCCTCAAATCTTTCATTCTTCCTCTAAAAAAACGAAGGTGAATTCTAAACGGGGCCGAGGGTATTGCCACAGCTTTTGTCGTACTACTTCGAAAAGCTCAATCTATCATTGTCCCTCTATTGATCTTCAGCCCTTTTGCTGGTCTTTGCTTTTACGCGGATCAGCAAGGTATTTGCCTGCATCGCTGGTTGTCGTCATCACCGTTGGTGCTGACTCTGTGATGCTTGCAGAACAGAGCTTTGCCCGGCCCTGAACCCCAGGAATGAACGCATCATCTGGGTGATTTTTCGGTGGCTTGCTGGCCGGGTGGCCAAGGCTCAGGCCTTCAAGAATCGTGGGTCCACCGCGTGAAGACATCATTGGTGCCTATTACGCCACCAAACACTAATGCCAGTGGATCGATCGCCGTAATCGCGCTCGGTTGGATCCACCCGCTTCGGGTTGATTGTGACTTCCCAAGAATGGTGAGTTTGAGTCTGTGTCACACACTGATGTACACTGCCTCTAACATCTTTGTTTCCACAGAAACTTTAAATGACCTTTTTACCACAAGTTCAAGATCACGATGCTGGCTGATCATCACGCCCAACGCGATGCCATCGGCCAGGCCCATTTGTGATTCCTCCCTCGCATCGCACCACTGGCCCACCCGATCACCGGTGGCCCGCAGTGGAGACTCCTACTACGCTGGTGAGAACGATCATCACCCAGGAAGAACTACCACCGATGACTCACCCCTTCAATCCAAGCCATTGACCCCGATTGCTCTACTTACTATCAGACGTTAAGTGGTCTCCAGCCAGTACTACATCAACATTGGGCTGACTCCACCAATAACTGAAACACAGCCATTGGACAATCAAAGACCGATCAAAACCTATCAGCTGAGGCTGTGGCCAGCGGCCACCACCATCGCCCGCCCGCCTTCTCCCATCAGGATGGGCTGCACGCTGAAGCAGGGCATCGCATTTGTGGATTTCAGCCCTTGGGAAGCCCTTTTTGAATGGCTGGGGCATGGGAAGCTAGGAGAGCCTGCTGGCCGTGTATACGGGCTCCAGTGGCTATTCTGGAGGGTGTCGAGTGGTTGATGCGCTCTGGTCTTGAAAACCAGCGAGGCGAAAGCCTCCGCGGTTCGAATCCCGCCCCCTCCGTTGCCCCACGAGTCCCACTGCTCCACATCGGGCTCGATTCAGCAGCAGCGGGGAAGGCAGAGTACGGCGAAACACACAGCCAATTGTAATCCTTGATACGGCAAAACTTTGCATGCTTGCTTCTCTCAGCTGAGTCGCAGAAGCCCTTCCAATGCCTTGATACCGAACTCAAAAAAAACTCAATTCTAGGTTTGTTAGACGCAGCACTGAAGACATTCACAACATTAAACTCATCCATTGATTCGAAGATAATTCTTGTTAAGACAAGATTCACTATTTAAGCTAACTGCATTGACCATCAAAGCCGCTGATGCCACACAACCGGACCTGCCCGCAAGGGCTGATTCTGGGCAGCGGCAATGCACCACGCTTGGCACCTGCCTCACAATGCCGTCAACAACTTCGATGCCCGTCCTTATACACCGGTCTTATACCACTCAGCACTGAGCTGCGGGGTATTCGCTGATTCTGATCATCACCACCCGATCGACCGCGCCGACCTTTTTGAGCGTCTGACTGGGCTGAGCAAGTACTGGGGAATGGAGATTCCACTATCGTTCAGAACACCCCAGTCCTGATGGGCCTTAAGCCTCAGCCTTTCTGATTGGCGAGATTGGTGGACCAGCCGCCCAGACCTCGTCTTGGGCGCAAAAATCTTTTTCACTGGCCATACGAGCAAATAGCCGCACTACACGTCTAACGCCACCAGATGCGCCACGGTTTATTCGCCTATGGAGTCGGCGAATCCCTGAGCGCGTATGGCGTCCGTCGAAATATAAATGCATGCGATTGGCGTGTCTTGAGTATCGAGGAAAAGACCGAAAAGCCTAAAGCCCGCTATGCCGATCACCGGCCTTTACGTGTTGACTCACACGGTGGTGGAACGAGCCAAACAGTGAAAGCCATCAGGGCGCGGCGAAACTGGAAATCACTGATCTGAATCGCCAATACCTTGGATGAAGGCCTTCTGCGGGTCCGAATTGAATGGGTGCGGCATGGCTGGCTGGATACGGGCAACCCCGGATTCGGCCTGCATGAGGCCGCCAAGTTACATCCGCACCTTGGAGCACCGGCAAAGGGCTCAAGGTGGGTTGCCCTGAAGAAGTGGCCTGGCGGCTGCGGGTGGAGTTGATGCGAGCCAGCTTGAACGTTTGGCCCAACCAACTCAGAAAAGCGGCCTAACGGCAACTATCTCTACTACGCCTGCCTCAGTGATGGCATGGATTCCGTGCTGAACGACTGCCGCGATCCAAAGGAGCTGCTTGATTGGGAAGCCAAAGACTTACGCGAATCGCAGGCCCATCTTGCTCACACCCAGGTATTCGAAGATGATCGAGGCTTTTCCTTCGAGAGTCTGGAATGCGCGCCAGTTTGCTGCGCCCTCGCCGTCAGCGAGCGGAAGCGCCGATCTTTCATGCAGGACACCACTCCCGCTCGCCAGGGAGTGCTGGCGTGGTCTTTGCAACTATCGAACTCGCCAAGAACCACAAGGCCAAGCTGGTGCGCTGCGTCGCGGCAAATTTTTGATGTGGCCGTCGACATCCGGGGGCAGCTCGGCCACTTTTCGGGCAGTGGGTTGGTGAGCGCCTGAAACGCCGAAAGACTCACCCAATTTGCTGTGATACACCCCGGCTTTGCCATGGTTCTCACCCTCACCCCTCAGCCGACGTTCTCTATAAGGCCAGTGGCCTATGGAGGCAAAAACTTGTGAACGCTCCCTGCTCTGGAGCGACCAGCCATCGCCATCGCCTGGCTAGCTGGGCGAACTGAGCGCGCCGTGGACCGTTGCTGGCCAGCAAAGATGCTGTCGGCGGCCGCTGTTGGGTGGATGCCGATGGTGTTTGCGTTGAAGGTGATCAGTCAACGGCAAAGAGGCCAGCTTGGTCAGGCCTGATCGATTCGTCCCAGGTGGGTGGAACTGATGGCAACGGGCGGGATCAGCTCAACCT
>Ga0163217_1020609_pt1 | contig 10845 bp, 17 predicted proteins | sample SynspAceP_FD_185933 | JGI IMG/M metagenome (GOLD analysis project Ga0163217, IMG submission 185933) | Saline lake microbial communities from Ace Lake in Antarctica - Synechococcus sp. Ace-P (PacBio error correction) | ecosystem: Environmental > Aquatic > Non-marine Saline and Alkaline > Saline ...
GAATCACGGTGGCGCCGCCGATAATTCCAGTTCCTGGATCCGAGCCCCCGTAGTGCGCCCTCATCGCCCGGTGACGATGTGGCTAGCGCTGCAGCACCAGAACCGATCACCCGGACCGGCCTTGGGCCTTCTCCGCTGAGGTCGGCGCGGCCTGGAGTTCGCAGTTCAGAAATATTCCCTTGAGGTCTTCGAACATCCCCGGCGCCAGGGGGTGACCAGAGGCCCCAGATCCGGGAACAAGCGCACCGGTTGGCCACCTCAAGCGCCGGCCGGCCAGCTGGTCGCCCCTATGGGGAATACATATTTATCGGCCAGCATCAACAGCAGGTGCGGCAAGGTTGTCCGGCGTTCCCCCCAAGCCAATACTTGAAAGCTGAAGCAATGATATAGTGTAGCTCGGAGCGACGTCCTGCGTCATTCTTCCACCGGCAGATAATTTTGAGAACCGTGGGGCAGGGTGTTGAGCAGTTTCACTCGCGTCCCTGGAGCCCCGGCGCCCATTGGCCTCCCTTGCGGCTTCTTCATGAAGCTGGCGATTGGCGCTCTTGCTCATGGCCCAGCTGGGGCCATCGAGAGTGCCGAGCTTGTTGAGCCGCATCCACCCGTCGGCATGGAGGCAGGAAGACCCAACGGCGGCCTTGAACCGATCGCGGTGGAGAGCGCAACCGCCTCCACCACTGTCTAACTGGGCGCAGCAGATTCTTCAAATGAAAAGACGAGTCTCGGGGCTAGATGATACTAACATCGGCTTCCGGCCACAATCAGTGCCGCAATGAAGGCGGACGTAGTTCTCCGGATCGCGGCGGAATCATACGAAATCAGTGTAGCCGCTTACAAAGTCGACGGCCCGAGCACCTCGTCCAGTGTCTCTCGTGGTGCTCATGGAGCGCTCTTGTGGCAATAGCGCAGACGATGGAGAGTGGAGGGGTGGACTCCTCTCTGCTCCACTCGCAGGTTGTGTTGTAGATATCGTTCCGTATGCGAGCGCGTTCTCTGAGCACCACGTAAGACCGCCCGCATGCCGGCCCGACCTCACTGCCGGCGGTGTTCATGCTGGTCGTTCGGGGCGAACACGCGACTGGCGGAGCGGGCACCTGCGTGGGAACATCGGCCGCCGCGGGTGATTGAGCAATATGAAGAAGCTTACGGACTCCCGCTGTTGGGGCAGCTTTCTGAAGCCAAGGCGTAACCAGGTCTTGCCTGGCCTTGCTGGCCCTTCCGCCCGCGCGGATCGCCATAGGCTCAAGCGGATTCGTTGCCACTGCAGGCCCTGATCGACTGCGCCAACGGGACCGTCCGATCACCACTGCAAGCCAGGTCGCTCCAAATTCCGTGGTGGTGGCTTGCGAGCTCTGGGCCGGATTGGGCTCTGAGGTGGGTCACAAGCGGTGACCAAGCAGCCCGCCGACTGCAGCTGGTCGGCGCGATCGACACCACCCCCGGCAAAGAACGGGGCGGATGTTGGGTACTGGAACTGGGCTTGGGTGAGCTGGAGGTGAGCGATCCAGCTGCGACCTGGAAGGACTCTCTGTCAGGCGCCAGCCAGGCCTTGCCAGCAGCCCGCTGGGGCAGTGCTGGTGGATTTCACCATCCAAAGCGTGGTGTATGGCGAGCCACACCCGTGCCGCGATCGCCCTACGGGGTTGCACGCCGGTGATCGCACAACCGCCTCAGCCCGAGCAACTGGCCGGAATCTGGCCGGTTTTGCCCGAGAAGGGCCCGGGATCGGCGCCCGCCAATCATCCCGAATTTTTCCGTCGGCCATGGTGGCTCCAGCAGGACGCCGCCGCGCCGCCCGCTTCTAATAACGCGACTTCGCAGAAACTCACCGAGCTGCACAACCACAAGAGATGCTGAGGTTACCGACCGGGAGATGCACCCCAAGACTGGGCACGCTTGTCTAAGGACAGGCAATGGCGTGTTTGCCCGAATTGCAATCGAGGAGATCGGAAATAGCTTCAATGCCCCGTGAACGTGGGAGAGATCACGAAGCGTAGCTAGGCGGCTTGCCGCGGCGGGCAAGGCGCGAGAGGGCCTGCGCCTGCACTCGAGATCCGGCTGCCGGGCCTGGTGGCCCACCAGGAGTGATGTTCGGCGCCGCGGCGAAACCCTACGTGCTGCGCCACACCGGTATTGATCGCTTCCGCCTACATGCCGGGTGGTGCTGCTGAACCCGTGGCGGCGGTGCGCCAGCTCAACGGCCTGTGTATGCCTCGAACGACTGCTGGTGACGCCCATGCTGATCCCGCCTCAAAGACGGCGAGCTGCCATCGCCCTGATCCGGCGGTGGGCCACCGGGCCCCAGTTCACTTCTGCGCGGCAACCCCCGCAAGAAAAATCCTGCAAGCGGGTGCTGATTCCGTGGATCGGTGGGGTGCTGTCGCTGCTGAATCGCCCAGAGCAGGATCCGCGATGCGCTTCGGGCCGATTGGCTGGGTCTGCGGCTCGTGTTTTTGCTCTTATATCCTCTGGGGCCCGATCGTCGAAGCGGGGCGCCGCAACGCACCCTGCGCCGGTACAAAGCAGGGGCTGATCTTCGAAGGGGTGGTGGGCCCGACCTGTTCACGCGGGAGCCGCATCGTGGAGCGCAAGGAACAGGCCGATGGGCGGGGCCGACTGGAGCTGGTGGGACCGCCGCACCTGGCCTCTGCTTCCAGCTCGAAACGAGGAGGGCTACCTGGGCCCAGGTGCGTTTCCCGATGGACAAGAAGCAGCAAGACGATCCGCAAAGGATGGCGATCCGTTTGCCCTGGTAGCTGAGGCGAGCGGCCTGAACTTCTCACGGATCGGGCCCTCAGCGACGCCTGGATCCCTGGCCCTGAAGCTCTGGGTCGGGAGTACCCGTTTCTGTTGCGGCCAGCCTTTGAGGAGCTCTCTGCCTCCGCCGCCTGCGCAATGAAGTTTCCATCACTTCCGTTACGAAGCGAAACAATGTGTTACACATTTAGCCATACCAAACGAAGTCACCAAATGACCCAAGGTCACCTCCATCGCACCACCAACCGACCGCGCGCCGTCCGTGAGCCACCGTCACGAGGAAGACGGCGGTCGCCTTCAACGCTTTTGCCACCGAGCCCGCGCATGGAAGTGGGTGGCACCTGAGGGCGGCTTGGGCTTCCACGAGCGCGCCGAGAAAGCTCAATGGCCGCATGGCCATCGCTCGCTTCATCGCCCTGCGGCCACAGAATTCGCTCTCGGTGGCGAAGCCTTCACCCGCGCCTTGCTCGGCATCCGGCTGAAACGGGCTGAAACGGACGGTTTTTCCGACCTGCTTGATCACGCCTTGGATCCCACTTCAACATCAAGCGCTCACAGACTTCTGTTGCGGCTTTTTTTGGGGTATCCGCAAGGCCCGCAGGCTGACCGATGCGCGCTCCCACTGCTGGCTTCAGGTGCTCGGAGCCGGTCCCAACCGGTGCCCCTGGCCGCCTCGCCCTCGCTGAGGTGGGCTGGCAGGTGCACCTGGAGGATCCACTTCTGGCGGAGCATAAGTTGTGCGGGCGCCAGCGTGCTTTTACGCCTGTCCATTCCAGCCGTCTGCTGCTCCAGCGCTGGGCCCTCTGGCAGGAACTCACCCCTGACCTGGCTTCCGTCCGGTCGCTCGCAACTCTGTATCTCGAGGTAAGGCGGGCGAAGTGCCGTTTCAGCAGCGCCGATCTTGGGCCTGCGGCCTCGGGCATGCAACGCGGCCACTTGGACTGCGTGGGCTGGGTGCTGCAGCACAGGGCCCTTGATGGAGCTTCCTCTGGAGCGGCTCGAAGCCAACCCATCGGTCGCTGTCCCCTAGGGAGAGGCTGGTAGCGCAATGGGTTCGCGGCAAACGGCCGACTCTGGTTCGTGGCCCAGCCGACGGCAGCGATTCGCCCAGCCGCTCAAGCCTCGGCATCGGCAGCTGGCAGGCTGCCCTACCGGCAGGCCTGCCTGGAGCGTCCCAGGTGCGCCTGCGCGGCTCAGTCGCCGGATCCAGGCCTGGGATGTTCCCGCGCCAGGGCCGTTCGCGGTGCTGCCGGCTGGGTGGCGATCACTTTCAACTGGTCTGGAGTGGCACGCGGCAGCGCCCTGCGGCTCTGCGAGAAGCTCCTTGATCCGGTGGCCTTCCTCGAACCAGCTCGCCGGAGTTTCTCCCTGATGGCCTGCAGGTCGAGGCCCTGCTCGTACCCTGAACACCGCGCCTTCCAGAGATCGACCCTGGGATGGCCATACGCTGTCAGCCGGTGGCAACACCGTGGCTTGTGGGGGAAACCCTGCAGCGCTGCCATCTGCTTAATTGCCAGTTCATCCGTCTTGCGGCCAGGGGCCTCAACTCTGCTTGGCAGGGTTATGTGCGCGCCCTGCAGAAACAGGCGGAAGCGGCCGCCCGCGGCCGGCTGGCGGTGGCTCCAATCGGCCCGCTCTATGGCCTGAGAGACCTGCTGGGGGGAGTGTGCTGACTCACCCTGCCCCACCCTGACTGCTGGTGCGCTGTTTCTCCAAACCGCCAGCCGTTGCTAGCTGGGTTGGGCGGCGCCTGGTTCTGGGCCTGCTGGGAGAGCGGGGCGCCGCTGCGAAGGTTGAGCTTGAAGGGCGATGAACCCGGGAGCCCTTGCCAGCCTTGACCGCGTCCATGGTCAGACTAGTGAGAGTGCTGCTACCCCTGGGCCGTTTGCGTCGATCGAGTGATCAGGCACCTAACACCGCAAACTGCCCCGCCGCGCCTCTGCCCTGGTGCCTACATTGCGGCCTTGAGCTTGGTTCTGCAGCGAACAATGCCTGGATCTGGGCGTGAAGCAGGCCCAGCTGGAGCAAGCGTCCCTTTGCCGGTCCAATTCTCTGGCGTTTCGCGTCCTGATTCAGCACTGGAGCACTCGATCGGTCCCTTGGGCCTGGCAGGACAATCCAAGGTGACTAAACGATCTGGACCGGTCAAAACAATTTCAGGCGTTAATAATAATTAGCATTCAGGCGTAAGACGATAATGATCATCCACGGAGCTGGATCAACAGGCAGGCGCTGGGCGTCCTCCAGGGCTGCCAGGTTTCGGCCACGAAGCCCAAAGGCCGGCGAGCTGCCCGCCAGCCCAAGTGGTCACCAGTTCGGCGCAAGCAGAGGCGGTGCCACTGAGAGTAAGGCAAGCCCGATCGTTCACGATGAATCAGCACCCGAGGGGCTTCCGCTGAGCGGCATCGGTGCTGGATCTCTGCAGCCGGTCGCTGCGGTACTCCAGGTCGTAGTCGGCACGCCACAGCGCACGGCACCGGGCAGCTTGCCCGTGGGCTGTGCGCTATCGGGCACAAAGCCACGGCCGACCAGACTCGTGGCCAGGTGGCGGCTGCCAACGATGAATCCCCGAATTCATGCAACGATCAGGTCGGGCCCTGGAGCCGTCTCACAGACCTGGGCGAGCTGGCGCATCACTGCACCGCACGCCCCAGCGGATCGCGCATTCAGCTGGCATCAGAATCACGGAAGAGGATGAACCCTGGGCTTGGGAAAAATCGGAATCTCCCGTCACCAATCCGCGCAGATCGGGCGTCTGGACTGGAATGAACTGGTGTGGAGGGGGCCTGGCCCATGGACAAGCGGGGCGCGTGACGACCTCGGCTCGGGGCGCTGGCATCATCGCAGCCATGGCAAGCTTCTTTGGGCGAGTCTTCGCTGGCTCAACTCCCCCTCCAACGCCCTGCCGGCGCCCGGAAATCTCCGCGCGGCCTGGAGCGTCCTTGACCTGATGTGCTCAGCGTCGAAGGCCCTCGGACCTCAACGGCGGCGAGGCGATGGTCTGGAATGGCGGCCCCAGCTCGGCTTCGGCGAGCTCTTCCAACGCGGGTCCGAAACTTGGGAAGCGGCGGTGTTACAGACCCACTAGCGACTGGCCTGCCCGCCGCGGTGAACTGAGGCGAACCGGAAACCGACCGCCTGATTCAAGCCTGGCTCTCGCCCTGGCCGACCGCCTCTATCGCGATGTGCGTCAATTGCTTTGCGCTCCACCGAGCCTGAAGCTGTCACCGGCCAGGCGCTGGGGCCTGTTCCGGGCCGCTGGAGGAATGATCGGGAGCGGCTCACGCCCGCCGCCGGAGGTGTTTCAGAAACTTCTCGATCCCCGCTACGGACCCCAGCTGCGGCGTCAGCTGATCCATGGCCTGGCCTTTGGCGCCGCCAAGGTGGTTCCGATCGCCTCAAGGCCAGCCTCATGGATGCCTCCGCATGGAAAAGCTGAGTAACCGCTTCGAGCAAACCAGTTTGCCGGCCTCGCCTCGATGGCCTTGCCGGGACTACTCGGCCGCGCAGGGCCAGGACGTGATCGGCATCCTCACGGCGGCTTGGGTAAGCTCTCCCCTGCCGTCCACCCGGCATTGGAAGGGAAACGGGAGCATCTATGCGCGGCCCGATTGCAGGCCGTGCTCGCCTATGCCCGCCATCTGGTCAGCGGGGTGCCGCGCCGCTTTGGAGCCCAAAGACAGCCCGGTGGCAAGATCCAATCCGGATGGAGGGGCGAAGCGAGCTGGACGAGCCCAACCGGGTGCTGGTCCGCACAGCCAGCCCGACCACGTCCCCCCTTGAACTCGCCTTCGACGATGCCGAGCTCCTCCGGACCTGGTCCGCTGCCCTGGATCAGCTGCGCTTGATCCGGGGTGCAGGTGGATTTCGAGCTTTCCCGACACCTGAGCCGAAACCGCTTCCCCGCCGGAGAATCCTGGACGCAATCCCCTGCGCCAACGCCTGGCCTCCCCCTGGCGGCAACATGGCAGCGCTGGCGATCACGCACTCGATCGGCGCTGATGCTTCCCCGTGCACGCCGGCCGGCCATTCCCTCGGCCAACCCGGCGGTCAGCCCCAGCGGCGACGGAAGCCCGCCTGAAGGCAGCAGTGGACTCCGTCCCTGAGGATGCTGTTCACAGACCCATTGTTCAGGATCGTGCGTTTGGGGGTCAAACTCTTGGATGTGGACGCTGGTGCACGAACGGCGAACGTGAAACAAAGCCCATGACGCACAAGCCCCATGACGGACAGCTGGTCAAGAGCTGAGACGACGTGGGTCAGCCGTCTGGAACCTCCTTGATGTGGTGGTGGCGCAGCGATCCGGAGTTCTGCGGGCTCGCGGCAGCAATTTCCATCTCACTGCGCGCACGGTGGCCCATGGGGACTCGGGCACGGTGGGAAGGGGCTCAGCCTGGTGGCTGTTCCAACAGAACTGGTGTTTGATCGGAATTCCGAGCGCTGGAATGCGGGGCGCCGGCTACAGCCTGATGGCTGTGAGCACGCACCTCGGGGCAAGAGTGCGGGGGCGCAGCGGAGGCACATAGACCCATGAATTCTGCTCAGTGAACCGGGCTTTCAAGCCGCCAGGACCGCAGAAGGTCTTGCCGCAATACGACCGGCGTCGCTTCGCCCTGGCGCGAACTGGCTGCTCGCCTTGCTGAAGCTGCATCGGAGCCCGGGAGTCTGCGACTGCGTGCCTCCTTTGAAGTGACTCAGTATGCCCGAAACGGACTGGACTTCACACTTGCTTGTTGGTCAAGCAAGTGGAGCTCAAAGCGGTCCTGCCTAAGGGATCAGCCAGATCGCCCAGGGGATCGTCGCTTTGGCGGCCGTGGATGCTGCAGACGCTGGGGATTTCTGGTGGTGGTGGCCCTGGGCGATCGCGGCAATGCTGCTCGCTTGGCCAATGGCCTGTTTCGAATCCTGCGCCATGGCCTACCGGGCGTCGGCGTGTGTGTCTCCCGGGTGGCCAAGCCGAGCTGGCTCGCATGCTCTGGAGCGTGGTGCAGATCCGCAAGACCCGATCGCGAACGACCACATGAAAATCCGGAGCGACCTAGCGCCCGCGGTGGCAGTTGAAGCGGACGCAGTTGCCAGAACTCTCTCGAGGGTGACGCTGCCGTTACGGTCCCGATCAGCCTCTGTGAATCGCTTGGACAGTCATGGAAACGCATCGGCCTCACGCAGGGCTTCAGTTGCCCCGTTGCGGTTCTGGTCGGCACTTTCTGGAAGTCTTGCGCAGAAACGCTCGCCGAGGTAATGGTCCGGGCAGCGGAGGCCAGGTGCCAGGGGCCGCAGGTAACCCCGGCGGCCCGCGTCAAGCCGTCTCGAGGTTCATTTCAGGGAAACAGGCTGGCCGCCGCTGGCCCTCCGCTGGCGTGATCCAGGCCAGTCGCCGTTGCGATCATCCGGGCGAACCAACTCTTCATTCGTTTCTCCGTAGCGCATGCAGCTAGGAAGGGAGCTCCATAACGGGCCTGGCCCACGCCAGCTGCCGGCGCGCAGACGATCCCAGCCAGGGCCGCCAGAGCAAGGGCCAACGCCAGGGGCCCCGAATGCGGCGGCAGGAGGCCCGGCAAGACGCCCGAAGCGGGCCGCATGGCAAGGCAGAAGCAATCGCTCACCACTATGGAAGAAGGAGCTCACGCTTCAATCGATTAGCTCCTCTGCATGGGCCGCTAAGCCATGACCGAATCTCGCAACCGACAGACCAGTCGCAGTCATGGTTGGACAAGCCACAGCCAGGCTGGGCGCAGCCGAATCGGGAGCGGCCTGCATTCCGGGCTCCATACCAAGTTCAAGGACTCGAACCACCGCCTCAAGCCATGAGAGACCGAGTTCCACACGATTACTGGGTGGTGGATGACGATCCGGAACTGCGCCCAGCTGCTGGCACCCACCTCACCGACCAGGGCTTGAAACGTGGCGCTGCCTGACCGGAATGGCCGCCAACTGATGGCCAGGCCTGAAATTCCACGGCCCGACCTGCCTCGTCTCGACCTGATGCTGCCCGGTGATGATTGGGCTCACCCTGCTGCGCCGGCTACGCCGATGGCCCGGGACGATCTGGCCGTGGTGATGCGCACCGCGCGGCCGATGGCCGTCGATTCGGATCATCAGGCTGGAAGCAGTGGCGCCGACGAACTACCTGGCCAACCCTTCCTGCCCGGGAACTCAACGCGCGGTCGAAGCGGTTGGCTGCGTCGCCCGGCCCATGCCGGCCGGCACACCCCTGGCGATGGCGAGGTGAATGCAGCTTCGGCACAACTGCCTTGATCTTCTCTCGCCCGACCTGTGTTGCGGGACGGGAGAGGCGGTGGTGAACTCACCAAGCGGGCGAGTTCAGCCTGCTGGCCAGCTTTTGTCGCAGCCACCTGCGCACGGTGCCGCCTAGTCACGGGAGCGCCTGATATCGAACTCGCCGCGGACCCGGCAGCGAAAACGTCGACAGCGCAGCATGGGATGTGCAGGTGTCGCGGGGTGCGCCCGCTTGATCGAACCTGACCACCAGCCGCTCCCCGTCTACTACCACGACCGTCATGGGGCTATGCTACGCCTGTTCGTACTGACGGCTCCCCCCGGAAGTTAGCTGAAGCAGGGCGTCCTCCTTTCGTACCTGTAGCCCCTGTGGCTTTGACGATATTGGGGTGGTTTTTCTGTGGGTGGCTGGGCTTTGCGTCTTTTGGTGCTCCAAGCCCTGCGTGGGGGCCGGATCGCCATGGCCAAGTGGGCCAGATGGGCCCCCCAGTGTGGCCCTAACCTGCGCCTCTCCGAGTTGGCCTTGGAACGCTTCCGCCGCTTGCAGGTGGTCCCAGCTCGCAGTGTGTTGCACCATGTGTGTGTGTGTTCGCTGACAGCTTAACAAGCGCGGCCTTTCTCGTGTATATTGACAACAGGCTCAACCGCAGGCCGCCGCAACTGAAAGCTCGAAACTCTGTCGCGCTTGCCGAGGCGGCTGCCCCCAGGTCGTTCCCACCACGGCACGGCCCGGGGCGTCTGGATCGAACTGGCCTCGCCGCTGGAGCCGTCTGGCTCTACGCACGGAAGTCCGTCCCCAGCTGGGTTGGCCAACCCCGACCTTGCTGGCACCCTCTCGCTGATCAGCGGCTGCGTCGTGGCACGAGCGGCTGTCTTCTTGTGTGTCTTCGGCGAGGCCTGCGAATGGAGCGGACGACTGCCCAAGGGGCTCACACACAGAAAGACCTCGCCCGCGTCCTCGGTCGCGAGCCCAACCCCCTGCCCCATGCGTGCGGGGCTCCGGAGGTGCCGGCGCCTGGCCGCCACGTTCGAACGCCATGCTCGAGCGCCTCACTCCAACAGTGAGCAGCGAGCGGGCCGGGCATCACGATGCTGACCGGCAGTCGCCGCGACATCAGTAGCACCCCCCTGACCCGCCGTGCGCGTGGCGGTCTGGTCTTTGCTGGCCGGCTGGCAAGGGCCTGTCCGCAGAGGGACGCAGCAAAGGCCGACGAAGCAGACCTGATGATCCTCGAGCGGATGCACCTGTGTGTTATTCCTGTTGTTTGCCGGTCGGCGGGCAGCAGCGAGCCCGGCCGTGGAGGTTCTTTGCACGAAGTCCTAGGAGTTGGCGCCCGCGCGACGGACGACGGCCAGCCCCTCGAGTTTGGATCTGGCCGCCGTGACGGGCCTCCGGATTCAGCGATTGCCCTGGGCCCGGGAGGCCTCGCCAATCTCGTGACTATAATGCCCGTCAGGCACGATGGCGGAGCCGTCCTGGCTGCTCTGGCAGAGGAATGGGCTTCGAGTTGCAGATCTGGGAACAGGGGGCCAGGCATCTGCCGAGACCAGCGTTCCAGGCGCTGATGGCCTTTTCAGCGTTCTTGACGTGGCCCGTGGCGGCCAATGGTCACATGTGGATTGGGTCTGGCGATCGCCCAACGGGTGGCCCGCCGCGCACGGGGCGAGCTGTAAGCTCGGCGTCCCGGTGCCCCGTGCCTGGGGGGGGACGCGGAAGCGAGGTTGCGTCGAGCCTCAAAACCGGCCAAAGATAAGAGCTGCCCGCCGCAAGCAAAGCGCCAGGGGGCTTGAATAGAGATCATCATTGAGCCAGTCAAGGGCCAAGAAGGCGCTTAAAGGTGGGCCCAG
>Ga0163217_1031679_pt1 | contig 10845 bp, 16 predicted proteins | sample SynspAceP_FD_185933 | JGI IMG/M metagenome (GOLD analysis project Ga0163217, IMG submission 185933) | Saline lake microbial communities from Ace Lake in Antarctica - Synechococcus sp. Ace-P (PacBio error correction) | ecosystem: Environmental > Aquatic > Non-marine Saline and Alkaline > Saline ...
CATTTTTTGTTGCTAAAAATGCTGAAAGCAATATACCCGATCATACATACAATTGAGTTTATAAAAGCTCCATGAGGTGACAGATATAGACTATTGAACCTGGCTGGCGGTTCTGGTTGTGGCCTGTGTTGGATAATCAGAATCCTTTCGCCGGGGGGGGGGCTATTGCGTCCATGTCGCAGTGGCCTGAACTAGGGTTTGGTCCGAAGGATTACTGGCGCCGCGCTCGGTGGCTGCAGCTGGGATGTTTGTTGCTGATCGGGTGTTAGAGCGCAGGCGTAGGGCGCTAGAGCCGCGATACCATTTCGGAACTGGCCTTATACCTTGATCAAGTGGTTTGGCGTGGTTACCTGACTTATATCGCTTGGCGCATGGCATGCCAGCGCCTATGGATATGAGTTCCACGCTGTGGGCGACCCATTGGTCGGGTAATCCCCTTATCTGTGGCTGCGCGGTTTCCTGTCAATGCGAAGAAAGAACCTCCAAGGCGGTGGTTTTCATGATGGCCGTGTTTACCTGGCAATTTCCTCGACCTGAGCCGAACCGCCTGATCACGTCAATACTGGTTTCCGCGGCCAAACAATGGTCGTGGTAAGACCCCGATCGTAATGGCGTTATACGGGGGCTATGCGTCGTGTTCTGGAGGCTGCGCTCGATCACCAAGACAGCAGAAGATCTGACCGGATTTCGCCCGGAGCTAATTTGCCGAGCTAGACGGGTCACCTGACGCTGGTACGTCCGCACTTGGCAGCTTGAACCAGACAGCGCGTAGGCATCTTGGAAATGCGTGCTCCGGCACTTTTTTGCACGTGCGCGGTTGCCCACGCGGGCGGCCTTCTAATTAAGCATGCCACTAAATCAATCAAGAGGATGAGACTATGTTCAAATGAGGTTTCACGAACACGTTGCCGACTGAGCGACGAGACCCGGATATGCACCGGCCATTGTGTCCGCTGAATGGAAGAGCTGAACCCATGGATTGGTCAACTAGACGTATGAGACGCCTTGCAAGCACGCACGTAGTGATTGTAAAGATGATGCTCAGTCATACAACGTGACTCGAAAAAAGATTCATTCGCAAAGCCATGAACGCTGGAATGGATGCGTCGTCGCTGATCCGATGTATTCAGCGCAAGGATACTGCGTAACTGGCCTCTTTTACCGTAAGACTATCTGCTTCACTACTAAAGAGAGAAGTCCATGGCACGCGATTAAGTTCTGGTCAGTTCATACTCAGTCATGACCCGGACGGACTCGAATCACATGTCCAGCAACATATGCGGACTGACTTGATCGGACTGGCGAGTTTACGCTCTACTTTCAAGCGCTGCAGTCTTTAGAACATTTCCTTGTCGCGTGATCAGGGCTGGTGTTCCGATAGACTTCAATGCCCTGATAGAGCAGGGTCACAGTCGCCCTCGGGAGAGTTTAGAATGCCTCGGGTCATAGTGAGTTCTCTTTCGCGACCTGCAGGACAATGGAAGTCAGGGATCAACGGATGGTGGACAATGTCACCGTCCTGACGTGCTTGAACCTATCTCGAGTGGAAATATACTGTTGCCTTATACTTCCGTAACGGTGTTTTCCGGGGTGGCGCTGCCCACCATCAACTCGCGTCACCCAGTTGTCAGCGACACTAGAGGCTTAGTGCGGATGCGAGCTTCCTAATGTGTCCATTTCATGATGGCTGTTCAAAATGAGAATTCCTTGTGATGAGCCTGAGCCTCGCGGAGCATGCAAAGACTCTTTCGCATGCTCATAGTTGCATCAGAGTCCCGGTGATCCAAAGGGTGGTCTAACGCTTGATAGTGTTTTAGAGCCGCAAGCGATGCAGACGCCGGAAAACACTCAGGCATATTGCCAGTCAAAACGTAGCGAGAAGCCCTCGTCATGCCGGACAGGTCCACGGAAATTATGATAGCAATAACGGTCTTCGGCTTCGTCCAGAGTCAGTAATAGGAGGGCAGCAACTGCTCCGTGACACCGGCACTCGGCCGGATCGCTTGTCAGGGTCTGGCACGAGAGAAGTCAAACCGGCGAGAGCCAGGCTGCAAATATACGCGGAACGATAGCGAGGTTGAGATCAGAATCGGTGGGGCCCGTATTGAAGAGGTAAAGCGGCAGGATTATAATGCATGAGCAGGTTGTTTGACAGGTCAGATGCAGTGATCTGGAACAAGATTTCCTGACAGCGACAAGTACAGGCAATGCCCGGGAGACAGCCTGCACCAGTCCGCGAGGCAGGATTACATCTGCGATTGCAGAAGTTTTCCAGGCAACCTTGTCGATAGCACTTTTTGCGTTTTCCAGCCAGTCCGACGTGTTCTTCTTTCGATTCGAAGAATGCTTCTCACACAGCCTCTCGATGCCGTCAATCACCACGCTCTCAGGCGTAGGAAATGTTCGCGCAGATGGACGGATTGCTTTCATTTCCAGCTTCGATCGCAAGTCGATGAATTTTTCGGTACGTCTCACGACACAACCTTGCCAGATCTGCAGATTTCGCAAGCCTTCCAGAAAACAGAATGCGCTTGACCAGCATGTCGGCGTGCTTCATTTCAATCGATGGATCGTGATATCGTGATCGCCCAGTCTTGTTCAAGCCCCAAGTCTGCAGCATGCGCGCTGCAAAAAGTACTGGTTGATGTACAGTTCTTGCCCGGAGATGTTCAGGTGCTGAATGGACTTTTGGTCGCCTTTCATGCTGCTTCCTCGCGTTAATCAAGTGTTGAGTTTGTCATCGCTGCTGGCCTGTCCAAATGGCGGTTTAGGGTAAATCGTTGGAAATAACTGGAGTAATGTTTTGATCCGCATTTTTGTCGATCTGCCGCCTGAAGCCGACTGATTATCAGGCATCTGGATGGGTTCGGCTTGACCTGAGCAATTGTCCTCAGATAATAATCTTGAATAGATGGAAAAACCTATGTTTAGTGGAGGTTTGTGGTCGCGGTGCCTACCGGCGATAAAGAGGTATATGCCAGCCATGCGCTGACGCAGCGGTGTTTTCAAGACATGGGCATTGAGCTGGTTGAATGCTGGGGCGACGACGTGCTGATGGCGAGGTGACCTCCTTCCCGATGGCGTCAAGTTGCGCGTGACGACGGTGGTTTTCTCCTGATACCTGGCCCGTCTGAGCAGTGCGCGAATGTGCGGTTGGAGAAAGTATTGGCAGACCCGCGCCTGATATAAAACAACCCCATGCGCCCGGTTTTTTTTTTTTTTTAAAAAAAAAAAAATGGCAACCGCATGATCCTATGGCGGTTTTCAATGAATCGTTGATGCTGATGGACGAACTGAGGCTGCCTTGCATTGGGGCACACAGCCTAAGTTTGATCAAACGTTCTGATCTTTCGGCGGGCAGCTCCCGCGCCGTGCGCACTTCCACACTGCGAGCCTGGCAGGGGAATGTGCTGGCGTTGCAGCGCCTCGTATCGCGTCTCCGCTTCGAGCAATATAGAACCGGCCAAGCCTGTCCTGGTTTCGGCGAAGGGCCACGAATAACGGCTTCACCATCGCGTACCGCACGTGTCGCGTGCGACGCGGCTGCAGTGCTGGCGCAGGTAGTGCCTTTTTTCTGTCGTTGTTTTTCAACGCAGCGAATGCTTGCTGGTTAGGTCATGCCTCCTGTTCTGTCATCGCGATTGACAGGCTTTCCTGATAATAACCAGTGCCAGATATTTCATCGTCTCTCCCTTTTTTCTATCAAGTTCTATGCCAAACACCAAGTTCTAGGCCAAGCCGGTTTTATGCTTGAAGCAGCGTTGTATTTTGCGTGCAGTTCTCAAATGGATGGCACGCCGGCATTCAGCTCCAGGCGATCCGAATCGGTCAGTCAGCATCCAAAACTTCAGCCCAGAAAGGTCTGTCGAAGGGCAATTTGCACGGCCCCGGTTGGCGCATTTGATCAAATACTTGCGCGCGTCTTTGCGCTTTGTCGTCTGCAGCTGCACACAGTGCTCCTGGGGTGCTGGTAGCAGTCACCCAATGCATGTCTGCGGCAGAATGTAATACGCGGCGATCTGGATCTCGAATGGATGATCAACTCCTGCACTCGGTGGAAACCTCGCTGGCTGCAGGGGTCCTCGGCGTGGTCAGCATGGCAAGGACTCGCGTCCACCCAAGTACGTCGGCATCAGTTACATTGCCTCGCGCAATTGCCGTTGAACACCAGATGCATGCTGACGCTACCCAGGGGTCTGCGGCCCATGCAGGCGGCCAATCTGCGAATGTTGATCGAGACGGCGCCGGCCACAAAATCCTCCAGATCGAAATAGCGTCGTAGTTCAGTGTGACGTTACCCGCCGTTACCATGCGCGGCCATTTTGCAGCCCACTCGAATGGCTTCTTACAGCGAATCGACATCCAGAATGCTGTAGCCGGCCAGCAACTCGCGGTTCTCTGTGAAGGGGGCGTCAGTGACGTTGGGACGACCATCACGAAAGGTGATGCGGCAACCTTCAGAGCTGGACCCGGCATTGCCAGTCGACGAAAGACCCCGGCGTCGAGCATTTGCTGGTTGTAAACTTGCCATTGTCGCGAGCATCTTCATTGCTCGGCATTATCACCGTGCTCGTCCGGTCATCGGCCTTCGCGCTCATCAAATGTAATTTCAATGTCTTCTCTCCATAAACGCCTGAACGTTAATGGGGTGCACAGGATGCAGTCGGGGAGCAAGACACGAAATGACAAACCTTCTAAATTTTTTTATTGCGATTTACTGTTTGTAATAGGGGCCAGTCAACGCATCGGCCGCCTCTGCAGAAAGCGTTGTTTCCGGCCCGAGCTGGACAGTCCGCAATGCTTGTTGATAAGCCTCAGCAAGCTCAGCTGATAGCTGACTGACGGCGCAACGAATCGCGCGCGCCGCGGGCAACAATGTATCGCGCGCCTGGGGCATCCGTTGAGCTAGTCGAGCAGGCCAACCCGCCCGGCGGCCCATCGCGCATAGCCACTGCCCGGCGCGGTTCAGCGCGAATGACCGGGGTAGGGTTGCGCTGGCAGCCATCGTCATATCAGGCCGATTATTTGTGTCCTCAGTATCGGCGTGTTTGCTGCCTCCCGGTGCTACCGCAGCAATCGCAGCTGAGCGGTAGATCCCGCACGGGCGGGCGCTGTAGCGCCGCTTCCAACGCAGCGTACCCGTCGTTTGATCGAGCTGGGTGCCAGAGCTGCGGTCTGATCTCCAGCGTAATCAGCCTCAACCAGCGAGCGGCTGATTGTCGGGCACGCGGCGCGGAAATCGCAGCAACATCAGCCCCAGCAATCCGTAGACTTCGGTGTCAGGCAGCAGGCTGGCCATCTAGCGCGCAAGCGGATAGCCTCCCTGGCCATGTGATATTGACTACTGCTCAACCGCTGGTGCTCGATAGCCTCGTTGAACACCAGATAATGCTGTAATACGTTCTGTTAACGTCTGCGGTAAGCGCCTTGTGTCCGGCCGTCATAGGGAATGCGCTTCGCGATTTGCGTTTGGCTAAACGATCCGCTTGCGGCCACGTCGCCGGTGCTGGAGCAGTGGTGCGACTTGCTCGTGCTGAGACGACAATTTCCAGCAGGGTCTGGCAGTTGGTTTCTATTGCAACGCAGGTGGCAACAGGTGAAAAGTCAGCGCAGCTGATCGTACGCGATGCTGTTTCGTTAGTCTGTGGGTGGGGGATTGTCAATCCATGTCGAGACGCGCAAAATGTTGGCTGGCCGTCTGGCGGCGGAGCGGAAATCTGGTCTATCCTTGTGCCTTGCGGTACTGACGCAGCCAGCACGCGGGTTGTCGGGCAGCACCTTCTCCGCGCCATTTGCTTGCAATGCGGCGGCAAAGGCCTCCTGCACAATGGCTTCTTCGGCGAGTTCGAAATCGCCTAATAGCCGAATCAGCGTAGCCAGAACCCGCCGACGATTCGCGTTGATAAACCAGATCGACTTGCTTGGCTGACTGGACATGGGGCGTATCTGCACTGGATTGAAATGACAAGGCGTGTTTTGTCATCACATATCTGATGATGGTGCGCCGCCTCTCGCCCCAGTCAAGCGTTCTGACAGCAGAGCATTGGCCGAGCCCCAGCAAGTGATAAGCCGATAGGCCGGTTGGCATTCAGGTCGAAACGCCAGCTTTTACGCTGTGCGTGGACTGTATCCTTGGCCCATGGATTTTTCAGCGAACGATTGCTACTCAGGCTGTTGTGGCGCGTGACGAACGTACGATGGCGTTTCTTTAAACCTGTGTGACAGCCGGGCTTCTGCCCGCCCGGTTGCCCAAGCGCGTACCCCAGCAGCTCCACCATTGCGCTTTGTCGAGTGCGCCGCCGCACAGGAGCAGGGTTTTCGGCGTGTCTGGCGTTGCGCCGTCCGGAAAGTTCACCATCATCTGCCGGCCTGTCGGTACCTCAGCGGTAGTTCGTTCGTGGCTGTCGCTGATCGAGGCGGGCGCGCTGGACCACGGCGCCTGGAAACCCTGGGCCGAACGCCTGGGTTCTGGGACAAGGCAATTGCGGTCGGCTGTTTTATACAAAACATCTGGGCGCCGGTCCACATAGCGTCGCGCAAACACCCGCGCTTATTGCTGGCGCAACGCCTGATCCATCAAACCCGCTGCCATGACGATGTAGGCGCTGGCGAGCGGTTCAACAGCATAAGAGGACGTTTCAATGAAGGGCTTTCAGCCATTGTCATTGGTCGGTGCCCAGTGCAGTTTGAGAGCGCGACCAAGCAGCAACCCCTGAGAGCCTAGACATCATACTGGCTGCCTGCCTTACGGGCGCCTATGATGGGAATCCATGCTGCTTCTGCAACGCCGGGCGATTCGGGCATGGAGCAGGTGGTAGATGGGATGCCTATCGGCGCACCATTCCGCAATCGGTGAAACAGGGCAGGTGGCCGTGAGCATCGCCTGTGGCGGCACGCTTGCGGGTGAAATCAGCTACCCAGTTGCAGGCGTTACCGCAAGATCTTGACCGTTTGCGTCCGCATTTTGATTGAAGGCTATCCGAGAGGCGATCAACCCAATACGATTGTCGCAGACCCGTATTTGGCGCCGCTGGTTCAGCCCGGCCGGGTTTGCGCGTAGCGGCGCATGGGATGCCTTTGAGGTGGCGGTGCGTAGCAAACTCGGCGCAGCAGGTGACGTGACGGCGGGTGTAAATCTGGTCGATGCTGGTGGCCCGACTTGGGGAGCCCGTTGCTGCCGCCGTGTTCAGCGGCCTTTGCGCAATTAATTTCCCGCTTCCAGGGGCATTTGATACAACAGGTTAATATCAATCGCTGGGATCCTGGGCAGGCGAGCGAGCAAGCGTGGCGAACTTAGCTCGCGCCTTCTGGCCGACCGGATCTGTTGGAACGCCAGCGTGACCTGACCCACACCTTGGAAAAACTCTGCTCTTGGCAGGCATTGGCGACTGGAACGGCTAACTAATCGCCATGCCGCGCGATGCGGAGAGCGACGCTTTCTGTTCTGACGTGGCATTGCAGCGGGCCGTGGCCAATGACGGGCGCGCGGACGCCAGGCACTGGCAGGCCAACCGAGCCGTGGCGGCGTGGCGTGCCTAGTGCGGTGATGCATCTGTGGTCTGGCAGATGCCCTGGATGCCAAGCTAATGCGGCCCATAAACAAGGCAGACAATAAAGGAAATAAGATGCGGATTCTGCTGATACATTTGAACCCGCGGTAGGGCAGCTGTTTCTGTAACAGAGAGCAGGGGATGCTGCGCGCAGCTGGATTTTTGAAAGACTACCACGGCGTCTGATCCGATTACTCGACAGCATTACCAGCGTATCAACTGGAGGCAGAACCAGGATTCTGCGGCACGAGCCGCTGACGAGGCATTAATGGTATTGCTGGCGACTCCGGGCCTGGATCAGATCAGTACCGAAACCGCCGTACAGATTTTCAGCGTTCGGTATGGCAGAAAAACGAAAGGCTTTGAGAGATATTTTCCCGGCCGGGGGGGCCAAAAGAAAAAAACCGCCGCATACGGTCAACTGGCGCTCGCATTGGCCGGCAGCGGCAGCCGCGGCTGTCGCTGGCAATGGCTCGAATCGGTCGCCTGGGTGGTGGGCTGTTGCTTCGGTGATTGGCGCTAGTGGGCTAAGCTGACCGCTTATGGTGGGCCTGTGGCGCAAAACTGGCTGCTGGAGCACGAGGCCGATACCCGGTGCTGGCGCTGCGTTCGCGCTGGTTTGACCTGTTCTGGCGCGCCTAGCTGAAACTTCTGCGCGTGCTCTGGCCTGGTTCCTCAGGCGCCACTGTTGAAAGCGAGTGTCGCAGCTCATGGTGATTGGGCCGCGGGCGTTTTCGGTGCTGCTGCATCCAAATCAGAAGTGCGGGACGAGATCAATCGCGCTGCCGGCCAGGAAACCAGATATCCGGCACTTCGGCGAAGAAACATCCAGCCGAATGATCACCGCCCAGATCAGGCCGGTGTATCGCAACTGGTTGGACCTGATTGCCCCCCCCAAATCCACACATCGCTTGGTCGCAGCAACACACGACGTTATAGCCAAGGCATAACAGTCGAGGAACCGGCGGCACTGAATAAACACCGCCTGCTCCATTGCCGCGCCTCCAGAACATCAACCAGGCATAGCAGGAGTGATCATCAGATAGTTGAAGGAGCAGCTTGTTGGCTTGTCGATGTTGGGCGGCTCAAGCTTGCGCACACAATAACGATGGTTGTAATCCGCCAGTGCGGCTGCGACCAGCGGGCCAGGCCGCCCAGCTTGAAGTCGGACAGGGCGCAATATCCACACAAAGGATATGCGGAAAAGACCGGGCTGATCAAACCGCGGCCCAAGGCTGGACTTGGTCAAGACGGCTGCTACCAAAACAAAAAAAAAAAAAATCAAAAAAAAAACCTTGACCCCCACAAGAAAGAAAAAGGCAAGCATGACCCGATCAGCGGCGCGCATAAAAGACCGCACGTTGGCGTGCAGGGGCGGGCGATCAAGGCATGACCAGTGCACTACAATCCCGACCAAGATGCACATGGCCGCGATAAAGTGCAAGCGGCCGCCGGCCAACAGATTGCGGTATCAAGCTGACGCCAGGAACGGCAGCAGCAAGGCCAGTGTCATCACACAGCGCAAAAACGCATATTGAGATACCGGAGCATCGGCCTGCAGAAACTTTGATGAACACATCGAGATCAAAGCTCCAACGGACGTTGGCCGATCCCATGCAACAGAATGGACTGTTGACGTTTTTCCTGAACATGGCTGACCTGCCGGATGTTTGATTGTGAGGCGCAGAGTGTAGAGAATTCTCTGCTATCCGTGAAAATGATATTTAAAGCTAGTATCTATAGATATAGATATGAAAGGTTAGTCATGAAGTTAGCCTCATGAAGGCGCTACCGGATTCGAGGCCGTGGCGCGGCTAAACAGTTTTCCTGGTGGCCGAAGAGTTATCGGTTGGGCAGAGCGGCCGGTCAGCCACAGATAAACTGCTGAAACCCTACGCTGGGTGAATCCCTATTTCAACCCGATACGGGCGATACTGGCATTGATGATGAGGGGCCGCAATACTTTGATGCGGTTGAGCACGCGCTGCTGCAAGTGTGGAACGGGCCAGCGAGCAGTTGCTGGGCAGGATACGGCCGCGGCTGCGTCTGTCGTTATTCAGCTTCCTTCGCGTGCGCTGGCTGGTAAGCCAAGGCTCCAGCGCTAACACAGCAATGGCCGCAGCTGATTTTTGTCACTGGTAGATGAGCGGAGGCAATCCCCGAACGTTATCAGACCGGGTGGCCGATGTTTTTCACCGTACACGACCGGACTCTCTGCGTTCAGTTACAGAGCTGCTGTATACCGAGCGGCATGTTCCCCGTCTGCAGCCAGCAGTACTGGCAAACCTGCGCACAGCAGATTGAATCAGCGGTGCATTTATCTCCAGGCCCTCGCTCAGCCCTTTCGTGCTGGCGCTACCCACTTGCTGTCAACGCACAGCATCTACAAGTCGGCGGGTGGGGACTGGGCGCCTGGGTTCGAGGCGGGCGGCGACAGTTTGCCCAAGGGCAGCCCGTTCGCCTGCAAGGACTTCAGCCACAATGCTGCTGGCGCTGGAGGGGCGCTATCACCAGTGGTATCCGCTGATCAATGACTACATGTTTGAGCAACCCGGGCAGATTCAGCGGAACTTTGTGCGTCGCCCTGTCACATCTTGGTACCGGAGATCAGTTTTTCTTGCTGGAAGACCAGCCGCCGACATGATCCGGGATTCAGATATTGCGCCGCTGCTGCTAGAACCAGAGGTATGAAATCTGGTCTGAGGGCACGCGGCGAGAGTACGGGTAAGAGGGCAGAAGGGTGGAGAGCAGTGCGATCAGGCTGCGACGAAACTGGCCGCTGACGCGTTGGAAGCGGCCAGTCAGATTCATTTCACACGCGAATTTGCAATCGCGTGCGCACTTTGCGCACTGGTTTGCTACAATTCGAGAAGCTTCGGCAGGTCGCGCATGCTGCAGGCAACTTTCGGCAACGGCGTTACGAATTGCTTGTCTGAACACCTTCGCAAAGATACATACTGGCGTTGATCGGGGTCAATTGACTTGCTCTGCAATGCTAATGTGAATGAGAATGCTTGTCAAACAGATTCATGCCTGTTTTTGCCGAGCCGCTTTTTCTGCCATTTGCAGCACCATGATGGTCAATGGGCAGCATGGTCAGGGTCACCAGGGTGGCACAATGATGCGGCCATGACGATTCACACCACCCCGGGATACAGTTCGCTACCTGCTCCTGGCGGACACCAGAGGGGCAATGACACAAATGGTAGTGATCGTCGAATGGCATCGGGCGCAGGCGCGAGCGACGCCTCGTTGACCGATCGTGACGGGGACTCATGCCGTCTTCCAACCATTG
>Ga0163217_1094530_pt1 | contig 10845 bp, 7 predicted proteins | sample SynspAceP_FD_185933 | JGI IMG/M metagenome (GOLD analysis project Ga0163217, IMG submission 185933) | Saline lake microbial communities from Ace Lake in Antarctica - Synechococcus sp. Ace-P (PacBio error correction) | ecosystem: Environmental > Aquatic > Non-marine Saline and Alkaline > Saline ...
AAAAAAGAGAAAGAAGAATAATGGGGTAAAAAAAAAACTTTTTCCGTCGAACAAAACCTTTGGTGTTTAACAAGGCCCCCCCCTGTTTCCTTCTCAGTAAAAATCCTTCCATACGTCCCCGTCCGACCTTAATAACTGAGCCGCCTTTTTTTCTTTCAGCAAACGGCTTTTTAATTTCGACCGGGTCCCCATAGCGGCGCTTTTGTGGGTTTCCCAAGAAGATATCTTTTAATATGGGTCCCTTTTAAAACCGCAATTCTTTCCCCACAGTATGGTTTTGGGAAGGTGTTTTTTCGTGAAGTGAACGCATACAAACACCGCACGAAGAATTACACCCAAGAAATATACAAGCATTCTTAATAATTAAAATGAGTGTTTGGTGTTTTTCTTCAAAATAGTCAAATTACCTACTTTGGGGTTTTTGTTTGAGAAAACACTCGGAAACTTTTTTTTAAATTCCTAGCTCCTCCCGAAGAAGTCTGTTTTTTCTTTCAAAGTTTTTAATTTTGTTTTGGAGAAAATAAATCCCGCTTTGCTTCCCTTTTACCTGGAAAAGCTTGATCTCCAAAATTTCCTCAATATTCAGGCAACCCAGCGAATACAAAGTATTTTCATGAATATCAAGTGGTGTGGTGGAATATAAAACAATGGGTTTTGTCCTCAATTAGAAAATTAAATCGACAGCTTGTCTTTTGAATTCTTTAACTATAGGATTGGTCGCTTCACAACAAGACCTCCAATTTTCTCTTAACTACGTGTCCACTTTAGTAATAGGCCCTTTCCAATAAATTAAACTTAACTTATTGTCCCATTAAGTGTTGACAGACCAGAAAGACTTTTTTTTAAGTGTCTAATCTATAGGGTACATTTTTAAATCTGCGTCCCTGGGGTTTATTGATATGGGAAGAGAGCGGGAAATGGCTTTGGGAAGACCCAGTTAGACAGCTTTGAAACTTCTCTCCGTTTTGTAGGTATTGATCAGAACCAGTCGAAGTGGTGTTTTATCCGTGCTCTTACATTCAATCTGTCGGACCAAATGTAAAAAGTTTTTCTGGCTTCTATCAATCAAAAAATGGTGCTGCAGAGCAAGGAAAAACGTACTGGTGACTGCTTATCACCCTGGACTTAACTGAGGATTATGCTTTTCTTGAACAATATTTTTTAAATAAGATTCGTTAATACAATCTATTTTAGTAATGGAATAAAGTTCCTATCCACATGAATTTTTTTTATAAGAAGTCCTAACACATGAAAATTAGGTAGCATCATGTTTCATAAAATAAAACAAAAAGTAACCGTAATAATTTTAACGGTTACTTTTTTTAATTTTGGTTATCTATCATTTTCTTGTAGCTGTATATTGTCATCCCGTTGCTATCAGTTGAGTTGAATTTTTTTTTTTTCAGCTTTTCCATTTCAACTCTGCCAGTTGTTGTAAAAAACTTTCATAATTATCTTCTAAATTTTAGTATAATCCCTATTTAAACACTCCTATTTTACACTTGTTTATTCAATTTATGTTACACACGGTACGCCGTCTTATATAGACGTCAGACTCTTTGGTGTAACCCAGTTTTCGTAAAACCCAACGGCACTTAGTTCACCGTGTAATGACGGACGTCGTACACCCTGTTTTTTTTACCCAAAGCTTTCCAATTCTTTAACACTGCTTCTCCCAGTCTTTTGTTAACGATATCTTTGAAGAACCAGCAATTCCTTCAGCCGGAATGTAATCCGAGTCGATTGTTTATAACGTCCGGTTGCCAAGGCTTCTCTCATCAATAAATGACTACATATAATCGTTTTCGTCATGATCCTCCAAATCAAATTCCTCTTTGAGCGGAATAGTGACCTCGTTCCATACAAATAACCGTGAATGCGAACATTATAAAGCAGCGCTCGATTCATTTTTCTTCCCAATGTGGCGTTTTCATTGCCAGTCCCTCTTTTCTTAAAATATTTTTTTCGGAATTAATGATATGTATTATAGATTTTTCCAAAATATATAATACATACAAAGAAAATCAACATTCAAAATACAATCAAATAGTATAAAATGATGAGAATGTACACTTAGGGATTCCAACCTAAATAAAGAAATTAAGATTTTTCCAACACATGAAATTCTAATAAAAACGTGTATCCGCTTTGTAGAGGAGAGGGATTTCAAATGAGCTACAACTCCAACCCATTTAAGCACGCAAACAAGAATAAACGCTTTTTATTCTGTTTAAGCGCAATAAACGCCGAATTCGGGATTTTTTTCTGTTTTGATCGGTATTAAAGCGGTTTACACATGTCAGACATTGTTAAATTAAAGAAAAGAAGACCTGATTTCCTCAAAAAAATTCCGCAATTGTTCGAAGAAAACCGGGAAAGACCGCGTATTTTTGTATTTGATAAGTCTGCAGGACTTGATCCAGGAGTATACAAAGCAATTAGATCCGAGGAACTATTTATTTTCCAGAACCAAAGGCGGTCCACTTAGAAGTCAATACAGTTATCAGATATTTCAAAAGGTCGCCTGTCCTACTAGAAGAGAAACGATATTGGCATGCACACGCTGCGTAAAGACATTTGGCTACCATATTTACAAGAAACCAAAGACGTGGCCAACAATGAAATCTTCGGTCATAGCAGCGAAGAAAACACGAAGCGCTAATATTGGGATCAATGAAGGATGAGATCAGTGAAGAGTTTATGAATTTAGACTAGGTTTTTAAACTTGAATAAGAAATGGTTAGGTAGTTTCCTAAATATTTTTTAGTTTTAAATGTAATTTCAAAACATCCTTCAATTTTTATAAATCAAAGTTAAGACCACCATCAAATGTAGTAGGTAGTCTTTAAAACTTTGATTTATTAATTCTACTAATAGTACGATCTTGTATTGTAAATAAGTGGAAAATCATATAAAAGTTTAATTAGATTCTTACTAATGACTAATAACTGCTCTAAGATAGTTAAAAACATGTTCGTCACCTAAACTATAAAAAGCTGGTTTTTTCCTCTCTCTAGTTTTAATCTAAACGAGCAAATTCCTTTATCCTTTAATTTATGAGACACGGCAGATTGTTCCATATTAATAAAACTAGTTAATTTCTCCTACACTTAATTCTTGATCTTTTAGTAAATAAAATAATTGAAAGCCGAGCTTTCATATTTGTTAATAGTTTGAAATATTTTACTAACTGATGTAGTGTTTCTGAATCTAAATAGATAGTTTTTTTATTTTGCCATGATTAATCCCTCTTTATACATGAATTACAGTTTTCCAATGCTAAGAATAGCATACTTTTTTTTTTAAAAGCAAGTGTGCAAAATAGAAAAATTAAATATAGTCCTAATTCCATTGATTTTATTCATGTGAATGATATACTTTTTTCAAAACATATAAAAAAAAATCATATGTAAAACAAAGTTATTACGATTTAGAAATAAGTGTAGGAAGGATTTTTAATAGTCCTGAAGGGTATAAACACCATGAATGGATACTTGAAAGGAATAGATTGTGCAAATTGTGGCAGTAAAATTGAAAAAATGGTGTAATCAAAGATTGAAGGGGTAACAAATAGCAATGCTAATTATATGACAAAAACCTTAAGTTTTTGCTATTGAAGAACAAAGAAAAATGGAATCTAACGGTAATCAAACAAAAATAAATAAAAACTAGAACCTGATGTAACACTGGTTATCTAAGTCAACTGGCCCTACTGATTGGAAAAATGGCCTTTCTTATAACATAATACTTTCGCTGATAAAAGTAAAGATAACCATCATTTAGAGATTTTGAATCAGTCAGCATGATCATAGTCCATGAAAACAAGAGGGGAATGAAGGTCATAAGTCATGGGGAAAGCACTGTAAAAACCACTGTTTTACGCGATTAATTATTTCTTTAGCGCTTATTACTAGGTTCGAAACTTTGTTCTATGAAATGAATTTATTGTCCTTGGGATTATTTTGTAGCTGCTTATCTTTGTTGCCGGGATATGATAATTGTCTGGAGAGCCATAAATATGTTTAAACGGGCAATTATTTGATGAAAACTTTTCAATGATACCACGCTACAATAAGTGCCTTTTATATTCGGAGTAACCCAGAAGCGGTAGCCTGTTATGTTTTATCAAGTAGGAGAAGTTTTTCAAAAGGTGTCCGCGGTTCAATCAAGATTTCACGACGATCTATTTCTGATTGATGGATATCGACCAGATTATGCAATTAAAACTGGCAGATGGCAGCACGCGCAGTGTATCACCAAGACATACAAATAAAAGTTGGCGACACGATTGTTATACGTCCGGGAGAAAAGGTTCCTTTGGACGGGAAAATCCATTACCGGACACACACACACTTCCGCATAACGGGCGAAGTCAATTCCTAGGAGTGTTGAACAGCAACTGACAGTGTGTTTGACGTGGTTTAATCAAACAAAAAGGACTGAAAATTGAAGTAACCGTTGAGAAGCTTTTTTCTGAATCAACGTTAAACGAAATTCTTGGATTAGTAGAAAATGCCCAAGTAAGCCGAAAAGCCTCAACTGAAAACTTTATTTTTACAAAGTTTGCGAGTTATTAAAACGCCCTATTGTCTTATTCTTTGCTTTAGTGCTAGCGATTATTCTCCGTTAGTTATTCGGCAGGAGCTACAATTTAATGAGTGGATTCTATCGAGCTTTAGTAATTTTTTCCTTGTTATTTCTTGTCCCATGTGCATTAGTCCGTGTCCATCCTGTTGGATTTTTTGGTGGGTTGGAATTCAGCTTCAAAAAAAAGGAATTTTAGTAAAAAGGTAAGTAACTTCTTAGAAGGATTGAATGATATCAAATTGTCATTAGGATAAACAGGCACTTTGGACAAAAGAAAATTTAGATCACAGATATTTCAACCCTACAGGCGGATTGAAATAAAATCAAGCTGTTAGAGTTAGTCGCATACATGCTGAAACCCATTCCCTCACATCCAATTGCAATTTCTATCAAAGAAAAAAATATGTAAAAAAGAATAGATGAAACCCGAATTACTGAATACAATGACATTTCAAGGGTATGGTATTCAAATGCAAGGGGTGACGGAAAAGAAGATTATTAGCCGGAAATTCGAAATTAATGCAAAAACAAAGTTGTATTTTTACTGAAATCAATGAAAGTGGAACCATTATTTAATGTAAAGCTGTTTGAAATAAAGATAATGCTGGTTATATTTTTTGATTGCAGACGCGATAAGGAAGATGCGGCAGAAGGAAATAGCGATAATGAAAGAAAAAGGTGTACAGCAATATTATTATGTTAACGGGGAGATTCAAAAACAGTAGGGGAAAGCAGTGGCTAGAAATTAGGAATTGACGAGTTCTATGCAGAGCTTCTACCGCAAGAAGGTAAGAAAAAATGGAAGAGATTATGGCACGTAAAGGTCCAAAAGAAAAGTTGCTTTTGTCGGTGACGGAAATCAATGATACCCCCTGTACTTGCAAACGTTCAGATATTGGTATTGCAATGGGAGGACTAGGATCAGATGCAGCATTGAAGCAGCGGATATCGTTATCATGGGTTGATAAACCCTCTAGATTGGAACGGGCATGCAAGTAGCAAAAAGACACACAAAGAATCGTATGGCAAAATATTATTTTAGCACATCAGTAAAAGTCTTTTTTCTTAATTATCGGTGCGTTTGGCTTTGCGACGATGTGGGAAGCCGTTTTTTGCAGATGTTGGTGTAACGGTTTATTGCCGCCTAAATGCTATGCGAGTTGTTAAAAAAATAATCCATTAATTAACAGATTAAGATAATCGGATAGACGTTCTTATAAAGACTTCTAAAATACCGTTATCTAGTTTTATTAGTTGGTTCCAGAGAAAGCACATGCCTAGTTACTATTAATTTCAAATTCTTGTTTACTAATCCCAGTAAAAAAATTCTTAGAATTCTTTTTCCAACACTAAGAAATAAAACAGAGTTTGAGTTACAATCAATAAATTTGTAGCTCAAACTCTGTTTTACAACTGTTTTAATTCAAGTTACAACAGGTACGTCTCTTCATAATAGACGTCAGACTCCTTGGTGTAACCCCGTTTTTCGTAAAAATCCAACGGCAAATTAGTTCACCGTGTATGACGGACGTCGTACACCCCAGTTTTTTACCCAAAGCTTCAATTCTTTAACGACTGCTTCTCCCAGTCCTTTTTTAACGATATTCTTTGAGAACGGCAATTCTTCCAGGCCCGGAATGGGTATCCGAGTCCGATTTGTTTATAACGTCCGGTTGCCCACAGTTTCTCTCCTCATAAAACCACCTACATAAATCGTTTCGTCATGATCTCCAAATCAAATTCCTCCTTTGAGCGAATACTCGTTCCATGACCAAATACCTGCAAATGCGAACATATAACGCAGCGGCTCGATTCCATTTTTCTTTTCCCAATGTGCGTTATTCATTGTCAGTCCCCTCTTTTCTTAAAAATATTTTTTTGGAATTAATGATATGTATTATAGATTTTCAAAATATAATAGATACAAAGGAAATCACGCAATTCAAAATACGGAAAAAAACAATATATTCCATTTGTATGAACTGTAAAGAAAAAAATAATCAAACATATAATGATGAAAATGTATACTTAGGAATCAAACTCTATAAAGAAATTTAGATTTTTCCCAACACATGAAATCAGAATAAATTAGGTATCTAGAAACCTTGGCAAATAAGGTTCTTAGATACTTTTTCGCGGAAAAATTTTACATGCCAATTACAGAAAAATAGAAAGATGAATTTAGGCAAGAACGGTCTAAATAATCCATATCATAAATAGCGTCATTTAAAATATTAATATAAACATATACGATAATTATACTATTGCCAGGTGCTCTGAAATAATTGCTCAATTATTACAAACTAAATTTAATAAAACAAAGAAAAGAATACAATGAAATTTCATAGAATTTAAGTAAGTAAAACCTTTATTTAACAAGATTTTTTTGTTTGCGTTCATATTTTAAAGTTCAGCTAGGTTCATAAAAGTTATTTAATTTTCCCTGGAAATGAATTCCATACTTTTAAAAAAAATAATAATTGGTGCATTTTTCACTTCTTTCCAGTCATTAGTTGTTTAGGTTTACTTATTTTAACTTCAAAATTTCCAAGTCACTTATTTTTTTTTTGCTCAGAAAAATTAAACGATTTTTAGGCATACTAAACCCCTTAATAAGCCTTTTTTTTTAAATCTACTTCATTAGGGTGTGAGTGTTACTGCCAATTCTGGAAATGCTGAATATTCCGCAAGATTTATGGAAAGTTCATGGTAAACGTGATCAAGGAACTGAGTTATAAAAAGGTTTTTCCGTCCAGAATGGAAACAAGTTTTTTACCGCGCTATCTTTATAAGAGCAACGAAATAGTTGAAAACTTGAAACTTCTGGTTTTCTTTCGTAAAACAAAAGAGACGCATAAATTGACGAATGTTTGAAAGCTAAGTACACTCACCATATACGTGCATGATTTTCTAAAAAACGACGCCTGTTGGTTTTATCGAAATAAAATCCATTTTTTGCCTCTTTAATGTAATTTTTGCCATGGTGCTCTTTTAGAATAGGTTTGAAAAGACCCGCTTCTGCAGAAAGGTTCTTCTGATAAATTTGGTTATGATAATTCATGTCGAGCAATCAAATCGGTTGCTTCGCGGTAGATTTATACCAAATTCTTCGTGGATGTGTCCAGCTTCTCGCTTTGATAGAGTGTAGAAGCGTAGTGGAATTCTTTTTTATCCCAATCCTGCCTGTCATTTATAGATAAACAAATTGCCTCAGCGATTTTTTTTTCCTAAGTTGCGATCGATTTCAATCGAACAATATAAAATTTGACGTTTTTCACAAAACAGTTCAATATAATTCAGGAGTTGCAAAACACTAATCTGCACGCAACTAGAAATAGAACTTACAGGTACGGTTTCTTGTAAATGGTCAAAAAGTGGTCGGCAAAATCTTGCAACACATTGGATGTTGTACACATTACAGAACGAAGTTCTTGCCTTTCAAAAAGTCGCCAGTCAGCTTCAAAGGCAACAAGTGGATAATAGCCATTCGGTTGGTAATGGGCATTATAATTGACTTTCTCCTGATTGCAAAAGTATCCGAATGTGTTTTGAAGTCTAGATAAAAATCATTTCAGTTGTATTACGAGCAAGTACGTTACTTATCAATCAGGATTTGATTGACTTCTTGTAATTGGGGAAATGTTTTTCTTGACTTAACCGATCCCATAAACGAGAAAATAGACGGTTGTGAAGCGAGTTCGCTCTTTAGCTAATAGACTCTGGAAATGGGATCTTTTGATAAAACGTCCAGCCGAAGAATCCGTTTGATATCCAGGCAATCAATTGAAAAAGGATTTGTTCAATAATTGGAATGATTAGCATGGTTATAGTAAAGTCGATCATTCGTTAATAGTGAGGGTTTGTTTCAAAAATGTTAGAGAAATTAATGGTGTGCATGAAATTCCTTTAACTAATATCAATCCGGATCTGAGGATAAATTACCCCCAGAAGTGAAGATAACCGTATGGTTTGAATTGAAAAAGCAAACGATTTTTCATAGTAAAGTTTGCCATAGAGAGAACCCCCTTTCTTTGGTTAATGTTTAGTCGCTTTAACCATAGCAGATTGGGGTTCTTTTTTTGCACACCCAAAGGGTGCTGAGAAAATTAAACTCAAAACTAGCGTTATAAACAGTTTTTTCCAGAGCGTTTTAGAAAAAGTATGAATTATTCAGGCTATTATATATATTTTAAATTAAAAAATAACCAATCAGAAAGATGGCTTTGACTTTGATTGAGCGATTACGTTATGAATTGACAGAGAACATGCTCGTCCGTTAAAAATCAATAAACTTCCAGCGATTTAATAGCTCGACGCCCAGCTTTTGCAAGTCCCTTCTCTTCTATTGACGAAATTCAACTATTTTTGAAATCTGTCGGTTACCTAATAAGAGATTCACGCGCTTAGCGAGTGGGATCTACTTAGAAATAAGAATATATTATTCTCAATGGGTGCGACCGGACCTGTTAAGACATATTTAGCTTGTGCCCTTGGGGATAGCTTCGTGTCCCATCAATTTTTTACATTGTTCAGTGATGTACGGCCGCCCTACCTACATTACTTAAAATGAATTAAAATACGCGAAAAATCAGCGGATAATAGTTTATAAAAAAGTTAAATGCGAAAGTACGCCGAAGAAAAAGAGGCTGCTTATCATCGACGAATGTTTTTTACACGACTTTCGGCACTACGAACGAAAGCTTCACTATACACAACCTGGGAATTAATTGGAAAAACGTGAATATAAATCGTCCACTATATTTTGTCTCCAATTCAACACGTCAGGTTGGCATTCTAAATTAGGCAGTGGACACAATAGGCGAAAGCCGTCATTGCCGAATCGTCATAATTTCATATACGATTACAATTGATGGAGAAGCCTCATGCGTGAACGATTGGGTCTTTCAACCAACTTTTAAATTTATCCATAAATCAATAATAATATTGTAAAGCAATCCATCGGATTGCATAAACCCACCCACAATCCATCTTAATTAGAATGGTTTGTGGCGTGGTTTATAAGTGGTACATTCTCTGGCAATCGTGGTACACTTACTGGCCAAAACATTGGTAAAAAACTTAGCGCCCTGGTAAATCTCAAGTGGCCGTAGTCACTTTATCGCCGCTTTAAAGACAGCGACATATTGATGCCACAACATGGAACTAAATGAGCAAGTCTAAATGGATTGCTCTCGTCGGGAACGGTCTATTCAAGCAAATGATTTAATACCAAGCAATCAAACATTTGGCTTCTCTGTTGCGAGCCAAAAAGAAAACAAATATACCTAGATGTCTTTGGATTAAAAACATGAAATAGAAAGTATTTTGTGGAACCAATGTACAGACTGGAAACTATCTAGCTTAATTTGACAAAGGAAAAACCCTAAAACTCTATATTCATAAGATAGAATAATTCTAAGAAAAGGACTAAAGGATTAAATTATTTTTTTTTTTATTTGTGATTGCTTTGTATTTTTCGTTTAAGCTAAGTAGGGATAGCTTGCATTTCCTATTATCCATCCAATTTTTTAAAATGAATATCCATGTACTAATTTATGTGTAATAACGGATAGCTTCAACTGCACTATCCAACCGTGGAGTCGTTTCTTGTCCGCTTCTTTTATCAGTCATATGCGGTTCGAATTTGTTCATTCTCAGATACCTAAAGCTGCTAATCGCTTTGATCACGCCAATACCCAATAGCTAATCCAGCAAGGTACGCTGCTCCTAGTCCGTTGTTTTCTAAAGACTTCGATACGTCTAACGGTTTTTTTTAAAGAATAATCTGCTTGAAAATGAATCAAAGATTATTTTGTGCAGCTCGCCATCAACATGGAAGAAGGTCTACTGAAATACCTGTATCTGATTCCCAATTAAAATTCAAATGATATCACTAACTTGATAAGCGATAGATTCTAAGGTGCTCGAACAGTTCTCGCCGACTAGTAAGATTCGTTGAATCCTAAAAAAGCATCCCTCGTGCAATTTGAATCCCAAATAGGGAGCACCAATTCCTAAACAACATAAATCCCAGAATTTTTTTCTGCTTTAAAGAGCTAATAATTCTAAATCTTCGATTGATTCAAATAACTGCAAACTATCTTCAACCAGTCAATAGCACACCCGAATAAGAGCTGACCCTCGAGGGCATAGGTTATTTTAATTATCAATGGAATAACCGATTGTAGTGAGTAATTTATGTTTAGAAAGTTTAGGTTCAGAGCCCGTATTCATAAACAAATAAAAGTTCCTTGAACC
>Ga0163217_1113873_pt1 | contig 10845 bp, 14 predicted proteins | sample SynspAceP_FD_185933 | JGI IMG/M metagenome (GOLD analysis project Ga0163217, IMG submission 185933) | Saline lake microbial communities from Ace Lake in Antarctica - Synechococcus sp. Ace-P (PacBio error correction) | ecosystem: Environmental > Aquatic > Non-marine Saline and Alkaline > Saline ...
ATCCCCGAGAGGGATCCGAGGATATGAATTCGGCCACACGATCGAGGCCTCGCCCCTGGCCGGTAGGCCTGCAAGAAGCGGGTGAAACAGATGGGCGCGGCAACGCCGCAGGACCGGAGCGCACGCAGGCCGGGCTCCCATCAGCCGGTTGAGGCTCTCCACCAAAAGCCCGTTGAGGAAGGCGAAGTTCTGGCGCAGGGCGGACCACCCTCTCGGTGGAGGTGGCGCAGCGGCCTGTAGGTGCCCCCAGATCCTCCGCCGCGGAAGCCGTAGATCGCCTGCCTTCGGATATCCCACCATCACCAGCAGGTACGGTCCGGGCAAGCTGAGCCTGGCGCAGGATGCGCCCATCTGCAAGTGGATCGGTGTCTGGAAAATTTCGTAGTCGATCAGCCCCACCTGGTAGCGGCCCCCCCGTCGGCGGCGATCAGTTCCGCCGGCTCCTGGCGCCCTTCGGGGCCGGGATCGAGGGCGTGAAGCAGATCCCCGAACCCATCCGGCCGCTGCGCTGGCGCCGCTGGCGCAGTTCGCGCAACAGCCCAGTGGGAAGTGGCAGCTGGCGGCCTCGGCAGGTCCAATCCACCAGGGCCGCCACCGCCTCCATAAGGGGCCGCTCTGGCAGGGACACCTCAGGGCCTTCCCAGGGGCTCGCTGCCCTTGGTGACGGCCCCGGGTGGAAAATAGGTCTTGAGGGGGTTGGTCGCCTGCCAACCAGCGCGGCATAGGTGTCCCCGCCCTGGGCGTGGCTCCCAGCTGTCGCCTGGGCCTTCAGCAGGCCCGAAACGCGCTTTGGTGACGGTCGTTTCCCTGCTTGGCCGGGTAGGTCTTAATCGCTTTCGGGCTCCCAGCCGAATCCAGTGGACGGGGGCCTCTTTCAAGGCGGCGTAAAGGAGCTCGCCACCGTTGGCTGCCACTGTTCGCAGAACCGGGGCGCATAGCTCGCTCCAGTAAGGCCCGTGGCTGATCGCCCAACGGCTGATCGGCCACGAAGCCTGGCGGCAGGGCGGGCAGGGCAGGGCTGGATTGTCTTCCAGTTTGCTGAAAGCCGCTGCCGCAGCTGGTTTCAGGCCCAGGCCCTGGCGCTTGAAGACCCTCCGCCAATGGGCCGGCAACGGCAGAACCTGTTTGCTGCCAGTAGTCGTGGCAGGTCCTGCCTCGATCAGTCGGTTGGCAAATCGGATTCGAGCTCCAAACTTCCGGTCCCTTTTAGGCCCCGGCCCTCCAAGGCCGTGGCCGGCGCAGGGTGCGGTGGCAGAAGCCCATGGATGGTGGTGATGTCAGCGGCAATCGAGGTCTTCAAGGGCCGTATGTAGCAGGCGGGCCCGCAGGATATCGCTCTTGGGTTGCCTGCTCGACCTCCGGGCCGTCCTGCACGCGGTCCAGCCATTCGCGATGGGTACGCCACAGACGCTGGGTTGTCTGTAGTCATGGCTCGCCGCAGCTGCTCCCAGGTCCGCGTAGGGCCTGCTGCCAGGCGCCGCTCCGATCCTGTCTTGCGAGCTCGGCCGGCGGCCACCTCCGGTGATAGGTGGACCAACGCAGCAGTTCGCGAGGGGCCAAAACCGCCGCTCCGCCACCAGCCGCAGCACAGGTGGCCAGGGCGAAGGTCTTGCGTGGCCGGGCCGCTGGCCTTCCAGCAGCACGACACCGGTCAACAAGGGATGCAGCTGGTTGGGGCTGGAAGTCGGAGCCTGGATCCTGATGGCCCCGATCCGTTGCTGGCCCGCCACTTCCGGTTGTGCATGGCCTGCTCCCCAGGCCTCAAGCAGGGAGTTGTGCAGCGCCGTGGTCCAGGTCTGTGAAGGGACCAGAACCTTTCCTCCTGCAGCTCACGATCAAACGGGGTTGCTGGGAATCCGAAGCGAGAGGGGCGCATGACCTCCCTCCTCCCGCTCGCGTGGCCGCCGAAATCGCTGCGCTCCCATTCCGTGCGGTGCCTATGGCGCTCCGCTTGCGGGTTTCTTCCACTCCGCGGCGGCATAGGCCCAGCCGCTGCTGGGCGGCACCGCCAGCAGCACGGCGGTTGCTTGTCGCTGGCCATCCAGCCATTGTGCTGGAGGTGTGCGCTGGGCGTCGGCAGGGGCTCGGGGCCCCGCACCGCTTCCTGCTCCTTGAAGCTGTTCTGAATCGCGGGCGATGAGCACGGCCCATCCGCTCCAAGGGGCGCCAGCGGCGAACCTGTGCCAGCAGCCACTGCAAAGTGTCAGCTCGGCAGGCTGTGGGCCGGCAACGGGCCCTGTTTTGGTCTGGAGCAGAACCAAACGCTGGCCCGTGCCAGCACACGGTTGTTCCATGGCGTCCTCCCCCGATCGCTGCTCAGGCCAGGCCAGTGGTGGGTTTCGAGGGCGGGCTCTCCAAAGCTGGCGACAGCTCCCCAGGGAAGTCCAGCCGCTGGATCGAGGACTTGCCGCTCCCCAGTTTCGGCGCACGGCGTGGGGGCGGCAGCAGGCCGCGGCCCGGCGGTGAGCATGCGTGTGTGTGGGCTCCAGTCAGGTGGATCGGCTGGCATGGCGAAACCGGCCTTTCGGTCAGAGGCCCTGCGGCAACAAAGTGGCCCGCTGCCGCTCGCTGACGTTCAAGATCCTCCAGATCCTCGATCGTCCACCCATTCCCCGCGGCCCGCGGCGCGAGCTGCTTGAGCCACTCCCCTGGGGAGGCCCACAAGCTCAGTCGCGCAGGGCCTGGTAGGTCTTCGGCCGCGGAGTGACCGGTTCGGTGGCGCCTCGCTCTGGCCCCGCGAACGGCGAGTGGGGCCGGCCGGAGTCAGACGCGGCCCGCTTTCAGCCCGGCGCCCCTCGGCTGTCCAGCCGTTCGAGCGCGCCGGAGCAGAGCGCCGATCACATAGCTGGCCGGAGCCCGTCCGTGCCTGGCAAGGAAAGTTCTGGCGATCGAGGGATTTGGCCCGGTGGGCGATCACCCAGATCCGCGCCGCTGAGCTTGCTCGCCGAGTTTTTCGCTGCGCAGCAGCTCCAGCCATTGGCGAATCGGTGGCCGCAGGCGGCAAGCTGCTTCTCCACTGTGGTTCATAGCGCGGCGTTCAGAACAGCAGCCAGGTGTCCCCGGGCCGAGAGCAGGGCTCTCCATCACAACGTAGCGGTCCCCTGATCGCCCGTGCTGGATCACCGAGCCGCCGCTGCTGTCTCCATCAGGTGAAAAGCGGGGCGCTTGGCTAGGCGCGGGAAGCTGCCGGCATCAAAGGGCCGATCCAGGGCGATCACCCGGTAGGGGATGGCGCGCAATCGGCTTCAAGAGCATCACTCGTCAAGGCCGCCGCTGCGGTGGCCGAAGCGGCCGCTGTCGGCGGAGAGCCGCTCTTCCAGCACGGGCCGCCACCACCGGGGCGGGTGAGCTGCATGCGTGCAGCTGCCGGCGGCACAACGTCCCGCATCAGCGATTTGCTTCGCGGATCAAGCTGCAGCTCAGCCCCGCTTCGCGCGCCTCGGGCGAACAGGGGACGGCCCTGAGCAGGAGGGGCAAACGCTCCGCTCGCAGGCGCCGATGCTTGCGGGCCGTGTCCAAAGTTCGGTGAGCACCTGCTGCAGGGCTGGTGAGCGATGATCAGGGCCGATCCGCTTCGATCGCAAGGGGCCCGCCCAGCTGGATTGCGGGCGCACAGCCTCCCGGCGGCCACACCGGGCCGATCGGGGTAAGCAACAGGCGAAGCAGTGAGCCTGTCGCATCGCGCAGGCCAGGCTGTGGCTGGCATCGCCGCTGGCGCTGGCCACCGCCGCCCAGACCCCGAGCGGAAGCCACAGGCCTGCAGAACCCCATTTGAGCTCCGGCTTCGGCGGCAATCCAAGCCTGGAAGGCTCCTGCGCGGGGCGCTCATCGCAGCGAGCCTGGAAAGCCGAGGCGGTGAGGGCGTTCACTCCGCAGCTTCAGCAGTTGGCAGCAGGCTGCGGCGATGGCCGCCTCATCTGTTGGCCTGGCGGTTCGGTCAGCCGCCAGGGAGCAGCAGCACGCCCGGTGGCTTCGGCGTCGGCCGAAACGGCGGCGAGCACGGGGCCAAGGTGATTCCATCATCCGGCAGTCATCCTACCAGGGAGTGTGGCGTGGTTTTCGAGGCTGGCGTCAGTCGCGCCATCAGTTGCAGCAGCTTCTGTCGGATTCGGATCTGCACACTGGCGCAGTCCTGCTTGTTCGCCGGCAGGGGAATGGAATCCAGAACGATGGGGCCCTGATTTCTCCTCAGACTGTCGGCCCGCGAGATTCTATGGGCCTTGGGTTTTGGCTTTTCCTGTTCTGGCCTCACAAGCGAGTCGATCGGTCGAGGCTCGCGCGGTTATAGCGTTTAGCTACAGGCTTAGACATCGGACGGCGGGCCTGCTCGCTCGCTGCCGTCGCGGCAGAAAAAACAGATCGCGCTCGCTGGAGCGGCCCAGCTGGGCTTCCGCCGGTTTCCCTCAGGAGCTGTTGGAACTCGCCGCGAGCCGGCCGAAGCGGGCCTCCAGGCCCGGGGGCCTGCTCCACCCAGTCGAGCGGAAGGGCTCCGCCAAGGCGATCGCATCACTGAGTTCGCGGCGTCGGTTCCGGCAGCGGTTTGCCATAGGTCCCGGCGCGGGCGTGAGCAGGTAGAAGATCCACCGCAGGGTGCCGGCGAGGGCTTTGCAGCAGTGCACTGAAGCGGGGCGCTGCCTGCTGAGGCCGAACAGGCCGCAGGGGGCCCGACCAGTCCGTCGTGAGGGGGGGGGGGGGGGGGGGGGGGGGGGGGGGGGGGGGGGGGGGGGGGGGGGGGGGGGGGGGGGGGGGGGGGGGGGGGGGGGGGGGGGGGGGGGGGGGGGGGGGGGGGGGGGGGGGGGCGGTGGCCTTTGGCCCAGCCGTTCGATGGCCTCGATCATCCCGCAAGCCCAAAGGGCTTCACCCCGAGGCGGTCAATGGGGCGGCGGAAAAGAGCAGGGGCCTGCCAGCCCTGCAGGGGCGGCGGGCAACCGCCGCGGTCGCCATGGTCAAGGCCCTGCAAGCCAGGCCGATTCGAGGTCCGGGCGATAGAGGCTGAGGTCGTCCGAAGGAATCGGCAAATCGCCCGACCCGCAGTTGCAAGAGGGCCCGTCGAGGGCCTGCCGCGAATCGCCCTTCGAGCCCGCGGGCAGCAGGGCGGCGCGTCGCTTGCAACGCAAGTTCCGGGCAGGAGCCCAGCAGTGGCCAGACCAGGTTTGGTGGCACGCCAGGGATCGGCCCCGCCGGGATCGTCGCCCAGCAGATGGTTGACGATGCTGGCGGAGGTGGCTGCCGGGAAAAGGGAAAGCGCAGGTTGGCGGCGATGCCGCCGCAGTTCGACGGCCAAGCTGTTCGCCGCAGCCAGCGACTGGTGGCCAGGTGTTGACTACCACCTGCAACCGTCTCGCCAGGGGCCAGGCGGATCGAGAAGCAGTTGCTGGGCAGCACGTGGCGAGAGGGAATTCGGCCCGGTTGCTCGGGAAGACCGTCAGCAAGGCCTGAGGTCAGAAGCCGCCCACGCCGGTCGGCGTTGGGGATCGAAAGCGGCCAGTTCGTTGCGTTCGAACTGTTCGCTGCGGGCACGCTCAAGCTGGCGCCCGGTTTCAGGGCAAAGGCGGTGAGCCGGCCCGCCGTAACAGGCGCCGTGTGTCGACCATGAACGATGGCGTTTTTGGAGGCCGTTTCACCTCCTGTTGGGGCGGTGTGGGCCCGATGATCGACTGTTTCCGTATCCTGCCGTCGTTAGGCCTCCAGGAAGCGAGGGCGAATGCCCAGATCAGGCGCCCAGGTGAGCGGGTCAAAGCCCGCGTGGGTCGCCACCCCAGCGTCGCCCAGTAGGCCGGGGCAAGCTGGTCAGTCGCTGGCTCCAGAGCGCACCACTGCCGTTTCCCAGTTGGCGGAAGGTGTCGGATCGCGCCCCAGCTCGAATATGGGCCAGGCCTCCACGCGCTTGCCAGGGCGCAGAGCAAGCCGTTTGTCATTTTTTTTTTTTGCTCATAGGTTGCCGCGCAGCCAGACGGCCCCTGCCGCTGCAGACCAGATTCCACGCCCAGCTGCCATCGACGCCGCTCGATCTCCGGGCCGCGATTGATCAGATCACCAAAAGAATGATCCCGGTCCTGGATCGGGAGCCTGGCAATCAGGCTTGCAGGGCGAGCGGCGCATCCATGCACATCCCCCGATCACCCAAGTGATGAGCCTGGGCGTCGGGAACGCAAATCAAAAATGCGCGTTAGCTGGTGTGCGCTTCGTTCATTCTCGCCCTTTCGATCGCCCTTCTGTCTGCCCCAGAGCGTCTCAAGCCTCTGTTCGGCGCTGTACTACGTTTCAATCGCCCTTCGTTGCGGCCGAGGATCCTGCTTCCCTGCCCGTCTCCCAGAAGGTCCAGTTTGCTGGTCAAGGCGCTGAATGGCGCAAAACGCACCAAATGAAAGCCTGGCCGCCTGGTTGGCCCGAGGGAGGCATGGTGGAGGTGCTGCTGAGGCCTTCCGCCAAGCTCGGCCTGCGCTTGAGCCGGGCGACCTGCTCGCCACCCCGCGCCGATCCGTGACTGGTTGGTGGAAGAACAAGGAAGCGCTGTGACGATCGGTGATCAACGGGCCCCGCCATCAGCAGGAACGGCCGAGACCAGAGAAGGAGTCAGAAGCTGAAGCGCGCGCTTTCTGGCTTGTTCTGAGGGCTTGCGCTGAAGAAAAGTGACGGCGCAGCCACCGGATTTCAGAATTCTTCAGGAAAATTCCCAGGGATCCTGGAGTCCTCGAGCCCGCCCTGGGATCTGCCAGATGTGTTGGAGATGCTCAGCAGTCAAACAATTTGATCGGCCACCTAAATCCTCCATTGGGCAGCCCGAATGGGTGAACTCCACCCCGAAGATGCTCGAGCGCCTTCGCGAAACGCCTCTGAGCGATCAGGCCCTGGATGCCTGCCAGCAAAAGTTCTGGCCGGTTGGATGGTGGAGAAAGCAGCAGCAAGGCCGCCTAGCTCGTCATTCCAGCTGGCTAGTTAAGGGAGGTGGCCCAGGGATCGGGTATGGATGCGCTGGGAAGCCACAAAACTGCCTTGGCCACGAAATTCAAAGCCGCAATTTCAGGAAGTTGATGAATTTTGGGATCGGTTGAAACCACTGCCGCGCTTGGGGATGGCACGGAGCTCGCCAGGGCCTGAAGTTTCGCTGGCGCAGAAACGGGCAGGCGAGCGAATCAGCGAGTCGATCGGTTTTTGTTCAGTTTCGCGCGTGTGGAGGACCCGCTCGCGAGCACTTCTTCCAGCGGTTCCTCGACCGTGAAGGAAGGCGGCGCTGTCGGCCCACAAAGAAATAGGTGGGCAAGCAGAAGGTCACTCATGGCGAGCCGCCGAACAGGGACACGGCGCGGACTTCTGGAACCAAGCGACTTCATCTGTTTCACCGCTTCTTGCAGGCCTACGGCGGGGCGCGAGCCACGATCGTGTGGGCCGATGTTCAATTCCTCGATTTTCCCTCGAATGGCGCGATTCGGCTCCACGTTTCTGGTATGTGGAGGGCGTGACCGCATTCACACCGCAGCCCGAGCTGGCCCGCTAATGACGTGGGCCTCGTGCAGGCGAGCGAGTTGGCAAGGGTTGCTGGGCCCAGGCCGCATCGGCGTAGGCACCGGTATGCAGCTCCACCCAACGGGCTGCGCAGCCCGCTGGCCTCCAGCTGGGCGGCTCTGGATCGATGAACAGGCTCAGTCGGGGATGGCGGCCGCCTGCAAGGCGTTGCAACCAGGGCGGTCAGTGGTTTGGAGCTGGCGGCCACATCGAGCCCCCTTCGGTGGTCACCTCCTCCCGTTTTCCTCGGGCACGCAGGGTGACCATGTCGGGGCGGAATGCCTCAGGGCGATGGCCTCCATCTCGGCTGTGGCGGCATTTTCAAGGTTGAGGCGGCTGCGCACGGTGGAAGCGCAAGCAGTTTCCAGGTTCCCTGAGCTGGATGTGGCGGCGGTCCTCGCGCAGGTGAAACGGTGATCCCATCGGCTCCGCCCAGTTTCTTGGCAGCAGCGCCAAGAGTGACTGGTCGGGTTCTTAGAGCCCTACGGGCCTGGCCGCACATTGGCGAATGTGATCGTTATTCCGCCAAGGCTGCCATAGGCAGGGATCATGACTGAATGGATCCTATGGATCGAACCCCGGACCGCTGCGCACGCCCGAGCGCATGATCCGCTGCAGGGCTCGCCCCCTAGCTTTTAAGCGTTAGGCAAGTCGCAGATAGCAAGTGAATCCGCGGAGGAGGTTCTCGATCAGCGGCGGCCCGCGGTCGCTTCGCCTCAGATGACCGCAATCCTGCTGCGCCGTGAGCCGTCGGCTCTGCTCGGGTATCAGCCCGGCCTGGGCTCCCGTGCCATGGCTTGCACCCAGGATCTGGCCTGCCCTTTCAAGTTTTCGCTCCATCGAAGGTGGATCGGAGCCCATCACCTGCCCCATCAGGGGGCGGTGCTGCTACGCCCCCACCCACCGGGCTCGCTGGGATGCCTTTGTTGAATTCCCAGGGCCGCTGGCCGCCGCGTCAGTGGGCGTGAATTGCCCCGTTTCATGGTGACCCGCACTGAAATGAGGGGATCCAGGGCTGGTTTCTGCAACGGCTGGGCTGCTTTCCCGTTGACCAGGGCAAGCCTGAACCCACACATTGCGCTAACGCGGTGGATCTGGCTGGCGGCCAGGTCAGGCAGCTGGTGGTGTTTTCCGAAGGTCAGATCCGGCGCCCAGGGACGGACCGATCCGGCTCCCAGTCAAGGGCCTGGCCAGGGCTGGCGGTTGCTGGCTGCCCAGCCAAGGGTGTGGTGGTTCAGGTTGTGACTGTGGGGCTTGGCTACAGCCCATGGTCGACCGGAGCGGCGCAGCCCGTGCGGCCGCTGTGTTTTGGCCCGTGCTCCATGTCCCCAAATGGCCAGGGGCGATCAGCGTGAAGGCCCTCAATGAAAAGGCTGGCTGAGGCGATGCAATCAGCGAGGAAGCGGCCGCGAGGCGGTGGGGCGTCCCGTTCCTGCCCTTAGAGTCGCGAAATGTATGCAGATCCAAACGTCGCCGGCCCGCCTTGCCGCCCTTGGCCTAGCCCTGGCTGCGCCATCTTCCCTCTTCCCAGCGCCGGGGGTTTTGGCCCAGACCGAGCCCCCATGGGTTTCTGGAAGCACAGGCATCAGTTTAACCTGGCTTCGATCCAATGCTTGCTGCCCGCGGGTGATGCCCGCGTCCAGCCGCGGTGATCTCGCCGCACCCGCAAGGACTACGACCCTGGCCAGGGATGTCAGCCTGCGCCTGCTGGGTCTCTACCGCGACTTGAGCGGGGCCTTCCGTGGCCTCGACGCGAGGATCCCCAGGGAAGATGGACCAGAAAAGGTCGCGAAGCTGGAGCCCTGGCCCAAGTTCCAACCTGCGCCATGGCGGACCCTGCTGGCGGCGCCAGAACGAGCCGGAAGTGGCTGTCCCCCTGCTGTCCGGGTGTCAGGGTGATGAAGGCCGGCCCGCGAGGAAGTCGCAGGCTTTACGCAGGCCTTTGGGTGGAGCTTGGTTTTTCAAAGCGATCCAACTCCCACACCGCTGGTACGCCAGCCCTGGAACGGAACACCAGCCAACTGACAACTCCGCCCGCCGCCAGCCAAATTGGCGGCGGAGCTTCTAGGTTCCAGCTCAAAGCAGACAGGAGATCGCAATTGGTCCTTCGGATCAGGTCAGGTTGGCGATCTGTGGGCAGCCCTCGGATGCCCAGGTGGAAGTCGACGACCTCAACCGGCGGTGGTGACCATCTCAAGTGAAGGTGGGTGTCATCAGCGGTTTACCGGCCTCGTCCCGGATCAAGCACAACCAGGGTCATGGGGCGCTTCGCAAGCGAACTGCCAGCGAAGCCATCCATGCCCTGGCCCTTTCAGACGGCTCCTCCAGCCTGAGTAAACATCCTCCCATCCCCTTATCCCACATCAGACCCACCATGGATAGCGGCCGTCGAGAACGGATCAAAGACTTTGGTTGGCAAGCAGCCACTGTCGTTGTCTATGAGTGCCACGAAGCTGATGCCCAATGCGGCTTCTCCAACAACGTTTTGTTCAGATCCTCAATGCTCTGAGCGGTGCCGTTCGAAAAGCTTCGACGTTCTCTCTGATCCTGAGATCCGCCAGGGCACAAGGAAGTTTCTCCCGATTTGGCCGACGATTCCGCAGGTCTACTTCATGGCGATTTCAATGGGTGGACTCAGACATCTTTCATTGAGATTTACAACTCCGTGAACTGGCGCGAAAACCCTTCGCACGTGGCCCTGGCTTCTTTAAGCAGCCGCTTCCGCTTCGCTAGGTTCCAATAGGCCCTTCCCGACTCGTAGAGGGCGTTCAGGCCCCTTCCGGGCCGATGAAAGAGGAGGGGAATCGAGAAAATCCCAACGATCGATCAGTTCTTCCAGACGTCGCTGGAACTGGCGTCCAAGTCCGAGGTTCGCGTAGGGCATGCAAGGAGCCATCGGCAATAGAGCCGCAGCTCGAAGGGCTGTTGATATCCGGCTTCACCAAGCCTGGCAAGGCATCGCAAAAGCGCCTGAAAATGGCCTGAATGGCTTCGGGATTCTGGAGCGCGGTCATGGCAGGGGGCGGGAGTGAAGCAACCGGTTTGCTCGGTAACCAGCTTAATAGCGAGTTATGCTTGAGTGCTCCCATGGATGTCCGTGTGGACGCCAAGCGAGCCAGAATCCTGAAACAACAGTGCGTCGGCCCGCCGCCCAGCGGCTTGAGCGACCGTCAGGTGGCTTCAGCCCTCAAGCGCATCCTTGGTTTGTGGAGCCCCATCCCCACCCTGCGCACCCGTGCTGCTCAGCGCCTGCGTCAGGACGGCTATCTGGGGCTGCCGTGGCCTTCGCCTGCTGAAGCGCTTCAGCTTTGTGAGGATCAGATCCAGATCTGTTTGGTA
>Ga0163217_1026828_pt1 | contig 10844 bp, 14 predicted proteins | sample SynspAceP_FD_185933 | JGI IMG/M metagenome (GOLD analysis project Ga0163217, IMG submission 185933) | Saline lake microbial communities from Ace Lake in Antarctica - Synechococcus sp. Ace-P (PacBio error correction) | ecosystem: Environmental > Aquatic > Non-marine Saline and Alkaline > Saline ...
TCCTGAATGCAATTTGGCTGGTGGATATCCACCAACAATCTACCGATCATTAGTAAAACACCAGTCCTCAATAGTGTGGATCCTATACCAAACTTTATCCCAGGATACTTAGAGGAAAGACGGCGACGTCTCTGCATTCCAAAGCTTCTGCCGCCAGCAACGTTGAGCAGAAGAAATGCCAAAAGGTATTTTTTCCGCCTCCAGTGCATTCCAAGTCAACAACTTGAAAGATTTGAATCTGAGTCATCGCTCGGGTGCATGCCCAACTGACCGTGTAATCTGTTTGGAGGCAAGAACGTTTCCGAGGGGCTAACGGCTACCCGCGTGGATTATTTCTTTTGCCCAGCAATCTGTAAGTCTCGGTAGTCTCCTTTTGATACTCCTTTCCGAGTGCCATCCGGAAGGGGTGGGTAATCTACTTTGATTACTCATGGGTACTGACAACCATGTTTTATAATTTCTACGCCCCATACAATACAGTGCATTTGATAAAGTTGCAAGATATGGCGAGTCCGGGGGAAAGACCCGTCTGCGAATACAAATAAAGGTAGTAAACATAGGTAAGGGAAAATGGAAAAGGAAGCACTTTATTCGGGCGTCCCGAGAGCTATTATGATGAAGCTTGCGAAGGAGTTTCTTAGAATCTATGGATAAGCCATAAAAACTTAACTTTTTCAAAAATCACTTTTTGTTGAATCTTTCTAAATGGTCTCTAAAGGGGCACAGTGGCTTTCATTTATCGACTCACATAAAATATAGTTAGGGTGTAATAGAATATGTGGTGAGAGGCAGTGTGATTTGACGTTTGAGGTTATGAGGAGGCGGTGGGGTGACGTTCTAAAAAGTATTTTTTTGGTCTTGTCGGTTGTCCAGCCAAAATGCTGTTATTGAATAATCTGTTTATTTCATATTGACATCTGTAAAACACATACTAAGATCTGGCTTACACGTGTCGCGTGAAATTGGCCGGTAAACAGATACTGGTTGCGTATATATCTTTAAGAAAATCAGTCGATCTGTAAATGAAAAGGTTTTCGGGGAAGATTTGATTGGTTCTGTTGGTGAAGCTGTAAATCTGTGATTTATGAGTGTTTGTGTGTAGGAATGAGACTGGCCTGCTCTTCAATTTCTTTTAACCCAACGGATTTCATCGAAATCATGCCGACAAAGGTTGAGAAGATGCTGAGCCTGGTTGTTGGTGCCAGATTATATTATTCGCTTTCCTGGTCAGCCATCCTCCCAGATTTTCTTTTGTCACCACTGGTTGACGTTTAATCTTGAGGCAAAATCAGTTTTCCGTTTTTTTTAGCACTATCTTCCCTTCGCTCGATTTTCCTCAAGGCACTTCTCATTTTTTGTTCTTCAGTGCAATTCCCACCTTCTCCGAAATAAAGGTGCAACTTGAAGATAGTAATCAGTTTTATTCAAGAGGTCTTCTAAAAAATCTCTGTTTTTTATTGAAAGAATGTGTTATGCAATCGACTTCGGGGAGATTTCTTATGCGTAGTCAACTTTGTCGCCACTATAGGTGTTTAGCATTTTCTCTTTATTCTTAAAATGTCGTGAATTTATATTTTTTTATTCAATATTGGCAATATGAGCCCACTGGGAGTTAGGAGTTTTACTCGAGCATTATCTGAGGCAGGAGGGCACTGTATATTAAACCTTTGCCAAAAACTCAACTCCTGCCGAATAAGGATTGGAAAGACCAATTTTCCTCGCTGTTCTTTGGCGGAAAGTCAATTAATTGGCGTATAGCCGGACCAACCTTAAAGGAAATATTTAGTAATTCACACCTTCAGGCTTGTGGTAATCGGGAATATCCAGGAGGCTCTAGGAGGGAGGCTGACAGCCTATACACAACTTTATCTCTTAATTTCAAATTCCATTGTTCCCTTCAAGGAACTGCACTGTAAGGCTTGTGGCCCTAAGTAGCGAGTACAACCAAAACCGGGTCGATTTCCAGAGAATATGGGATAATGTAACTTGTCCGGTGATAGGGCTGTGCAGGAGTTCTAAAGCGAAAATAAGCGAGGAAGACCATACTTTAGGCCTTGAAATCCATTTTCCATTCCTGCCCACACTGACAAAACACGCTGAGCACGTGAGACTCTTCCACTAATATTTAAGGCTTCCCTTTTTGACTACAAATAGGGCTGACTGCTGGTAGTTGACTGCATATCTGCAACCATGAGGCTTCGCAGCTAATTCCAACAAATAAAATCAGCGACTTCATTTTGTGCGGTAAATGTTTTCGGCTTGTCGCTTTGAGCCCTTTGTGGCGATAAATAGAAATAGACCCAGGCGCAAAGCTAAAACAAGCATGACTAAACGAAGAATTTATGTGAAGATTCAATACAATTTATACCGATGGTCTCTGGTTTAGCCAGTAATTAACCTCTATTTTCAGGTCTTAAAATGTGAGCATTAAAGCACAACTCTTTTCCAAAACTACGTCGCGGCGGCGGGGTAGCGATCAGCACGCAGATTAGGCACGTACGATGTCCTCGCCGCCATGCTCTGCAGCGCATAATTTCAGGCTCGAGAGCTTTTAATTTCGTATGTATGGGGCAGCCCCGTAACCATCCGCCTCAATGCATTCCATCAAACGCTGGAGACTGGGGCCATTTTTAATCGCTGTGGGCGCATAAGGAGTCGCGGCCAAAAATCACCGTTAGCGGGGTGCGCAACTCGTGAGACACATTGTTAAGGAATTCGTTTTTTTCGCGGTCGCTGTCTTCGGCGGCTTCCTGAGCGGGCGTTTTCGACCGTTTCAATCCGTCCAGATGCCAAACGGTAAATTAGCCATGGCGACGTCCTTGGCCTCTGGTCACTTGAGCCACAGCCCGTCAATCACCTGCTTATCACTGCAAAAAAGCAGTGCCGGATTGCGGAAACTCTGCAGACGCTCGCTGATCCAAGTAAATGTTTGGGGCCTGGGCCCGCGTCTTCAAAGTTGATCGACCGGTCGACACCAATGCCACGACAGGTTGTTCTTTCATCTTGGCACCGTGGGAACGAATCAAATCAGCATATCTGAAAGGTGGTAGTCCCGCGTAATTCTGGTTCCCACCATTACCCGTTCCTTGGATCAAAAGGCGATGAACCTTCATTGATTGGCCACGCTTCGGACAACAGCGCAGATGGGGCGTTGGATTGTCCAGCCGCCACGCGGCGGAAGGCGGCAGGTAGACCCCAGCAGAATATGGCGGCAAATGAGGGCACGCACACAGAAAAAAAATTTTTCCCCCCCGGGCCCCACCCCCCCCCCTTTGGGGTGAATGGCGGCCAGCCTCCGGCTGGGCCGCAACGGCGGCCTCCGCCAAGTGACACTAGAACTTAAACAGTGGTGACAAAACCCCCGGGGGCCCCCCCTTTTTTGTCCTTTCTGCTGGTCAGGCACCCGTGGGATTGGGCAGGGCCTCTACCAGGGGCCAGAGGCTTCTCAGCGGATAGAGTTCAAAACTGTAATTGGGCGGGGTCAGAGAGAAATCCGCTGCTGGGTTTTGAGCAAGCCTTTTTTGATCCATCACAACAGAGAAATGAGGCCCCCAGATACTGTTCGTCGACAGCTCGGCATTGGCAGGAAAACCGGATAATGCAATATATAGCCTTCCCTTGACAAGGTCCGACTGCGGTCATCAATCCTGGCGGCGCCGTGCGTGCGGTATGCCTGTGCCACGCTGGGCATCTGTGCGTGCAGTTGCCGAGTGAATTCACTGGCCCGATTGTCACGCCGTTGTTCCCGTTTGGGGAAAACACTGTGTGTAATCGATGGTTAGAGGGCCCAAAGCTACGGCAATCACATCGAGGGGTTGTGGCGCTGTAGATCGCAACGGTGCGGGCGATCTGGCGTTCGTCGATTTCCCCGTCAATCGCAAGCGTATTCTCGATAATTTTTTGGCGACCGAGAACCGCCTCGAAGAAGGCGCCAGCTGGATTTGATCGGTGACGGAGTCAGCTCCTGCTCGACCATCCAAAGACGCAGGCCGCCAGATGATTGTCGCGTCAGCTTAACAATAGAATAGTGCCGATGCTGCCGACGCTGACTGAGCAGGTAATCGTCAGGACGATAAAGACCTTTAGAGGCAAGAATAAACCCGTAAATTTGTTAAGCAAATCAACCACCCTCATTCGTCCCAAGCATGCGCGGTGCCCGACTTTTTTGTTCGATGTCTTCGCGCTGTGGCTTTGAATCTCGTTAACGTCTCCGCAATCATCGGTTCTGCTTGCGGACAAAATGCAGGCAAATCGCGCATTTTTTAGACTTTTGCGTACTGCGCTCTCTCAAGCTTGTTCGGAGGATGATAGGCGTGCGATGACAGTCCAAAGCGGCGTCAAGCGCTCCGGTCGGGGCGATATCGGTGATTCAGGCAAGCCCCATCTCGTCAAGGGCAATGACCTGCGTCAGTGACGTTTGCCAAACTTACTGCATCAATCAGGAAATGCCCCGGCCGGCTTTGCGCGAAGCATTGTGCGTTCACCTCGCGCTAAAGCCCGCAATCGCTTCGGTGACGCAACGGTTCCTCCAAGCCGACGCGCCCAGAAAGCAGGCATGCGACATTATAACCCGCGTAAAAAGTCGCCAATGTTTGCGGTCCCTGTCACGCGGCCTCGGCGTTAAGATAGTCGGCGCCGGCGTCATGAATTGACGCGCCCGCATCCGATGACCCAAAGGATCATAGCGACCTGCAGGCTTTTCGTTAGGCCAACGGTCACTGCTTTGCCCGACATGGCCAAGGCGCGGGCAAAATTCCATTCAATCGTTGCACCGGCGTCGATCATCAGGTTTGCCCGTCGTCACCCGCGTTAGGGCAAGCTGCGCCATCTGCCGACCTTCATATCGACATGCTCGGCGCTTGAAACGTTTGGTCCGCACGCTTTTGGCGCCCCCGGTGCGCGGATGGGAGGCCCCGCCGTAGGATTCTGCAAAAAGCCCTGTGCGCTCAAGCCTCTGCGATATTCGCGGCGACGGGTTTCGGTTGTGACCTCCAAAGCTTGCTGCAAAGTCGACACCCGCAACGTGGGGCGCAGGCGCAAGCTCCAGCAAATCTGCGCGTGCGTTTCTGCTTGCGCAGATTGCGGCGTTGGTCCGGTATCCATCCTGCGGTCCCCTCCCTCCGAATATGCCGTTTGAATTTGGCACTTCCCAAATATCTAGTCGGAAAATGTTTGCGATCGAAAAGCTTCAATGCTCGTATCGATTAATTAAATCGCCGCAGACCCTCTGCGCGGTATTCTCGGGGAGGAGAAACACATGACCGTAGCTTAATAACGGCTGGCTTTTGGCGGCTTTGCCATGACCGGTACCCGCCACGCTGGCGGAAGAATGCGCAGAAGCGCGGTGCGCTGATACCATGTTCTGTGACGCCAATGCGAATCTGGTCGCCGACTGCGCCCACACAGACGAAGAGCATGCCTCAAGGACCGTCGACGCTGGTCTTTGCCTATACGCCCGTCGAAGATCCCGCCATCTACGAAAGAACATCGGAGGACGCTTCAATCGACCAACCTGTCCCGAAGTGACCGGCAAGAAAGTCCAAGTTCTTCCGTGCAAGTCCAACTCTGCCGAGGTCGAAGCCATGCGTTCGGGCCGTTTGCATATCGCGGTTTTCTCGACCGGGCCCACGCATTATGCCTGTTGAACCTTGCGGGCGTTGAACCCTTTTTTTGGATCATGGGGGTTCCCGCAGACGGGCAGTTATTTCGGCGTATAAACTGCAAGTCCTACACGCAACCGCAGCGACATCAAAGAAGATGAAAACCTTGGCAGGTAAACGCTGGCGCATACATCGCCCACGTCGAATTCCAATGGCAATAGGCACCGCGCGCGCTGGTTTTCCGCGAATCTGGGCGGGTGTGCCGGATCAAGGACCTACGAAGTGACGTACTCTGGCAGCCATGGACCAATCCCTGTTGGGTGTGGTCGCGGGCGACTACGACGCGGCACCGGGTTGCCGGTTCGAAGTGGTGACCGCGCATGGCGGAACGCGGCTTTATGACCCTGCCGAGGTGCGCATCGTCTGGAAAGCGATCCGTTCCCACGACATCCTACGGCGTTGCCCACCGAAAAAAACCCTGGTGACGCCAGAGCTTGAAGGACAAGATCAAGAAGCGTCTTTAGCTACGCCTTCACCGGCACCTCTGCATTGGGCGAAGAGGTTTAGGGCGTGAGCAAATTCGTTCGATCACCTCAAAGCGCAGTTGGGCCGTCATTCGCCAGATCCAGTCTGCCCAATGGTGTCGAGTACACGCCACAAGGCCTTGCTCTGAATGATTTTTCCCGTCGAGGGCGTCCCAAATGGGCCGGCCTACGCAAAAAGGGTATCTTACATGTTGAAAATTACTGACACTCGTCAAAGCGCTACGGCTCTGGCGATCCGGTCCTCAAGAATCTTGACCTCACCATTCAGGGTGAAAGCGTCCGTGTCCATCATCGGGTCGTCGGGGCGGGCAAAAGCACGCTTCTGCGCTGTAATCAACCGGCTGGTTGAACCCACATCGGGCTCGTCGAGCTGAACGGCACCGACCTGACCCGTCTGGTGGCAAGAAAACCTGCGTGCCGCACGCGCAAGATCGGGATGGTGTTTCAAGGGGTTCAAAACCCCTCGTGATCGCTCACCGTGAAATGAGAACGTGCAGTCGGGCCGTCTGGGCTATATTCAATCAATGGTCCGCGATCAAACGCGGCGCAATATCCCAAGCAGGAACATCCGCCGCGCTTATGACTGATGGAGGCGGGTGGGCATCGCCCATTACGCCGACACCCGCGCCGGACCAGATGTCCCGGCGGCGAAACTCAGCGCGTCGGGGTGGTCAGCCGCCTTGAAATGCAAGAACCCGATATCCTGCTGGCCGATGAAACCCCCGCATCGCTCGCATCCGAAAAACATCCGAGCAGATCAATGGGGCTGCTGCGCGACCTGTCGCATGAGACTTAACTGCCGTGCCTCATACATTCACACGTGAAACGAAGCCAAGGAATACAACCGACCGGATCGCGGTATGCGCCTATGGCCGGACGATCATCTTTGACGACAACCCGACATGCTGGACCAGTCCCGCGATGGAGGCGATCTATGGTGCGGGGCAGCCCCATGCCGACCGCAGTGGCGGCCGGACGAAAAAGCAGCCCATCATGAACCGCGCCGCGCGACAGCCTGGGCCAAGCCGCCCTGTAAAAAGAAAAAAAAAAAAAAAAATTGCCAATCCCGTGCTGCGGTGGCCGTGTATCTTTGGGTCATCGCCTATTTTGGATGGGTCGGCCTAACCATGCCCCATCGACTGGGGCCGCGTCGCGAAGGTATCGGCGTGCGGGCAAAGATTTTTCGGTGGGAGTTTCCGCCAGCTTTGAACGCAGCGGTCTGCTGATTGACGGCCCTTTCCTAGAAAGCCTCCAAGATCAGCGGGTGCTTGCGACGGGCGCTTGGCGTGGTTTTTTCGATCCCCATGCGCCTTTATGTCCGCAGGTAATGTCGCCCCCGCCGGTGTTTATCTGGGCCGTGCGATCAATCAATCAATTGCACATCAGCTCCATCCGGTGATTGTGGCTGTCTCTTCGTCAAAGCGGTCGGGTTCGACCCTTTGCGGGCGTGCTGACCCTGACCGGTCTATTTCCATTGGTTCGTCGCCAAAGATGCTGGCAGAGCGGATCGAGGAGATCGACTTTGGTCCAAAGTCGAAGACCTGGCGTGCCGCCCGGTGCGCCGCGCCGACTTCTCGACGCTGTCGTATGCGATTTTCCGCAAATCATGCAGCGCCAGATCCGGTTTGACGATCTACCAGCTTGATTCCAACTTGCGGGCCTCTGCCGTGGTGGGGAATCGTGGGGGCAGGGGGCATCGGTGCGAACGCTCGCCATTGCCTTTTGGGCGCTTATGATCTATGACTTTTTTGGCCCCTTGCATCACCATCGTCATCGTGGCCGTCATTCCTCCTTTCCGAGGCCGTCAGCGCTCATCCCGAAGGCGTAATCCAATGACCCACTTTCTACCAATCGGGCGCGGACGACTGGTCCCTGCTTTTAAACCCTCTAAAGCACGAATGACGCGCTATGCCATCTTTCTGGGCTGCGGCTGCGATCGCCTGGCGCTGACCCGATAGAGGTGATCCTGGCCTTGGGTCTGGGGCGCACTAAACAGAATCGGCGATCTGTTTAGCCGGATGTATCCGCCGACCACCACCAACCTTGAAACAATCCTCAAGGTGCTGTGGGATACGTAAACATCGCGACATTCCGCCACCACTTTGCGGTGCTGCTGTCGCTGCCGGTCGCTTATATCTCGGGCGCAGAATACCAACGCCCGAACCGCGCGACCCTTGTGGCTGGGGCCGGTTGAATCCCTTGTGACTCGCGTCAGGAAATACGATCATCTGGGCCGCTGCTGTTTGTGGCGAATCTTCGGGCCCGGTGTTGGTGGCCGGTGTATCTGTGGCGATCATGTTCCGCTCTATCGGGGTTTATCGGCAAACTGCTTGGGGCGAGGCGATCGAAGAGATCGAAACACGCCTGTCGAAAGCTCTTGAGGCCACGGGCGCGTCACGGTTCAAGGTCATCGTCTATGCCATCGTGCCGCAGGTCAATGCCGACCTTTGGCGGTCGCTTATCTTACGGTGGGATATTAAACACTGCGCGAATCCACCGGTGCTTGGGTCTGGTGGGCGCGGGCGGCATCTGGGATCATCCTGCCAGGAAGCGATCGACACTTTCAACTGGCCCGTAGGTCGCGCAACCATCTGTGGCGATCATCGCACTGGTGATCGTGCGGGGAGGTCATCTCTGCCTATCTAACGGCGCCGTATCCTGTGTATCCAAGACCACGGCTGACCCTCCAGCCGCCTTTGCCCGGTACCTCAGATTGCCGACCGCCTGCGCGCACTGAGCGCGGGGGGTCTGGCCGAATAGCTGCAGAGGTTTTCCTCGATATCGCGCGCGTTCGATCTGATCCGTTTGACCGCCTACGGTGTGTTGAAACGTCGGCGGAAACCGCGATCCCCGGGCGAAATCCGATACCATCGCGGCACTGCGCGCGGCGGGCAAAGGCGGTGGTGTGGTGTCAAACTCTGCGCCTATCCCAAGCGCATATGATTGGCCCGCTATGGCCGCGTCTGGGTTTTTGATTTCACCGCATCCGAGGTCACCACCAGTCGCGAGCGCTGACCGAACATATCGCGGCTTGCCGCCGTGGCCCGATGGGGCGTGATGATCCGAAAACCCGCCGTTGAATCGGGGGAACTGGCGACGCACACGTAACGGTTCTGGATGAAGTTTGCCGACACGTATGACGCGCAAGATGGTTCTTGCTGGCGGCGCAGACGCTGGACCGAACGGGCGGCAGGCCATTGCTAGAGCGTCGCTGTAAACGCGCCCCGAGTCCGTGCTGTTGCAAACCCTGATCTGTCGCGCCGCGTGAAACCGGTCCTGGTTCCGCGCGAACCGGCTGGTTTGCAACATCGCTGGCCGATCGCAACGGGCGTCCACGCACGCCGGTGTTCTGGGCAAGCCGTTCGGGCAAGGTCTTTGACAATCGCGCCTTGGCCGGTTCAATTGGCGATCTCGCCCCACGCGTGTGTTGAATGGTCGGTGAATACACGCAACTGATATTCTGGGCGTGCACAGGGGGTTTTTGCCACGGCGCTGGCACGGGCATGGTCGCTCACGTCGGGGCTGGATGTCGCGGTTGCGATTTGCGCAGGCTGGCCTCGCCGGATTTCCATCGTTTCACGAACATCTGACGGCTGTCGTCGCCAAAGAGCGCAGGGTCGGCGGATCAACACCCGCCGGTTGGATTGAACGGTTTAATTTGCGGCCTGCGCAGGCCTACCACCGAACCCGAGGCTATCCAGAACAAGGGCAAGAACAATGCGCCAAAAGCAGTGACGCCGCAGTATCGGCATTGGTTGATTGGCACCAAACAGTATCCGCCAACCCCCCGCAACCGCAGGATCGCTGGGACCGCTTGAAGTCAGCGGCGTGACGGGAGGACAATGCTACAAAATGGCGGGCAGGGCCGGGGACGGGGTTTATCGTCTTGTTGGGACGCCCAACGGCAGAACCGTTTTGCAGGTGCAACGAATGCCAGCAGACGCGGCACAACACCGTTGGTGCGACGTCTTCCGCTTGATCAGCGCCGTCGTGTGCGCGGGCATGGTGTCCTGGGCCTATCTGCGCAAACTGCGCTAAGGCGGGCTGCGTCCTTGTGCACCGGTGGTTTGAAATGTTTCGTTAAGGTTAACTGCAGCGCCCTTTGCCCAAAGGCGTGTGACCGCGTTTTACAAGGCGCCAACCTGTTGTTTTCATAAAGAAAAATCGCTGGTTAATTCGCTGTCCAACATCCAGTATAACGTAAACGCGCCTCAAATCTGCCGTTTCCCGAGGCGATCAGCGTACCTGAATTTAAAGCAAAGTTTAAGAGTAACCGCCGATATGTTTTAAAGTTGCCCACAAACGATCCACAATGACCACGACCTGGCCTGGGTTCTCTTGGCGCTGTTGTTTGTGTGCCTTCGGGTCTTGGGGGTTTTTCGCGCTTGTAAATCAGCAATGCGTGGGGGGTCGCGCAGTCAGGCGCGATCTGGTATGTTGCTGACGGCGCCTGACAGGCGGTGTCGCCATCTGGTGTACGCATTTCATCGCGATGTTTGGCCTACCAGCCCTCGCACCGGGTGACGTTTGATCTGCAGCTTGACCTTTATATCGCTGCTGATAGCGATTTTAGGGTGTTCCCGTGGGCATTATGAATCGCGGGCATGTTTCCGGTCACTCGTGACCACCATCAATCGCGGCGCGGTCTTTGGTATGGCGGTTTCGGCGATGCACTACACAGGCATGGTGGCATATAGAC
>Ga0163217_1026475_pt1 | contig 10842 bp, 10 predicted proteins | sample SynspAceP_FD_185933 | JGI IMG/M metagenome (GOLD analysis project Ga0163217, IMG submission 185933) | Saline lake microbial communities from Ace Lake in Antarctica - Synechococcus sp. Ace-P (PacBio error correction) | ecosystem: Environmental > Aquatic > Non-marine Saline and Alkaline > Saline ...
CAAGGAGAGGAGGAAATCCCGGGCAAGGTGCCCCGGTGAAAATCTTTGGCGGGTTTTGGGGGCGCAAAAAAGGGAAGGTCCGAAGGCCCGGAAAACCCGTGACGGATGGCCGACCGGTTTGGCCGAGAAGCAAGACCAAAGTGGGGAAAATGGTAGTTGGATGCGCTGGTTGCCAGAGTTTTTGGGCTGCGAGGCCGACCGCCGCCCCTGAAAATATGAAGGGCTAGATTTTGGGGGGGCGTTTTATGGGCCCCTCCAAAAGGCTTAACGCGCCCTAACAATGTTAGGACATATCTTAGATGTTCCCGCTCCGTTTTTTTGGCAGTGATACCATCCTAGATGATGTGGGTTTTTGGGGAGTTTTTCCCCTAACATTGGTTTAGGAAAAGTTAACCCATTCGCTAGTTGAATTGCGCCAGTGAAACAGACCTACTTCGCCACATCCGCCCCGCGCGCCGAGCACCAACACTCGCCAAGCCCGCCATCGCATCGGAACATCGTGAAATACCCCCGAACCCGAACGCGAGCGCCATTTCCAAGCGCCGAGGCCAGCAATCAATCCGCCACGATCCAGCCGCTGCGAATGGGCCATCGCCCCCGGCCTGCGATTTGCAAGGATCGGTGCAACGAGGCCTGCAATGCGGACCAACTCGACGTTCTCAGACTTGGGGCGAACAGCGGTCTGCGCCCCAATCAACGCTCGGCACTGATCCAATTGACGGAAAACAACGGTGGTGCCCGCCCCGAAGAACCGACAAGCAATTCCGACCAGTCCTGGCGGATGATCCCTAGAATTAGTCCTGCTTGCGCATCATTTGGCTCCCTGAATGCGGTTGTCCTCGATCAAATATGGGGGGTCTGTTCGTTACAGAGGGCTGGTTTAGGGGGAAAGCGCGGCGAAATTCCCCTCCGCCACTCAGACCGTGGCAAGCGTTGGTTTTCAGCGAGCTAACGCATCCGTGGGGAGAACACGGTGCTATCCTGAACGGGGTCGTGAGAATTCGCGCCTAGGCCCCAAAGTTCCTGTAACAATATGTCACACTGTCACGACTCCACGCGTGCCAAGCAACGGGCCCTGTGGAGTGGCGTTGTGATGCGTCTTTGGATGCTTTCTAACGCCACCGCTCCGGGGCTGATCCCGAAGCGCCACACACACTGTTCAACTCGAGAGACCCTTCAAATGTCCTTACTATCAAATTCCCTGACCGTGTCTCCGCCGTTGCGCTGCCCTCGTCGGCACGCTCCACCGCCACGCACAAGCCCCAAAGAAAAATGCTTCGGTGTTTCCGCTTGCAGGCGAGAATGATTGCGCCGCAGGCCCAAGGCCCACATGCGCGGCAACCTCACCGTTGACATATCAGGGCAACGCTTGGACCCTCGTTCAGCCCGCCACTTGCGCTCGATGGAGCTTTCCCGATGGCGCATAGGGCGAGACGAATTGCGCAGGCCCTGACCCGCCGAAGCAAGAGGGTCGGCCGTGACCTTTCCAGAAAGGCACAGACGCCTCGATGCTTGAAAATGAGCCGACATGCTCTGATACCCGCGCCCGCGGCCAGATATGAAGGCCGGGGCACCTTTTGCCTGGAGAGCGTTGATTGCTGGAATCGCCTGCACCTTGACGACCTTGCCTTTGCGCCCGGCCGTTGATATAAATCCAGCCATTTCAGCGCTCTGAACAGAATGATCCCCGGCAACTGTTCGTGGCTTGACAAAGTGCACGCAGAGATTAACCATGGGCGATGGCGGACGACCGCTTGCCCAGCTTGACGCGCTTGCGGCACGTTTTCGATTTCCGTGCATGGTGTTTGGCCTGTCCAATCGCCGGCGCGCTCCTCTGACCGCGACCAACCTGAAGCGTTTGCGCACATTGTGCGATTTTCGCATTAAACTCCTGGCAGCTTTTCCGAACATCTTGCGTGTCGACACGCACATGTGGGCTTCCTGAACGACCTGCTGCCGCTGCCCCTATACGGTGGCGACTTTGACCCGCGTTGCCGACCATGATCGCGAAGTTGCAAAAGAGGCGCTTGGACGTCGAATGCTGCTCGAAAACCCTCCACTCTACCTCGCCTTCGCCGAGACCGGAAAATGGACGAGATCGCCTTACTTGACGCCCTCGTTGCCCACCGGCTGTGGCTGCTTTTGGGACGTGAACAACGTGTTTGTATCTGCCACAATCAGGCCACCGACCCTACCCTATATCGATGCCTTTCCGTTGCACGCGGTTGGCGAGATCCAACCTTGGAGACACGACCATGCGCAAGAGGACCGAGCACGGCGCGCCCTGCCTAAATCCGACAGCCCACAACGCTGCGGTCGCGGACCCGGTTTTGGGCGCTTTAAATGCGCAATACCGTGACACGCGGCGGTGGCGCGCCCAACGCTGATCGAGTGGGTAATGACGTGCCGGATTGGCCCGTTTTTGCGCGCGAGAGGCTGGCCTGGCAGCAAGCGTCCTTGGAGCGTGTGCATGAGTTTGATGCGGGCTTTGCCCGCGCCTTGGCTGGACCCCTGATCTGGCGGTGCCCTCTGGGCTTGTCGATCCCTCGGGAACGTCCTGCGGGCCAAGCGCTTTGCTGTCTACCGCAAACATGTCGTGGGCCTCACTGAGCAAGCGCCTTGCCGACGGCTTTCCTGCGTCCACCGCGCTTGTCGGCGCAGAGTTTTTTTCAGCGCCATGGCAGGGGTTTAACCGGTGCGCGTGCATCCACGCAAACAAATCCGCGGGCATGATGTATTTTCGGGCGCAGATGCCCGCGTTCCTGCGAGGGGTTTGGCCCCGTCGCGCACTTTGCCTACCTGCCTGAGTCGCGGCGTCTGGTAAATTGGCCTTCGCGCGCCAGCTACCACGCCGCCGACGCAGAAGGCTTACGGCTGAGCGCCTCGCGCCTGCCCAAGACCAGCTAATAGCGAATGCCACTTTCCGCTGGCCCGTCCGCCCGTCTGATCCGCAGCGCCCATACCGGTCCAGTCGATCTGGGCGGCGTGCAACCGATGTGGTGCCCCTGCCCCGGTCGCCGAAGCCCAAGATGTGGCTGATCGCGCGACCAGACTTCGACCCCGGCCAACATGCGCTCGCCCCGGTGGCTTCGCGTTTCTCACCGGGCTGTCGGAACGGTCTGACCTTGCCGAAGCCGCCCGCACTTGCCACCACCACGGCCCCCGATTTCGACCTATCTGCCGCGCTGTCGCTTGCGTTGGCCACACAGAGTTTACAAGCCTCGAGCATCCATGCCCGCTCAATTTCCCTAACACAACTTCCGTTTCGGCGCGATTGAACGCCTCTTCCACACTGGTCTTGGCCCAACCCTCGCGCGTCGTATTCGCAGGGTTGCTATTCGTGGTATTTCCTGGGAACTCGCGATGACAAACTGGGCGACGGTCTCGGGCCTATGGCCCTATCTTCGGGGCCTATGCGCAGATATTTCCCAAAGACGTTCGGAGGCGCTCGCTACGAACCCTCGGCGTACCGCTCAGCTAAACTGGCGCCCTGCTGGCACATTGGGCCGAGATCGTCTTGGCCAATCCTGAATCGTCATCGGTTGCTGACGCGCCTAGCATCGCTTGGGGCATGAATCGCTTTCGTGCTGGTGCAAAGTTGGTCGATGTAACAACGGCCACAACCTCAACGCCGCTGGGATCGGCGGCGTGGTTTGAATCCGCTGTCCTCGGGCCTACTGCTCGACCAACGTGCGTTTTTGGGTGTTCTGCTTGCTGTTTCTGGTGTTCCGCGGCGCGCCCGATCTGGTCGATTGCGCTGTTAGGCCGTCAGGCAGAGCGCTTTAGTATCAGCGCCCGTAGCCCAGATCAGCGTCCCACTCGCTGTCAATCACCGGGCCGTTTCATGAGCGTTTGGGAACTCAGCAAGCACGCGTAGGAATCACGGCGCGCTTGCGCCCTCGTCGAAGCCCCGCCATGTGGTGGACCGGGTGTTCACAAGCGCGTCGCAAAAGGCCGAAAGAAGCGTGCGCGCTCGGCTCGCTCAGCGGATCGGCGCGGATATCGCGCAACTCCGCCCAATGCTGGACCGCTTTGCCGGCAGGTGTCACAAGTCTTGATGCCGTAAACGATCATTCTGGGGGTTCCATCTGTTATTAGTTAACCCAAAAGTTCAGTCCATTTTTGCGGCCGGTTTTCAAGGGCAATTTCTTGCATTTGGCTAAAACTGAACGGACTTTTCAAGTGAGGACAGACTTCTGCGGACGGCCTCGTCAGGGGCACCCGTAATGGAACGAAGAGCGAGCTGAAACTAAGGTCGGCATGCAGCGTCCTGGCGTAGACAGCAAAACGCCCGACACTGGCCGGCGTTCTTGGCGTTCCTGAGCGGCGCTAACCTTACCGCCAGTGCCCTTGACGCCGGGGGTTGTCAAATACGTGGGGAAACTTGGCGGCGCAACTTTGGCGCACCGGATGCTGCATCATGGCCGAATAGCTGACAATGCCTGGTTCGGCAACGCCGCAACAATACACTCCGCAATCATCACAGGTTGCAGGCCTGCGGGGCAATAATCACGCTGGCAGGAATACGCATAGAGCGGGGCAGTGGTGGCCGTCGGCAATAGCAGGGCCGCAAGTGTGTCGCCAAAAGCGGCGAGGGTCCAGACGAAAGACATGCGCAAACTCCCGTAAGCGGTTAACCAAAATTGTGGATAACCCTATCAATATTTAGAGGGTGTGGGAGAGGGAATGCCCCGTAGGTGGGGATTGTGGCGGGATTGTGGGTTTCTGATGGCGACAATGGGGGGTGCGGTGAGGGATTGTGGGGGGTGCGGTGGAGGGGTTGTGGCGGGTGTCGTAAGGCGGGTTAACCCCGCCCTACGCGATGGAGGTCAAGGATCATGAACCTGCAAGCGCGGGGTGTCGGGCCGACACGGCCACGCTTGGCGGCGGTGTTGGGTTGGTGGCTTAGGTAAGCTTAAAAATTTTCAACGGTTCAGCAGATTAGCGTAGGTTTGATAATATAGACGATAGCTGGGTTCCGCATTCCCCAAATTCGACTTAGCGCCTCAGTAGACTTAGACTCAAGTTTCAAGTGCAACACCCACGGCCCAAGGGGCATAGGATGTTGCGATGGACAGACGATACACACTCAATGGCGGGAACGCGGCGTGATCTTCTGGGAAGCAATCGAAGGGGGGCCAGCCTACGGCCATCGGCTTCACTTCTTGGCGCTCTGCGCGCACATCGGGCGGGAAATTGGTCCGCGGCCGGGGGTTGCGGCCACTATAGCCCGCAGGCGGGACGTCGTTGTTATGATGCACGACGCTGCGAAGGTCGGCGACTCTCGCAGGCTGGTCGAGGCGGCGCGCTTCCATACCTGGTTTTCATGGTAAGTGGTGCCATTTGCACTGGTCGCCGGAACAGATTGCGGGCAGGCTTGGGGCATGCATCCCGATGATCCTGATCAACGCGCAGCATGAGAACGATCTATGCCGCGATCTATGCGCAGCCGCGCGGCCGGGCTTGGAGGCGGCCATGATCGAGGCTCGCGGCAGAGGAAACCAGCGCAGGGGACGGCGACGAACAACCTCGCAGGAGCTCATGGTCCCGGAAACGTTACGGATAACTCATTCGCCGAAGAGATTGGAGGCGCGGGAGTTCCGGCCACTGGGAGGGGGGATTTGAATCAAGGTGCGCCTTTCAACCGCTCGTCGGTGGGCGCTGGGTGAGGCGCAAACCCGCTTCGTTGTTCTCTGCAAAATGAACGGCAATGGTGCCACAGGCCGCGCTCGACAGCTTCACCCGGCAGATGAAGCGACTGGCCCGCAGCATGCGCAAGAGCATGGACCTATGATCGCGGTCGGAGATGGCCTGCCCCACCCGAAACTTGCCCGCCGTCTGAAAATCGACATCGGTTTTGCGACCGCACGCGCCTTGGCAACGCGGTTTCGAACGAAGACACCAACGGATTTGCTACGCATTCATGCCGAAGGGAACCGAACCTTCTCCCAGCCAGTCAGAACCTGGCTTTAACGACGTTGCATGGCTTTCCTGAGGACGCCTCCGAAAAACGCTAGGTTGGACAACCCCCGCCGAAGCAATGGAGAAGGAAATCCTAGTCTTCAATTCAACCGTTGCATCTTGATGTTTGAATCCAAGCCTTCAACATATGCCGTTAGAGATTCTTATGAATCCGATCCCGCTTTTTCCCCGCCATTCATACAGAATTCATGTTAATACTGATAGAAATTGGACCATCCGATTTCCCAAGTAAGAAGTACCTTCTTATAAATTCTCTTCGGCGGCTTTCTCGATTTTCATCATATTCCCAACTTTAAATCCTGATCCCATGGTTCGGAGTCTGGAATTTTGGTCTTTCTTCAGTTCGCTACCGACTGGCAAATCCGCAGGATACGCACTGAGATTTTACTACTTTTGATCCGTTTTGCTTTTTTTTCGGTAGACCACACGTCGCGTTTGGGGACACCTACACTTACAATCTTCAACGCCCTTTTTTCGTCTCGAAGTCCGACCTCAACTCCGCATAGAAGAAAGCGCAGAACCTCTTTCGGATTATCCTGGAATCAAAAACAATAGATCGCGTGGCGTCCCATAAATCATTCACACCAAACACCCCCAAAAACTCGCGCCATTCGCCCTTATCATCCCGCTCGTCTCTGCGTCACTCTTCCCCGGCCAGCCGACGCTTAAATCACGCTCGACTTTTGCCAGACAGCGACAACCCCGCCCATGCGGTAGTCCCCGAACGCACCGTAAGGCGGGCGGGCACCCAGTCGGCACGAAGGCGCAGATTTCCGTCGGCCAATAAGACGCGGATCTCGTATTGCGCATGGGAAGTCGGCGCGCAGTGCGTAGGAAGTGGAACAGGTTTGTGCAGAGTCGACCTTCCAAGTACCATTGCGTGTAGATCTTGGCGGGCAGGTCATCCGCGCCACACTCGCGTGCAGCCCCTGTTGGCCGTCTTGGTTTAATCATTTCCTGATAGTGTCGTATGCGCGGTTGCTGTCGTCTTTGAGGTAGAGCAAGCACGCGTTCGCCTCCGCGCCCGTCAACGCCCCTCGGCCGCGCCCTTGGTTTGTTGACCACCGATTGTGGCGGCCAGATCGTCGAGCGCGGGATGTGAATCGCGGTCTCAGGATCGAGTAGCGCGCCGAGTATTCGGTTCACATTTGCCGTCCGGTGGCGGATCCATTTGGGCGCCACGAAGACGGGTATTTGACGTGGCAAGTTTTGATCTCGCCATCTCGGAACGGGCGTCGATGCCAGTGGGCATGAGGTAGCGAATCAGGCCAGTGTCGTCGCGCGCGGCCTTGGTCCCGGCCCGTAGCTGACCCGTGGCAGCCTGCACGATCCGCGCCGTTCATCGCCCATGTAAATCGACGACCGCGCAACGAAAACCGGTGGTCGAGCACTTTCATGCTCGGTATAGACAGATGCTGCTCCATCCCGTGCGAACGGCGCGCAAGGTGGGCTGGGCATTGGCGCGCAACGCTTTTTGGACTGGTTCTGTGCGGGGAGGATTTTGGCGTCAGCCGCTCATGCGGCGTCTTCTGTTTGGCAGCGTCGTGCGCCGAAGGCGAGTGGTTTTGGTCCAGCCGCACCGATCATTCCGACAAAGGGCTGCCAGATCCCTGGGAACATGGCACTGCGTTCCGTGGGGCACTCGCTGCACGCCCTAAATGTGGGTGTATGTCTTGGCGGTCGGTCTACCACAAAATTGCGTTATCCCCAAGATATCGGTAGGGGCGCGCCGGATGTGCGCCTTGCGCCTGCGCGGCCCGCCGCCCTAACCGTGCTTGCCAACTGGTTTATGGAAGGGCAGAAAATGACACTGCCAATAATTTGCACACAATGGTTCGGGTGAAGGATTTGGACGCCTCGGTGCGTCTTTGCGCTTTTGGGCTGGAGGAGACTAAGCGCTTTTGACCGCGAAGACGGGCGTTATTTCCTTTGGTGTTTATGGCCCCTCCCGAAGCAGATTGGCCCGGTGGAAGTGACCTATTAACTGGGACGCGATGAGGGGCTGCCCTCGGACGGGCCCGCATTTCGGGCAATTTGGCCTACCGCGTGTTGGTTATATCTACGAGGTCTGGCCAAGCGCTTTCTCGATGCGGGGTTCACGGTCAATCGCCCGCCGCGCGACGGCTACATGGCGTTTGGTGCGCTCGCCCGACAGATATCTCGGTGGAGCTGTTGCAAAGAAGGTGAGGCGATTGGCCCCGGCAAAGAACCGGGCCCATGGAAGAAGCACCTGGTCATTGTGAGGTGGTTTTGCCCTGATTGCTAGGGTTTGGGCCGCGGGTGGCCGTCGCTGAATGAAAGCGGTCTGATCTGCGCCCTGCGGTCCCTTGCGGCCCCGCGCAAGCGACCTGCCGGGCTGGCCCTTGGCGCTTGGGCTTGATGTGTCCCGTCCGTGGATGCACGCCGAATACCGCTTGCAAACTCGATGGTTTGGCGAACGCGTTGCAAGACCCGGAATGTGCAGAGCGCGATCTTCGCGCTGCCAAGCGCCATGTCCGCCTTCATGGTCTATGAAATGGAAGTGGGGGCCGCCGCGCCCAACGGGTGCTCGTGATTGGGCGGTTGCGCAAAGCCCGGCGGATGTGGCGACAGTCGCAGACCAGTCTACGCGCCACACACCAAACGCTTTGACCGCCAAGCAACAGGCCTCGGCACAGCAATCCTGTTTGGCGCACGGGCCGGGCCTTAAAAAAAAAAAGACTCCAAGCGGCCAGTGCTGGCAACTGACACTTGGATTTAGTCGGGCGAATGGCCCCAACACGAAGGGGCCTGGAGCGAGGATATTGCGCGACCGAGAGCCGAGATGGTGGGCGTGACGGTAAACGCCCTCGTGGTGGGCCACCGACACATACCGGCGCCGGCGGCACCGACCGCAGGGGCCGAGATCAAGGAGTTGCTGTCATAATTTTCCGCACGCGTGATCACCGCCCCTTAGCCTTTAACAGAAGCCGCCCTGACCTTTGATGATTTCGGAGAACGCGATGCGCCGAAAATTATTAAAGAACTGGCGGTCCCAGCGGTATCATCCATTTCCGCAGTCCGACGTCGCTTGCCGGCCGTCAGTAAATATATGCGAATTTGGTCGGCCCAGGAACCTTTCCTCCGTTTTCAGCCGGGGTGGGGGGGGGGCCGGTAATTTAATGTCCTCAAGCCCCTGCTGATCTAGCGGCGCCTTTGTCCTGCATGCCCTCGGAATGGCGCGCGAACAGGAGTCATTAACAATCATCGCGGACATGCCGCCCTTCTTGCTCAGTTTACCCCGAACTGAGCGGCGGTCAATCTCGCAAAGCGCTTGGTGGTGCAATATAGCCCATTTCGAACCAGCTTTTTTGAGGTTATACGAACGCTAGACCCCTGTAATACCGCGCGATTTCAACCGCCAGCCGTCCCCTCGTTTCTCCGCCGATGGTTAAACAATAACAGCGCTTGGACTGCGTTCAACTTCCCAACAACGCCGACGCGTTCAATTCGTCCTTAATCACATCAAGCAAAAGTCTAAAATGCATCCGCTCGACAAGCGCGAGACTATCGAGATAGCCTGCCGCCGATAAGCCCCGAAATTTTGGCGTGCATCGCAAGTTGGGATGAAATACTCATACGTTCTCCGTCAGATTCCAGCAGCTGTGTTCGCCACTAGAATTGACCCGGAAATTCCAACAAGCCGTAATGCGAGAACAGATTTTTTGCAAATCAGCGGCGCACCACGCGAATCAAGCTGTAAAGCGCGCAGGCGGGCTCGCCTGACCGACACCCATTGATACAAGTCTTGGTCTTTTCCAGAAGCAACGCATCAAAACAGATCAGCCGCTCCCCGTCCATCGCAGCTAAGTTTGCATCTGCGTAGGCCCTAACGATCAGTCCATTTCTTGATCCGCGCCGCCACGCACGGATCTTCATCCGCTTGAGGCGGTGCGGCAGGAACCTCACCTGAACTGGCAGGCTCGGTGCATGTCAGAAAACCGTTTTTGTGGTCGTTTTGGTCACTCACAAATTCGGGCCTCCAAGTGCTGCGCGCAAACGTTTTCTCCTAGACGTGCAACGCGTGGGCGCCCCGCGTTCCATTTCAAGCGCGCATTGGCGAATTCTGTCAATACTTTCGTCAGATTGCAGGGATTACAGCGGCGTCTGAAGGCGCATCCGGCCCCTTCGCCCGTTGCCCGTCTAATCGAGCCAAGACAGCGACACGTTCAAAAGCCCCGACGCATCGAGACGCCGGTTGCCGCGTGGCTCGGACCAGGTCATTCTCCAGTTGCGCAAAGGTCTTGACCCTTTATGCCCAGCCGCTTGGCCAAATCGGCCTGTTTCATGCCAAGACCGCTTCACGCGCGCTGCTGCAAGTCTGTTCGGCCGAAAAGTGGCCCTTTCTTTCGCTAACAGTCACTCGCCTCGGTCATGGAGGTTCCTTTACGGGGAATTCATCTTGATTGGATTAAGGGGCAACCTAAGACGCGAGCAACCTGTTTTGCAAACCATCGGAGCGACCTAATGCCCTTCCTGTCCGCGAACAGCCTTGCCCGGTGAAAGCCTTCGCCACCATACGCCGTGTCCAACAAAGGCGCGTGAGTTTGAAGGCCGCCGGGCGCGATGTCATACGCCTTGGCGCAGGCCAGAGCCCGATTTTGATAACGCCGACAATATCAAAGCCGCGCGATTGCCGCGATCCAAATGCAGGCGACACCCAAAATCACCGCCCCGATGCCGCCTGCGGGCTGAAGCAGGCTATTTGTGCGAAGTTCAGGCGCGACATGGCCTCGATACGAGGTCAGCCAAGAATCACTGTCGCACTGGCGGGCAAGCAGGTCCTTGATCACAGCGCTAATGGCCACAATGACCCCGGCGACGCAGGTCGTGATCCCCGGC
>Ga0163217_1035852_pt1 | contig 10842 bp, 2 predicted proteins | sample SynspAceP_FD_185933 | JGI IMG/M metagenome (GOLD analysis project Ga0163217, IMG submission 185933) | Saline lake microbial communities from Ace Lake in Antarctica - Synechococcus sp. Ace-P (PacBio error correction) | ecosystem: Environmental > Aquatic > Non-marine Saline and Alkaline > Saline ...
GAGAGAGATGGTACTCAAGCGTATTGAACGTATTAACAGGGGAGCGTTACAAGAAGCATCACAAGAAACCGCCGGGGTGGGGGGTGCTCAAAGGCGAAATAATGGGAAAAAGCCGCTTACCTGGCCGCGCCTGGGTTTTAACAAAGGAAAACTTTTCCAAACACGTTGTTGGCCTCGAAGGCGCGCAAGCTAATCAACTTTTGTCGGTCCCTGCGGAATTGTGATTGCCACCCTGAAAATTAACAAAAGTTTAAGAGAGAAGAACTCGATTTGGCTCCTTGAATTGAGCAAAAAGTCCCATTTGCGCATTGCCAAAGATAAAAATTTGATGCCGTGCTTAGCCTTATGCATTGGTTTCCACAAGTTTGGGCTTGAAAGTTTTATCGAGAATGAGAATTAACCCCAGTGCAATTTGAGAACCAGCTCCAACCACAGGAAGTTTAGCGTTTTGATGCAACTAGTGGGCGGAAAGCCATTAAAGCTGGCGACCGCTGGCAGCCTACAAAGTGCGTGTTTGAAGTCAGGTTTAACCATGTTGAAGTTGGCTGACAATGGTGAAGTAAGTCAAATATCAGCAAGCATCAATCAAGTAGTCCGAGCATCATCTCTTCCTTGCGCTAGCTGGCGGAGGGAACTGATATTGGCAGCACGCTTTGTCAGGTAACATCTTTAAAAATTTTGTTTGTCGTTCAGTCAACAAGTCAACGAGGGGCGACGTCATTGTATTCTTGAAGCCATGAAAAATGGAAACAGAAAGTGCGCAGTGCAATAAACTGGCGATTGTGCGCGCCAGGTAATAGCCAAAAGACGGCGATGCCGTTCAGGCAGGCCAAACTTAATGATGGTTATGCGGTAAGACTCATGGAAAAGTTATTAATGCTTTCTGGGAAAGTAGCGTCAATCCCGGCATTTTTCGAACCTGGTCAAAATAGTGATGATGCTAGTAGGTTTCGTTTGCTCTATTTTTAGCATCGTACGCAAATTTGAGGCCACTCTTTCTTCTACGCTATAGGATTTGGTAGGCTTACTTACAATATCCCGTTAGCAAGGCTTTAGTGAAGCTGGTGGTTTGTTACATTATATCTATTACATTGGTGTTTGATACTGGTGTGTTTCCCATTGCTCATTTTTATGGGGGGTTGGCGCCATGACCAGATTTCAGCGCAATTAATTGGCTAAAATCCTGCGCATGTTATTACTTGGAGCTGCGGCTCAAATTCCGGCATTTTTGCCACCTTATTTGGGGCCGCGGATTCACTCTTAAATGGTTTGCCTGGTTTGACTTTAGTGATGGGCCAAGACGCATCAGCAATTGCCCATTATTGGCGGTGCCGACGGACCGACCGCCATATTGTTTTGGCATCTAAGTTAGCGCTGAACTGTTAGGCGCGATGGCGGTAGCTGCATATTCTTTATGGGCCTTGGTTTCCGATCATTCAACCGCCCATAAATGAAGAGCCCATTAACGACGCCTGAAGAAACGCCAAGCTGCCGATGGCCGGCAAACTACGAAGTTGTATCAAACAAAGAAAGATTCTATTTCCACTGGCTGTGTTGCTCTTAAACCTTAATTTTCTGCCCGCAGCACCCCATTAAGTCGGTTATGTTTCTGCTTTGGTAACTTGCTCCAAGAATGTGGAGTTGGTGACCGCTTTAAGCTACACGCTTCAAAACGAAAACTTAATCAAAATATCGTGACCATTCCTTGGTTTAGGTTGGTTCAAAACTTTAGCGCCGATAAAATTTTTGACGGCGCGAAACGTTAGGTATTTTATAAGCCATTAGGCGCGGTTGGCCTTCTCAAATAGGCACCGCAAACAGGTGTGCCTAATGGCCAACTAATGAACAAGTTTCAGCAAAGGATAATATAAACCCCCTAATCGCGCTGCGGGCGTTTCGGCAGTGCAATGGCTGCGCGTGTGGTGACAAAAGTCGGGCTTGAAATCTAATCCACACAACTTTTTTTGCTAATGCCAAATGGCCATGGGCCGAATGTTGCCCGGTGTGTTGGGTCGGCGGGTTGCCGCTGGGATATTGTTGGACGGTTAGTTGGGCCATAGTAAACGATTGATGTGCGGGTCAACAAATAGGGGGCATCAGCCTACGCCTATAAAGTCTAAAAGTTTCAGCTTTTTTCAATAATGCGAATAACGCATCTAGTCGAGATTTTTTTATTTGAATGAACTAGTTGGAATGACTATTGCTTAATTCCAAACATTACGATTAAATTTATTTACGAGTGTTTTTTTAACTTGGCATATCACGTTCCTTCTTCATTTATTTATTAAAAGCATTGTTTGCATCGGTTTTCCTGATTGTGCCATGGCTTTTTGTGGTAAGTGCACAGCAAACTAACAAAAAAACAACAGCGCTTGAGCCGCTATGAGCTTGGTGAGGAAACTTATAATTTACATTGGCAAATTGATAATCTCAGATTGGAGAGCTATTTGGGTGGGTGCAAGAAAAGGGGGTGATGGTTCCCTTTAAATGAGTTTATCACGAATGCTGGATTTTCCTAATTCAAACCGACCAAAATAACGAAAGATTATCTGTATTCCTGGATGGTTTAAAATCAGGAAGACAACGCGTTTTGAACTGAGATTTTATATACAAGCAGCTCGTGGTCAAATTATTTGGCGAGCGTCCAAATTAATGATGATCTTACGTTGTTTAAGTTTATTCTGATGTTTATGATTTTGGCAGGTGGAAAAAGGCTTTCGATATTACCCCAAATGGCAAGCTGGTTTTGGCATTTCTACTAGCAACTTGAAATTATCGAGATTTAATAATACAGGGTGAACCTAAGTTTAAGCTTCCCATTCAATAAAGTTTTTGAAGAAGGGAACCGAAAGTCTTTAATTCATCAAGTCGAGAGCTTAAATATCCAAATTAAATGATTTTGGCTCCACTGGCGGTCGCCATCAACTAATAGATGCAAGCGTCCTTTTTTTCACAGTAACGCAAAACGACGGGGACAAAAAAAAAAAAAACAGGGGGGTTTTTTTTAAAAAAAGAAGTTCGTATATGTGTTATTGGTATTTCAAGACCTTTGCAAAACTATCTACTCGCTTCTAATTTTTCTGGCCTCAAGAGAAGGACGCTGTCCAACAAGCTGAATTTAAACTTTCAAAGACAATCGCCTGAAGGTGATTTATTGGGAACCACTCAATGCGACCAATATTAGTTTTGGTGATATTTTACCCACTCGCACAGGGGGCAGTTTTCAAGTAGCCAAAGTTTAGGCGTGTCCATCAACAACAATAAACTTGGTGCTCAATTATGACAGCGACACATATACGTCTATAAGAGGCTTAGTACAAAATAATTTGGGATGTTGAACTTTATCAAGAACGACGGTACTGAATAAGACAAGCCATTAATTGAGTAATGCCGTTAACGATTTTGTTGATATTCCGCTTTTTACAGGCTTGAACAAAATTTGAAGTTAGGAAGTACGGGTCCTCAAGGGCAATTGGAAAAAGAGCAGTTTGAACGAAATGTGATGGTAAATTTGTTCTCCAACGCTCCTACTACAAGTGTTTCGTTAACGCGGACCAATTCGACTTGTTAGGCGTTTAGTGCAACACTGACGGTTTTGGCTAATGAAATTGGGAATCTATCAGGCAATTACGGCTATGCTGTTCAACAATTGGGTTGTCAACAAGTGTTTTGGCCATTCTTTATTTTTAGAGATTCAGAACCACTTGCTAATAGTTACAATATTTCAAGTTCAGGCAAGAATCTCGAGTAAGGCCCTACTGGTAATTTGGGGTTTGTTTACTCTGCACCCGGCGCAACGTCATTGCCGTGCCAGTATCCAATCAAGGTACTTTTGAACCAAATCTAAAATATCAGTGGTGCGAGAAACTTGAATGCTGAAATAGCCAAGAATCAAAACAATTTTCGATAATTAATGAAACGGTAATATTTTTTTTCTCAAAACCTTGGGGTAGTGGTTTAGCTAATAACAAATGAACTATCGATATTCTAAGAAAATGATGTTGCGAGTACTTTTTTTTTTCCAATGGCTTGAACCTTCGACATCGATATCTCACATTTAACCATTTTTAAACTATCAAATCAAAAATCAAGTGATGGCAACTGAAACCTGAGAAGACGACAGGCTTAGTTGCGCTTGGTTCCAGAATCAATAGAGTCAAATGCCCGGTTTGAATTGCAAATTATGATTCTACCGATGACTTTCAGTGGATATCTTATGGCGCAGGAATAAAGTTGGAAAGTTTGCATCCAAATACTCTACCGCGACTTGCCTATCAAAAGTCAGCGATCTCTGACATGAAAAGCAATTCCTTCGGAGTCGATTGGCGTGAGAAAAGCCTATGCGATTAACACACAATTAAGACACGATACACTTCGGGTTTAAATGGTTTCCGTGAACGCGCGATTTAGCTTGTCTGAAGCGCCCGTTAAGTCAAGGATATTTAAGTAACAGAACTCAAGCTTAACTTTCAAGATGGCGTGTTTTAGTAAGGTTATATGAAGATAAAAAAATTTCAATTTTTATCTTCGATGAAAAGGCGATCGACCTCTTTGAGGATGTAAGAAGTAACGCGTAGCCATTTATATTAGCGCTAAAGAGATCACGATGAAGTATAGTAAAAACTGAAAGACTAACTCGTTTCAAAAATACAGACCTTAACAAGTTTGACTTACGACTTAGATGACCCGTATTTTAATTCAATCCACTGAAAGCACTGCTTTGTTACGCCGAGGACAGGTTTACTGACACTGAGTCCATTATCCCTTTTATTACAAAGTACTGAAATTGATGGTGTGATTGTTTACATTGACGAGTAACGGAGAAGAGAAAAGAACTTCCTTACACTAATGTTGATAGGCTTAAAAAACGCACAGGGAATTACGGGGTTGCGTCTGCAAGAAGCGAGTTTTTTGAATGGTTACTTTTATATCAATAAAATAACGGCCAGGAAAAATATGTCGTGCAATAGACATTGAATCTTTGGATTCCCTTAGGTCTTAGCTTTTAATCGGATAAGGTTGTAACTGCATTTGAGACGGCAACCAGAGGAGCTTCATCAATGGTGTTAAACTGACACTAAGTCAACAAATACTAGCTAAATGGTTTTTTAAAGTTATATCGCGGACTTTTTTCCAACTGTAAAAAGTGGCAATACGTATCTCGAATTTTGAAAGCAACGCAGCGTTAATAATCCATTATTGAGCAGTGCTTTTCTAAGCCACGATAAAAAGTCGGATAGATATTTTTATCGACTTGCTTTGTTTTCAAGAGGACGATGCAGCCGAACAGCTTTGTCAACAAATTAGCAACGATGTTAAATCGTGTAAAATTCGCTCGCAAAAATACTGGCACTAAAACCTGGCGGCGTATTTCTTGCAGTCTGCATATACAGAGTCTACCCGATTGAGTCAACCCTGACAAAAAATGACCTCAATTTTTATTTATTAAAACATACATCAGATGGAAGTTAACTTTATGAACTGTTTTCAAGAAGCATACTGAACTTTTGTTTCAAGCCATGGTTTGTCTTGCTTGCTGTTACTGGTGGTGGACATGTTAGCGTTTCTTCAAGTAGTAAGTGAACCAACAGTAAAATTGATGCAGAGATTGAGCTAGCAGAAAGATCACAAGTGTGGAGAGTTAGCAACTGAATTAAAAGATTTTTCAAGCATTAAAACCGAGCTTAACTCGGTTGGTTGCTTTAGAGTCAGATTTAAACCTTTTTATTAGACCGAAGTAAGTCCCCGATTTAGCGAGAGCAACCCTGTCCCGTATATAACAAGTCCAAGTAAAGAACTCCCGCTAGGCGGATTATCAAAGTACCCTCGGTAAACAATGTAAGTCTAATAAATCGGATGGTTCTATGGCGTCTAGTGGCTGATAGAAAGAATAACATAACAACAATGTAAGTGAATTTGAAAACTAGAATCTGAGTTTTCCGACTTTTGGGCGTCTGCAGCAAAAACCCTTGCCTCAAGCTAAAACCAGGTTCAAGTTCTTTGAGCGTTGGGGAATTCTCGTCGCGAAAGTAATAATAATCAAGATGTAGAAGTGGCTTCTGCGAACACAAATGCCCTGACCTATTGATAAATCAACGAAACAATAAATTTCAGGGCAATCAGGGACCCAATGAAAATTGTGGGCAATATAGAAAACTGACCCCACAAAGTAAGTTTTCATCCCAATCTCCAACACACGCGAAGTTACCGGAATGTTTGATAAATGTGCAAATCAGCCAAACATCGAATAGCCGTAATTTTTGCTCTCCATCTGGCTTCATATAAAAATTTGAATAACCGCTAATCGGGATGGGTCAGTTGCGGTCAGAAATAATGCGAGCACATGGTGCGAAGTCTCTGCAAAGTTGGAAACAGTGAACGTAAAAGGAATCGATTTATTTTAGCTTACGTGGTCGGTGGTTACTGCTTCCAAAAACGGCGCGAACCAAATGTGCTCAAAGTTTAGAATTCAAGGGGACTATTGTTAAGTTGCTAGGCTCTTTAAAGTGGTGTTGGAAATCTGATTGGCATAGCACGTTTTTTGTTTTCTTTTGTTAATACCTGATGTCAGGCGTCCAAAACTCATTGGACAACAACCGGCTGCTTGGAGGAGATTGCAAAAATAGACTTTGGTACCGTTTGCAATTGGTTGAATAACGACAGTCCTCTCGAAGAAAATCATTTTGGAATCGTGCCGGAAATGTATCAAGTAGGCACTGGTATCCTAAATTATATTTGAGAAGAGGGCAAGCAGGTTTATATCGATCAGCGGCCTTTGCGGGCACGTAAAAGACCTGTTCATTACAGTAAACCGCTTCTCAAGGCTCAACAACCACAGAAAGATTTTTCGTCTGAACAGTTCACTATTATTTTCTTATGATCACAGCGAATCCAGTGACAACGCAACGGATTAGGCCGGTTTACCCGCGAATTTTTTGGTAGGAGGTATCATCGAAACAGTGGATCTTTAGCACTAACAAATTTTAGAGAACACAACGTATACAACTCAATTGCCGAGTTTCAATAAGATTTTTAGAAGGTTTTACTATGTTATAATAAGCTACTCTTTTTACTGTTTAATTTGTTCAACCATTGTTTGCAAACGCTGATCTCTTGGTTCCGCCCACTCGGATTATTTTTTGGAGAAAGAGATTCGAGTTAAAGAGGTGATCTTAATCAATAACCGGCAATTTTTTTAAAAAAGAAGTTATCGAATAGAGTGGAGCGAAAAAGCGTTTCAAAAACCGGGCCAATTATTTAGAGAATAAAACGAGGGAACTCCTGATTTGTGTTAGGTCCATTTATTCGATTTTCTCCTCGAGCAGGTGTCCTTTGCAGACCGGGAGAAAGAACAAGTTTTGTTAAAAGTTACTTATTCGAAGAATAACCAATGAAACTTGGATGAAATACCGCCCCATTTAAGGTTTTTTGGCTTTGCCCTGTTTTGAGACAAAAGCGCCAGAACAATCAGAAAGTGGGCAAAAGGTATGGCATTTGCGATTAGATGTACTTACGCTCTTACAACAATTCCTATTCTCGCCTACAGAACAGTTGAAGTTCAACCGCAAGATATATAGCGTCGTTGACATGCAAAAAAAATGCCCGTCGACAAAACAGAAATATTTGTGAAACACTAAATAAGAAAAGTAAGTAGCGAGTATCATAGGATCTTGTATGCATAATATAGAAGACGCAAGATACGGTGCAAAAGAATAAGAGTAGGGGATTAACAGTGTTCAGATGCCTCCACGAAACAGAGCAAACAACGGTCAAGATTATATGGAAAACTTCGAGACGTAATCTCCCATCATAAAAAGGTAATCTTGAACTTGATTATTTGGGAAAACCAAGGAAGTTTTACAGGCTTGTATTGATAAAAGCACAGCAATATTTCAATTTAGGCACTTTCAGAGAGGGTTTAATTCTAACCCTTTTTTTTTCATTCTCGAATTAAACTTTACTCTTTTAAGCTAAACATTATAATTGAATATGACGATACAAATTAGTTGTTTTGGCAAAATGTACATCGTTTATTGAAAAAACAGTTCAAAGAACGTGGGACCAGTTTGAAAAGCAAATAAACGTGGGTTTACTAAAATTGGTTTTCAATTTTTTTTTAATTAAGGTTTTTTCAAATTTAGTCGATATAGTTTTTGTTAGGCAGCAAAAACCCTTAAGATCAAACTTTAAACGTTTGAGTTGGCACAGATAAGGCAATAATGCAATCGACTGTGTCGGTTTAAAACTTTTTAAAGAGTATTTTGGAGATTCCATGTTTAAAAACGCAATCAAATATTAAAATCGTTTTTCGTTTCTGGGGTTATTAGTGCAGGTTCGCTTCCTTATGCTCAAGACCCAATCAACACCGACCGCACAGTTTGTTTGTTCCAAAACACATTCGCATTTGCACAAGATGGCAGCATTGGAGCCTTCGGCACACTAAAGAGCAAATGCTGATTCCTAGTGCTGCAGATCCCGGCGGTGATGGTTCCGATACTCCTGGTATTACAGTAGCAACTTATACGGTTCGTCCTGATAGTGCAGTAACTATACCTGTAGTAAGACAACTTACTTCTTGCTTGGTGCAGCGGTTACGTGATGAGCTACGCCAGCATCTATGAGTGTTCTATGCGACGGGCAAGTGCAAGCAAATCGTATACAGCGTCTGGTGCATCTCCCGTTCACATCGATTCAAAATTCTTGCTTCAGGTACAAGGTTGATCAACTACGTTGATCAAACGCACTTGCTCCACCAAGCGCACCAAACTTTTTACTGTGGATCAATTCTTGTTTGAAGAAGTGGGTAGCCGCAGAGCGTGGGTAGTGTAAGAAGGCGCGACGTTTACTACTGATGTACGGTTCTGTGTCATTCAAACGAGGTGCGACAATATTCTTACACCAACTACTCCAACCTACTGCAGAACAAGTGTCCGCTTTGCGGATGGAACTTACACTTGGAACATTTACAGTAGAAAGTATCTTATGCTAAGATAAGCATTTAAACGTTTAAATGCATTAGCCAGACGTCAATTCGAAAAGCCAGCATAGCGCTGGCTTTTTCTATGCTAAGAAAAAAGTAATTGTTTTGGATAGTGAGTAAGCAAGTGAAGTCCAGGACGTAAGTAGAAAGTTTAGAGTTATTTTTTAAATTGCAACATATGAAATATGCCTAAAACTGCTCGAATGCCTTATCAAACCAAACTAAAATGCGAATCTATTAATCTTTTAAGTTAATTTTTCATGTTGCGGTCTTTAAACACTTCCTCGGCTTTGGAACCAAAGCCTCAATCACTTTGCCTTTATCATTTTATAATGACCTTGTCGCTAATGTGGCGAACAATACCTATGATTTTTTGTGGAGATGAAATACAAACGCCATACCGAGGTCTTGTTGATGTCGAGTATGAGGTTGACTGTTTGTGAGCGTACGGAAAGGGATCTAAGGCGGCAAATGGTTCATCTGCGACGATAACCTTTGGGTCGAAGTATCATCGCTCTAGTAGCCGAAACGCGCTTGCTGTTGGACCGTCTGACAACATGTGCCTAATAAAATAATAGTGTTCTCGTAACACCTACTTTCACCAAGGTTTGTTCTATTTTGTTTTTGCGTCCTTTGGTCGTTAAGTTCAGTGTTTGGCGTAAGGTTTGAATTAAGAAATCGAACCGACGGTAACAGCAAAGGATTTAAGCTGTTATTTGCTGTGCTGTAATATGAAGGCGAAATATCGTGGTTTCTGGTTTTCTTATCCGCTTTGTTCCTGCTTCTTTACCGCTTACAATATGCTGCCTTGCCTGCGTGGTAATTGCCCCCACCAATGATTTTGCCTAAAGTGTTTTTTCCCTGATCCATTATGTCCGGTAAAATTGCATAGGGTTTTCACCAGCATTAAGCACAAAGTCCGATAAGGTCCTAGGATAAATTCCCTCAGTGGGCTTAAAAAATAGAACGCTTAAACCCTATGCGTATAAATTAAAGTCCCTTTTCACTTCTAAAACCGGGATCATTGGCTTTTTTATCCAATTGATCATCGTGGGTAAATGCCCAGTGGAAAAGTGACAGCTAATAATGAAATGCTTGAATGCACCAATTTTCTGTTCCCGGAACTTTTACGCAATTCTTTGCGGGCATTTGGGCATCGAGGTCCAACGACAACCAATAGGTAATGGTTTAATGTCCGGGATGGTGGGCCCTTGTAACGAGACTCAAGTGCGATTTGGCGTAAAATTTGACTTGAAAATAGGTGCGCCTATCTTAACAATGCCTTGGTGTAAGGAATGTAACGGTCGGTGTGCCCAAGTCTTTTGTTTACCTTGCCTGATTCTACTGTTTGTCCACAATAAGTACGGCATGGTGGTGAGCGCATGCCTAGATAAGCGAGAAGGTCATGACTGACAAATAAAAATAGCGAGCTTTTTGTTTCATTTAAGCCGAAATAAGGCGCAAAATTTGGTTTAGTGGTGCTCTCCATGCTTTCGCGTCGGGTCATCGGCATTAGCAGCTCAGGGCTGGAAACCAACGCCATAAGCAAAATCTCATGATTTTGTGCTTATATCGGTTGCTATCTCAATGTGGGTAACGCTGGCATACAAAGCTTCGTGGTTTTTAAATACCCCACTTTATGCATCAAGCAATAGGCAATTTCTCTGCGTTGCTTGTTACGTTGCCAAAAACATGCCTTTTTGGTCGAGGAGTCTTCTCGGAATACTTTCTTTCTAGCTTGGCGCTCGCAGTGTTGCTGAAGGATCGAGGGATGATGTTGGATCTTGAAAAACCACCGCAATTTCTTCGACCGCAATAATAACGGCGCCGTTGCTCGTTGGACATGGTAATAAATTTTTTTC
>Ga0163217_1071994_pt1 | contig 10842 bp, 10 predicted proteins | sample SynspAceP_FD_185933 | JGI IMG/M metagenome (GOLD analysis project Ga0163217, IMG submission 185933) | Saline lake microbial communities from Ace Lake in Antarctica - Synechococcus sp. Ace-P (PacBio error correction) | ecosystem: Environmental > Aquatic > Non-marine Saline and Alkaline > Saline ...
GAAAAGGGAAAAGAGGAGAATTTCCCCCCCCCCCTAAAAAAAAAACTTGTCCCCCCCCCTTTTGGGGGAAAAGCCCAATAAAATGGGTTTTTTTCCAGAAAAAGCTCGCCCCCTGTGGGGCTTGGGCCCTTTTAAATTCCTTTCTTCTACTTTTTTTTTTTTCTGGTGGCGTTTTATCGCGGTGAATGATGGCTTAATATTTCGCTGTACTATAGTCGATTGGTTTTTTTAACCGCAAATCCGAGAAATTCGCCGCCTTTGAAAATGTCGACCGTTTACTTTATCCCGGTAATTTTAATTCCCGCATTTTGGGGCTGGCTAACGGCCCCAAAATAGGCTTTGCCCTAACGCATTCGTTCAGTTTGGGGGATTTTAGGTTGTTTTTTAATTGCCGGTCATCCCTTTTAAAATTGGGAGTGATCAAATTTGAAACGCCTGTGTTCCCTAACCTGCACAATGGGGCAAAATTGTTTTTTATTCTGCATTAATTCCTATGACGATTCGTTAGCGGTAAAAGAAAGTATTCGTCATTTGGATGTAACCTTATACTCGATTAAGAGTAGGTGGTTTTCCCATCGTTATTGTTGTCGCCGTGGCAGGTGGTGGCTTTCTGGATAGGGCACCAATTTGGCATTGGTAATTGTATTCCAACTATGTGCGTTTGCTTGGCATTGGCGTGGTGACATCGTATTTCTTAAAAGAGCAAGCGTATGAAAATTAAACCCTCATAAACGAATCAAGCGTCTTTTCTTTCCTTAGAAACACCGGAGTCTACTGCTGTTTTTTGCATTGGGCTTTTTTGGCTTTTATGTCTCAATGCGCCCTTTTCAATGTATTTTTTTGCCGTTATTATCTAATCTTGGCTACAGTGGTGAACAATATTGGCTTTTAAATGGCGCTGGGTGTGATCATTGAAATTGTACCTGTTTTTTCTTTTTTTTTGGTAATACGATTAAACACTTTCATGTTGTTCATATTATTACGCTGTGTTTTTGTCTGTGGTATCGTCTTCGTTGTTCTTGGTGGGTGGTTTGCGTCTATCGTGTGGGTGCCTCATGTTTTCACTGCAGCTGCTTCAACACCATAACGTTTGCGGCTTTTCATATGGTGTCCATCGAGCAAAATTAACGTCTTTTTCCCTGAACGTTATGCCAGTCAAGGGCAAGCCATGTACAGTGCCTTTTGCCCATCGGATAGGCGGTTGGGATTGCATGGTTATCCACTGGTTATTTATGGGGAATGGCTGGTGGGGCTTTGGGCATTTACGCCGCGTCTAATGACCAGCGCCTTGGCGTATTTCATATTATTAAGTCAGCGCCGTTAAAAGACAGCTTTTATAAATGTGCCATCGCTTTTTAGCAGTTCCAATAAAGCGATGGCAGCTCCGAAACTGGAGTGTTCTTTGTTTATGAGAAATAACACCAAGTTTCCCTCTCTACGTTCAAGTCTGCAATGTTTCAATACCGACCACTTTTCATCGACCAAGTTCGAGGGAAGGAGTGGGACCACCCCCAGCCATACTGACGAGCAATAGCAAGCGTTTTCTAAATTATTGGTGTTTCATCGAATTTTAGGTTTTTTTAGCCCTTGTTTGCCAAAAACTTGTTCTGCGATTTGCCTAGTAAACGTATTTTATTGGTAAAACACAAGCGTGCTGTGCTAATTTCTAAATTGAAGCTTAGTTTTTTAGATAAGGCCAGGGAGATGATCTTTGCTGGACAAACAAGTCAAGCGGATCAGACCAAATGGTTAAATGAACTCAATCAACGGAGTTTTCTTTATTGGAAAGCGTGATAATACGGCAGTTCAGCTCGTCCCTTTTTAGAACATCTTGGGTAAGGGCCTCTTCTGATTGGGTAAATTCCAATCTCTAAGTGTGCGGGCTCGGCAAAGTCCTCTGCAAGCGTTTGAGGGCATTTTTGGTAAAGGTGCAAACCGACATGATGGGCTGGTCGAAAAGAGTAGTTCGCCGCTCACATCTTGCAATTTGTAAATGTCATATGCGCTTTAAATGTCCTTGTAAACTCTTCTTCCGCCATTTTTCTTGGCCTTGGGTAATAAAACCGTATCCAGCTTCGTTAATTGTACTCTGGGCGTCCAATAAACGTCCAAAAAGTCCGTACACCTTAGGTTACTTTCAAGTGGCCCGGGCAAATGCGTTTACTTATACGCTGGTTGTGTTAAAAAAAAGTTTTTAGAGGCGCTTCTGAAAATGAGCTAGTTTCAGCGACTTTAATGAAGGTAAGTAGTTCAGCCGATGTCTATCGATTCCAAAAAATTATCCAAAATAATGAAAAATATGAATTTTGAGTTATTTAAGCCAAAGTTTTAGGATAGCGCAATAAGAATTTTTAGGAGAGAATTATGTCAGGTTCAAAACCCTTTTGAAACAAGTTGTGGGACAAGCCACCTTGTTCAACAGCGGAAATGATGGCAGCGCATTGATTTATTATTGATTTGCAGTTGCTTCATTCACGAAGTAACGTCACCGGAGCAAGCTTTTGAAGGACTTCGATTGGCTGGCACGTAAGCCTTGGCGTGGTCTCTTCCAAGTTTAGCAACACAGCCATAATGGTGCCGAACTACGAAGAAAGAGCGTATTTCTGGCGTTTGATGGTATTGAAGATCCGTGTCAAAAATTCCAAGTCACAACGTTAGATGATAACTGCAATGAATTTGGTATTTATCGAATTCAACATGAGGACATACGCCAAGGAAATCGTTCACGTTTGTTGGGCAGAAGCAGGCGCGAACGCTTCCAGGTATGACCGTGGTTTGTGGTGATTCTCAATACGTCGCACCACACGGAGCTTCGGGCGCCTAGCGCACGGTATTGGGAAACATCGGAAGTGGACATGTATTAGCGACACAGTGCCTTGTAACAAAAGAAAGCCGCAATATGTTGGTTCGGGTTGAAATGGCGAATTGTCAGCTGGGTATCCGCGAAAGACGTTGTCTTGGCGATTATCGGTGCTCATTGTACCGACGGCGGGCGGAAACAGGTTACGCGCATTGGAATTTGGCGTACGGGCAATTCAGTCTTTATCCATGGAAGGCCGTATGACGGTTTTTGTAAATATGGCGATTGAAGGCGGCGCTCGCGTGGCTTGATTGCTGTAGATGAAACAACGATTTAATTATGTTGAAGGTCGTCCTATCGCGCCTAAAGGTCGAACATTGGATATTGCTGTTGAAGCATGGAAGATCTTGTTTCTGATAAAGACCCGCAATTTGACGAAGTTGGTTGTGTGCGTGAAATCAGAAGATATCAAAACCACAAGTCACGTGGAGGGAACGTCACCGAAGATGGGTGATTGCTATGATGAGCCGATTCCGCGCGCTGAAGAATCAAAAAGACCGCAGGTGGGGGGGGGGAAAAAAAAAAAAAAAAAAGAAAAGGGGGTTTTTTTTTATGCACGTGCCCTGGAAATATATGGGGCTTAGGCAAGGCAAACGCTGTTGCCGATAATAGTGCTAGATCCGGTTTTTTTATAGGGGTCCATGTACAACTCACGTATTGGAAAGATTGCGCATTGTCCGGCCCAAGTGGTGTTAAAAGGTTCCGTAAAGTCGCTTCTACCGCTGAACAAGGCGATTGTGGTTCCGGGTTCTGGCTTTGGTAAAGCAAAGCGGAAAAAAGAAGGCCTAGATCGTAATTTTTTTTGAAGCGCTGGATTGGAATGGCGTGAGCCTGGTTCTTGTTCCATGTGTTGGGCGATGAAATGCGATAAATTGGGCAATGGTGAAACATTGCGCTTCTAACGTCCCTAACCGTAAATTTTGAAGGTCCGCCAAGGGTTTGGTGTCGTACGCATTTTGGTTAGCCCTGCGATGGCCGCAAGCCGCCGCAATGCCGGTCATTTTGTTGATGTTAACGAATTTGTTTAAAACACTAATAAGGAGAGTTTTTCATGCGTCCCCTTTACTAAAGCACACAGGCTTAGCCGGCTGCCTTTGATTTGGCTTAACGTTGAGTACTGATAATGATCATCCAAAGCAGTTTTTGAAATCTACAACGAACTGGATTTGGGGTAAACATTTATTTGATGAAGCTTTCGTTTACGCAAAGACGAAGGTCAGCCAGACCAAGAATGCGATGGTCGTCCGATCCGTGAAATCGTTTGTTTTTAAAATCATGATCGTTACCAAGCGCGCTAGTGTTATTACTGGCCCCAAAACTTTGGTTGTGGGGCTCTAGCCGGCGGCATGGCGCCTGGGCGTTTAGATGATACGGTTTTCGCTCCATTAATTGGCGCCAAGCTTTGGCGGATATTTTTTTACAATAATTGTTTTTTAAAAATGGCTTTGTTGCCCAATTTGTTCTGGAAGCGCAGAAGAGTGATCCAATTGTTCGCTGAAGTCGCGTTAAGAAAAGGGGCTCAAATCATGTATTGATCTTGAGAATCAAACGCGTAAACATCCGCTCTGGTGCAATATTCCGAATTCATTGTCGACAAACTTTCGTAAGCATTGGTTTGTTAAATGGTTTGGATGACCATTGCTTTGACACTTTGAAGGCAAGAGCCCCTTCTAATTCGTCCCGTTACGAAAGAAAACGTTATGAATGAATCGGCACCATGGCTTTTTTTCTTTGTCACGTGAACAGTAATTTCTTTCTTTTGCAATAAACAACAGCACAGCAGTTTTTTAAAGGGTTTAAGCATGACTAAAAATGTATTGGTATTACCGGGTGACGGCATTGGTCAGAAATGTGGCCACAGCGGTTCGCGTCCTTGGATGCAGTGAACGCACAGTTCTCTTTTGAACATCGTTCACGAAGTGCGCCTGGTTGGTGGTTCTGCTTATGACGAAACAGGTTCTCCATTACCAGAACACTTTGGCTACAGCCAAAACGGCGGATGCTATTTTACTTCGGTGGCGGTGGGTGGTCCTAAATGGGATAATTTGGACCATGTCGGGTTTCGCCCTGAAAAAGGCTTGCTTGCGATTAACGTTTCCTAACTGAGTTGTTTTTCTAATCTTGTCCTGCGATTTTGTACCCGCAGTTAGCTGATGCGCTCCTAGCTTGGACCAAGAAATCGTTTGCTGGCTTGATTTCTTATTGTTCGCGTAATTTAACGGTGCGGTATTTCATTTCGGTCAGCCTCGTGTATTTCGCTTCTAGAAAATGGTGAGCGCGAAGGTTTTAATAACCTAATGTTAACAATGAAGTCAGAGATTCGCCGTATAGGGGCGTTTCTGCTTTTTGAAAGCAGCGCGTTTTCGGTATGAAGCGAGTCCTGTTCTATTGAAAGTCCAACAGTGCTGGAAGTGACCCGTCCTTTGGGAAAGAAGTGATGAAGAAGTGGCGAAAGAGTACCCTGACGTCGATTAACACACATCGCTAGTTGGATAATGCTGCGATGCAGCTTGTTCGTGCACCAAAACAGTTTGATGTACATGGTTACTGGCAATATGTTTTTGGTGATATCCTTTCTGATGCTGCTTGCCATGTTGACAGGTTTTCTATTGGCATGCTACCTTTCTGCTTCTTCTAAATGCTGAAGGTCGCGGTACTGTAAGAGCCATGTCACGGTTCTGCGCCAGATATTGCGGCAAGGAATCGCTAACACATTGGCGACAATTTTGTAGTTGCTATGATTTTGCGTTTTATTCTTTAGAACGCCAAAAAGATGCGGCAGGATGCTATTGAAGCGGCAGTAAGCAAGGTTTCTTAGACCTAGGTTCTAAGACCGCAGATATTGGCATCAAAAGGGTGCGAAACTGTTAGTACGCAAGCCATGGGCGATGCGGTTCTAGCAGCATTAAAAGCTTAATATCATAACGATTTGGGCATTCATAGGGATCTGCTTCTTGGTATGAAGTGGCCCCACAAAAAGAAGTAACGTTACCAATGTCAAAACACACTGTAGGGTTAGTCCGGATGGCGCGGAAATGGTTCGGTTTCTGTGTTGATGCAACGTTATGAAGGAAGAAAAAGACTTTGGATCCATATTTAGATGCAGCACCAGTTTTTTCTTTCACAACCATACTAAATCGAGCCGCCGATGAGAACAAGGTATCACGATCGAGTTCATCTCTCACGACATACAATAGCCAGTGCTGTTATCAAGATAGCCAGATAGCGACCATCGCGAGGCATTGAAAAAGTGAAATGCGATCAATATATGACGCTGCATTACCTGGTCTCAATAGGCCGGAGGACTTGAGCACATAGGCACACTTCAGCGAATAGATCATTCGCTCAGTAGTTGGTGCGGTAAGGGGGATGAAGAGAGGTTACCTGGATTGATGCCAGACACTTCATTGCGCATGGATAAAGACGCCAAATATTGTACTTGATCCTGTTTAACTTAAATGGTTATCAAGCAAAGGGTTTGAGCGATGGCGTTAAAACTTTTGGGTGTGCGTGGTAAATCTTGTACGGTTAAGGCTTGATGCTAGTTGGCGCAATTAGGTGGGTTTGTTTGAGAAAGGCCACATTGAGTGGATGACTCTATGACTTTACCAAGCTGTTCTGGTGCGGTGTCACGCCATATGCGGCGAATTGAATCAATCAAATGGGTAAATGGTTGCAAGGTGCCTGTTGCCGACGAGCTTTGCAGATCTGCTACCCGCTCGATTCCTGAGATTGATCGTAAAGTCGCGAGAAAAAGAATGCGCTCCGGTACCTTACCCCCGATCAATTTGGGTGTGCCAAGTTAGCGGGCTCTTTGATCCCTTACATCGACAGCCAGCTTGGATACACGGCCAAAGGCCGCGAGAGTGGAAAGCACAGCTGAGTGTAACAAACATCTTTAGGCATCGTACGCAAACCAATTCCAAGTTGCGGGTTTATATGTGTTCGTATCTGGTGCAAAATGCGTTGTCCATAGTGCAGTTGCTTAGTAGCCAAGATCAAAGCATAAAACAAAAGAAGACATTCTGTTGCTGACAATCGAAGGCAAATCTTGCTAAGCATAATGAAGTGGGTTTAAAGCGTTGATCCCCTAACGAATATAGCAAGGACGACAACTGGAGGCCTAGGCTATAACGGTGTTTAAGGCAGCCGAGGAAAAACAAGCGGCACGGGCACTGGAATATTCCATAGGTCCCGTATTTCGTAAGTTTGAATATGGGGCCTGAATACATACAGTGCATTCTCGTTGGTGATCATTGTTATGGGGAGCGGCTTGAGCCACTTCGTCGTATGTTTTGCGCATATTACTGAACTGACTAGAGTTACTAGCGTATTTTTTTTGAAAGGCGCCTGTCAATTGTGACCGGCGCTTTTTTTTTTGGAGCTTAGTTACTAGATGTAACGTCGGTGTAGGCTCGGAACCCAAATGTAACGACTTATGCACATGTCATAGAGGATATAAAGGAGAAAACCTGTGTTATCAGCGAACTGGCGCGAAGGGGATGGTTGAGATAGCGGTGCATTTAATGCCTTGGCTCCTGGTGGCCTGGAAAGTGTCCAATGCGGATCGCATGTATTGGGATATTCAAGCACCAAGCTTTGGTGTCGCAATATTGTCAGGGACTGCTACACCATAGGAAGGGTGGCGATGTTAAACTCCTAGACGCAGGAGTAACTGATCTTCACCTAATGTGGAATAATTACTGGAAGCTTTGTTATGGGGCCTCGGCTATTTCCGGTTTATGCTGAACAGAGACGCTTTCGTTAAAGTTGATCTGACTTTATATGACTGTGCTGTTGGTCATCTGGAAGCTAGCGTTTGTTTTAAAAATGGTCCGCCTAGTATTTATTATTAAATAATTCACATTCGGGACCACTACGTTTGGCGTCTGGCTGGGCGGAGGTGGCGGGCTTTCAAAATGGCACTTGGCGACCAACAACTGACGAGGTGGAGGCCTGTATGTGGTGCGATACAACATCCATGGCATCAACGAGACGGAGTAATACTTTTACAGATTTTAGGCAGTATATGTCTAGGAGGGGCCCCTTCGGGGAAGGTTACTAAAGATCAATGCGTCAAAAAGTGTTTTCATTGTTTATCATATCTATTGGGTCCGAGATTGCTATATTTATAGGGTGGTTGTCTGGGAGCGTGGTCTGTTTCTTGACAGTTTTGGAGTTTTACATGCGGTATAAGCCGTGAGTGGTTCCAGATTCGGAGCAACGTTTGGTGTATGTCTTGCGATTTTCGTTATGCGGTATCATGCATTAATGTAATCAATTATTACCGGAGATTAAAGACCATGTCATAAGTGAATAATAATGTTGACTTACTAGAGAAAGCTAGGTTAGCCGTAATTTCCCATTGACCTAAATGTAGCACATCATTGGCTCAAGAAAATACATGTTTCTTTGTGCAAGAGATGCTGAGAAAGTTTTGCTAGATTTAAAATAGTATGGTATGGAGGTTTAATACAAGTGTTTAAGGCGGTGCGGATCCTTCAAGTCGTGTGTGTGATTTCATGGGAAATAATACATATTCATTAATAGGGTCACTTAAACTTCCGTGGGAAGTTACTTATACATTTCGTCGAAGCAATTGGAAATCACATCGAATCGTCCAGTGGCTAGAATTCTATATAAGGGCACAGAGAGGACAAAAACTGAAGCTGAAAGTTAAATAAAAACTACCTCTGACTAAAAGCAGAAAGGAAGATTCTCTATGTATAACATTGAATATTAGCGCGGTCACCGACAGTCCAATCTGGTGAAGAAGTTCAAGCAACTTGTTAAGAAAAAATGGACCACTTGTTTCCTCGTATCAATATCAGATAACAAGCATTAAGGTGATTCTAAATACAGAGAAACACGAGATTCCATGACTTAATTGGTCGAAGCCAGTGTTCAATATTCCTGGTCATGATCTTTTTGCAACGGTTAAAACGGCATAAAACAGATTAAACCGGCCCTTGACCTCTTAGTTGGCAATTAGAGAAGCAGCTAATCAAACAAACCAGCAAAACATGCCTGGGTCGCAAAGAACCAATAATTAATGCTCCAGGATGTAGAGAGTCCGTAGTAAGCGTCAGCCTTACAAGCAGAGTTCGACGAGCTTGTTTGAGCGAGAAGTTTATTTAATTTTAATCACCCTTCTAGGAGAAGGCCTCGCCACAGCGGGGCTTTTTTTGTGCCTAATTTTTTTGCGCAAAAAATACCAAAAGTTAATGGTTCGATGTATTTGAGGGTAAAAAAGTTAAGGCATCAAAAAAGGCCTACAAATAAAAAACTATCTGTAAAGGCTTTTTTCGCGCAGTTTGAATGCACTGTTAATTCATGTTAGACGTTACTACAGGAAATAAACTCGACTGGTTCTGTTGGTCATTGCATCAACGCGGTGGCGAAAAGTCCGTTAGTTTGATGCCTTTAACGGCTTTTTGTACTCTTTCCATGGTTGGTGTACGACCAAGAAGGTGAAAGTACAACGATCGGAGTAGAAGACACTAATGATTCACCTTTCTTCTCTGCCAGTATTCTTTCTACGGACCGGCCCTTGGTAAAAGGCGTGTTGAATGTGGCAATCACCGTATCGCGCCTTTCTCGGCTTTCTCCCTGTTACCCATAACAAAGGTTCCGCCTGGAACGCCTCTAATAACATGATGTTTTCGTATTTATCGAGCAGATTCTTTTGGTGCTCGTCCATTAAATCGAACGGCGTATTTTTTTCCAAAACATCCCACGCCTTCCCCGCCTTTTTAACTACATCAACAACATGTTGTATGTTGGTGGCGCGATAACAAAGTGGAGCTTTGAAGTTAATTGTGCCGTTTTTGTTCTTCTAGATTCTTAAGCAATTTGAGAGATGATTTTTTCATATCTCCCTTAATGAAACCATACATGGATCCAACAAAACACAGGTCTATTTTTCCTTCTCACCTTTATAGAAGAAACAGGGCGGATAGTGTCATGTGCTGTAACGCTTAGATACATCCGGCGTTTGTTCACGTCAGGGAATCGGCATCATGTGGTCGTCAATTTTGGTCTAGATACAACCAATTCCGCAAAGTACTTAGCATTGTTTAATCTGGTGCTAACGCAGCTTTTTCACCAGATTTGATTTCTCCAATCGCTATCCGCTATTTTAATCTAGCCTTTAAGCGTTTGGCTTGCATTGTTCCATGCCTTCTCAATCATGTTTGATACGGCTCTTCGAGAATCTCTAAAGATTCAATGAGCGGTAAATCATCTTGAGAAATAACAGATTGATGCTTTTTGCCTTCATTTCGGCAGTCAATCTGTAAAAGGTAACGCTTGGTCAGAGAACAGTAAAGTACCGCAATATGTAACTTCAATCACTCGACTTGGCAACACATTATGCACCAAACCTGTTTAAGCATTTGAGCTTGAGCCTCGCTGAACCATCACCGGAAATCCATGTAAGTCTTTTAAATGACCTTTAAAGGTTACTTTAACAGGAACTCAGGAATCGGGCTAATCGTTGCCTTCACCTGTTGCTAGTGCAAGACCAACAGTTTGTCCAAGAGTCAATCTGCGCCGAAGGCAACACCTTTAGACATACGTGTATGAAGGAGTCACCCACGATAATGATTTTGCCCAATCATCAACTGTAATGTCATTCAATACTTTATGAAATAACGTCTGTCATTGGGCGATAACAACCTTTCGGGTCACGAGCGGTATAAGACGCAAAACTTATTCATAAACTGCAATTAGTTTTGGAATATTGGCTTGTGCTTTTTGCAATCCCAAACAGACGCTGTGTGGAGCAAGCTGATTGGTAAGTCACAATCAACAATAGGAGAGATGACGGTTGCCGCCATTGATTCAAAGTTCTTGGACGTCAATTAAGCCATGGTTTGTATCTTTGCGATCCTAAATATTCACATTTACGCGAACATCGGAACCAGCGTGTAACGCTGCTTTAGACATTCGCCAACAGCAATTTTTGTTGAAAAATTTTTTCA
>Ga0163217_1027136_pt1 | contig 10841 bp, 9 predicted proteins | sample SynspAceP_FD_185933 | JGI IMG/M metagenome (GOLD analysis project Ga0163217, IMG submission 185933) | Saline lake microbial communities from Ace Lake in Antarctica - Synechococcus sp. Ace-P (PacBio error correction) | ecosystem: Environmental > Aquatic > Non-marine Saline and Alkaline > Saline ...
AAAGGGTGGTGGAGGAAGGGAATTAAACCCCGCGATGGAACGACATGACGGCGGTGGATTAGGACCCGGCAAAGAATTCGTTGCCCCGCTGCAATGATCTATACTCCGTACTTACCCCGTCCAACGCCCGTTGCGCCGAGTGTGCCCACGCGTTCATCGGGTAAGCTCCGAACATTTGGCTAATTTGATATTTCCTGCCTCACAGGCCGCAGAAACGCAACCACAGATGGTCCCGCCTATTTTTCAGTCCTGGTTGGTTTTTTCTGTGTCCATGACTGCCGTTTGGTGTTTGCCTTTGGGCTTCGCAGGACGTCGAACACCGCGATGGAAACCCTGGCAGTGGCCAAGACGGCAAACGCCCGGTCCCCTACCCAAGGCGTGACACGTTCTTGAGCCGTCAATGTGGTATTGGATCGTGCTGATTGGTTCAGGTCAACGTCAAAATATAATCCGCGCCGAGATGGGCGCACCTTACGTCGGCACTGCCATCCGCGCGTAATTCTTGGCGGACGAGTGGAAGTCGCTGGGGAAATGTACTACATTCACGTCACGTTTGAATACAGACGAGATAATGGGGGCCTTGATTGGTACGGCGGCAGCTGGTCGATCTGGCAAGCTGGCCCGTCTACTCCGCCGGGCAAGGTGGCCGCTGGCCGCTACGTGCATGATCGAAGCTCGCGGCAAGCCGCAAATGGGGCGTAAGAACTGCTTCCGCCTGACGGCGCGTGAACGGTGCCTGTGACCCAGAACGCGCACCACTCATCTAGCTTGGTTGATCTGGTGGTCCGAAGGTCTCGAACCGGAGCTTCAGCCGACCGAGTAGCTGTGCATGCTCTTGCAGTCTCAGCCACACGGTCTGCGCCTTGATTTGTCAGGAACTGTCCCCGCTTGAATTTGGATACTAAAAACCACGGTCAAGCGATTTGTTCTCTGGATGCAAGGTGCGATGGTTTTACGCGCGTGCCGTGCTTGCCGCCGACGGCGGCTATGGCTCAAGGTTGAAATTCCGTGGAACGATACCCGCCGCCAAGTACATCAAGGCTACCTGTAAAACTGTGGTTGCTCGATGATCGTTCGCATGGTCAGTCAGTGCTCTGTGTGGGATTGTCGTTCTGGCAAAAACGCTGCACGCAGCGCGCAGGTCGCAACCTATGGATCAAGCGTCGATCTATCCTGGTGCGAGACGGCAATGTGTCGGAGGAAGTACTTCAAGTGCGCGGTTCACGCGGCTGATCCAAAGGCGAATGATAGGTCGATCCTAGTCACATTCAGGCGCCGACACCCTACGGCCAGCCTTTGGATGGGTGCGCCGGCACACGCTTGAGGCGGAATTACAAGAATATCCACGCAATCCGTCGTTGCACTTCCAGATCGGAACAGGTGAATCGCCCTGTCCTTCCAGAACGTCTTGATGGCGTTTGGGAACACACGCGGTGAACCAGGGCATCGCGATCTTGCGATTGAGTTGGCCGGTCTTGGGCTGCCTTCGAAAGGATCGTGATTGCGCAGCTATATGTTGTTGGGGCGCTTTTCGCCGCTCGTCTGAGATGGCGAACTATATTTCGTACCTGCAGCGCTGGCGTCCAAAGCTGTTGCAAGCCGGGAGCGTTTGGTATGTCTCGCGGCGACGGAGATTGCCACAGTTTTTCGACAGCATGCCACGTTTATCGCCGTCCGTGGCAGAAACTACGCATGGTCGCTTTGACGATGCAAACGGTCATAGGATAGTAATATACCCGCGCCGTTGCCGACAGTCGGTGATGGCATCGGTCTTTTATGGCCCAAAGGCGTCAACGTAAGAAACTTATGATGCCTTTGCCCTTATCGATGGTGCCGATCACTGGGTTACACGTGAGTGGGCGCCAATCAGGTTGCGGGCGGATCTCGACGATCTGCGAACGCGAGACCTTCCGTCTCTCGGGTTGCTGCGGTCGGTTCGGAACCGGGCTGGACCAACTTTGCGCGGTCGCATACAGCTTTTATGGCTGAAGCCGCGCAATAAAGTACGGTGCCGTATCCGTTGCCAGTTCCGTTTGGATATTCCTGAAGGCCGAAGGCATGCCAACGCGGGCTCTGCGACCCAAGCGGTTGGTGGTGCATAGCGTCAGGCTGCTGTTTTACAGCGCGTTGGGCCGAGATGTCGGGCTATGGGTAAACGGCAGATCTGCCCGAAGGCAGCAATCGTATTGGCCACCTACCTTTGGCCCAGTCGCCGCCAGCACATGCCGACCTGGAACAGCGGCGGCGCGTCAACTGGCGGTGGAATCTGAAAACGGGCGAGCAAGGTGGATGTCTCAGAAGATGTGCCTGGCGGTTTCGCTGCGCGCAACGTTGTGCTCGCGACGGGGCGCGCGCGCAATGCAAGGTGCGGCCCTTTGGGACTGGTCTTGGCGCTTCACGAAGGTACACGGATCGAGAACGGCAAACGGTATTGACCTGAACTCGGGCCTATGACGGCCGCTGCGTCTGGCCGATGTGGGCCCGAGCTCGATGATCGCCTTTGTCGAAAAGCAACCGAAAGTACCGGTTGTCCTGGGCGAGCCCCTGGGTAACGACCGTGATTTGCACCGGCGATTGCCAACTGCGATCCTTTAACGCGACCGGCGCCACGTGTACGTCACCTGCCGATCACCGGCGAATGCTGTGCTTTGCGCAAGAAAGGCCTAAAAATAAGACGGGCGGGCCGCAATCTTGCGCCCGCCCGTTTTGCACTTGCTTCGGCGTCGGAACCGCAAAGCGATCTGATCTAGCGGCCCAAATGCGTTGCCCCAGCGGCGAAATGAAAAAGATCGCCAAGGTGATCAAGGATCCCGCTCCCGCAAGGAACCCCCCAGACTCGTTCAATAAAAGAACGCATCGATATCGTTTGGCAGAAAGAAGAAACACCGGGCGCGCCGACGACCCAAAGTGGCGCCAAACCCCCTGCAAACGCATAAGAATACCGGCGCGTCGCGCGCGTTTCAAGGCCATTTGGCCATTCGCAAAAAGCAACTGGTCCGCACCAGCCGCGCCAAGGGCATAGACGAGATAATTTGTGAATAACCCAGCCGTCACTTGTCGGCAAATCAACCGTATTCGTTGCGCGGCCACCCGTGAATCAGAAAAACGGTTAGCCAAGACGAGCAATGCAAGGATACCGATGCTCCACCCGCGTCGCCCATATGCACAATGTGCCGCAAGTTTTAAAGGCGGCTGACAGCACCGCCGCCGAATAGGTATAAAGCCCCGATGTCGACGATGAATCAAAGCGCCCGGCACCCCAAATCGCTGATCGTGTCCAGGCGATCCAATCGTGATCAGGCACAACGAAATAACGCGATTAGGATTGATAGCGCAAGCGCCGTCGCAACCCGAAAGATTACGAAACCAGCCTAAAAGGATTCATCAACATGCGGTTGGTCCTGGTGGCAGGGGGGACAACCCTCGTTGCTCATTGTCGGCTTCCCTGCGTTGTTTCGATCGCTGCCTTGTCTAAGGATGTCGTTTCGCGTCGGTGCGGTATGATTTGCGTTGATTTGTGAAAAGGGCAATCCGCAGGAAGGGGCCCTATCCGACTTGTAAGCCCAATCAGACCGCCATGAATGCCGGTCTCAAATTGCCCGTTTCGTGGCAGCCTTCAGGCAGATCAACTGATTGGCCTACTGTTCGTTCCAAATTGGGTTGCGTCAAGTCCCAAGCAAAGCTTTCCTGAAGCAGCATCGTCCAGCCTACGAAAGGAATGTGTCCCCCGTCACGAATGACCGGACGCGCATGACCTTTGGCCTGTGCCGCGATCTGTGCCCTCTGCTTCGGAATTCTTCAGCCAGTTTATGAGCGCGCGGTATTCCGTTTTCGAATTTGCGGTCCACCAGCCGATCTCCGAACTCTGTCGATCACTCCGACATTCTCTGCCTCGCTCAGCGGAATCTTGCCCCGAAAATCACGGAAAGCGACAGTAATTCCATTGGCCTCCAACCGCTTTGCCGGGCTTTTTTGGCAGGTAGCGCCAAGGTCCTGTAAGCCGTAGATCATCATATCGGTAGTCTCCTTTGCTTTCCCGATCCCCGCAATCTCGTGCATCGACGCGTTTCAGCGCAACCCAATCCGTCGTTGTGTTACGTCGGGTGACGTGAGCTCTCGACCGGATCTGCCGCGTCAATCGGGGGTGGCGCCGGCCTCAAGGAATAGCTTGTCAACAAGGTGATTTTCACCGCCATTCAGATCGCCATGACACATTCATCAGATCAGGCATCAGATCAGGGCGCAGTTTCATTGGACGTTCTTGGCTGGTCGGCGTTTTACCGACCGCCGCAGTGGAGCCCGACGAAGCCCGAGCTTGCCCCATGCCGCATCGCGAAACCCCCCGGGTTTTAACACCGCGACCCGGGTCACTGCCGATGTCCGACTTGGCCCCTGTGAGGCTTGAAACTTTCCCGCGCGGACGAAACACGACGGACTTCGCCGTGGGGGACTGGTCTTGTTGGCCCCCGCGAAGAACCGTCTTTGCTGGTCCGGCGTCTGGAAGAGACGGATGCAGTTACAGCGCCAAGCCGAAGGCCCGCCCGGCAACGCAGCTTAATTGCTGCAAACGTTGACACGCTTTTGATCGTCAACTTCCCTGCAGATGACGACTTTAATGACCGGCACGACTGAGCGGTAATCTGGCGCTGGCCCAACGAGGGCAGGGGGCGGTTCCGGGTGATCGTTCTATACCAAAGAAATTGACCAGACGTCTGAATCCCGCACCCTAACCGGTTCAGCAGGCGCAAGCGCTTCAAGTCGGGTTGGATATGGTCGTCATGCCTGAATGCGAAAACACGGATTGGCGGCATTGATTTTTGGGCGCGTTTGGTGGCGGCCGCGGTCAGACCGTCGCTCCTTGGTCGATTGTCTGGGGTTGGAAGAGTCGACCTTGCTGAATACGCTGTCGAATAAGTCTTCCGAGGACGCCAGCCAAACAGGGCGATATTCGCCGCGGACGACGCTAAGGGGCGTCACACAAACCACATCGCGCTCTCTCCATGCGATTGCGGTGGCGGCTGGGTGATCGATACGACGCGGAGCGAACGCTGCATGGTCACGCGATGTCGCGGACCGGGCTAATACGTCCTGTTTCGCAGAGGGATTGTCGAGCTCGCGACCGCAGTGGTCCCGTTTTCCGCGATTGGCTACCCGGACGCTCAATGAACCCGGTTGCGCGGTTCAAAGTGCGGTCGCCAAGCGGACAAATCCGAACCAGCACGCCTTGAACCGATGGCGGTAAGCTGACAGGAGGAAAACCCTGACCAAATACCCGTCACGCCGTCGGGTCCTCGTGGGAACAAAGATTTATAAAGGCACAAGGCAAGACGTCGCTGACCGATGGGTCCAGCACCGCGCGCAGCCTTTCCGGCCCTTGGTGTATCGGTCCCGTTTACAGTCACGCTGTCAGGGCTTTCCCCTTTCGCCCAGCATTTGTGCGTATTGGCTTAGCGCGATGACAGCGCCGTAGGCCAGCATGGGCAAGCCTATGGCACGAATATCCCCTTCAACTCCCATGCCTGCGTATTTTCGTGAGTATCAGGGCCCCAGACCAGAGCAATGGCCATGGCGGCTCAAGCTTGCTGAATCACCGCCACACCATGCGGCCCGCCCCTGCCGAGGCGAAAATACAAGCGCCCAAGACCCAACCCGAAGAACGCATTAGAACGGTGCGACCGAAGGCGGAAAGTAGCTGCGCCCGGCTTCAAGTGCCACGGTATTAGAGGGGTCAAAGGACAATCCCCAAGCCAGAGGTCCCGGAAAGACCGCCAGAGCAGGCCGATACTGCCCACAAATACCCGCCGCGGCAGAGAGCCGGTCCAGGCCAACGCGCAGGGCGCGGTCGTGCGGCCAGGCCCACGATGTTGGCCCGACCAATGGCGGTCATGGGCGGCATCCAAATGCCCGAAAATTACGGGATCATCAGGAACTCAAGCCGCGGCGCCAAGGCCGTAACCTGCGCAGCGCACCGCCTCGCCATAGCGGCCGACCAAAGCCCCCGTCATCATGAATGATGGTAATGGTTTGTCCAGCACCGTATTAATCGCCGCCAGCGGCAACCGACACTTAGTAAAATGTCGCTGAGATGCCGAGATTGGAAGCCGTTTTACTGCGCCCGCGAAAGGACTAGACCCGTCCGACCCAAGACAATATAGCCGATGGAAACAAAAACCGATGCGCCCTGCCGAGAACGCCACTATCACGCCAAGCGGCAGTCCGCCATGCCAAGGGCCAGGCAACGGCCCCGCATCCAAGGCAAGCCGCCCGAAAAGGGGGTGGAGATGACCGATACCTCAAGCAAACAGCAGCTGCAGGCATTTGCCATGTTGCCGTGCGCGAATCACGCTGAAGGAAGCATTGCAAAAGCCATATCGGCCGCGCAAGCCCTGGGAAAAAAAGACCTAGCGCAATAGCTCGTCGCTGCGGCGACTGTGTCCATACTCCAACCGCCCAGCATCAATGAAAAATCGTGTGCCAAAAAATGGCCGACACAGCACCGCCATGAGGGCAGAAGCGAAACTTATGGCGATGGATCGCAGGCGGCGAGGGGTCAGCGTTGCGGCCCGGTCCCCACGTCGACGCTCCGAGGCGCGCGCGGTGGCAAGTGAATGGCCCCCGCCAATCGCCCCGCCGAAAGCATACTGTGTAGCATCAACCAGCAGGAACACCAAAATGCCAGCCCTGCCAACGCAGTGACGGCCAAAGGAGGCTGGCGAATAAGCCTCAGCGATGCTCTGCGCGCCTGGCAAGAACATTGCCGAAGCAGTTGGGTGCCGCAAGTTCCTTCCCAAGTGGGTGCATCGGGTGTCTTCGAGCAATGAGGCGCGTGCGCAGGCACGTGCAGCAGCCCCTGCATGGCAGCGAGATTTGGGCGGCCGCAGTAGGTGTTTCGCGCGGGGGATCATAGTCTCTGTCTTTTCTGGACATTCCGGAGCACATGAAGTTCGAAAAATGGTCCCAAGGGCCTTTAAACGGTCAAGGCCACCTTTATTGACGCAACTACTCCAGGTGCCTTAATCACACGGCCACGAACTGAGTTCTTTTATGGAAACCTAACTATGGGTAAGGTTCTCTTTCGGACCTGTCAATCCCTGCTATGTAATGAGAGATTGGAAATGGAACGATCTTCCACAAAGAAGCCTGCCCCGTCCGCCCGCCGGGGTCCCTGTCTGTCGTCCGGGGCGACACGTTGGACCCATGCTGGTGTCTTGCGCGACTGCTTCCTAGGCGTCGCAAGGTTTCGAGCAGAAATGCAAGAGAGGCTTGGGCATCAAACTCCGCCATGTTCTCAGCGACCGCTTTTGGCGCAAAAATCGAGCGGCTGGCGTGCTGCGCCGGGAAGCTCTATCAACAAGCGTCCCCGCAGCGATATTGAATATCGACGAACAAAGAGCGGGCAAAGCGCTTTAATAATCCATGCTTGGTGACTTTTGAAATCGAATGGGCAAACGCGCATGTCCCGCCCGAAGGGCGAGCCCTCGTCAGCTGTTTGTCACGCGAGAGGCGAACCCGGTCGCGCCGGTATTGGTTCCGACGCGAACACCGTCAGAATAATCAGTCCACCGAACGGTCACAGCCGCGGTGCTGAATAAGCATCTACCCGTCCTGCAACGGCGTGCCTGCAATCAGGAATCGACATTCACAGCCGAGAGCCAAGCCGCGCTTTGCAGACTAAAGCTGTCGTTCCGCGCTTTTTTTTGATAAAGCGCGGGCGGTACTCCCGCTTAGATCCCCGAAGGGTTTCGGGTCGACTTGCTTAAACGACGGAGCCCAGCGCCAATGACCGCATCCTTTAGCGATACGACACCATCAAGTATCGTGCCAGTTTGGCACCGATCCAGACCATCAATCCTCATCACAACATCCTTGGCCCGGTAGATTTCCCTGTTTTTGAAAATCGGTTGGGTCAGAATCGTCAAAGCCGTGTTGGAAGGGGGACTATAACGGTATGAGCAAGCGATTCTCGGACCCCGTTGCCGATTTCCAGTCCACCTTGGGGGGGGGGCCCAATAGAGTATAGAGTAGGGTTCAGGCTACAGTTCCGTCGCCCATTCGATAAGAACGCGCCCGTCGGAGGCGGAGTATCGTTCCAGCTTGCCAATGTGCATCGTGCCCCGAGCGTTATAGTGCCTGCCAAGTTTGAATTTGAAACCCACATACCCCGTGCAATTCTCGATCTGCCTCCAATCCTTTTATCTTTTCCGCGACCGATCAAACCTGCGCCACGCGGCGCGAATCTCGCGTGTTTCTTTATCTTCATTGCGGGAAAAACCCTTTAAAAAATGAAATCCGATATTCCGTACGGTTAGACGCACATTTCACCAAGAACAGTCCGTGTCATATCGAGGTTATACCTAAAGATGTTACGTGCGCAGCGTCGTCATGTCTGGGCTCTAGGGGCTGACCTTTGGATGCAAACATATGTGCCAGAACTACCAGCAGTGGGACCGCCGCCCCGTGGGAAATGATTCTGCACTGCGTCATAAGCCAAACTGCTTCTTAATCTGTAACTTCCGTGTTTCCGATAGCCCCGAGACCCCGGCAGCTCCGCAAAAGGCTGTAATAAAGAAATGCCTATTTAATCACAATGAAGATCCTAGGGCTACATTTTCCGCAAGGCGCCCGAATTGTCGGTTGGGGAAATTCATTGCCGCTAATTGTTTAACCCGTGCGCGGCAATGCACAATGGGCAAACCCGCACAGATTATTGGAATGGCAAGGTCGGCCTATTACTGTTCTAGCATCTGAGACCGCGGTGACGCAGGCACATGGGCTGCTGCGCCTTGGGCTCAGTCGCTTGCCCGCGTAAGCCGCGCAGCGTCATATCGCGGCCAGGAACGGAACTGCCTTTCGCCCTATGTCGCCGCCAGGCCACCAATGCCACCGGCAGATCAAGTACGGCGGCGACTGCTTGATTCAATAACGCGGGCCTGTTGCGGTCAAAAATGTTTTGTACATCGGGTAACGCAGCGGTTGCCCGATCCTTGGATATCGATTTCATGACGGCAAATGGATGCGACGTCTGGTCTACTGCATTGAGATGAAAAACGCGATTGCCAAAATTACCGCTTGGGGCCGCGCGAAGGCGCTTGGTGCAGGACCGGTCTAATCAGCTTTCAAAACTGGAAAGTGACGATCTCCCGATGCCGGTTCGGCGGATCGGGCGTATGAAAGCTTCCAACGCCGTGATGTGCATGGAAAGGCGGTTATACGATCGAGGCGGTTTGGCATCGACCAATGAGTAAACTGCTGGAGGTTTTAAAGACGCGTAGCGAACTCTTCCGCGTTGAAAAAAAAATGCGCAATTACCGCGCCTTGGGACGTCCGCCAATCGTCATCGAAAAAGGTGACGCTTTTCCAAGGCCGAAGATCTTGCTTATGTTACGTGTTCGACAGCTATTTTTATGCTAGATTTTGCGTATCCCCCAACGCCGACGCGTGTAAACGTCTCTGCTCAAAGGAAAGCGACGGTCAGCGCCGGGGCTTGGGGTGGCTCAAGCGTAGAATCGTGCTTCCATTTCTTCCTCTAATGGGCCTCTCAAGGCCGATGTGATCCCCGAAACTGTATGCGTTTAAATTTTAAGCGAAGGGGAAATGCCTTGAGGGCGATGCCGCCGATGGAGCAATGAAAAAACGTGGTCTGAGCTGGATCGATGAAAATACCAGACGCAGAAAATCGCCGCGGTTTTGGTACTCGATAAAAGAAAACGCTTCGGGATGTGCTCGAAACGAAAGCTTTAGGGAACAGTTCGGAAACCGGAACGCTGTTCGGATAGGGTCAACGCAGCGCCGCCGGCCATATTAGAGACGACAACGGGTAAGGCCTGCGCAGCCGCAAATGGTGGCAAGCTCCCCGTAGCACCGATGGCTGGCTTCAAGGAATATCAGCCCGGACTGTATGATCAAACTGCGTAAAATCTGGCCCTGAACGGGACGCTTTGGGGCGGCAACATCAGTTCGCGACAGGAGTGCTGAACCTAAGGGCCAAGAAAAACCACAATTTGGGAAAACCCCACTTCAACTAACTCAAAAAGCCCTCAAGTTTAAAGACTTGAAGGGCTTTTCTACGGTTCCGACGGTAAGGGCATCTAAGCTTCAATCTTAAACGAAACTGAAATTAAAATGATTATTCTCGCGTGAGTCCTGAATTCGGAATCCACTGTGTGCCACAATCGATTTACTGATTTATGCCAAAAGTACCCCAAGAAGTTTTTTCATCAACCGTTGGAGGAAGTCATTCCTGCCAATTTGGTGTATGGGTGGACCCACGGTTTTACACGGCTGTTCAAAAACGGGCTGGCTCCGTACGGTTTTCCTAATTGCACTGATCACTCTCCGCGCCTTCCAAGCGCAGGAAAAACCTTGTAGGGTGCAGTCTCCGTAATCAGCATCATAATCACCTTCTTGTTGCTTTCGAACGCTTCAAAAGAATAGCGCCGTACCCACCCCGCGGTCCTCGGAAAGCTTGGCTTGATCCATCAATATCGAATCAGGAATCGGTTGCGGTTCCGCCCCAGTCAATCTCAATCTTCCGTGGGGCTAACGTACAGATTTAATGTTTTTCCTCCAAATCACGTTGGTTCTGTGGAAAAGGTGTTTCAACAACTTTGAAAAGATTGAAATATGATTTCCGGTACGTTCCCCCTGTCAGGCGTCCTCCGGCCAACAACTCTAAAATTGCCCTCTGGCAAAAGTGGTAAAGGAGCAATTTGCCAGACCTGCTAAATGCGGGTTTCCGTAAAAGGGGCCTACCACCTCTGTTGGAGGATCTGCTTTGAACAAGGGGCATCTCGTTTTGAATTGCAGCGGTCCCGATAACTCCTCGCAACGCCCTCAAAGGT
>Ga0163217_1030798_pt1 | contig 10841 bp, 3 predicted proteins | sample SynspAceP_FD_185933 | JGI IMG/M metagenome (GOLD analysis project Ga0163217, IMG submission 185933) | Saline lake microbial communities from Ace Lake in Antarctica - Synechococcus sp. Ace-P (PacBio error correction) | ecosystem: Environmental > Aquatic > Non-marine Saline and Alkaline > Saline ...
ACCAACAACAAGAGGCACAAAGAAGGGGGATTTAAACTTATGTAAGATTTTGTAAAGAATTAAAAACTTCTAAACAAATCAAATTTGGGGTTTTGTTCCTTCTATTTGGGATGCCCTGGTTAATCACCCACTTTAAAACAAAACCTATAATTCTGAAACAGTTGTAATAACCATCAAAAACTTGTGGCCATAGTCTTTCTGGTAATACTTTTTCCACTTAAGTCCAGCTTTTTTACTGATTTTCCCTCCTAGCCCGGGTTTTGGCAATACCCAATTAATAAACAATTATTCTAAATATAGAAGTTAAGTTTTTTTCAGATAATTAACTTATTAATAAGATCGGGTACCATTAATTGGTTCTCTCCACTGCACAAAAGAGTTTTCCGTCATAATCGAAAAATGTATAGCTTTCTCCAAAGTTAAGTTTTTTTTTTCAATGTTTTGAAATAGGAATATTTGTTTATATGGACTTAACGCTAGTTATCCATTCAATAACAAGGAGGCGCTACGGTCAAAATCGTCGATTTTGGTCAATGACAATTAATTTTTCTTTCAATTGAGAATTAATGCTTCTTTACAGTTAATCTTTTGCTTTAATGATTTTATTTATCTTGAGTAATGATTGATATTTTCAAAATTGTAAAGCTATGTCCTGCGCCAATTCCAGGTACATCCGAGCGGGCTTACCAGGAATCTTATTTCCAAAAGCGTTGCCCACAAAGTGTGTTTTTTATGAGTTGAAAATGATTTTAATAAGAAGGTCTAGCAAACCTTCGTCCAGAACTAAAAATTTGTTTGATTATTAACTTTGGGAATTGTGCTTGGTAAAGCAGCAGTGTCCTTAATTCCGCAATTATCCTCATCCTCAGGGAGTAGCATTGCAATTAAAATTGCATAAGACTTATTCCCACTTTTTTTGCAAACCAATGGTTGGTCTGCCATGACCAAAGTTACGAAAATCTGCAAGTAAGGATCGGATATGTGCGGCTTCCAAATTGATTTAGATTCAATATCAATAAGCTATTGATTTAGTCATCCTTGTACAATACAGTTATACTAGAATCTAAATTGACTGTATTACAAAATGCTTCTATTTCCTTCTAAATTGGGGTTTTTGAAAATTGCTTTGTTATATATCGTTTTATTTTCTGTCAATGCCCTAAATAATAAGAATAATAAAATAGCTTACTAAAGAATTTGTTTTGCAAAGAAAGCACATCCTTTTCCACAGGCAGCTTATATTCAAATATTTTTACTTTCTAGTAATTTGTGCGAAAGTTCTGGATAAGTTTTGAGTTTTTTCAACCATGCAAGATACTTAAAATACTTTTTAGCATCGAATTTTTACTGCCATTTTAAACGCAAATAAAATATCAGTATTTCTTCCACTCGCACTTATAATACCTAATCGTAGAAATTTCTAATCGTAATTTTTTAAAGCAAAAAGTTCAAGCGAAGTTATAGCCTTGGCAAAATTTCGCCTTTTTTTTCAACTATATGAAACTCCTAAATAACAGGCAACTTAAAGATACGCCTGAACCAACAAATAGACAGGAAAATCTAAAAAATTGGAAATTTCTTTCTTCAAGAGGTTGATATCTATTAAGTTAGCCCACTTTACCGTTTCACCGAGATTGGCTAACCAGTTTCAATTTGCAAAGGTTTTCCCATTTCTAGTAAATTATGAAATTAAAAATTAAAGTGAATCCCAAAATACTAATTAATAGATTCATGTTAACCACAAAATATTCAGCCTAATTGTTACAATTTTTTTTCCAAAATCGGGTTTGTGCAAGGAAAATCAGCTCTAATCTAACTTTCTCAACTTTAATTTAGGAATCTGTTTTTCTAGTCTATTTCGATAAGCTGTTTTGCTCTAGATAATGAAAAAAAATAACGTTCGTAATACTTAAATATTAAAAAATCCTCCGAATAATCAATAACAAATCAAACAGAGTCGATAACGGTATATCTTTATTATCCGAAGCTTTATATCATAAGTTATTAATGGTTATTAGTACAACCTGATATGATTCAAAATAAGGCTTGTTGCAGATGAACGCGAGTCTCATGAAACTTAATGCTTGCTTTAATTCTTCTTCGTAATACTTAATTAATATATCTGTAATTTTAACCCCTCATCTTTTGGAATTTTTGAATAGTTGCTTCAAGTCTTTAGGTCCGAAAATTAATTAAAAAAATCAACCCCTTAAGAGGCTGGATGTAATTCAATTTCTTAATACTTAGAAAAAATAGCCACAGTTTTTAAATTAAGCAAATTACTAAACCAAAGAACTGTAGATTTAAATTAATCAATGCCGCTAGTTTATATTTCTAGATGCAATAATTATATTATTTTCATAGCTTTAGTTTATTTTGGGTCTTTTAGAAATTTTCATTTTTGCCATTGTATTTTTTTTAAATTTTACTTACAACCAATATAGTTCTTTATGAAAACTGTAATACAATAGATTGAAAATTTATATTCAAGCTAACCCCTCCACCCCTAAAAACACGGATCATAAGGGCATCCTTCCCTGGGGAATAGCCCCAAGCCACATAAAGTGGCTTGTCAAATCGTTATCCAAGGTGTACAACTGTTTTAGCAATTCCTATTCTCTAAATCCTGCTTTTCTTGCTGCTTCAACTCACAATGTCTCTTTGTTTTATAGAATTAACCTTAATATCCCACGCCTAAACCTTTGTAATGTGAAGAGTCAGCAACCCACCAACTATTTTTATTATGATTTTAGTTCTGAAAAGCCCGAATTAATTCAATTTTAAAACCTGCTAACGTTCAGCTTTTTAAGCATCTTTAAAAATTGCAGGTTCATTTCTTTACACTGCCAGACTTTATCAGGAACTATCAAATAGTGATAAGCTCAAAAACGATTATTAAAGACTCGTAGTTAAATACACAACTAAAGCCTCCTGCTATAATACCTGAAATTGGTAATGGATTGAGCTTTCTTGCTTCATTTTTTCTTTTTCTCCTTGCTTTATCACACAGATTTCAACTGCTCGTAAATCGATCAGAAAACCAAAAAGGTTAAATTGATTAGAAAGGTAAGGATTAAACGGAAGCAGTCAAAAGGAAGTTGAACTACCCGGACTTTGCTCTTTCATGACATCATTTTTTTAATTCCTAAATCTCTTTCCTCAAGGCTAAATTCTCTTTGTAACGTCTTTACTTTTTGTTCCAATTCGAAAATCCGGTTCTTTTGACTTTCAATCAGTTCACTTTGTGATTCAACCCTTTTTTATCCAGTTTTCTATTTCTCTTGCCACCGCCTCTAATTATTTCTTTCACGTCGTTGTTTTAAATGCTGTGACCATTGAATCCATTATCCGACTATGTAGCTTCTGCCTGAAACGTCAGTTCTTTGTTTCTGCAATACCAAATCGTTTATCAAACTTGCTCGAATTAATAATTCAATGACTTTCCAAATGCCTGTTGCACCCAAACCAATGTTTGGCTATTTTCCCAATAAAAATCCCAATCTCCATGTTTTCCCTCCCTATTATTGATTAATTCGCCTAGATAATTCAATCCATGTCTTTCCGTTTTTTTCTGCAGCAATGATTATGCCTAAAATGGATTAATGTAATGTAAAATCATTTCTCTAATTTTAAAATTTCCGTAATCCACTAAATAGTTAATTCTGTATTTTGCACTCATTACAACTAATTACTTTGAGCCTTCATAACCACCGGACAATAGTTCTAACTCATCGAAATCATTTGTGCGTTGAGATCTGTATAAATTGCAAACCCGCAGCAAACTGCAATTGAGAAATTATCAAATGTTTACAAATTGCTGAACTTTTAATAGAAGCCCTTCAACCATTATTGACAATACTTGTCAATTGTTCTAAGTTCCATACGTTTGAAATTGACCAATTCAAACCATACTAAGTCTTCCTCATCTTTGGTTACATACATTTCCCCTCTCTCAGTCAAATAATCATTGCCTGTGGATGGATAATGAGTTCTACAGTTGAACTATTTAGCTTTTAATTTTCCATTAATCAATGTTAAAAAAGCGAAAGGAAAATCCCCTTTCGACTAATTCTCATTTACGCACTGTGCAGCAGTTAAAAGCACCAAAGGTTTTCCATCGAATGGTGAATCACCTAGCTTTGCTACATCACTGCATTACTCAAAGCTGCTCTGTTTTGAATTTACTTGACCTCTGCAATCCACTTTCTAAGTGAATCAAATTTGAGTCTTATTGTAAAACCAAGTTCTAATCTGCTTTTTGATTACTACTCGACTGTAAATTGGTTTGAACTGAATTAAATGGAATTGCTAATTCAGTAGGACTAGAAACCTGTTGGCATTGGCAAAGGCAATTTTGAATTGGCCATCAGCTTCTGCATAACCATACTGTTCCTTTTAGCTCACTCATATAGCTTTTTGAATTGATTTGAACAGTAGTCCACTGCAATAGCATCCCCTTCGCATCCTGGAAAACTGTATGGAATGCATTTCCCGAATCACCTCTAAAAAATAGAGACTATTGGTTTCCCAGAAAACTGCCGGTAACTGGGTCAAAATTTATCATTGAACTAATTTTATTCTGTCATTTTTTGAGACAAAAAATTAAACTAATGGAAGTCCTTGCGGCCTTCTTCCTTTACTGTTTTAAAACGGACGCACCGTCTACCAAGAATAGCTATTCGGTCTTTTCCTTGCCAACTCTCCCAAATGGTTTGGTTCAATCTTTTTGCAAGGTGATTATTATCTAGTAATTGATTGTCCTTCTAAAGTGATTAAAGTAAGAGAGCTTTAAAGAAATCTGAACGAAGTTAGACTTAAGGATTGACTGGTATGGCACTTTTTAGGTTAATACATTTGTCCAACTTCTCCTCCTTCAATGTAGAAATGAATTGTTTCCCATCCTAAATGGTCTTTCAACTTTTTACAGAAGCGATAGGCAACATTAATACCAATGGAAAGTAAAATTTTAAAAGGTTGTTGTTTGGTCTAAATTGGTTTTAAGTCTAATCATAAATGAGCTAGAATCACTTTCTATTTCATGTTTGGATTCCCAAAATTTATGAACTAAACTGATATCAACTTTTCAGTTAAATGAAGCCGATGTGGACCATTTTTTTGATTATTCCCCACCTAATAAACCCTCTTCATTAGCTCGCAAGGCTCATTTTGAAAATAAACGTTTGCCATTCGTTTAACTGCTGTCCAATCTTTCGATATCGAATAGCAGGCTTGGAAATTTCCGATCTTCAATATTCTTACCCTATCGGAACATCGAATAATGGTTCTCCTAAACCAAAAATTAAGATTTGGCGAACACTTGGCTGGAACTCGTTAGCTAAGAGTTCAGCATTTGCTTTGTGCCTGTTTAACTGTCCAAAATACAGCCATTATACACCTCTTCAATTGTATCAGTAGCTAAACCTGTAGTGTTATAATTTACGCTTGTTGAATTCTGCCCAAAGAATACAATTTCATTTCACATTCAATGTTTGAGTTGGACCAGTTATACTATAACTCTTCAACTCGTCAGTTCAATTATTCCTTGTAACATCAATGCATAGCATCTTTATCTCTTGCCACTACTTTACTTGTCTCGGCAACCAGTTTCCACTTCCCAATCAAATTCATTTGAAATGGGAACTTGAATTGATCTAGCTGACGAATCCACCAAGTTCCAATATGAATGCGATTGCCCGTGAATACATTCACTACCTACTGCAAATTTTTCGCAGATGTTAAACCAAAAGCAAAGTAACTCCTTTTTGGGTCGTTATCATGAACCTTAAGATCATTGATTCACAAAGTCCTTGTTACCACTATCTTGCATAGAATTTTGAAGGGTTCCATGAGGGGCAACTAATTATTGGTGCTTCTATGAGTTCCTTGATTTTGGATTGCAAGGAAATTTCATAGTTCTGTGCTTGTGTTCCATTGTTTCCACCACTTCTTAATCGTGTTGCAGAAACTCATTTATTGAAATTATAGGATCTGCATCTGCAATTTGAACCCACCCCAATCAATAACTGTAATGCCCCATTTGAATCTTTCGTTAAAGTGAATCGTTATATTTTTATTATTGACAATTATAATCTCCTCCAATTCTATTGACCCTGTTTAAAGGGTTGAAAATTATTTGGATTTGTGATTTGTAGTTCTCCATTGGAGGTCATAAAGAATTACATCATAACACATCGCCTCAAGATCAACAATGCTTGTTCATTGGCTTTAATGCACTTGGAATCTAATCGGGTATTCTATTGCCAATCATAATTCCCTGCAAGGATTATTCGTTATGAGATTTAGTAATTCCAATTCCATCAACATTTCCATAATCTTCGTAGAGTATTCGTTGCCAAAACGATCGTTTTGCATTCATTGCTCTCAACTTAACTCCAAAAGGCTTTGGTGTACTCCCTTGATCTGCAATTGTTAATCTCAAATGATGGTAGAATTGTTTTAAGGGAAATCAAAAACTTGAGCTTTAGCTGCTCATAAAGGTAAGACTTCAATTCTAGTCCATATCAGAATCAGTGGTCAAACCTCCAATAAAAAATGAAATCATTTCTTTCAATTCTGTCTGCCCATTGGGATAAAGTTTCCTTGAAAGTTGGGCTAGAGTAATTTTTTAGATCCTTGATCTGCACACTATTTCAACTTCATGTGTGCTCCCATCCTCATGGACCTGCATTCACTTCAGCCCCCATCTAAGTCAAATGTCCAATCGAACCTGCCAAATGGATATGATCTTCATTTTTGCAGCTAACACTACATTCCTGTCCCAATACTTTTATAGCGGTTATAGTTTGGTAAATGACCCTAAACGCCAGCCAATATATTTGACAGTTTACTAAAATCTGTATTAGTAAGAGCGGAGTCGAGCACTTTACCATCTGAGCTAAATTACTTTCTGACCGAACCATTATTTAGAGGATCTTGCGCTGTTCGGTGATCGATACTGCAACCCATTGATACTTTTACCTCCTAGAACCTCCAGCCATCCAATTACTGCCCACTCCTAGATTCTAATCTGAACATAAGTTACGGGAGGAAAAAACAGATTTATCCATAATACTTAGCTCCTTGTGGAGCATTGGTTTTGTAGAATTCCATCTCCTTTCACTAAAATTTGTCGGTTTGGCCAAATTCCTTGGCATTTTAATGCGGCTTTTGCTTTCAAAAACTTGTTTGGATACATTGTCTGCCATAATTTTTCTACTTTTTATGCCAATGTTTTTTTCGACATAGCCGGTTCAACTTCACTTAACTAATATGACTTTTAAGGGATTTCCTCAATTGAGAATGGTTGCCAACCCTGTACTATTGTTTATTTCTGGCCTGCACATCGTTTCCAATGAAAATATTGCCTTTTGGATTATTTGATCAGAAGGACTGTAAATCGTAAAGCCCAAACGACTATCTAAATGACACTTGAGAGTAATGCCATTAATAACCTCGTCTTATCACTAACACAAAGCTATTTGTCTCTGATACATTGTTTCCGATTGGCGTTTCCATTAGTAAATTCTTGGAACTGTAATACCTTTTAAGCAAATCCTCAATTTCATATTGTGCATCATTATTAAAAACAGTAACTCACGATACCTGATAGACTTGGGTTGCAATTAATAATTTGGGGCTGTATACGACTCCTTTTTCATCGTTGTCATGAAATTTATAACAAACTGCTCGTAGAATTATCTGTTTCATTATTAATACAGGCGCTTCATTTTCTAATGTTTCCTCCTTCAGGTTTGTAAAAACAGGACTATTTAATAATTCTTGGCTCGTATCAATTACAAGTTTGAATGCCTTTGAACTTGTGTATTCATATTGGCCTCCAGATACTAGAGTCCGTGTTTCAGGCGCAATAAATGTGATCAAAGGAGCAATATTTGAAATGTTGACAATCCCCATTTTGCTATAGTAACCGGCTCCATTTGCACTTCGCTTTGCTTCAATACTAATATGGATTCTGAGATATTGTAATTGCCCCCCTTTTCTACTAAAGTTTGGAAGGACTGTAATTGTTGATTTCTTCAAATATTTAATTCTTTTCGTTCGGTGATGACAAAAACAAGTTGTATGCATTAATTAGCAACACTGGCTTTTTCAATTGGAGCAGATTCGTTATTCTTTAATCTCTTTGATTCTCTGGATAAATAATTTTCATTGAATAGTTACCACTTGGAGATAGTTATTTAAAACAAGTAGATGAACCTTTATCCCTGTTTGAACCAAAATCTTCCGTTAAATACCACTAACTCTTTGTTCCATTTTCATTATCACTCGGACTTTTATACCAAGATCGTTGCAACATTTCTCTATCTGCAATTAATATAGATGCTGTGGCAATTGGTACTGACATTTACTATTTTTTAATTTGTGCTTGGAAGCTCCAATATCGGCTACCTCATTGTTGAGAAAGGAATTGATGCCTCAAACAATAAGTTTAAAGACATCATTTCTCTTTCATTCTGTTTGATCTAAAGGGTAATTTCCACTAAAAATAGCAGAGGTGATAACTGGAGTTTTGTTCACTACTAATCATGCACCTAGAAAAGCCCATCATTGTGAATGGCCTCTATATTAAGCTTTCCCATTCAAAATCAATGTCCTATTTTTCCTGTCCATACGTTCTGATCTTCATCTTGTATCAAATTCAACTGGTAAGCCTTCTACCATGACAATTGGCTAAAAGTCGAAAACGCCAGTATTGCAAGGATAGAAAACGCTTAACAAATTAGTTGAAAGCTTGAGCAACTCTGCAAGACTGATTCCATCAATCGAAAAAAACCTTTCCAGCCACATTCTCCGAACTTTCCTGTGGCCTATTTCGTAATGAAAAATTGGCTCCAACCCCAATTGCATTGCTATTTGTTTAAAGCTATAATCACTTTGATACCCTCCTTCAAAACTCATAATCCTCTATTTTAAAATGATAGCAGGTACTTGATTAAAATCAAAAGCCGGCCTAAAGCTATTTTTTGCCATTTGGGCACTTTTTAACTTTTTTTAATCACGTTCGAATTGACTTGATCAAGTTCAAAATCAATACTTTGGTCATTATTAATCACTTATGGTATCTAGATTGAAGGACTTTCTGCTTCAAAACTTTTCTTTGATTTGAAAGTCGTTGTCAACTCTTCTTCTAAGAGTTGTGATTTGCTTTTCGTATTGGACATTCAAAAGTGTATCTGAAAAGAAATTTCCTTTAACTATGTTTCAGCCAATTACTCTTGCTTGTGGTATAGTAAAAAAGCAAAAGTTCGTATCCTGATTGCCTGTTAACACTTCGGTTTTAAAGTTTTGAGAAGAAGCCGTAAAGCTCACTATTATCCCATCCCATCAATATCATACCAATTGTTTCTACTCGTCTCTCTTTTTTATTAAATGTTTTATTTCCTTTTCTCGATTTTCAATCTGATATTAATTCTGTCATTGAAAGTTGTCAATTCTAAAATCTCCCAAATCCATGTTTAGAATTAATTGATTTAAGCTGTAAATTTTTCATCTTTAGTTTTAGATAATTCCTGCTTATAACCTTCATCTTCTGCTGAACCATCAAAGTCAACTAAAAATACTCAGTACAATGAAATTGAAATACATAAAAGAATCAGGCTATTAGTTTTCCTCTAGACATCTGATCTCCTGTTCCTTAAGCTATTTGCACGTTTATTATGATTCTGTATGGCATTTAATTATGATATCTCTAATAGTTTTATGAAAAAGCGAACGAAACGAAGAATGAACTGAATACATAACCGATGTCTTCTTTCCCAAGTCCCCCAAAGTAATAGTAAACCGGTGCGTAACAGAATTCATTAACGCAACTTTAAACCTGTTTTAATTTTTTGTAGAAAATGGGCAACTTGATTTCCTTTCAATCATTTGGATAATTGTAACAAAGTAAGATGAACGTGATACTGTAAATCCATTCTACTTTCTAACCAATGGTAGAATATTGCCACCAATAATTTTCCATTAATGCTTCCAATAATCTAATTATTTAATTGATTACTTTATTAAATTCCTACACCTAATAAATGGTTAAAAATGACCAAAACCTAAGCCCAATTCCAAGTAAGTAAATTGCCGGTTTTCCCGATCTAACTACACTTATTTGCAAACTTGTTCGTCGTCTTAATCCCATCAGATACCCCATTACTTTGTCGAGGTTAACTGATTAAATTTTGGGGTTGTTTTTCCGTTACTCATTTTTGCCTGTTTTAGTCGTTGATCATGTAAACCATTTCATCTAACAAAACTGCTGATACAGTTTTTTGACTAATGGTTTTTACTTTGAAGAATTTTCCGCTCTTCTTTTGGGTTATTGAAAAATAACAACAATTCATTTTTACGGGGCGCACGCCGAGTCGACCGCTGCCATCTGAACCCCCGTCGCTCGGTGTCCTGGTCGCCGAGCAGTAATACGAATTAATTAGACCACATAGTAGAGTACACAGCCCCAAGTTTCGCACGTCAAAAATATTTGGCGGGGGGGGGGGGGGCGGGGCTGGAAGCTTGGGGGGGGGCGATTATTAGTGATCGCGGGTGGGGCATGGGGGGGGCGTGCTGGTTTGGGGGGGGGGTGTTGGGAAACACCGCTTGTTGTTAAAATTAAATAAAAACGAAAAAAATCTCCTCCCCGCCCGCCACAGTCTACTATCTGGTCTCCCTATCATGGCAACGGGTGCTATGTCTTCATGGACGTCTTCGTGGCCGTAACGCCTATCAACCCGACCTGTACTGGTATAACTACAGAATAAAACAAAGAGAGACCAGAACCGGCATAGGCTCTCCTAAAAAAAATCGCCCTCTGATCCCAACCTAGTGGAAAGTGC
>Ga0163217_1031178_pt1 | contig 10841 bp, 12 predicted proteins | sample SynspAceP_FD_185933 | JGI IMG/M metagenome (GOLD analysis project Ga0163217, IMG submission 185933) | Saline lake microbial communities from Ace Lake in Antarctica - Synechococcus sp. Ace-P (PacBio error correction) | ecosystem: Environmental > Aquatic > Non-marine Saline and Alkaline > Saline ...
GTGAAAAAGAGGAAAAGAAAATGGGAAACCCCCCCCAGGATCAAAGGTTTTATTCCAAGCATGGTCCCCCCTCAGTGTCCCCATGATTTTTTTTTTGATAAAAAAATCGTCCCTCGGTGAACCGAAATCCGCCGAGAACCGGGTCCGTGCAACCATAATGGGGGCGGACCGCTTTTTGCAGGAAAGACGCCTGGCGCAACCCGAATCCTTCCCCTTGTCGATGGCAACCTCTGCAGAAAGCTCGACCTGCGTTTCGTCGCTTACTAGTCGACCACAATCCCATTACTCAGCCACAACATCTCGTTGATTCACGGGAAGTCAATGCCTTTGGAAAACATCCAACCGCAATGCTCCGCAGGAGTGAAAACCCGTTTTTAACAGCCCTCCCGCTTGCGTTTAAAACCGTCCGCAATTTTTACGGGAATTTTCCAACGGGCGAATCGACGAAGGTTCCTAAGCACAGTAGAATCGAGGGTGGAGTGGAATCCAAGCCGGAGCCTTGATTCAGAACTTTTATATGCAAAAAATTTAACGCCGCTGAAGGTGATCTCACTCGTCTCCCTGGATTCGGTTACCGTTTCTAAATCGATCCGAAAAGTCGATCGCGCTCATTATCCTCGTCGCCAAATCCTCCTGAGTCACGTTTTCAATTGGCGATCCATAAGACCTGCATGATTTCGTAGAAAACGATAGACAAGAAAGGGTCCGTCGGAAAACGTTTCTTTCAAACAACGCGATAAGCGATAGCCCTGTAAAACCTTTGCTCGGCATCGTGTGAGTTCCAGTCATCGCGATCGCGGCGCAGTCCTCTTCCGACAAACCTGGCATTTGACCGTTCAGCGCCGCGGCGACCCAGACGGGACTGTCCCATCTTGGAATGCCAGGCGCCCACTCATCCTTTGCAATTTGAAAAGACTTCCGATTTTATGATGAGGGAACCAACGTGGGCATGGAGTGGACAGTGAGTTCGGGGTGGCAGGCACAGTTTCTTCACTGAAAGGAGGGAATAAAAAATCATGGTTTCGCAATCCACGTGAAACACAACGCGAACAGAACCGCACCGAGTAATCAACGCGACCCGTTCCAAAAAGTGCGGATCTCGCTGGATCAGCGAATCATCTTCTCAATGAGTTTCCCTCCGGGATGCGAAGTCGTAGAGAAAACTCCCGACGGTTTCCCTCAATATCGCCCGCGACGATGAATCTCGACAGATTTGGAATCGCGCCGTCGAACCCAGACGGGAATCTCGCTGTGCGGACCGAATCAAGTTTGGGTATCCGCAAATTTGCTCTGCCTCGCCCGGTTACGCATCGGGCAATAGGCTGTCCGTAGGAAACGGCCCACTCACATCTGATACGTGATCACGCCGAGGAAAAAGATCCGAAGCGATGCGTCGCTTGCTGGCCGAGCAAATGTTCGGGCGCCATGTACTGCAACCGTCCGATCGGCAGTGTGGTCCGGCTGATCCGGATCGCTTTCGGCCACCCGCCACCCGAGGTCGATCCGAATCGATGATGGTCGCGGTAATCGCCTGGGCCATCAATCAACATGGCGGCCTGAGATCCTGATCACATCCGCAGCGATGCACATCGCCTGCAACCTTTGCCGATCTGTTCGACGATTTGAACGAACCGTCCCTCCAGCGTAAGGAGACGTGGATGTCGAGCGCTCCACTGTTCAGCGTTTGCCCTCGACTACTCGCGAGCGAATACAGGTAGCCAGGTCCGCTTCCACCGCGACTTTAGCAAAATTCTGTTGCTGACCGGCGTGCGATCCATTGCTCCGTGACGACCCTCACTTGTCGCATCCTCCCAGCTCGTCTACAACACTTCATGCAGACAATCGCCGGATGCTTGATCGCGAACCAGAAAGCCCAACTCGCTGCCGCATTACCCTATGCAGCGTTCGCAACACGTCGTAACCGTCGGAAGCTAATGCCCGTTGCACGGCGGCGGGAATGCGGCAGATCACTGCGTGATCCCATACCGAGGTTGCCTGCGAAAGTCGGCGTCGAATCGATGCGGATAATTGTACCGTAGGTAATCGTCCGCTGCCGCCGGCGATCGCGTCTCCGATCAATCCGCGCCGCTGCATCCCAAATCATTTTCGAATTCACTTCCGAATCATCTCCGGCATTTGTCAACAGCCGATCGCAACACGTTCCCTCGGTGAGAATGATACGCACCAATAGTGAGCATGAAAGGAAGTGGTCACCGGATAAATCGCGTGAGATTGATAGTCGATCTCGGTGTTTTTTTCGAAACCCCATGGCGCGCGCAAGCTAGCTCTCCGGTTCCAATCGCACGCCGGTGACGCTCGCAAGGTGACAATCTTTCCGTTTCGATACAAAAAAATACGGCGTCCTACCGATATGAAAACATGCCGTGGAAAATGCTTTGAAAACGATGCCGCTGAAACGTGCAAACGTACCGCGTCCTGGGGGGGCGCGTCGTCGCACGCTGTCGACGTGGCCCCAGGTGTTGCTGACACGGTCGCGCCGTTGTGCAAGCCAGTGGTTGGTGCGGCAGGAACGCGTGGAAGCGGAATGCATTCAACCGACCAAGTTTCAGCGTCGCAAAGATATCATCCCAGAAACGCCTTGACCCACCATTTCGCTGGCGACCTGACTGACGTTGCTGGACTGACCCGTCGGATATCCCGAACAGGAATGCTTTGAGACTCGCAACGCGTCCGCGCCATCCGCGTGCCGCCAAAAATCCTGGTTAACCGGTTTATTCCCCGACAGCTGGATGCCACGGTCAGTTCCTCGCCCCGATCACGCAGCGTTACTTGCGGCCGCGTGCGTACATGCGTGTGTGTAAAGATCAGACCGACGAACAACAAAACCACCACCAAATTACCGAGCACGACCGGATCTCGGTCCAGATGAGAATCACCGACCGAGAATCCGCGCCCATGATCAAACGCCGATGGAACAAAAACATGTTTACCACGATGTTTCGAAGTCATATAAAAGAAGCATGATTCGCAAAACCCACATCGCGAGCTTTGCCACGAACCGTGGTCCGAGATCATTGCCGCGACGTAACGTCCATCGAAGCCATCCAATTGCACACAACGCCGCGAGAACACGCGTCAAACATCCACCCGCACCGGTGCCTTATAGCCGAGTGTGCGGGATCCCCGACCCCGCGATCACTCTTGCCGACCTTCGTTCGGTTCTTATTGAAACCGAAAGTAAGATGATCGAAAAGGTCACCGCGACCCGTCAACGCACTTCCGCGAAATTACCAAATAAAACGAGTGACCAGTTTCCGGCACAACGCCGAGCGTCACACCGCCGTTTATCATCAACCGCCAGCGGGCCAACGGAAAACGCCTGTCAGCAGATCAAACCCCACAGGTACAGCATCATGACCCCGACGGAAATAAGAGCGCGCCGGCGAGCGGTTGCCCCGTTTGCACGTTTCACCGTGACTTGCAAAAACAGCCGTCCAGGCCAACGTCCGCGCCCGCCAATGAACGCACCAAAATGGGGTCGGGTCGGACATCAAATCTTCGATTCACCGGCAACCACCATCCTGGGACAAACCCAGTCGGAGCGAATACGACATAAAAATAGGGTCCGAAAGGGGAAAACAAGGCGCCACCTGTGCCATCCGCGCCGAAACTCGCTGAGCCTGAAGGAATGACTGTCCCTCGCAACAATTGCCAATAAAAAGGCACCTCCGGCAAATCAAGAATGAGCGATGCAAGCGAATGCCCGAATACGGATCACCAGAGCTCAAAAAGCATACGGGAGTCTTTAATTCCGCGGAGAACCCCAGTGCCGGAGTAAGTCCAATTGCTAAATCAAAGTCACCCCCAGAAAATCCTTTCTCAACAAACGCCTCATAATGGCGATCCCTGCCCTACAAAGAACAGGGACACCAAGGGGGATCAACGAGGCACGGATCAAGAGGCGAATCAGAGTGGATCCAAGAGTGACAAGAGTGGATCAAGAGTGGATCAAGAGGGCAGAGACTTTTTCGGGTGTTTCAATGCACCTGTTTTGAAGCTAGGCTGGAAGTCACACCGCTTTCGGCGCCTTCCGGAAACGGCTTCACTGCTCCGAAACTTACGAACGGCGGAACTTTTCCCCTTCTTGTGGACGTGCCGCATCGCGATCCTTTCACATGACTTTTCATACCGGCCTCTGGACCCGCAAGGCCGAAGGGACAGAAGTTTCCTTTGCTTGGATGGAACGGCCCAAAGCGGCGTTGACCGAGTCCAGCCCGCATTTCATTCAGACGGTCGATCGATTTTGAAAACTGGTTTTAGCTAGTGCCTAAATTGGAATTGACCTGTCACCGACGGACGAGGCCCTACACTCCGTTAAAACTCGCCCTGCTAAGCACACGTGACATGAATTTAAGAATCGGAGAACTACGAGAGAGCAAGCCGCTTCTCTCTGAAGACGCTGGAATGGCGATCTCAAGAGACTCGCCCTACGTGAGTCTTCCGAACCTTCCCCCGATGTCTTTAGGACTGCGGTGACACCTGACAGGGTTTCGTGTAGTAAACCTTTTTGGTTTCGGTCTGGCGTTCGCTCTGGTCGCCGCCTGAGCTGTAAGTAGCGGCTGAGACCGAGAGAAATCGTGAGCCCAACACTTTCGGTTCCCTTGATCCGCTCGTTGATTTTGCTTCCTGAGCCGACTCCACCGGCGAAGTTAGAACAGACACGCACGCCCGAATACCGACAACTGGCAATCCGATGCGTTTTTGCTCAGGTAGGTGATGGCCCGAAGCCCAGGGTCTTCGGGAATCTCCTCTGGACCGCACAACACTGCTGTTGCATCGCCGTGATGACTCATCGACATCAACCACTCCACGTCCACTTCGGAGCCCTGGACATACAGCCCTGCCAACCGCTTCCGATCCGCCGCACGATGCGATCGCCCCGCGTAATGACGTAGCCAACACAGGACAATACGTCAGACGACGCGGTCGTCGCCGTATACGAGAATAACATTCCACTTTCCCAGCCGTCGCCCATGAACGCTTTTGATTTTGCTTTGGCTTAAAGCCACCGCCCGATACGGCTTCGGCGCTCAACGCCAGCCCTAGATGTCGTATCCCACTCCGTCGCAACGACGTTTGCACCAGCGGAAATTCACCGCCCAGCTCCAACGCTTGTGATCTTTGCGTGACGACCTTCATGTTTTGGATGGTTGTTCGCCCCGAGGTGATTGCGTTGATCAGACCGGCTGTTGTCCGCGATGCTCGCTGTCGGCCTCACCTACCGGGTTCGCATGTCCGCGCATACATCCTTGAACACTCGATAACCGCTGCGCGTTGGAATTTCATCACTTTGGGAACGATCCACAGCGGATCTTTCAAGCAGATCTGGACCACTCGGGTGAGACAACGTCCGATGGCTTTGACCTCACTACTACGCCAGTACACCGGCTGAGTCTCTTCGCCCAACCAGCCGGTGCCTTTTGCGCTCGGCTTTGGTCCTGTCCCCAAAGCGAATCATAACAGGAATTTGAACCCCACCACACGACCGCCGTCACCAACTCCGAATGCACGCGCAACGTCGCTCCAATCGTTTTCGCCGTGATCGTCCGCTTTGGCGTGTTGTTGCTCGACGACTGGCGGCAGTGTAGCGGTCAATGCTTTGTTGTTGTCGTCGAGTCTTTTACCGTTGCCGATGCGAATGCGAATCCGCTGGGCATGCTTGGCAGGAGGGACTTTAGATTCCGCGAGCATCTCGCAATGCGGCGGACCACTCTTCGAGGATCGGGTCTCTCCACGCAGCGCACATGCGACTTTTGGGGAAAGCGATCTTCACTCGATGTTCGAGTCACAAGATGCAATTCCTCATCTGAGGGAAAAAAATCGCAGGCGGCAAGCCTCGCAATGAGATACAATCGTTTGAATTTTCACTTGGCCTTCGCTGCTTGAGTAGCGAGCCGAATGCGAGCCTTTTTTTCGCGTCAGCTGCTTGCCTGCACTGGCAGGCGGTCAACCGGATCGGCTTCTTGGGACTGCTGAACTGAATCAAGTTCGCTCATCACGAATCTGGGTGACCCGTTCCACTTCCTTGATGGTCCTTTCCTCGAATCGTCATCAATTGTCATTTGGGGGGGCGAATCGGGGAATCCGCCCACCCCTCGGCAGCGAGCATTAACAACGAGATCGAAAGATACACACACTTCGCCCACAGTCGGTCGGTTCGGTGCCGTTTCCATGGCAAAATATACAGTATCTAAGCTCCCAGCACACCGTTGCTCCCAGTGTGAATCATCCACCATTTCAAAGCGACCTAATCCATAGCTGCAAACGCCTATCATGCACCCATTCCACCGTAGTTCCATAGTTGATGATTAGTTGGATCGTCAAATATCGCCAGCAGCTATTGCCCTCGAATTGTCATCCGTTCGATTCACCGCTATGATTTAGGAAATGCCTACGTACCCGTCGCAAGTTGACTCAAGTTGTTTCTTGTGTGGCTCTTTTTCGCTGTGCATCCCACCTCAATCACAGCACGCGCGTGGGTGATACGCAAGTCTGATTTGAGAACCTTGAGCGACAAGTCAAACCTCTGCTCAGAAGGAACTGCGTCAACGTTGCCAACGGCAGCAAAAGTCAAAAAAGGCGACATGCGTATCACATAACATGGATCCAGATATGCTGCCGTGAACATTTTTGATCATTGAAAGAAATATTCGGGAAGCGTTCACATTACCCGGTGAAAAATGCCTCCCTGAAGGAAACGCAACCGGACGGCCGGCGAGCGTACGTGATCACCCAACTGGCTGGATGCCCGAGTTTCAAAAAGCGAAGCAATACGGAACCCGAATAAGCGAGGTAGCGGTTCGTCCGCCTGACTCGCTAATGCTTGCAGTAACGTCACTCGAAGACCTCTGAAAGTCTCGGTCAAGGAGAAGTCAGTGCGCTCCAGAAAGAGGGAACGCAGCGTGGAAACCGGATTCAAAAATAGCTTCGCGCTTCCTCGTGATTTAAGCAGTCCTCACGCTCGAGTCCTATTTTGAATGTCCATTCTCTGCCCGGGGGGGGGGTCATCAATAAGATTGAAGGAGATGCTTAACGCTATCTCCCTCCATGAAAGCGTCCGATATCGAGATTTGATACCGACCCTAACCCATTAACATTCGCCGACAAAGAATCGCCCAAATAAACTACGCCGTCAGCAAAGTCGATCGTGTCGGAAAAGGTGTACATCATCAATTCCGTCGGGGATACATCGATCTGAATATTCTCCTCGATCTCCAAATCTGATGTTTCAGACTTTCGGTGACAGCGAAAGCGTATGCCGTTGGAACTGTTCAAGTTTTCGATTGGTTCACACACTCGGAGGTCGTACCCACGCCAGGTGGTTCAGGTCTTGGAGTTCCATCGAGATTGCACAGAGTGATGAAATTTGCAGACGTACTCCTGCTTCCGACCGGAAAACTCCTCCCCGCGAAATGACGCGTGCTTTAGGATCGCCCGTTCTTTATTCGCAATCAGCAACATCGAAGCAAAACCAGAAGCTCTATTCTCGAAAGCGTTCGACTACAATGGGAAACGTCAAACTCGAAAGTTAACTTCGTCGCTGAATCCCGACAGAACTCGCGGATCGGAGATCAAGCCACATTCGCCGAAGTCTTCCGTGCGTTTTCTCGATAAACCTTCCGCGATCGCCCACGAAAGTGCGAGTTTCGAGAAGTATTTTGCAATCTACCAAGGGCAACGCTAAATAAAGACGATGCGACAGCTGCTCTGTTGAGTACCTACGAAGATCCTCTGTTCGCCACCAGTTTTTTCTATCTCGGCGTTCCCGGCGATCTCTTGGCGAGCCAAAATAGCGAACTACAGTTGCGGAAGAGGCTCGCCTTCTTTCTGTGTGTTTCCGTTCCGATGATCAACTGCTGCGAGCGCGTCGCTGGGGAATTGAACGACACTGTGGTTGATAGCGTCGCCATGTCGAGCGTATGCTCAGCGACGTAGAGTCCGAGCAGATGGTCGAACAGTTTCCGACCAATGCTCCAGATTCGAACTGTTGAATTAGCGGTGGACAGGACCTACTATCCCGAATTCAGAGACTCATTGAAGGCATCGATGCGTCATGGAAACGATTGAACGGTGAACGACGTCCTTCAGAAATGGTTCACCGCATTGAAATCTTTTTGAAAGCCGACCATAGTGTTCCGTGGATCAAGGCGTTGGCCAGGTTCTATCAAACTCAAGGCGTGAGAGTGGGCGACTTTAAGAAAGTTAAGGTGGTGCAGAAGACACACCGAGGCGGTTATCAACACAGGGAACATTCTCGTTGTAATTCCGAATGGAATGAATTCTCACGCATTCTTTCGTGGAGGTCTGTTAGCGGAGTGATCTAAACATCCTCCGCCGGCGCCTACCGAAAAACGTGCCTCCGCCTGGAACGAAAGCATTCCGGGTTCGAAAAAATGGACACTTAATCAAAATATTTTGCCCACCGCAACAATGATTGCGTTGCCAAAACTGTCCACCAAAAAATTACCCGTGGGGCATCCCGTTCGAAAAACTTCGACGCCCAAGCGGTGCTTGGCGGTGAACGGTCCTTTGTCGTTTCCAAATCCGAATCGAAGTCGCTGTGAAAAGGACGAAACGCAAAAGACGGTTTTTCGACAAAGCACTACTTGGAGATTGAATCGAGAGTCCGACACTATCAGACGGAATCCACAATTGACGGTATCGGTGAGCTTAAAGAAATCTTGTTAGCGATCGCAAACACGACTTTCAAAAGGTCTAACGAGAGAATCCGGCTTTTAATGCACTTCGCGGGAAACCTCGAATTTTACGGACGATTACTTCGCGCATGACTTGTGCGAGAGTTTTCCGAAAACAGCCCTTCTCGTACCGAACACTTCATTCGCGAAATCGTTCAATAGCAAGCCAATTTTCAGAGTGAGGACATTTAGATGGCCGCTAAATCTTGCATTTCAGCGAGGGACTTTCTACGAGGCGCAAGGATCTCTCTGGCTTTTGCGTCAATCGAATGCGATACCCGCCAGTTGCGAACAGCAGGCCCTGAAGGCTCGCCAAAGCGCGCCGCGTTCATCTTTTTTCCGAACGGAGTAGCCTCCATCAGAAAAAAAACGAACACCAATGACGAAAGTGGTAACTGGTTTCCCTAAGGGGAGGGCAGAAACTTACGAGTTCAGGCGAAGCCAAGGACGCGTTGAAACCCCCTACCGACGACACTCGGTCATTTCCGGACTCTCCCCAACCCGCAAAACCGCAAAACACCGTAGTGCGCAACGTGAATCCCCACAGGATTCCTGACGTCCGAAGGGATCGGACAAAGGAAAAAACGACCGCCAATTCGATTTCTATTGATCAAGCATCACGAATTTCACGCGGTCAGACGCAAGTTGACATCTGATGCCCGCTCTCGACGTTGAAGGAGTCGGTAACCTTTAGTTCGACTTACACAACTTTCGTCGAAAAAAAGGCAAGGATCCCCGCCGTCGAACTAAAAGCAAATCTACGAACGGATGTATTTGCCAGCAGTCCCGCGGCTCAAGCCCGAATGAAAGAAAAATCGCAACTGCCGAAACGAGACTATAGCGATTGCCAAGGACCCCTCAAACGAAATCTGGGCAAGAAGATCAAGCGACGCCCGATGAGTATCTCGAAGCAATTCACCGAACTGAGAAGAAGGTCGACAACGATAAGTTGTGGGCCCGACAAGGGAAGCGCAGTCAGCTCTCCGGAGATTGAACTGGACATCGAGTTCACCGATTGGAGAACTACGTTTCGCACGATGTACACTTGATGTACCTCGGATTCAAATCGGAACATCACTCTCATCGCGACTTACCAATTGGCATCTGCAGTGGTACCGCACCGACAAACATCTTCCAGGGCATCGCCCATTAAGAAGGATCTTGCACCAATTGAGGCCACTCCGCAGCGAAAAGTGCGACGTTTCAAAAGACCTGGGGCCTGTGGATCAATTCTCCCACGCAGCTCGCATGTTCATCAAATCGATTGAGTGAGACCAAAAGAGGGAGACTGCTCCTTGCCTTGATCGTGCCTCTTTTCCAGGTGCGCGACTCTCGCTGTTCACGACAACACAACTTCCCCGTCATGCCTTGCGGAGGCAAAGAAGAGGGCCATCAAGCCGCAATTTGTGACATACGATGAAAAAAAATTGCTTGTCCGACCTCTTTGTCAAAAAGTCGCAAACTTCAATGGAGTCCGATCGAGAATTCGGGGACAGCAACTGGCAATCCGATGAGCAGCTCTTCGTGTAAGCATTGTCCCTTTGTGCGAACAAAATCATATTCAAACCCGCATGCCGCGTATTTTAAGAACCGCGAGTCGTCAAGATGCTGATCGGCGGCTTGGTGTGGTCGCTTCAATCGTGGGTTACGGCTTAGGTCTAGCGGTTTTAAATTTCTTTGTGGATAATTCGCAGTTCAGATCACCTTGCGGAATGTTCGATCCATCACGCCGCGTCTGACGATGTGTAGTTCGGGCCCAGAATTGAATCCGAGGTGCCCAGGCATCTATTGCTAGCAAGTAGAAGACCCGAGTAAAAGACGCTCCACCTCGTAAATCCGCTGAGCACGTCAACACAACTTCCCGTCCCGGCGAAGCGTTCCTGACATCGGCGAAAGCCATTCCTGGCCGGGTACAGCTCGCTTGAGTCGAAATTCGAGCTGGTGCCGATAAGCGGTACTCCGCGTAGAATCTTGAAACGCCGGACTTCGATAGTTTTGACTGCGTCGCTCTTTCTTCAATAGCAAACGCGACCAGCGAAAGGAGCCACGCATCTCGGATTGCTACCCGATGACGATGGACCAAGGTCCTTCAAGTCAATTTCCTAGGTCTGTTGTTTTCTGGTA
>Ga0163217_1031235_pt1 | contig 10841 bp, 8 predicted proteins | sample SynspAceP_FD_185933 | JGI IMG/M metagenome (GOLD analysis project Ga0163217, IMG submission 185933) | Saline lake microbial communities from Ace Lake in Antarctica - Synechococcus sp. Ace-P (PacBio error correction) | ecosystem: Environmental > Aquatic > Non-marine Saline and Alkaline > Saline ...
GACCACACAGCTAGGACCAAATAAACACTGGCGTTTCTATGCACATCAAGGACTCTTTAACACACACACAACCGGACGGTCACCCGCGTCTGCAGTACGCCAACAATCGCCGCCACGGGCTCTCAACCGCGTTGGCATAAGTTTGGAGCGAACCGTGGCGAAGACATGGCACAGGCGGTAAAGGGATCGGAATCCAATATCCTCGAGTCTAAAAGACTTTTCCACGCTGGCGAAAGTGGAAAAGTTCTTGTCCGCTATCGGTAACAGCCTTGACGCGTGTCAGCAAGACCACGCCCAACGGGGTGATCAAAGCAGACCGCGACCACGGCCAAGCCGAAACTCTGCAAAGGGGCTCGTATCCAAGACCCCACGATTCATGGCGCTAACACTGATCTTTCTTATGAAGGTGGGGACGGTCACGACAGATGTCAACACGAAAAAGAAAATGCCAAGCCGGCAATTCCACAAATGATAACCCGAATGCGCAATTCCGATAGGCCTGTAAGCACATACTGCGCTTCGGCATTCTTGAACGGCCGCTCTTCCGATGCCTGTCCATGAAGATGCCAATCAGCTTGCCCCAACCGCTCATGATTGAGAGAACCCATGGAAAGGCGACATCAAAGACATCCGATTATCGTCGGCGAGTGGAAGTATCTCTTTCCATACTGGCTGACGAATAGGTCGTCTCGACGCACACCATTGAACCATCGACGTCCACTAGGACAGTCCTCCGGGCTCACGGTGCGACAAAAACCGGATAACAACGCCACCGGAGGGATAGAAGTTGGGTAGTGCGGAATTCCTAGTCACTGGACCAGCCTTTCAATCGAGAGAGCAAATAAAGCACCCCAAGGTACGACCGAGAGGGCGGAACGAGCAGCAACGGTCCATCAATAGCCCGAAGACCATCTGGTCAGGGCTGATCGATCTCTGAATATCCGGATAATGGGCCCGGCTGAAGCGGGATAGTTCCTGGAAAGTTGACATAAGAATCCCCCTACGCGAGATAAGTCAGGCCGCCTCAAGGAATTCAAAAAAAACAAGAGAGACGATCAAGAATCGACATATGACTATGGAATTGCGCGGCGAGCCTAACAGGGAAGTGGCCCAATCAGGCATATGGCGACATCCATTCAGCCGAGAACCAACCAGGGGAAGCCAGGTCCCGAAAAAGAGAACCAAAACCAAGTGAGAAAAAAGGGCACCCCGGATCAGTATCAGACAGGAATGCGTGCCGTTAATAGTCTGTCAAGTGTGCGAGGGGAGACATGGTGTACAATAGCTCTGTTTGGGTGCATTTTCGAAGCGGGAGAGGGTAAAGACGATTGGCGGACGACATAGAGCAGGGCCATAAAGTTGTGATCGGGCAAGGCGATTGGTTGCCCATACAGACGTTTTTTGGGTCACGGAGCGTCACTGACCACGCTTTCACCAAATGGAGAGAATCCATTCGGATATGTATCCCGTGAATACAGAGGGAACAAATGAAACGAGTTGATAAATGAAAGGCTTTGGGGAGAAGTACATAACAAATGAACGGTAGGGGAAATCAGATATCCTATCTTCGAAGAGAGTTTGCGAACAGGTGGCCGAAGCGGAGAGAATATTTGTATTCTGCAGGGAGAGATAAACGGTACGGAATCTCAAATACAGGAATCCGAGACTATAATTGCGCGAAAATGATGGAAGTAAATGTCAACAGTGGGTCACTCTCAGCGAACAAAAATTGCCGAGAGGCAGAACCCGAATTAATCCAGTAAGACTCAGTAAGCGCATGTCCTTTCGTATCATGGTATGGCTTATACAGCGCCCCTGGGCGAAGCAGAGGCGATCCACCGAAAGAGCCGAGTAAAACTGCACGAAGGGAAGCGTGGAAAACGACTCCTGGGAAATACTGTGAAAGAGCTTCGGCCAGCCGAAGCCAATCCTGGCCGAAGCGCCAGCACATGGCGGAAGCCCGGCCATATTATTTAAAAAAAGGATCCTATGGCAAACGATTAGGGCGAAATAAACTTTGTCCTTGTACAACAAATACTCAGCAAGCCTCAACATGCAGGTCGGAAATACTTCTAAATAGGCTATCAATGCAGGTTGATACGGGGGGCGTTCTTGGGTGAACAGATGTCAACCCAGGACTAATGGGTCGGAAAAAGACTCACTTCTGTGTGAAAATTCTGAGTTTTGTCGGCCTCTATCGCGTTCTTTTTCGGTTCTAATTCAATCTCTTGAGAAATCTGGCAGTTGCAGGCGTCAGCCTCAACCCAAAGATTGCCGGCTTGGCAAAGAAAGGCATCAAAGCTCCACCGCATCAAGATGAATGTGCACCATGACCTTCTAAAAAGCAGCGCCACGTCGAAAATGAAGAGTGAACCTTTCGCCCTAATTAAAATAAGACAAAGATCTGTCATAATAAATCGGCCGATCTTCAATATAAGCGCCCGCGAGACCGACCCAGAGAGGAACAGAGAATTTAAAAGAAGAAGGGATTGGCTTGGGCATAGGATTCCTTTTTTATGGTGTCACAAAGTGCGAGGGTTCAAAGAGCCGCGAATTATAAAGGGAATTGCAACATGACAAATCCCGCAAGCCCCTTTCTATTCGGAGAGGAGACGAAAATACCCACAGGACAAGTTGAATTTTCTTTAACACATATTCTTGAATCCTCTTATATATATCTACATCCAAAAAACTGGGCGCAAGCCCCCAACTGATCCTATCCTTGACAAAGACGCGAATGCCTGCCTGTCTTATTTGCCCGAGACCGACTTCAATTTCTAATAATGGGAGCCTCAATAGAAACCGACCACATAAAATAAATTAGCGCGCGCGAGGACCAGAGCGCGAGGCAGGCCCACTGGCCAATCCTTACAGATTGAATATCAAGTCAAGACCATCCGCTGAGCCCGTCCAGCGCGTATGCGGGGCGAGTGGCTAGACGGGCACCTTGTACAACCAATATTACGCCACGATGAAATCAAGTATTTCCCAATCCGGAGTTTGAACCAGAAAAGCCCCCGACGCTGCTTCAATCCGTTCGAGTGATCGTCCTGGCCTCTTTCCTCACAAGTGTCCGCCCCTCCAATTGACTCTGAATAGCGCGGTGCGCCGCGAGGCCGCCAGCAGTTATGCCAGACGCTGAAGAAGCCGTGGTCCCACGAGTGTAGCTCTGGAACCTGTCCAGACATCGCAAACCCCGAATGGACAGGCACCTGCAGCAAACGCGCAACGTGGATCTGACTGGTGCGATAATATCGAGTTGCATTGGCCCGAAGCAGGGAGCCTTTCAAACTTTGTCTGGTAGCTGAATCCCATTGTGCGAAAAGGAAATTACTAGCTACGAGAATTCTACCACTGATAGATTTTCAGCGCACCAAAAGAAAATATGCTGAAAGTGGACACGTGAAGGAGTGAAAGAAGGGAGCGAGGCAAGAGTTTCTGCAGGAATGGATAGTCTGGCTTTTGGGACTCAGCGGCAAAGAAGATGGGTGGCTGGCGACGCTATGAGGAGAGAGTAATGGCGTGATTAGGGTTGCCGCAGCTCTATTAGATATCTATTGATGAGATCACCGAGAGGTAATTATGAGCACCGAAGCTGGCGTCACTGGGCTGGTAAACGTGGGCGTCTTTCGTGGATTAAGCTGAAGCGAGCAGAAGAGGTCCCACTGATGCCCTGCGATATCAGCAAAGGCTGAGCGTGCAACCGCTGTTCAATTACTCGCCTGAAGACAGCTTTAAAAGGTAAGTTTTTGTTTGGCCCACAGCAGAATACGTTGCTCTCACAGACCGACAAGCAACGGGAGCTGAAACAGGCAGAGAGCACCGGTGGGGGACGGCCAGAGGTTATGAGAGAAACCGTTGGAAAAGAACGCCTCCGGCAAGTGCTAAAAAGCAATAGATCGAGAAAAGAACACTTGCCGAATTCCATGCTTAAAAAATTAAATTCTCTACTAGTCAGTGCGTTCGTAGAGCTGAGCAAAGTACCGGCCTACCGAAGCGGCCAATGGCGCCCTATGTTCCCGTTGAAATGACCGTTGAACAGCGAACCGTTTTTTGACTCTTGAGGCGCACATAAATTGGAGTTACATAGTCGCTCTACCTTTTGGGCCGCCGTTTTGAATATCTGGCGCCTGGACAACTGACTACTTAGCGGTGCAGGCCAAATCTCGTGGCAAGTGGAACCGAAAATGGACCAAATCTGCTGGGCCAGCCCTTTCAAAACCAAGAAGAGAGCTGGCTCGCCTAAAAAGCCGCAGGTGTCTGGCCGAGTGCACAACAAGGACGATGGCCCGAGCAAGGCCCTAAGCGAGCATGCCTCTAGATGATTCTCGCCCCGAATGCTACATAATCAAAATGATCCAGTTCCTGAGGGGCCAACTCTTTCCGTAGGGCCTGGGCCAATTCGCGCGCGGAGAGAAGCCGTTCAAACAGGCGGTGGCGTGAACTACAATAAATACGCCCCCGCGTCCGAAGTGGGCATGACAGAAGTTTAGATGGTCGAAGCAGGACTCCGACCGCTTTGACGGCGCCCGTGGGATGAGTCAGGCGCGCACGTGGTTTCTGTTATAATGGCGTCGGCCTCGGTGTGGTCTCAAGAATTTTTTTTTTCGGCCGTCGATGCGAAGAGAGTGTTCTTTCTTTTTCGGGGGGGGAATTATATGGGTCCGGTCTTTCGGGGATCCGATTGGTGCGATAGACCGTTGCCTGGTTTTCCCTTTATTGGCCGGATTTGGGAGTGGATTATGTGTTTGTCATGGCGCCGTGGCCCCAACCCATGTAATGTTTGGACAGGCTTTATGGTAAAAGGTCGATTTTGCGAGAGAAAAATGTCGTCACAAGGGTGCACCAATGCATGGACCAAACAGAGCTTCTCACCGGATTCTGCGGTGACGCATAACTGCTCTCGAATGGATCAGCAACCCCGCCTTGCGCGGCGTATTAATCCCTGCTCTCGGTTTTCGCGGTTTTCTGCAGGTCCCTGAGCCCGGATCGGCCCCTATTTGGCGAACTGAACCAAATTGCAGGTCGTTGGCTGGAGCAGTATCCTCCATGGTTGAAGAAGGAGGCGACCCAAGGCTCATACACCCGCCCGCACTGGAGATGCGATCACGCACTGCGAACAAGCAGGGCCAGCGCTTGCGACAAACGCTCACTGGCGGCGTGGCGTGAATGGAACGGCTGATAGGGTTAACCTGGGTTTTCAACATTCAGGGCCTGACGTGGGGGAGTAAGGAATGCGTGAGTCAAACGTCTGGCTCGGTTGAACCTGAGCCGCAAGCCCCAGGGAACGATCGCCGTACCGTGAGTATACTGGGATTTTTCATTTGTCTCAGTAGCGCGTTGAGGCTCAATGTGCTGGTGGATACAGGGTCGGCTGGGAGGCTCTCAGGGAAACCAGCAGAGGCAATTATGCGGTTTGCTTTGGGGCGTCGGGGCGCCGGCCACTGGGCTGATATTGGAATAACGGCCGAACACCTTCTAGTCGTGCGGCCTTTTATTGTGTCTTTAGGGTTTTTTGCCAATAACGCCTGCTATAAGGTCTCTGCTCGAGTCTTATTTAAGCCAGAAGAGAGGCAGCCGGGCTTGCCCCTCTGATATGAGGCCGTGGGCGACCGGCCTGGCAGAGAAGAGCTGGAACTGCTGAGATACACTCCCAGGCTCACGAGGACAGGATGGTGCAGAGTGAAGAAGTGAAGCCAGCTTATGTGTACCTGGCAGCCCTGTGGTAATTCTAGGTGGTTTCGCTGGTAACTTCGTATTAGAGCGCACTCTCATATATGAATCCCGAATGCCATACTGGCGGCGGAGAGTGACTAGCCGCCCGAGAGCTAGTGATGGTCCCCTTTAACCTCCTTGCCCAGACCAACGAGCACAAGATCCTGGCCGTGACAAGTACAAAGCGAGCGAGAAGCCCGAAGGTTGATAAAAGCCAGAGCGCGCAGACATGTTTACCCACGATGGTAATCGTCAGCATGTTGGGACGGAGCCAATCTGGTACATGTGCTCAAAGCGTGAAATTCCGGAACGGGGTTTCGTCGCCCAATCCCCGCGGAAAGTATATTCAGGCGGTCTGAGCTATAATTCGGTGCCGCGACCGTTCTTTTTGGGGTGGTTTGGCTGCTTCTCCGCCCGCAGTCTCGTGGCCCAAGAGTCAGCTTGTGTATTTCCGGGCCAGATTGCACAGTTATGTGAAATTTCCAGACACGAAAGCGACGTGGCAGGCGCATTCCCGAGGGCGTCAAAATTCAGAGTAATGGCATATTGTCTGAACATAAGTCAGGGCAGTCATCCCACAGCCAGGAGCACGGCCATGTTCCAATGATGGCGCCACGTGGCTCTAAATAATTGTCCGACTGCCGCTGTTCTCAGTTAAGTCGTCCTTTGCCGAGAAAATCAAGCGCGCTCATGGAGGTGAGGTTCGAGGGATGATATTCTGAAGTCCTCGTTGCGGTTCGCGTTGAATATCCGAGGGCGTTTACTGCTTTCACGGCGAATTGGGAGAATGGAGTGCTCCATGCGGATAGCCGCTATCAAGCAAATCATTGCCGCAAAGGTGATTCCCAGGTGGGTCCTGGACTTCTAGAGCGGTTCCGTCGGTAAGGAGCGACGGGCGTAGAAAGACTTCTGAAAGGGAGCCGGACCGAGAATGGAATCGTGGCGCGTATGAAGGCGCAAGCCTACGACAAGCCGCGGTAACGTTCGGCGGACCCGGTGGCCCATGAGAGATAAGTATTTTGGCATATTTTTTCTTTCCTTCAGACAACCCCAATTTTCTTCCCAGGGAAAGCCTCCAATGGTTAAAGAACGCGGTAGGCCTTTGCTATCAGACCACATCTCCTCCTTCCCCCGCACTCTCGCGGGTCCGCCACGAGAATGAACTATCAGAACTGCGTCCTGTCGACTCTTTGCCTGCTAATTGCGGCGCGACCGCGCATTTGCGAAAAAGCGATGGTCACCCATTCGCTGGATTTAAAGGAGGGCGTCCGCATCGGCCTGCATTGCTGCGAATCAACGTTTCGATCAACTGAGGCTTCTTCCCTCGCAGAGGTATCTTTAGCGCACGCTACAGCAAAAGAATCCATGGTTCATTTTTCAGCAGATCCCAAAACGAGCAATTGTGCTGGTATTTCCAGCCAGGGGCGGCCCGACCAGGTCGGACAAAAGACCAACGCCAGACGCGTGTACAGGAATACACATAACGTTCTAAAAAAAAATGAATAGTTTGTATAAGAACCTGGAATTTCCCTCAACGCAGTTGGCGAACAACCCCGAGTCCGAATCGTTCTGCACCATTTGTCACACAGACACGCTATTCTGAGAGGAGAGAAATAATGGTGCAGAGTATGACTTAATGTCTATCATACTCAATCAGATGCCAGGTACATGCAACGACATATTCTCGGATCTGGACTTTGCCGGTGTGACGAAAGTGCGATAAGCGCTCTGATTCGCAGATATCACGGACTTCTGGGGCGGAATGAGTTGCTATTTTCAATGGTCGCCGCGAAAAATACGCGCACACACCTCTGAAGATATCTGCGCGCCCAGGAGATACAAAATGGCGGATACCAGGCAGATCGCTCGAACAGGGCAACCTGGTGCTCTCGACCCTGCTATAACTAACGAGAATGCCAACTTCCACGCAATAATTTCTACCTTCCATGCCGCGCTGAGTCGAACTGGCCGGGGTTGACCAAAAGTCTCTGAGTCCGTGATGCAAGAGGAAGCAAACGGTGCTGGGCGTCATGGCCCAGAAGACGCCAATGGGGTAAGCGTTTGAGCCTAACACCTGCTTTGACATTCAAACAAAAGAAAGTGAGGGGGCAAAAAGGTGGGTAAGATATGTAATTTAATTTTGTCTTGACCTGATTGTGTCCCTCACATGTAACTTTACCCGATCTATATATTATCCCCCGGTCAGACGAACAAGCGAACAGTACGTTGAGACAGGGTACCGAGAAAGAACGCATCTCAAGCGGACGGACATGTTGGTAGTCCTTCCCCCGCACCTAGGGATGAGTAGGAGATGAACGAGCGGGGCGGGCAACAGGACTAGCAGGAGGAAATAAAGAGTGCGAGCGAGGTTCGCCGGACAGAGATATGCATTAGTCCGCAGGAAGAGATGCAATACGCGTCAAAGTATGCGTAGGAGTGGAGATATCGGGTCGGATGGCTGTTCACAAATACCTTTGTCGATCGAGGACTTGCATCTTAAGTGCTTATTGAGAGTATCCGAGAAAACGATAGCGAGCTCCCGTGGTACACGGCATGTGGATATAGCCCAGAATCCAAAGGCCGGGGGGATTGTGAATGCTGGACGCACTGCGAATAGCAAGAGACGGCTCATTTCAATGAATCTAATTTCTCCGAATTATAATATGACACGAGCGGCTCTCCGTGAAGCCCGTCGGTCTGGCATATTAGTATAACGTGGCAGATTAAGGAGTAGCTACCAGTTGTTAGTTGCAGAGGTGTTGAGACGGTACGCTTCTAGACAGTATGCGAGAAATCAGAGTACGCCACTTTCCTGATCATACCCACGCCACTCATGAGAACACACACAATATATAATTGAACACACGCAGCTAGTTCCTTCATTCATAATCCAAACCTGTAAGTAATGGACAGTTTCGGGAAAAAGGATTTTACTGAATTCCCAAGCATTCCAAGAATGTAGCGGTCTTGATAAAAGATGTAATCGTAATCTCGGCTTGGGGAGTAAAATCCGAGCTTTGGAGTGCAGAGCGTCCTAGAAAAGGGTCCGTTCATCATAGGACGAAATCCTACACAGACAGATTGGAAACATCTTTCTTAACCAGCATGACAGATCTACTTACATTATTTCCCAAGTTGATGCCCAATCAATGCACTTGAATGATTGCTATAGATCCTCCTAACGGGATCTATGTCGATGTTGACCTTTGTGTGGTGGGCAATCCACGAAGAAGATTCCCTGATGCATTTGGACAAAGGGTCATTTGTATGGGATTCGGATCATGGAACAAGGATTGCAGTAAGCAGAATATTCCTGCCAGCAACAACTTCACGTTTGGTAGGCGCCCAACTTCCGAGATTTTGAAGAATATCCTCCGCTTTACGGGTGACTAAGGTGAGGATAATTGGCCCGGGAAGTGGGGCTTTCTTGCCCCCAATGCGAATAGATGTGCCGACCAGAGAGATTTTCCCCACCCTTCCCCCAACCACAATTCAAAGGGGTGACCTGGGGATATCCGGGATGGATCAGGAGCTTCAGTTTCTGCCAAAAGAGTATTGAATCCTACGAAGCGTCTATAGCTTCATTAAAATCTTAGGAAAATCTACTGTGAGATTCAAGAGAACGCGAGTACGTTAGCGGATATGCACAACTTGTGTGTCAAGAGCGACGGCAAGCCTTTTTGAAACGACGGAAGACTTTACTCTGCTTTCTTAAAAAGATATGCTCCAAGGGGAAAGATTTAAGTACTTCTTAACTACGGGCCAAGTCTTTCAAGATTTGCGCATCGAAAGTCAAACGATGAGAATGGATGCCTGGAGGCGCTAATGACTGAATTCCCTTGAAGGTGTTGAAAGGGCCGGAAGTAAGATGGGGTAGTGATTAAGGCTATCAAACCTAGAAGAGTTTTCGATGATTAGTCAAAGAATCTGATGATTAATAAAAAAAGGGAGGTTTCCACGGTCAGGGGAAAAAGGATTTCTATGGAAATCTTATTCGCCTTTGGAGCTTTGAACGAGGAGGCGGAGCCTGGATTGTGACTGAGTGCGGAAGTGGAAGGAAGAACCTCAAGAGCGGAAGTGCGAAAACCCTCAGAAAATAGCTAAAACGAAATGAGATATGAGTCAAAATTTACATTCAGAAAAGAAATTTAATCGTCCAGGAAATCCCTCGAAACAGGAAGCGAAATCGTTTCAACTTGACGAGGAGAAGCTTGGACGTGTGACCGCGGAATCCTGGGGAAGGATAAAAACAGTTCAATTTTCAATTGGGTCCGCAATGGATTTATATCACTGCTTAACTGGCGCGAATTGCTACTATCTGGGGAAATCACGGGCAGAGAATATGGTCCGGAAAAAATCGAGAAAGCACACAAGAAGAAAAGACACCTTGCGCGGTATGTGACCCGCTGGAGGGCAGAAATAATGCTCTCAGCAGCAATGCGTTCAGTTAAGTGGGCAAAGCGTGTCTGCGCAGGATTGGGAAGATTAAATCAACCTCCTATTAAAAATTGGAAGTACCCCAAGTGATTCGTAAAGCAAATTCCATATGATATCCGATACGGGTGGTTTCATCCTAAATCGCTCTTTGCGTGCTCAAGCCAAAATTCCATATCGAATCGGGCAGTGTGCAGTTCAAGGGGGAGATCAAAATGCGTAAGAAAGCGGAGACCAATTAATCCAATATCGAGGGTTCCCCTGCTAACTCGAGGTAACATGTTCGGGCAGGAAGACGGAAGCCTGTTTGGGCTTCAAGTTCTACCTTTCTATCGAGTGGCGATGAACCCAAAATTGCAAAAGGAAATCTTTTTATAAAACGCAGGTTTTGGGCATTCCTTTGTCCCAAAAGAAAGCTTTCAGCTTTTGAACAAGGATATAATCGGCCGTCAGCTTACAAAAGCGAATGATCAATGATGCCCGTTGGATAACAGCGGCTATCTGTGGTGAATAGAAAACAATCGGAATATCAAAGGCATGCAGGGATAATATGTCCAATTGGGCCGATTTAGAGCTGGCAGATTTAGGTGGAGGAAGTAATTTTTTTGAAAAAAGTAAAAAGGGCGTATCAGCCTTCCAGAGTCATTGGCTAGCCGTACGGTGTTGGATTCATTAATTGCACGATGATTATC
>Ga0163217_1051287_pt1 | contig 10841 bp, 7 predicted proteins | sample SynspAceP_FD_185933 | JGI IMG/M metagenome (GOLD analysis project Ga0163217, IMG submission 185933) | Saline lake microbial communities from Ace Lake in Antarctica - Synechococcus sp. Ace-P (PacBio error correction) | ecosystem: Environmental > Aquatic > Non-marine Saline and Alkaline > Saline ...
GAGAGAGATATCTCTCTCCAATCACATTCTATAATTTAAAGTGCGCTCAAATAATTTACAATTGGATAGATATTACTTCCTTTCCCCATCACCGCGAATATGGAACATTAAATAAAGCAAAAAATTTAGTATCCCCAAATGAGTAACCCTTTTAAATTACCGATCGATCCTTTAAAGGAATCGAATTTTTAATCTGCCAAACCTTTTATCCAACAGCCGAATATGAGGAAATGCTTATTTTGGACTCCTGCATATTTTTTCCAACTCGAATTTAATCCAACATTGTTTTTTTTAATGGAATGTGGAGTTTTTTACGGAATTGTGATTCTTGAGACAATGGTAAACCTTACCAATACCACCTTTAAGGAAACCGACCTTTAAAAAGGGAGCAAATTATTTGGGAAGCCCGTTTTTGACCATTGCAATGAATTTTTTCTACTTTCATTTTAAATTTTCTACGCTGTAATCTTAAACCTAAATTCCTCCCTTTTTATAAAAAGTTAAAAAATCCAGACAACTAATAATTCCCAGAACCTGCAAAAATGGCTTTTCCGTCGATTTTTAACAGAACCACTTACAGAAACTGTATTCGAATCCTGTAACTTCAAAAGTGCCATCTTTGAAAAATTCCCAACCCTAAGAAAACAGAATTTTAGAACTGCCTTATTAACCTATACCCTAGATCCTGAGAAAAACAGAATTACCCAAGGCACCAATTTCTCTAAAGACGGGTGTTTATCGGCTTTGTTTGTTCGAAATTGATTATCCGAATCGAAATAGCTTTCAATAGACGTCATTTATATACGTTTGTAATCGATAATTTTGTTACCTTATGGTTTCTAAAACTAAAATGTCCATTGTTCAAATAATGCCTTTAAAACAAAATACCCATATTGCCCTCATCTGCACCGATTATAATAAATCCAAAAAAAATTTTATGTGAAGTTTGGGTCTAACAACCAAATCAGGAAGAATTCAGGGAGGACCGCAATTTCCTAACAAATTGGATTTGGCAATTAACAGGAGAATACATCATTGAACTCTTTTCATTTCCAAAATCCCCCAACAAGACCAACAAGACCGGACAGCAACACCGGCCTAAGACCATTTGCTTTTTGAAGTGGACGATTTGGAACAAAAGCGTCTCTGTATTAGCTGAAAAAAGGTATTAAAAGCAAGAACCCATTCGCATTGATGCGAATAACTCAAAAACAGTTCACTTTTTTATATTTTGATCGCAACGATTTACCCATAGAACTTTATCAAAAATGATTTCCATAAATGATTACATAGAAAAACTTCTAACACCTATTTCCCGCAATCTTAAGGGGTTTCTCCTTGGGGTGTAACCCAGTTCCATAACAATCAATAATACAAAAGATGATTCCTGAAACTTCAAATCCAGATGAACTTACTTCCATTGAAGAATAATATCGCCATCCATAAACTGCTGTTATCGAAAAAGGGGCCTATTCTTAAAAGGACCTCTAATTATTTCGAAAAAACAGCTTTGTAGCAAGCCATGCTACTTACGCTGGAGGGGTGTTTCCTGGGCGAAGGGTTCGTATAGGCCCCCGAAGCGAAATAAGACAAGTATAATGGCCATACAAACAGCACTTGCCCACTTTAACTTTAATAGGGGATAGTATTATAGGCAACCATTAAAATTTTTGAGGCGGTTCGCTTAATTGCCCACCATTATAACGAAAGAATCGACAAAAAACCAAATTTTGGGCAGTACTAAATGGGAAACAGCCGGTAAATACGGGAGCCCACCAAATTTGGAGCGTTAGTAGGAGATCATTCCCAAAATTTGGAGGCAATGCCGTACTTTCACCCTGGCACGCATATTAAGTAAGGGTATATAGTGAAGAGATTTGGAAATACTTATTGAAACAAAATAAATAAAACCAAACAAATGGAAAAGAAATGCTTGAATGTGGAGATAAATTTTAGGCAGAGTGGACAAAAATTCTGCTCGTGACTATTGCCAGAAACGCCCTATAATAACAAACTGAATAAGGACAGTAAAAATCTGGTTCGTAATATAAACAACCGCTTACGTAAATAAATTACAAGAATACCTGGACAGTTACCCACTAACCGAGGGCAAAACGCAAAACTAACCAAGACCCGATTAATGGGACAAAGGGTTTCGATTTTGAGTACCTCACCAATTTATATACCAACCAAAAGGGAACCACCTATTATTTTTGTATATGATCTAGGCTATTTACCATTGGACAAATGACTACTATATGATCGTGCAAGAGGGAATAGCTCATGCCATTAAAATAAGGTTATCCACATCAATAAACTCCCCCCCGAAGGGAAGGTTGTGGTTTAAGTGGCTTAAGTGTATTTTTAGAATACAAACCTTACTTTGAAAGAAACTAGTGGTGGATAATAGTAAGCAAACATATTATTTCCCGTTATGTCCGCTTAATTTCAAAGCGCAATCACTATATCCTTACGGCTTATTTGACCTACCAAGATCCTTTTTTCATACGCGGCAATCTTTCTTTTTTGTGCTTTATCAAAATAATACCGGCCGCATCAAAATAGACCATATCAGAAGGAATAGTCCTCTACAATCCTTAGTCATAAATCGCTCTACACTCTTTCCAATATAGGCTGATTAAAATATCGGCTTTCCGGAAATCTGTTTCATACAACGGCTTCGGAGATAATTCCCCACCAAAAATCCCGTTGCTATCCAAAACAGAACCCCCAGAAATAGGTATTTTGCCAATGCTCCATAAACGTTAAAATAGATTTGACGGGACTAAATGGGTGACCAACTTTTAGTCATATAAGTCCTCCCTACTAGAATGGGAGCATCAAATTCCTTTTTAAACGACCTTTCGAACCTCCCTGAAAAACTTTTTTATTCATACGCGTTTATTTTTAGGTAATTTGAAAGAATAGCATTTTTCCCAACACCATTTACAAGCAACTAATTAAGATTTTTAATCAGTTTAAATGGTCAAGTTTTTTGACAAACAAATTGAATATAATTTAAATTTAGTATAAAAGCAAGACGCTTCCCAAAATAAAGACACAACCACTCTCCAAGGTAATCCACGAATAATTTCTAAATTTTAAGTTTTAACAACATACTATGAAGCAATATCTTCTGCCGTTACCCTCCTTATACTTTTTGCCTTGCCAATTATTGAAGTTTCGATGCATCTATGCCAGCTACAACTCCAGATGCCTAAAGTTGATGATACTGCGTTTTCCAACCGATAGGGCACTTTTCATCGTTAAAAAACATATCAAAAACCTCATGGCGTTGGATTTTCCAGCGCATTCCGGGTAACGGAATTATATTATTTCAGAATTGGAACAAAGCTGGGTGGAAAAACAACGACCCAACAAGGATATACCGCCGGGATGGGGCAATTTAGTAGTGGGGCGCTAACCATATTTTGGCCAGAATTAAGGGACGGAAGAAGGGGAAAAGCCCTGCTTTTAAACTCTCTTCAACTATGACACCAATCCACATTCTTCCTTGGGCGCCAGTGATGCTGCAGTGGGGTGGGCCACCATTTTGGAAGGGGTGCGCTGTTCTTTCCAAAACAAAACCAGGCTCCAAAAAAATGACATTATTATTATATCCTAATTTCCGATCCGAGAATTAGGATAAAACGGGGCTGATCTTCTTTGGTAACAAACACCCTTGGGTTAAAGGAGGTAGGACTTGGTTTTAAATTTTTGAAGCCAGGGGCAGTGGGGCCCTTATATGTTTTGGAAACCAATAGGGGAAATGCCAAGGTCATTTGAAGAATTTATTAAAGGCAAATCCCACAATACCCTGTGGCCAATTCTTGGTCTATAGTAATTTATAAATGTTGCCCAATATACCGATCTTTTACCGTGTTCCGGGAAAGAACAGGATATAGAAGGGTTAAACTTTTGCCTTTATAGACGACCATTATGAACTACCATATGTACGGGACAATTTAACGAGCGATTGACCGTAATACCTTGCCATCAGGGTAGTTACTTAATGCCAATTGCTAAAGCAACTTTAGCAATCTAATCTCACCGACTTATATATAATATGTGCCTAAACGATTTCTATTTATTTTCAACATACCTTTCTTCAGATTGGTATCCTATCCTTTGGATTGGATCTTTCCTATGCTGGGCTTGCCATAATATCCTCTTAATCTTAATGATTTTTAAGGTCTCAGGAACGGCCTCCTTGGAAATTAAAGGAAATAGGGAGAGGTTTTATTCCCCTACTTTTAGTTCTGGGCCTATAATGGCCTTATAGGCTATTTTGGGTGGTCTGCACTAACCAAATCTACCCACAAACCAGGATAATTCTTCATGGGGTCACCTATAATGGTTATTCCTATATCCTTCGCCTTTTTGTCCTATTTTCAGTGGCCGTCGTTTTTTTGGGCCTATCATAAATTTGAAAACTACAAAGACCCAAAATTTAATAATAGCCCCAATTATTGCTCTGGTTAATAATTTGCCAACGCTTGTTGCCAATTATTTAAAAAGGAGCCGTTTTTTAGTAATTCCCGTTTTTTGCATTGTTTTGGCCATCGCTTATTGATTAACGACCCCATCAAAATGGCCCAGTCCCTTCTCTGCTATTTTTGCCTTACCCGGCAATTTGGATATATGCCCCTTTTGATTAAAATGTTTCCCTGTAGGTCCTTGGCCTTAAGAATGAAATGAATCACCTCTACCCTTTTAACAATCATTAACCTTTTTCTTACTGCTCCCAGTTTTTTTTGGTTCGATAAAAAACAAAAACGGATTGGCCTTTTTTGTTTTCTCTAATACTTTGCTTCGGGTTTCCTTCTTTCGCACATCTTGATTCGGACTTTAGCCATGAAAATGCCAAACCCACAAGTTTGGTCTAATGTCCTAGATTGGAGATAAGGCACGGCCCAATGGCTTACCTATGACAAAGTTTTGTCTGTTGACCTCCGCAGTACCCTTGATAATAAAAAAACAACTAATAGTTCAGAATATGTAATCTCTAGCCAGTAAATATGGCACAGGGTTTAGCTATAAGTCACCTGCTCCTATTAAAAATATTCCTCAAACTCCAAAAATCGAAAACCAACTAAGGACAAACCATTGTGGGAAACAGTCGTAAATTGGAAATATGTATTAACTCACTCCCAACGAAACTATCAAATCGCGTGGAAATATTCACCAATGAGGTAGAAATCTTGAAGGCCGTAATAAAATAATATTCGCGATAATCCCAATCCTATCTACAAAATGAACAACCCCAAAATTGGTAACCACACTATGTCAGCAACAACGATTAAATACCGAATTACAAATTTCGTTCCCAAGAATGGCGAAATTGGAACTACCCTATATGAGGCCCTCCAAACGACCTGTTAAGCAATCCAAATGTTTTACTGTACCACCAAGGCCAGAGACAACCTACCTAATGCATTTGTTTCTAAATTGGATCTATATTGATTACTAAAAAAATAAAAAATTTGAATCAGAAAGTAGGTGTTCTAGGTTGTGGTTGGCTCGGTCTAACCCTTGCGCAAAACTTTAGTGATGATAGACTTACCGGTATATTGGAACTTACTAATCGCCCTCCTAAAATGGATTCCTTTGGGAAAGCCAATTATCATCTTTCACTATTGGTTTCTAAACAGAAGCATGGAATTGAAGGCATACATCAAGGATTTTTAGACGAATTAGATTTATTGATCATAAACTTCCACCAAGGCCTGCGATCCTGCACCCAGGGAAAAGCTATGTGGAAAAAGAATGCCTTCATTTACATGTGAAATAAAAAATTCGCCTTAAGAAAAATTAATTTTTATCAGCAGCACCTTCTGTATAAGGACAATGAGGATTGATTACTGAAGACTCCCACCCCAACCAAATACCGAATCCGGAAAGCCTGTTAGTCTGCGAAAATATTTTCTTAAAAGGACGGGGAGCTAAAATACCAGTATTATTCCGATTTTGCAGGCCTAATTGGACGCTAAAAGGCACCTATAACATCTCTTGCTGGGAAAAACCAATCTTACCAATGGTGATGAAATGCATGTAAAACCTTAATACATCTGAAACGATTTGGTATTGGAATTATTAAGACAGTTATACATGGGAATTAACAAAATCAAATACTTAACGGGGTATTTCCCTATCACCCTAAAGAAAAAAGAAGTATTATACCTCGAAGCAGCCAAAAAAGAAGGCCTTTTAGGCACCAAATTTACACGAAGGAATTTAGATAAAATAGGAAATTAAAATCATTGAAAGTAAGGTTTAAATGTTAAAAAAATACCAATATATCACTTCAATTGTAAGTTAATACACACACCTTTATACAACTTTCACAACAAACATAAGCCGTTTTAGGTTAAATTACATCCCTGATTGTGTTAACCGTCTTATCGATTTGTATGTACCTTTAAGTAAACGATAAAATTCAATTATCATGGAAAATTCAGGTTCTAAAAAGAAGAGTACTTTTACGAAATTGAAAATTTAAATTTCCAAAGCTGTTCAATAAAGCAAAAATGTCCTCAAAATTCAAAATCTGCCATCTTGCAATATTGGAAAAAAAATATTACAATGGGCACAGACGGTATCCATAGACATATCACAGAAGAGGGTTATTAATGGATATAGTTTATGGACGAACAGCTGTTATGAACCCAAAGAAGTGAATCTTCCCTGCCAATTTTTTAAGCAATTTACTTTTTAAGATTTAAAAGGAATTTTCTAAGTTCTAAGTTTTGGACCAAAGACAATGTGAGTATTGCATTTTAATGCTAAGACTCATTAGGTCCTAATGAAAAATAGGAACGTAAGCTCACACTGCTTAAAAAAGACCCCAATCAACCATATTAAAAAAGGATGCCCGTCGGCATCCTTTTTTATTGCCTATCAAAGGTTTAAGGCTTTTCCTTAAACAATAGGATAGAAATAATTTACTAGTTTTGGCACACTAAAAATTGAACAATGAAGAAAATTAGTTTTAATCCTTCTTTTATCGTAGGATTTACGGCCAATGCGCCAGACAAAAAGCGACCTTGCCTTAAACATTATGAAGCCTTTATGACCAAACCAAATGAGGCCAAACAGGGTGGATATAAATGGTGTGATCAATTGCTATAACTCACCTAAACCTACTTGCCCCAAGTAAAAAGAGCGCAAACGATACCTTGGCGTACATTTACACCACGGACAATCAACATCTACAGGCCCTAAACACTATAGGATTGAAAAAAATCGAAACGGACCCCGATTTGGCAGTACGTAAAGGCCATTTTCCTAAAGCTTTTAACGCAACCTAAAAGGGCATTGGAGCAAATTTTTGAAATTCTAAACAATAAGAGGTCCAAACCCATATTTGGCCCTACGAAATTGGCCGACCTAAAAGATTCAAACTGGCGAACATGATGGTCAGCATAATATCGAATATGGCATTGCAATTTCGAAGAAGATATGAAATACGCCTTTCTATGAAAGGCAACAGCCTTACGAAGTTTTATACTTAAAGCAGCCTTTATCTCCATTTTGAAAGCGGTTGGTAGAATTTTTAAACAAAGACCAAGCAATATAGATGGCGCCCGGCAACTATTGATGAAGCCCCTAAAATCGACCCCAATTTTAACTTGGCAAGTCCTAAAGCAGACAGCTTTACAGTCCAGAAGGACAAAACAGGAAAATAAGGAACGGAACCAAAAAGCAATATAAAATATTGCCAGGACCCAACCACATATTTCCTTTCAATAAATGGACTCACCAAAAAAAACCACTGCCGGGCAGTGGTTTTTTTTGTTTTACCAAGTCGGCGGACTTAACCCTGTGAAAAACAGGATCGCATTAACCGACACTTCTTGGGAACGTAACCTTATTGTTTTACCTATATTTTCGATAATATATCCGTCCTTTCCTTGTTATTAGAATTACTTCGAAACATTTTCATTGGGAATAACAATGGACAATACGTAGTGGGCATTTTCCATCTCCACAGATTCTTCGTAGCCCCCTGATCCACGACAAAGTTTCATTTGGGGTATTCAGTACTCATCGAACCAAGCTAGTTGCTTTTTATTAATATACAACATTTCGTTGCCTGGGGTAAAGTCCCACGCCCTTTTTCCTTATCAAATGAGGCTTTGCAATATAGCCCTTAACAGTCGCGCTATTTTCCCAATTTCGGAGCATCGTAACCAAATAAAAATGGCAATCGGGAGGGTCATTAAGTCAAAATAGGCCCCACAAAATCAGCCTGCTCCCTGCGCCCTGGTGCCAACTATCCAAGCGTATGCTGTATTTGGATTTTTATCCGTTACTTTCTTGAGACCTCAGCTGTGAAGCATAATAAAAACCGATATCCATATAAAGTACCTATTCACTTAAAATTAGAATGGTGTCCAAGCTTTGGCTATTGACAACAACGTTGAACTGATTCCTAAAAGCATTATATGCGTAGATCATTTCGATAGTAAGATTTCTTAAGTACCAAACCCTGTTCTAAATTCCTTTTGTTTTTTAAAGAAATATAGGTCTTGAATACCTTTTGTCTGCTTTTAATATCTGTGCTTGTCAAATGTTTTCGGGATAGGCCAGATGCTTTTCCAGCGTTTTTTGTTTTTCCAGATCAAATCTTCTATAACCAAACACCAAATCTTTCCCCTATTGCGACCCTATAAAGCGATTCAAATGTTGTTTTTCCAAAACCAATTGAACTCTTGGCCATTCTTTGAGCACAGTTAAGGCCGTTCATTTATTGCAGTGGGTTTTTGGGAAGTGAAGTCCACACTAAAAAAAACCTCTGCCTTTTCCTTTGGCGCCTCAATGATTGCCGCGCTGTTTACAGGCACCCATCAATACGAATACCGGCCAATAAACACTATTTTCCCATAGGCGAAGTTACAAATTATAATAAGGGGCCAATGTAAATTGATATTTAATTTAACTAGTTTTTTAAATGCAAAATCAAGCTTTGCCATTTGATATATCGTCAATAGGCAGCTTACTGAATACCTTAGCCTAATGGAAATATTTATAAATAATAAGGTGTTTGCCATTGCATAATAGAAAAGAAAGTTTAAAAATTTTTTTTTTTAACAAGGTATGCGCAAACTCATTCCCTTAGAATCACAAGTTGCATTTTCATTTAACAATACCCATTTTAAGGAGATTTTTATAGCTAAAAAATAAAAAATAAAATACTTTTGGTAGGTTTTTCCGTTAAGTTTGGGAATTGCAAAACGTAAATTACTTACAAATCAATCTTATGAAAACCTTACAAGACTACTATTATTGACGCATCTTCGCCTGGCCTCTTTCGGCACTTAACAAGCTGTAGCAATGATGAGGATGATTTATGGCCCAGGTTAAGGGTGAATGGCACGGTGTTAATTTGAAAACGGCGATGATTACAAATGGCGATGTGGATGCGATTTTACAGGTAACGGAGGAAACGTCTTCCAAGACTTTCTCATGGAAACAATGCAACTACCACAGCCGAAATACAATGCCAGAATATCACCTCTTCTTATTGGCGGGGATTCCAAATGACAGTAATGGATGCGATGGCAAAATCGGTTTGGAAATCGCTCATTTAAATAGTGGTACTGGAACGGATTCCTTCTCAGGTGGTAACCTCAGCGGAGTCCAGCTGGTATATGGTCGCCGTGACTATTGAGCTTAACAACATTTTAACGGCGAAGGAAGCTTTTCATAAGCGAAGGAAATTAATCCTCAAAAATTTAAAATATTGTAAGGCCCAAAAGAAATAATCTTTTGGGCCTTTTCTTTTTTATAAAATATGGAAATCCTATCAAGCCCATAATTGGGGAATTGTTGTAGAACTTAAGCATCGTGCATCCTCTGTCCCAACTACATATTCTACCGTAAGACCCTGAAGGATAGTTAAAGAACTAGACTGTAAATTTATTTTTACTTTCCTATAGCCCTGGATCATGAATATTGGCAATATCCTTTCCCGTGCATTCTCAATTCCCTCTAATCCTAGGAGAAGAAGTTTACCTCTATGTATAGTAATGGAAGCCTTTATTGGACGAATGATATCCACCCGGCAACGGCCAGATTTAGAAACTTTGCTGCCTTTACGGCCAACTTCCTTTCTTCGGATGTATTTTTACTAATAGAGGCCTTGCCCCCTTGATGCAAGTTGCCGGAATTACCCCTTTTCGGCTTGACGCTTGCATAGATGCCACGAAACTTTTCCCATTCACCACAAAACAGCGTATATCCTGACGTTTGCCCTTCTTTTTATGAACTCCTGCACCAAAAATATTGTCTGCACACTCTTAAATGCATTAATAAGCTTTCCTGTTGCCTTGTTTGGTTTTTCAGCCAAAACCACAACCCTTACCTTGGCGGTACTTTCCAAATAATTTTTAATTATCAATGGGGCCACCGTTCACCATCCTAATAAGCATCCTTTGTAATCCATTGGAGATTTTTTGCAAATTCCGGTTATAGGGATATGTTATATCATCTTTGGAAAAAGTTGGCGAAGGCAAATATTTATCCCTGGCACTGGGTTATTTGCTTCGGCGAATTTAAGAATACACCCCAAGAAATTGTCAACTGCCTGATCAAAGCCACAACCGTAAAATGTACGGCCGGCTTTAATTCTGGTATAATGGCGTCAAAACTCGTTTAGGATATTTCCTCCCTGTATCTGAATCTCCGGGCGAATTGGCATCCCAACTTGCATATTAGGCCATGCTCTAATTTAAAAACACCAATGTCGTGCCCCCAAAGCCTCCTCCGGCTTCCATTAATTCTTTTATTACTATAAAACAATGGGTTACTGGCCAACAAGGCTTATTTTTTAGTCCTGTCTT
>Ga0163217_1079812_pt1 | contig 10841 bp, 12 predicted proteins | sample SynspAceP_FD_185933 | JGI IMG/M metagenome (GOLD analysis project Ga0163217, IMG submission 185933) | Saline lake microbial communities from Ace Lake in Antarctica - Synechococcus sp. Ace-P (PacBio error correction) | ecosystem: Environmental > Aquatic > Non-marine Saline and Alkaline > Saline ...
TAAATTATTTCGTTCTCACAGATCCTGGAATGCGGCCATTCTCGTCCTTGGCGTTGTCATGGAGATGGAGGCTTGTGCTCAACACACATCGCTGTGGCCAGCATTGGCATTGCTGGTTACCGTAGTTTTGCATAGCGAAGGATGTGATTTATCGATATGATCTGATTTTATTTTCTGGGATCGACGTTTGTGCTTGGAGATCTCGTTGAATTGGAGGGCATTATGAGCGCGTTGAAAGATCACGGTGCCGACTGAACGCGCGTGGTGACACCAACGGCAGATGCTTTGCAGTTCCTATTCAGTGGTGATCAATGACAGCTTGCTTCTATACAATTTCCTCCTCCGCATTGATATTCCGTTGCCTGGCAAAGTTTCAGGAAATCTGGGCAGGGTTGCTTCCATCCGCTATCTGATGTGTGCATCAGAATAATTTTCGCTTCTTGATGAACCCGCGCTGCAGTGATCTGTCACTGACCTCAATGATTACAATCGTTGGCATGCAGCTCAGGTATGGCTGAATAGAAGAGCAGCATATCGTTGTGAGACAGCAGCTCTATGAACAAGTTTTTGAGCTGCGCTAAGGCTGGTGTGACATGCCATTCAAACTCTCTGTCACGTAAGTCAGAGATTGAGCGCCCAACAACGAATGCAAAGATTAGAATGAAGCGCCTCAGCCATATATATGCAATGAATGGCTTTTAGCGCCTACCTGAATAACCGTAGCATCAAAGGCGGTGCTATTTTTGCTCGCCATCCAATGCACCAGCCTCTTTGCTCCGAGCTGAGGGGTTCGCTCCAGTTTACTAACCGTCTGCGCGAGAAGTTTGGTTTCCCGGCCACTCTGCTCTGCTGGTTCGTTGATCGGGGTCGGCATGGCCATCTCGGCGATGATCTGCTTCCGATGGCCCCGCTCCCTGATGTTCGAGCGACACGTCTGGAGACCTTGCTGCGAATTAATCACTCAGCATGCTGGTCATTTGCGGTGTTTCCGCCGGTTTCCTGTGACGGCTTATCTCGGCTCGCTTCGTCGCAAAGCCCGGCTCACCCTGGTGGTCGCTGACGACAATTTCCAATCGCCATCTCCACTTCATCGGGGCCTCATATCTTCGGGATCGTCGCTTGATCGACTTGATGAATGGCTTTTATGGAGCGGTCGATTGCTTATTTCTAATCACCGTACGGGTGTCAAGCATCGTGTCCTCAGCTGTCACTGGGTTGACCGTACGCCAGGCTGGGTAAGGGTGCGACACGATCGCCGGGTTGAAAAAAGAGCTACAGTTCTTGAATGGAGCATTGCAGGTCGCCAACTGCGCGCTCGCTCAGCGCCAACGATGCATTCAGAAACCCAGATTACTCGTGGACTTGTTGATACCGCGCCAGGAGGTGGGTTAGTCTCGAGGATCAATCTCGCTGAGCTGCAGCAGGCATGGGAATCATCGATTCTGGAGGTAGTCATTCGAGATCTTGCCGGTGCTTTGTGACACCAACGGATCTTGGCGGCATCATTCCATCGATCGAGTCAGGCGCTGCGACGCCTGCATGTTCGTTCGAGTCGGCAATCGACGCACCTTTGATGACGACCCGTTTCGGCTTGTTGGTGCTACTCGGAAATTGCGCAGGGCCTCTCCCTGCGTGAATGACCCGGAACAGCCATTCTACATCATTGGTACTTCGTGCGGTTGTTACCAGTGGGTTGATGGTCTGCCAGCGACTCAGACGACGCAGATAGCGTCAGTTTCGATCGTCTGGAATGCAGGGCTGGCCCTGGAGGGATCTGTGTTTCGATGATGCTTTTCAGGCATCGGCCGCGACGGTGCCTCCACCTTGGAAGGTTGGCCTAGGATTCCAAAGGGGTCTCGTCTTGATGCAGTGCGTATGCCGAATCGGAATCCGTGAGCGCAGAGCTCAGGCCACCTGGCGCTGCATCAGGTGAGAAAGCGTACGGCTTGCTCAGACGTGGCGCGGCTGAGCGGCTGCGGTTAGGGTGCTCCCACCAGAGCATCTGGCGATGAGATCCTCTCGGGTAGATGAGTGGTTTCACTCTCTCACCAGAGTGTCGTGAACAGGAGCCCAAGACCTCATCGAACCAAGATAAACATTCGAGTTGCTTGAGCCTCTGCTCGAAGCATCCAGCTGCACCAGTCGAGCGAACCGCTGGAACATGAGCCGTATTAACTCATGTCCTTTATTATGATTCTTTCTCTGTTTCTGTGAGATGCCAATCATAGAATATGCAAGATCCTCAATAGCAGCCAATAATAGTTTCGTCCTGATAACGCACAATCAAACAGAGATCCAACCACTTGGAACGTCTTTAGGCGCGCTCAATTTCGTGGGTTCCTATCATGGAATTGAAGCATCTTCAACGCTCGCCGCTGCAGAAACAACACCATGACAATAACCTCTGATATTGTCGAGAGAGATTACGCAGCATTGCTCGTAGCTTGACTTAAATTTCGCTCTCATCTGACGCAATGAGAATTCCTCTGGCTTCACTGATGAACACCAGCGAGGCGAAATCATATTGACTGGAAGGCTCATGGCTCCCTGTAAAAGTGAACCGCGCATAAGCCATTGGGCTCAACGTAGTCAACAATCGACGAGATGGTCGCCTTGCAATCATTTAACTTCGTTAAGCGAGAGGAATTGCCGCCGACAACGAACACGAGGGACAGCCGTTCATCTTCGAGATTAGGCGCTCATCAGCCTAAATAACGGTTGGTTGATATGATTTTTTGCTCTTTTCACAGAATAAACTCGCTCTGTGTACAATCTGCAAACGGGGATTATGCGACACGTTGTGAAATGCTGGAGAATTCACGAGCTGATGCTTGAGCCACAACGGAGCTGAGCGTGGGCGGGATAGATGATTGCCTGATACAAGCAAAGCAATTTTACGAAGGGAATCGATAGAAGAGAGATATTCCTCTTTGCGTCGGATAAAAATCGGATGGCGCCAACATACCGCAAACAGTGATCACAGTAAACAGCCACGGCCCCATCTGATATGCGGTGTCATAAAGGACATAGGCAATATGGTCGTGGTATAATGGTGTTTTCATACTTAATGAGCAGCTTGTCCGAGTTTCGAGCGTCCCCATCTTGCTCATATGGCATAAACCACTTCCTGCTGGTTGGGACATGCAGACCGGGCACACCGTCATCGCGGGAGATGGCGAACCAGATACAGGTCTTCATTCCGATGTGATTTTCAATATATACACAATTTAAGCCCTGAAGCACGAGCTACTTCAATATAACTACATCCTACTACGTGATCAACAACGGACACTTACCAGCTGAACAGACATAGGAAAGGTGTGATAGACTGGGTTTGACTGTTTGGGGAGCAGCATCGTTGAACCCATTATTTTACTGAGGACACTTAGAATTGCAACACCCTTTCGCTAGAGTGCTTTACATGGGAGATCATTCAGCGAGATATTACTTCGACTTTTAGTTTTCATGTTAAGGCCACTAGAATTGGCCCAACCTTTTTGATTCACCATCCTGGCTGCGAAACCCAGAAAAGCCTGGCCTCGAAGTGTCGAAAATCAAAGGTCTTAGCCTCGCGCACAGCATGCCGGCGAGGTCGGGCCAGTTCGGGATGCCAGCTGGTGAGATCGTGAGCCAAACGCTGAGTGTGGTGTGGCCACAGGCAAGGGCCATCACTGCAATCAATCGGAACGAAGGCTTGCAGAAAGCGCGCCAACGATCAGCGGCATGGTCACCTGTCAGCTTGCGGCGCAGATCGGGGGTTCTGGGTGGATGCCGGGGACGTTGTTCGATATAGGCAAGTCCGGCCCAACGCAGCCAATCGCTGAGATCGCGGCGTTGGCAAGCAATCCCATCGGCTCAAGGGCCATGGCCTTGATGAAGTGCGGAGTTCTTAGCCGCCGTGATGATCAAGTGACACGAACCGCTTGGCCCGCGATCAAGATGGGCCGCGCCAGCGCAATGCGGGTCGTCGGCACGAGATGTGACACGAACAGCAAGGGAGCACTCCTGTGCCCAACCGCGTCATCGAGAATGATGTATCAGCCCAGCCTTCAGCGCAAAATCCAGAATTCGGCTTCGATCGCTGAGCATCATCTTGAACATGGGAATCCCCCCGCTGATTCCCTCAACCTGTCTGAGAATGCCGGAAGTCATCACCTGGATCAGATACTTGAAGGTGTGGAGAATCGCCGTTGGCTCAGGCGCACGCATTCGGCGATACGGTCTGGTAATCTTGCTTGCGTGAGCAGATAATCCGGTTCCGGTTCGCGCTTGGCCTCACTTGAAGTGGAAAGGCCTGTACGTGCTCAGCCAACTCCGCCTGTAGCGATCGCCCTGAGGCGTATTTCATAGAATAACGCGTGGATCCGCCTGGTTCCCCGGGCAGCATTCCTCCTGTCCCGGAGAATATGCCTTGGTTTTCGCGGCTTTTTCGGCACCTTCGTGCAGGGAAATTTCGCATCATGGAGAGCGCTCCAAAGCTCATGTCTGAAACGAACAGGTATCCGTAACGACAGGGGGCTTTGGCGGCCTGCGCCAAGCACCATTCCCGTTCCCACCGATGCGTCATCCTGCAAGGTGTCGAAAGCGAGCTGGCCAGGAATCTGATGTGATCCCAACTCGGAAGTGGCTGCGGGGGCACTCCATCGCCTCGAATGGCATAGTCCACCTGTGAGGACATGCTCAGCCAGTTCAATGATGAAGCGGACATATGGTTCAAGCAGTGGATATGGGGTTCGGCATCTGAGCCTGATCTAGGCTGCTCCGAAACTGAATCCTTTTTTGCATCGGAATCGAATCCGAGCCCGAGTCCGATGGACAGGCTGCGACCTGCTCGTCAGAAAACCTGGGCGTGCTGCCATCGCAATAAGGAGGATGATCGTCTGCTTACAGCGGCAAAGTGCGGACTCGCCCCTGATTGGGCGTGAAAGACAGGGGGGTTAAACGACTGCTTCATGGGATCCATCGCGAACGGTTGCCTCGCTTGACGGTCACAGATGCAAATTCAGGTAAGCTTTTTCCTGCTCAGATCGACGATATGGTTAATTAGCTGAAACGATGGCTTGTTCCATACAAGAACTATGGCGTGATGGTAGGACTGGCGCAACCGTGACAGCCTCGTTAGAGCGCGTTGCTGGAGAGCGGATGGCTGCTAATGCGTACGCAAGAGGAAAATTCAGAGCTCTTCCTTGCGCCGGCTGGCAAGGCTCGGGAGCAGCGGGCCGATTGCAACCAGTTAGTTTGGCTGAGAGACATCGAGGACAGGGGCAGGAATTTTGGCTAGAGCTTCCCCCAATCGTCTTGGGCTGTTGAGCGCTAAGACCACGATGACCACGCCAGACACATTGGATCGTCCGTGGGGCGGGAATAGCACGGAGGGCGAATTCGCATTGCACATAGATACTGTAGCGTCGATGACCAAAGAAATATCGGCTTTCTTCTTTGGGTGGCAGTGGATCAGAGTCTGGCCCGCTTCCAGATAGAAGTTTTGAAACGCTGCCACACGTCGCGCTCGCGCTGAGCCTGGAAGAAAGCCCAGAAGAAGGTTGCCTAGGCCACATAAGGGCAACGCAACTCTTGTGCCGCGCGACGCTTTGAGCACAGCTGATCGCATGTAGCTTGAGAGCTCCTTCAGCGAATTTAAGTGGCAACCGAGCACCTAGCGGGCTTCATCCAGGATAAGGCATGATCGATCGGCAGGTTTCTGGAACAGGGATTTGATGGCAAAACGAGTCCTGACTGCCGAGAAAATGGTTCGCTCATGACCACATTATCGGTTGAGAAAGATTCTGCGTACGGGTGGGTCGTCTGAATGACTGGAGAGGCCCAGGGGCAATATTCAGACTTGTAGCAAGGAGCCCAGTTGACGGCCGATGGCATCTCACTGAAGCGCCCCAGAGCCACGGAACCCAAAGCAAGGCGGCACTGCAAGCCACATTGAAGGGCTGTCCACAGGGGAAGGATCCGACGAACTGATCCCTGTTTTCTGTTGAAGCATGGACATGATTCAGCGAACTTCAAACAAACAATGTAGGTTGTCTGTAGAAGACCGACGCGTACTGGAGTGGTGTTAAATAATTTCGCAGAATAAGGAATTGTGATCGCTTGGCATTCAGCGGCTTTTTTGTGAGCTTTTGGGCCTTACTGCAGAGGCTGCCAGCTTTTCCAGCGTCTTTGGTGCGTGCGCAGCGCTGCGTAGCAAGTCGGGCGCTGCCTCTCGCGGTCTCTTGAGCCGAGCAGCGCTTTTGCATGGGCGCGAGATTGGGGTGATCAGCCTCTAAGCTCTCACATGGCATTGCATCAGGATGCCACTGGTATCACAGAGAGAGAGAAGCTGGAAAGGGCGCCGCCCATATGGTGCTTCGACCATGACACACGGATGCGCTAGCCAGTCATCGATGGCTTCGAACAGTTTGGTGTATTGTCATGAACAAGCATGCAGGGACGTAACATGGGACCGTCACATCCAGTGAAAGCCATGGGTTCTTGCTGTGAGCACGTAGTGTAGCCAGCACCATGCTTCAAGCAGCAACGTTCTTGCCGTGGCTGTTTGCGTTTGCGTTTGTGGGGGGAATCAATGTGTTTCGTATAAAAAATATTGTGGACTCCTCATCACTATCACGATTGACCGAAGGAGACAATGAAGGCCACAGATCACTCAGAGCATGAGTCATTAGGATATCTGAACAGGCTCAAAACATCCTCGAGCCTGCAGTCTGATGTTGCTATAAGAAAGGTAAGCTGTTCGATTCTGCTTGAATCAGCAGAAAAAGGGCTCAAAATTTCATCGGCAAGCAGCAGTCAAGAAACTGATCAAGATAGAGCCTGTCCTGATTAACCGGCGAGATCGCTTGCGCTGCGTCATCTTCAGCGTGAATCGAAGCAAGCCATGCAGTGGGATCTATTGCTTGACCGCATCTGGCTATCGGTTAACGGTACGAGGCATAGATCAAGATCCAGCGCATAATGCGATTGGTCGTTCAAAAGATTGTTTTGAGCATTTTCCCAGCTGTCGCTAGGACTGCTATGAGAGATTGCGGCGGAACACTTTCTGGGCGGGCTTCTGCTTACGAGGGCTCTATTTTCAAGCTTCGGCTAAGCGACGTCTTAGCGAGCTTTCGCGAAAGACGCAGACACGTTTTGGCGGGATCCCTTTCTTGCAGCCATCACGCGGGGCGAATGCAGTGATCTTGTTCCGTCCTAATCACTCTAGCGAGACCACTATGAGATGAACCAAGACAACACTGATGAACCAACGCAAGGCAAGTTCTCAGTGAACAAGGAGCGCCAGGCTACTTCGAGCAGCAGCAGGCCGCCTGATGAGTGGACGCTGAACTGGAGAAACTCAAGGCGAAGCAGCTTATCAGCGCTCGGCAGCAAGCCGGTACTTGAGAAGATCGACCAACAAACTGGATCACCACTTCAGAGCCGCAGCCTTTGTTACAAGAAACTCGCTCAATGTTTCAAGAAGCTCCAGTGACAATGGAACACTTGTTGAGGATCGACCACCTCTTGAGTCCTATACGGGAGGTCAAAGGGTTCATGGAAAGAATCATGGATCGCCTACGACGGTGCCGGCGAACAGCAACAGACCAGGTCCTGAATCCCTGAAGCCAGGCTTCCATGCCTGCGGGCACCAGGCCAGCGACACCCTTCCTCGCTGCACCCTGAATGATGAAGCAATGCAAGCTTCCATTGTCGTTTGAAGGCGGATTGATGGCAAAGCCGCGCTTTCTCAACCCTTGGCGTCCAATGGTTTGCAGTGCTGGAACAGGTGATAGAGCCGTAGCTTCGTAGAACTGGTTCACGCTGGCCTGCCTGTTGGCGTCGGACCAGGCTCCCTTCTGCATCTGAGAACTATCGCAGAAATTGGCTCAAATGATCTGATCTGTTCCTATCAGGCACAGCGCCGTACACGTGCGATCAGGGACGACGGTAGGGCGAGCTGGACAGTCACAATGGCACGACGGAGTAGGTGGCAGAACACGTCAGCCTTCAGCGTGTGGTCCGTCTTTTTTCTCCGCTTGATAGAAATATTGTCCCCCAGCCACCTCGAGATAGCGGCGGCAAGGAATCGCTCGGCCAATCCGGCAGCAGATCTTGCAGTTGCTCGATTGGAACACGATTCCGGTGTGCAAGCATGGGTCACCGCCAGATAGGCCGAATGCCGACCTGATGCTTTGGTAATGACTTGTGGAACGGGCGCCGATGCCTGTTGAGGACTCGCGCACCCACGCTCAGAGCACCACTAACGAAACCAGCAAGCGTAGCCATGGCAAACGCCAGGCCGACCTTGACGTGATCAGCGCATCACTTGATTCTCGTGTTGTCGCTAACGTTGCCGAAGGGATGAGTGCGGCCACCCGTTGCACGGGGTGCCGGCATCGCATCGAGGAAAGGTTGCAGGCCGACCCTGATGCATTGGGCCGGGTTGTTTGCGCTCAAGTATGCACGGGATGCACGGGGGGCTTGCAGTCGCACCACTTGCGCTTTTTCGGCATCCGGTGTACACCTGGCTGCCGCCGCACAACGTAGAGCATCAGGGCGACCAGCAAACACACGTCTTCGGCCGAGCGGCGGGGTGCCGCAAATGGTTGAACTCAGGCGCCTTAGCTTCCAGCGCAGATCGTGGCAATGCGAAGCGGGGCGCCGAGAGGTCGTGGGGAATGGACACTCCTTTCAGCTGAATGCCGGCTCGTATGATCCCGGGTTGACAGCAGGGGCCGGAGGCCACCGGCGCCCTTCATCGAGCAGGCGCTGCTGGCCGGATCACATCGGCGCTCACACCGCGGCTCGGCCAGCCGGCGGCGCAACCCACCGCTGGAAGGGATTGAGCAGCAACCCGGGCACCGCCACCCCTGATCAGCAGGGCGGTGGTGGCATTAGCTGGTTTGATCGTCAACGCCACTGGCTGGTGGCGCAGGCTGACAAGGCGAGACCAGCAGCAGGGCGCTGCGGAGGTGGCAGGCTGGCGACAAGCTTGGTGCGCGGCACATGGCAGGGTTGGCTGGGGCGCGCTGAGTGGCGCGAACTAGCAGCGCCGATCCAGGGATTCTCAGCGCAAGCCGTTTCCGGTGACGGCTGCGGGGCTGGCGCAGAATTGGCCAGCAGGCGATGGCCGTCTGGTGTGAGCACATCTCACGGTGAAACTGCACGCCTGAGTGGCGATGGCTGGGGTGGCTGCAGGCATGATCGTGCGTCTCGAGCAGGCGTGATTCCAGGCAAGGCGGCAGGCTGTCGCCTCGGCGATCAGGCTGGTGGTAGCGGGTGGCGGTGAGCGGGCTGGGCAGCCATCGAACACCCTTCGCCGCATAGCAGCAACCGGGGCGAGGTCTTGCGTGCTGCAACTTCCGCCGCCCGCACACCCGGCACAACACCTGGGCAAGGCATTGATGGGCAGGCACACGCCGAGGATTGGCAGGGTGGGGGCCCAGTTTTCAACAACTCCAGCAGATGCGGCCGGTCGTGCGCGGACCGGGAGATAGGATTCGTTCGGGGCAAGGGCGCGGATGCATCCAAGGAGATGGCGTCCGTTGCGCCAGCACCGCACCTCGGCGGCAGGGGGTGATAGGGCCAGTTCACCGAGGTATTGCACAGGTTGAACGTGAACTGTCGTAGTTGTCGAGAACGAACCATTCTCCGGGCATACAAGAGGGCCGATCGGGCAGGCCCCATCAAGACCAAGCACGACCAGCAGCGGCGGCGCGCCACAAACAGGGCACAACAGCGAGGCACGGCGGCACAGCAAGCGTGCGGCGCAAATCTTGGTGATCCGGGCCAGGGGAATGGAAGCGGCGGCGATGGGCCAATCCCACCGACATGATCGCCGTGTGATCGCTCCAGACCAGACCGCCGTGACGTGAGCACCAGTACGGCCAAATCGGTCGGGATCAACTGCAGCCAGAGGCCAGGCGAAGGTGAAGCCCCCACACAATGGATGCGGAAGTTGGCTGGTAGAAACCATGGCCGCCCTGGGCGGGCCGGGGGGGGGGGGGGGTAGCGCAATGCTCAGGAGGTCACACGGCACAGACGCCAGGGACCCGTTCGCCGGTCCGACCGTGGACGGATTCGTTGGCCAAATGGGGCTGGATTGGCGGGGAAAGTGTTGTCATGGGGACCTGTTTCGGCCTGCATCGCACCCTACGTCGATTTTTTTGTTCACGCACATTTGGTCGCTCGTCCGCCAGCCGAGCAGCTGGTCTGGCGGCGCATCGCTGCAGGCGGGCCTGCCGCGGGTGATCAGCCAGGCAGGTGCGCAGGCCATGGGTTGCCAAGCCAGGGGAAGCTCCGCTCCAAGCCCTCGCCGCGCGCTGTGGCCTGACGAGCGCGTTCTCAGGGAAATCAGATGTCATGAGTTAATGCGGTTCAAGTCCATCTCGGCAGCTGTGGGGGGTCGGGGCGAATCAGGTCGCGTCCTGGCGCAAAGGCAGACATCGTTGTGGGGCGCTTCCACCTGCGCAATGGCAATTAGAGGCTCAGCGACTCGGCGTCGCCAATGAGGCTGAGCCGAGCTGTAGGCCTGGGCACTGAGGCCGGCGGCAGCTCGGCGCAAGCTGGAACCAGCCAGCTCGCGCCGTAGACCTGCCAGTGTCTTCAGGCGTTCGATGCATGGGCCAGCCGCGAAGCAGATATCGGCAGCAGGGCCGGATCGAGCTGAAGGCCAGATCGAGCGTCAAGGCTCATTGGGGAAGGCTGGCCGACCGAACAGGCCAGCGAACAGCAAAGCGCGCTGAGCCACCCGCGTGAGCCGAAGTGGACCAGGCTCTGGCGCCTTCCTGACCATGTTTGCGCATCGCCAGCTTCACGAAGCTGGGTGGCGGGCCTGGGTGGGGCCGCGGGGGCTC
>Ga0163217_1026573_pt1 | contig 10840 bp, 13 predicted proteins | sample SynspAceP_FD_185933 | JGI IMG/M metagenome (GOLD analysis project Ga0163217, IMG submission 185933) | Saline lake microbial communities from Ace Lake in Antarctica - Synechococcus sp. Ace-P (PacBio error correction) | ecosystem: Environmental > Aquatic > Non-marine Saline and Alkaline > Saline ...
ACCTTGGGGGGGGGGTGCGAATCGCCAGCACAAGGCCCGGACGCCGCCCCACTCCAAATTCGGGCAGGCTCGCTGCCTGAGTTGAGGTTCGCCGAGTAGCCCATCCTCACGACTGTAATCCTCCCATCGTGCACTGAAAGAAGCAGATATCCAAGATAGCGGCACCGCCAGGGGGCGCAGCCCGTGCGGCAATGCGTCCCGCGCCACAAGTGGGCTACCACTGTGCACATCGCCTGGAGCGCTTCTTCCGACTTCTTCGCTATCGAGCGGGCAAAGCAGCTGCTGCGGGGGGTCAATCAGAGCGGGACGACACGCCACACATAAAGGTGGCCGGCATGCAACGGCAGGGCTGCCTACCGCAGACCGGGCGGCAGCGGGTGAATGCCCCCTCACAGGGTCGTTCGAGTGAGGCATCGGATTGCTCCAAGCATACGATGCCACCTGGCCGCGACCTGCCTCTCTAGCCTGATCCACTCGACACGACACAGAACTGCCGCGCTTGGCCAATTGCTCGGCGCTCGATATCACTGCCGAGCGCCATAGCCCAAGAAAACGATGGTATTCCATCGTTGACCAATAGCGGCGGAAACGGTGTTCGCGCATAGCCGAATAACCCACCACTCAACCCAACAAGACTCTGAGGAACTGAACCACACCAGGCCCGACAACGGAACACCAACGGCAGGGCGACCGGCGCGAGCGGACACTCGCCGTAACCGAGGTGCGATCGTATCAACACATCCAGTAGGAACGGCCCACAACCCAGCCCTCGACACGAGCCGGGACGCCGGAAGTGACCAACGGCTGCAACGAACCACGGCGGGCACCAGCGGGCGACGCGCAAGCGACGGCGTTGGCCGGCGGCTGAACGGCTTGGAACGTTTGTGAAGGAGCATCCAGCGACGCCGTGAACCGAAGAGCCCGGGACAATAGCCGGCGAACCGACCCGAGCTTGGAAGCCACCTCGTTGACCCCGGACTGACGAGGTGAACCGCCCACCAACACCTGGACCCCCTGCCCGCGGCAGCCTGTCCGGCTGCGACCCACGCACCAGGGTGCCGTCAGCAGGGCCATTCGCTGAGCGGATCGGTCTGAGCACCACATCGCGACACCACCGGCGCCGTGCGCCCGGGCGCCGGGCCGGTGCCTGGCTCACCACCCAGATTACAGGCAATCGGCGCTGACGCTCGGAAGCCTGCCAGTGGCCGGGCATCAACCCGGGGGTATGTGGCCGCCTGGTTGGGGGGCCAGCAGCAACACGGACCACCCGGGGTAGAGGGCTGCGGTGCGGGCGTCAGGTCAATTTCGGCAGCCGCAACCGGAAGCTCGGCCTGCAGGCACCTCACGGGGCTGACCAGCTCCACGCTGACGGCAGCCGCAGGAGGCGCCTGCGCCTGGGCTGAGTGCTGTGGCCGAAAGCCAGACGGGGCATATCCGGTGGGAGTGTAGAGAGCAGCAAGTCGACGGGCCAACCGAGCCAAAGAACAGCTCGAAAAGCAGCCCCGCACCGGGCACCACAGGTGCCACTCCCAGGCGGAAACCGACCCAAAGCGAACGCAACACCTGACGGCCGCACAGCTGCCAGACCGCCGCCGGCCCACGGACACACACCTGGCACCGTGGCGACGGATGGAGGCGTAGGCGCCACCTGTCACCCTGCAGTTGGCCGCCTTCCGCCGGAACAAAAAAAAAACACGCATCTGGCACGGCAGCAGCGGCGCGTCGCGTATGGATCCGACCGGCTTCCGGGCCGAGAACCTGTGCCAATGCGGGAACGCCGCCGCGGCATGGACGTCCAGGGCGGAGAGCAACAATGCTGCGGCGCCGCAGGGCCCGGCGCTGACCTGACGGCCCCGCCGCGGCCATCCCGATCGATGTGCCAACCGGTTACAAAGCCGTGAGGCCCTGATCCAACAGGCGCAAGCGGAACCGCCGTGCGCGGACGTCGGCGCGCCAGCGCCGAGAGTCGTGCGGCCGGGCCGGGCGGCCTGCCCCCGCGAACCGACCGGCGGCGATCCACCAGGCCCCGCCCTGTGGCACGAACTGGATCGCCCGCGCGAAGCGTCGCTGCGGGAGCCGATCGCCGACACGCCGGGACGAACACGACAGCCGAAGGCCCACAAAGTGAAAACCCTGATCCGCGGGCCTGGGCCGCCCAACCCCCAGGGGGGCTTCGTGAGGCCAGTTGGGCTTCGGCCATGCCAGGCGCGGACGCAGCGGAAGCTAAAACCGATGCCGGTGGCCTCGAGCGGCTGGGGCTGGCCGTTCGGGATGCCGCTCGGCTTCCAACCGAAATCACCAACGCCATTGCGATCCGACGGCCCGCCGGGGCGTCCGGCCCAGGCGGAGGTTAGGGAACAATCGAGGCGCCGCGTTCGCCAACAAGCGGCTATCGCGCCCAACGACACCCCTTGCCTGCATGGCCGCAGCCCGCAACCTGCCCACCACCGATTGGAAGGATGGCGGGGCGTTCGCTGCAAGCACCGCTCAGCGAACAGCACGCGGGCGGCTCGCTGATTCCGACGACCGGCAATGTCAGGAAAACTACTGGCCCGAAGTGCCAAACGCGCAGCCATCTGTGCCCAGCGCCGCAATGGCGCCAGAGGTACCGCGCCGTCCGGGGCGCCTCGCCACGTCTTCCAATCAGCACAGCCCCCGCCAGAGAAGCAGAAACGGGGTGCCGACGCAGTGTCGCCCACCCGTGGATGGCCACCTACAGGAGCCTCGCCACGCCCCTCCAGGTCCCCTGCAACGGCGCACGCTCACCGGGGAACCAGCAACGCCCGCACCGCGCTGCTCCACCGCCGGCTCCAGCCCGGACCATCGCCTTACCACCTGGCCTGAGCCAGCGCCAGGCCGCCAGAGCAAGAGGGAACAACAATAACCCACAACCAGCCTGCCTCCTCGGGCAGGGCTGCTCCAGCACGGGCTGACCCCCAACACCGCGCACAGCCACAGCGCCCGGCCCAGATCGCCGCGCGGCTGGCTGTCCGTCCCGTGCCATGTAGCCCCAACGCCGGGCGGGATCAAAGGAGTTCCACCACCAACCCCACCCCAGCACGGCACCCCTGCTCCAGCCGGTCCAGGCCCTAGGCTAACTGCCGGACCACCCCACCCTCACACGGGCCGGCATAAGGGCGGCGGCGACAGAACCCGCCTGGCGGGCGCCAGGAGGCCCTCATCCGGCCCGTCCAACACCAGGCCAGCCAGAACAGGCCACCGAGCGAACCTGGTCCGGTGAGGGGGCCCGAACAGCCAGCGGCAGCTGAACCCGCAAACAACCGGGCCTTTGTGGCCCGACGGCCGCCAGGGCCCAGAGCGGCCAAAGGCCAGACACCCCCTGCAACAGGCGGCGACGCCACGAAACATGTGCGGCACCGTAACAAGAATGCCACGGAACAGGCAGGGGGCCGCAACCCGAGCTGAAGCGCACTGGGGCCTGCGGCAGGCCCAGGGCGGCAATCATCGGGCGCCGATCGGGCCCATGGCACACCGTTCAAAGCGAAGCCACAAGCAATGTGGCCGCCCAGACCAAGTCCCATGCCAGCCCCAGCCACAACCGGCAACCTCACGGGCCGAGCCCAGGGGCACACCGCGAAAACCCCAGCAAGGCCAACACAAACTGGGGCAAAGCCAACACGTTGGCAAGGGAAGAGCACACCGGCCGCAAGTCGCCAAGGCCAAGCAGCGAGGGCACCGCCCCGCCCCTTCTCTCCGGCAGCAGCTCTCTCTAATAAGCAGGCCAGCCCAGCAGGCAGAAAGCACGAGCAACGCCTGGCCACACTCACCCGACCACTGGCAGGGGGTCGGTCCTTGGCGCTCCCACCAAGTCGATCGCCGGTCACCAAATCGTTGGACACAGCCCGGCAAGCCGGCTACGGGCGCGACCGCCAAGCCCAACAAGCCGACGAGGGCGGGCCGGCGAGCGCCCCTACGCGAAGGCACAGCCACGAGTACACCAAAGGCGACACATACCAACTAAGAGATGACTACATGGATCAACAGATCAACGACCACGTGCGACCAAGAGCGAGCCGCTAGGCTAAGCGCAGCAGGGCACCCAACCCCTCAGGATGGCCGGATGTGCACGCGGCAGAGGAGAGCGGTGGGGCAAGGCAGTTCCGAGCCGCTGCCAACGAAACGCCAATAAAGGTGTCAGCCTAATGGCGTCGGGCTGTCGTAAATTCTGGCGTGCCGGTCCACACACACACGGCACTGGGGATGGCAGAACGGACGGCCGTTTGGCGCGGGCCTTCGATTCGGAGCCAGCCCCACCAAGCCCCCCTACGGCAGCGGGGCGCGCCACATGCCGGCCAATCCGACATCGCCAACACCATCACTGCACTAAGATACGCAAGCAGTTGAATCGCCCTGCGCACACGCTTGTTCCACGCAGAAAAATCCAGTGCACGCTGGGTAACGGAATCCACCGGACACGGCCCGAACACCCCAGTGCGGCGATCGAGCGGCACCTGCCGCCGCCATACCCAGGGAGGAGCGGCCGACAGGCCGCATGGCGCCCGACAGACTCAACGCCGCCACCACGCCGGGTCGACGCCAACGGCCGCGGATTCCTGCAAGGGCCAGACGCCACGGGCCTGAGGTGAGTCTGTCACGTCCGGAAAAGCCCGCTGAATACTGGAACTCTCGGGCAAGAGCTCTACGGTGATCAGGCCCACCTGATCCGACATCGGGGGCGGCCGGCCCACCGGAACGACCTGGCTGACGGCGCGGAAAAATCCCCCCCCCCCGCGCTACACACCCGGCGGACCGGTGGGCTTGCAATCGGGATCTCGACCAGGAACCCCCTGCACCGCGCTCGCGCCTTTTAGGCCTTCATCCAGGATCCTTGACCCGCCGCGCCGCGTCCCAGCGGGGCTAAGCAGGTAATAGCCCGGCGACCAGCGGCAGCGGGCGGATCACCCTGGGAGACCACATAAGCGAACTAGCCCGAAGAATACGGCCTACCGCCGGACCAGCGGCTGCAGGGTTCAACGTCACGTGACGGGGGAACGATCAGCTGTGATCAAACTGGCGCCTGACGCCGACGAGCGCCAGGCGATCCGCGACCGGAGCGATAGACGGGACCCGAAATCAGCCCGTAAGCGCCGAGCGCGGAGCGCAGAAGAGAGGAGAGACCCGCCTCAAGGACTGTGACACGACACGGGGCCGCCGAGGGCTGGATCGTAGAATGAGACACTGCCTGGGCGCAGCACAAGCTTGAGAGAGGCAGAACAGTCCCTCACTATCTATGCGAAGCAAATGAGGCTGCACTAGGCAGAGCAGAGCCGGCATGAATAGGATCTCTGCCACAACCGCCTGCTGCCCATTACCTCTAGCCGCAAAGGCGCTCGCTACAGCCGGTAAGAGCCTGCGATAGGGGAATTCAGGGGCTCATACGAGCCCACCCTCTAGTTACGAACGAGCTGCCTATCGCTGAGCTCCATCACGACCAGCGACCGTCAACTGCTCTGGCTGCCCAGTCTAATGCGCGAGCACATGCTGAGGGCAGCACATGAACATCGACGCCTATCACACATCACAGCTTGACCTAAATCCGCCACGGGGCGATCTCGGCTACTTCCGAGACCGAACAGGGAGTGCAGCATCGCCCGCTACCACCAGCGAGCGACAGAGCGAGTACGCAGACTGGCAGCCTGCCAACAAACCGCCATCTGACATTTTGAAAGCAGCCAGCACGAGCAACGCCAAACCCTCGGGCGATGCGCTGCTCGCCTTGACCGCCTCCCTTGACGCCGCCAAACCCCGCCCGGGGCGACAAGTCATGCCAGGAGGGTTGCGAAGAAATCGCCCTTAGCCGCAAGCCTGCCTTGATTCTCTAATACTAGAGAACGCTGGAACCGGCCTCCTGCGCCGACCCCTGCGAAGCGACCGGCGTGAAGCCGCGGACCCCTGGCGCCAACGAGAGCCGACCTGTTCCATAAAGCGGAAAGCACGGCTTCGCCCCTCCTACCAACCCATGGGAACCATACAAGCGGTGAGGACTTCCACAACCGCTTAAGGACAACCCCAGCGCTCCTGTTCATGACGGCGGCACAGTAAAGAGATACACCCGCCTGCACCCTTCCCCCCCTGCTGTGGCCACCTCGGCTCCTGGTCCCTCGCTCAACCTGCCCGTCCGGGATGTAGCATTATGCGCAAAATGGCGCGGGGACCCTGCGTTGGATGTACCCCAATACTATGTATCCACGCCTAAATGATCATTCTGGCCGGGAATAATATCACAACGTCCTCAAGCCCAAATAGCATCCACCATCCTTAAGCCAAGGCGGGTTGCACCATAACCCAAGGGCCATCCGGGATCTCTATTATCGCACCTGCTGACAACACCTGCATCGTCTCCGCAAAAGTGACGAGGAATATTACTGAAAAGCGGGCCGACACAAACCTCGAGTAAAACTGACAAATTTCATTGGGAAATTAATTTGGCAAAGCTGCAACGGAATCCATATATATATATATCAAAAACACAAATGCCAGAGACACAGACCACTCCAGAGAGAACGTCTGACTCGACTTATTGTCGCCGTCGCGAACGCTCCACAACAGAGCTACGCGCGAGAGAGCGATACGGAACCGCGCAAAGGGAGCGAGGACCATTCGCCCAATGGGAGCAAGCGATAGCTTGGAATCGAACCAGTGACCCTTCCCGTGGGAAGGAATGCGCTACCCAGTGTGCTAGATCGCCCGCATCCAAGATCTTAAACACACTGTATGCCACTGTGGCTCGCTGCAGTTGCTCGGCGAACCGCCCCTTGTCTACGGGCCCGTCGATCGGTCGCCTTTTAAGCCCCACGTCCGGCTGTTGAAACACCGCGAAACTTCAGTCGCCCGGCACTCACCCTCGCACCTGGCGCGTCGCTGGCTGGCCCCACCAACCTGGGTGGTCTGAAAAAGCGCCTGCTCCGAGCCCAGCTACTGACCAGCCGTTTCTCAGGCAAGACCCAACATGGGCCATCCAGACCCGATGCCTCCAGTTGACCTGCCCATGGCGGCCAGCGCGGTAAGCGGTGCCTTCGGCCTAGGCCGCGCCCCTGGCCGCCGGCCGAGCATCAAGCCTGGTTCGCCACTTGAAACCCTCTCAACGCTGCTGGCGGTTCAGTGGCGTGGCTGCTGGCGAGCGGTCCCACCTCAGTTCCATCCCGTGTGCCGCGTTGGCTGGGGCGTGCGCCGGACGAGGGACGCGCTGGCTCCAGCTTGTTCAAAGCCCCGGCAACGGCCGTCCGCGTGAGTGCGGTGGGGCTCTGGGGCTGCACCCACTTCGACAACTCGCGTCAGCCCCGCAGCCCTGGCCGGGTGGCGTGTCAACCGCTGTGGCCCTGCCGCTGCCCCCCGCCGTCCAGGCCCAGCCAATGGCAGCCCTCAACGGCTGACTGGCGCAAGCACGGCAGCAAAACTGGGTTGCAATGGCTGGCTCTACGCCGTCTGCGTCGATGGTGCGGTCGCATGGTCAGCCAGATGGAGGCGCTGCGCTCAGGCCCGCGTCAATGGAATTGAGCGAACAAACGCTGAGCACACTGGCTCCAGCGCCATCGCCGGGGAGGTCCTGGCTGGAGAAAACCCCCGGACTGCGCCGCCTGGACCACGCTGAGCTCTGCCGAGCGTGAACTGCTGGCCATTGGCGACCGCCGCGCGACCAGAATTAGGCCCAGTAGCTGAGATCCATGAACCCAGATCCCCCCACTCAGGGTTGGACGAGAGCATTGAATGGTGAGGGGTTAAAGGAGCAAGCCTGTCGCCGGCGGGCCGAAACAGATGGTCGTGACCTGGCGGAATAAGCTGAGCGGCCTGGGTCGGCTGCAAAGCGCCGGCGACCACGTACAGGGTTGCGGATCAATTGCGCCCCGCTGTGTAGCCCCGCAACGGCAACCACTCAGCACTGGCTGGCCAGCTACCCATACCAAATGCCACAGGGTTTCCGGAGGTAGTGGGCTGCAAAGACCCTCCGCACCCTTCACATGCCGTGACAATGAGGTAGAGCAACGCAGCGCGCAGGGCCATGCGCTCCCACGACTCGCGCTCCGCACTCAGTCGGCCTAACGCGGCTGACACGACTGGTCGTACAGACCGGATCGGTGATTCGCCCTGGCAAGGCAGCGGGGCGTGGCTGATAGCACCAGACCATGCCCACCTCCACTCCAGGCCGGCATCGCCAAGCCGGCAATGCTCGGCCAACGCCATAGAGACAGGTCCGTCATGGAGGCGCACACCTGGGAGACCAACCGGCACACGATTTCACCCACCCATCAACCTGCCAGGAGGCGGGGCGGACCGCTCGCAGCCGCGCTGCCAAGCAGCGATCTGAGACACGACAAATCGTCCAAGCCAGGACCTCAGCCGCCTCAAGGCCCGGCCGCGCGCCGGTGACAGGTCGAACGCACCCGGACCTGCACCGGACGATGCGAACAGAGGATCAAAACCGGGCTCCGGGGGCAGGGGTCTCTTGCGCCGACTGCAGGCTCGTTGAACAGCCATAAGCCACCAAGGCCAAAAACACCGATCACAACAGCACCAAGCCATCAGTTGCCATGCCAGGCCGGCTCACAGAAGGTGGAACAGAACAGCGAGCGATCCAGCAGTCCCTCGATCCAGAACGGGGCCCAGACGCGGTAAGGCATCAGAAGGCAGCTGAGCAACATCGCAGCGATCTGCCGCCTCACCCAGTGAAAAGAACAGCAACAGCCAAACACCCCAGGTCCAGACACTCGTAGAGGGGAAAGGTGGTGAAAGAAAGCCAATCGATGAACGGCGCGCCCGATTGATGGCCCCCCGGCCGAAAGAGAGTCCAGGGCAAGTGGGGCAGACAAAGGCCCGATGAAGAAATTGCCCACGGCCGATCGCCCTGCCAGGCGACCGAAGAACGAGCACATCGATCAGGTTCCAGAAGCCAACGCGCAGCGCAATAAACAATCACCGCCAGGTGCCGCCGATCACAGCCCCATGGATGCGATGCCGCCGCCGCCAATCGCCAAGCATCGGGGAACCATGAGCTGACTGCGCAACTGCCAGCGCCACAAAAAGCGACTACCGAGACGGGCCGACACCAGGATCGCACGATCGCCCATCACCGCCGCTCGACTGCCGGCGCGACGGCCCGAGGCTGTGGCCAGCACCCAGAACCCACCAGCAACGCCACGCAATCAGCAGGCCGACCAGCGGCACCGTGACCGCCCCGAGCTCAAACAGGAGCGCCTGGAAGAAACGAACACGCGAGCAGTCTGGAGCGAACATCAGGAACCCATAACGAGTGGCGAGTCAAACGCCCCCGCCCGCCCTGAACTCTCCCACCTGCCTCTTCAGCACACAGAATCTGGCAATGACCACCGTGCGAAAAGCAAGCATCGTAGATTGCGCAACCGGGTTGAAGCACGATTCAGCAACGTGGGACGCCGAAACCCACCCACAACCTGATCGGGAGATCGGTGCACCGGCCGCCAGACATCGCCAACGCCACCTACAAGAGGGCCCACTGAACGGTGCAGACCGCCATCGGCGGCAATGATCCACCACCTGAAGCGCCGCATCACCAGTGATGCACTCGACGGCCACCACGAAGCGTTGTAGACGTGTTGTTTTGCTCTTTTCCACCGTGGCGGTACACCGCCGCGCGCGTTCCGCCCACAATCGAAATACACTCTCCGAAGTGAATTTCTGTCCGGCCGGGATCGGCGAGAGATCGAAAGGACGATCCTGGTGCAGATCGGGCCAGGAGCGGCCCACAAGAAAGAATGTTGGGGTTGTCTCCGACTGTACTGGGGAAAATAGACGCCTGAAGTTCTCTTGATTCCCGTGAGGCTCTTCTGGCGACTTGAATCCATCCAGGCAAACTCACCACGGCACCGACTGAGGCTGTGCGGCTGCGTCGGCCCCACCCTGCTGCAGTCTGTTCCATACGGGAATTTGACGACGGCCTTGGAAGACCGGTCCGGCACACCGCCTGGTGAACCCAACCTGGTGACCCTCTGGAGTGGCAGTTTCGCAACAACAACGGCCGGGCCTTCACGGGGGCTGTCTAGTTCTGACGAGCCAGAGGGGTAAGACCCCAAACTGGCCGGAGCCCCCAACAGGGAAATCACAAGTGGCCAATAGCCACCGGCAGGAGCAGCCCGTGAGCTCACCCGGCTAGAGCAAAAAGCGGCCGCAAGGGCGATGGGAACTACGGAGAAGGGGGAAACACGCGCAATCAGCACCAAAGGCCTTCTCCCCGTCGAAATCGTTCACACTGGCTCAGAACACGGTGTCTCTCGACCGCACATTGAGCCAGCGGCCAACACAGCGGAGCGGCCGCAACCACCTGCTGGCTTCGTACCTGACTGCCGTGGAGGACACACAAATTGGCCCGTGTTCCATGGGCACACGCAACCCAGGTGATGCAGATCGCATGACCGTAGCTGCCGACGCTCGGGCCCCCACCAGAGATAAGTGGCTAACCTTCCAGCCCCTGAACCAGGCGCGGCGCCTTCCTGGGGTGAGACCAACCGCGGCTGTGACCGTTGCCGAGTCCACCTTGGCCTTGATGCCGCCACTGCCACCGCGGTTTGGGCTGGATGAAAAGCCACGGAATAGACGCACCGAGAACGCGGACGGACCCGAAAGTGCGCAATCAGAACTGCCGACGACCATCCGCACGTCCGCCGCTGGATCTGGTCATAGGAAACGTTCCTGGGTGCCAGCGGCAACTGGTGCCAATATTACCCGGCCTTGCCCGCCACGCGTGCCGCAAAGGGATCCGCAGACGAGCGCAACATGCGTTGGTGGATTGGGACCGCCGGTCGCCGTGCCTTAAGCCTAGCACGCCGATTCAAGGCCCGTACGGCCG
>Ga0163217_1019790_pt1 | contig 10839 bp, 3 predicted proteins | sample SynspAceP_FD_185933 | JGI IMG/M metagenome (GOLD analysis project Ga0163217, IMG submission 185933) | Saline lake microbial communities from Ace Lake in Antarctica - Synechococcus sp. Ace-P (PacBio error correction) | ecosystem: Environmental > Aquatic > Non-marine Saline and Alkaline > Saline ...
GGAGAGATAAAACTCGCTACCTCCCGACTTTTCAAAAAACCACACCCAATAAACAAATTAAAAAACCCCAAAAAACGGAAAAGGGAAAATTTTTAAAAAAAAAGGCCCTTTTTTTTTTTTTAATTGGCCCAAAAAAAAAAAAACCTTTCCACAAAATTGGCCCCGGAAAAACTAAACAGCTGCAAAACCCAAAATATCACCAGGGAATAAACCAAAAAATACCACTGGCCCAGAAAGGAAAAGCAAACCTACTTCCGGAAATGAAAGGCCGAAGAAGCTGTTTAAAAATGAGGTTATACTTACAAAAAGATACGACACCTCCTTTAAAACCTGGAAGCTTATTCCCCCAACTTATCAAAGTAAGCTTCTAAAAAAGGCCTTTTTGGATAGGTTTCATTTCAAAGCGTAAGCTCGAAATACTTTTTTCGGATGCCAACTAATCTTTGATTCTGGAAACTCATGTTCAAGGAAACCAACAGCCATATAAAACCCATCCGCTGAGAGAAGCAACTGCAAGAAATCGCTGAGAAAAAGAAAAAATGAAATATTTTTTTGAACTCCTCGCAGAACATCATTGAAATGAAAATTCAAATACATCAACCTGGTAGGCTTATACCTTGACAAAAAAGTCCTTGGGGGAATATTTCTCTAAAACTTGCCTTTACTACCCCATAGAGCTGCTTAGCTGACCTGGGCTTAATTTTCCAACGTCATGAAAGCCGGTAAGTGGCTTTCATCTGTAGCCGAATGACGCAGTCCGGGACAATAGGCCGTTGGAAAAACTCGGTATTGAAAATCAGCCACTACCCAACAATTTTCTGGATATGCTATTGATCCAAAACATAGCTTCAAAGGGAAAGCTCAAACCAAAAGTGGACATAAACTGCTTCAATTGACGATTCATATTTCGAGTCAAGGTCTGGTTGCAACTTTTGGAAATCGCAGAAATCTACCCGCCTTAATTTCCATTCCCAAGATTCTCAGGATAATTTGCCTCGGCGAGCAGCAGATCAATTTCCATATGCTGATCCATGATAAAGTCACCATGACTCGGCAAGATCATTCCCGACATAATTCTGACTTTCCGCTGCAACTTCCCACCAAGTTCGCGATAGCGGAACCGCTTATTTTTTCAGTGGCAAGAAAACCCTTCTGATTCCGGGTATGTTGACGATGATTTTATCTGCGTTATCGTAGCCCAGTCCCCGATTCTCATTTAGGTAGTTTCGTTTTGGAGAAAAAGCATTCCAGGCTACGATACTAATGATCGCAAGGGTGAAATTGGAAAAGTAAGCAAAACCGAGGTCAAGACTTTTGCTTCAATCGCGATTCCCATTTAAAAATAGTTATCGGCTTTGCACATGAAGACACAAAAGCAGCCTGGATATAAACCTGATGCAAGGTGATAAAAGCAGTCCATTCCATCAAAAACACCAGATGTAGGGATCATTAAAAAGATCAATTTTTTGAGACTTTTAGAGGCAATTTGATTGAATCCAGGTAAAAAATAAATTCAGCCAGCAAAGCATCAAAGGAAATGGCCAGTAAGCACACGATCAGATTTTTCACTCACAAAACTGGATCCATGAGTTGAGACCTCTGACTACCGATCACTTTTCTGATTCCAATTTCCTTTAGCCTTTTGGTAGCCATCAAATAGAAATGTTGATGTAGTTAAGACTTGGCGAGGATCAATACAAAGCCCGATGGCTTCCTAACAAAGATTTGGGGTCCATCGCTAAAAAGCTGAATCACGCCAATTCTCAATCCCTGATCAGATTTCTGATCAAATCGGAAGCAACCATCCAGACTGAGATAAGGCTTCTCAGGAATTAATCTATTTTGAACTTTTACGAATCCCCTCAATTCCGGCACTAGGTCACTGGATGGCTATCTGTCGATTGCAAAAGTCCACAATTCAGAATTCCAGAATCTTTTTACTGAAACAGCTGCTCCCAACATTTTCCTGAGTTCTCAAATTTGACCAGGAGATAAAATTGAACATTTCCATGTATTCGCTTTTCGAGCACCCCTCCTATTTGTATTGATCTCTTTTCCGTTGGTGACCAGGTTTATTTCTTGACTATTGATGTGTGTCTCCAAAGAGCTTTCTCGAAAGTTCAATGAGTCAAAATCACTTGATCCGGCTTTCTGATTATGCCTGCGGTAGGCCCAAATTCTAGTTGATAACCTGAAACATTTCATAAAACCAGGATCCACATAAATACCCCGTTGGTTGAAGCTTTCTCCGACGATGGAATCAAATAACCGGAAAGCAGAATTTTATCCGTGTTTGAGAGTTGAATTTGGCTAAAGTCATTCGTTGCAATTCTGCAATCGGGCTCGGCAACAGCCATACCTGACTCTCTTCTTCTCAATCTACGTGGTAGGTTCAGCTTGATAGATCTAAATTTTTTATGGGCTTGGAGCATTCCCTTAAACCAAGATTTGCTCATAAAAAAGAATAAGCTACCAAGCAGCACCCTACTGCGCATTGCCAGTCAAAACAGAATAAATGTGGTTCCTTTTTGCTGATGAGGTTTCTCCCGCCTATTTTTGAGTAAATTTTTTTAGCATTGCCCGTATTCATAGCGCTATAATTTTGTCGGTCTTGTTCTTCTGATTATTTCCCCATCTACAAATAAACTGCGAACGTGAATGAAAAATCGGAAATCGCGCAAGCGTAATCCAATTTTCCTTCCAATCAAATAAAAATCTCATATGCATTCCTTGGATTTGCTCCTAGCTTTCGGCATTGCAGTAAAATTCCAAAAAGCGGTCCTGCAAGTTTTTGGCGGATGATGGGTTGCGCTTAATAATCCATGAGAAAGTCAATGCGCAAGGGCGGGAAGCTGTTCAAATAGCTTTATATTCCTTATGGTTTTTTACTTGCCTCGATTGCTAGCTCCTTTTCCAGTTAGCTGAAAAGTGTAAAAAGGCGCTTTCTCCTGCCAACCTCGCTCCTCGTCGCTTCCACCATCTTTGGATTGAAGAAAACCCTTTTCCTCCAGCCCGATTTAATACGGTGGTGCCATCGGGAAATATTGGACGCTTCGGGCAAGTTTTGGATTTTTGTTTCTTCAAAATAGAAACCCCGTTATGCTCTTGGATTTGATTCCTACGGTCAGCAAATCAGTTCTTCCATTCTCCTAAAATGATAGCTTTTCATCTTTAATCATTATTTTATTTACAAAATATGAATTGTTAATGTATTTAATACTTATTTGTAAACAAATAACATACTGTTCAGCTTTATTTTGAAATGAAAAAAAATAAAATTGCTCCTCCATTATAAATCAATCCGTAAAAATCTGATTTGAATCCGTTGTCTGCTAGCTATCACTACAACAAGTTTTAAAATTTAAATTTCTAATCCCAGCCTATTGACCACTTAACTGTCCTTGGAGCACAACGGCAATATTGCTCAGAATATCCAATCATTTTTCACACCCGACTGCCTTTATCAAGCAATTCAGTCGTAATTCAAAAAAGTAAATAAAACTGATGTACTTATTTCAGGAATCTCTGATCAAAGAAGAGTCTCCGCTTTGCAGTTGCCTGGCGCGATTGTGCGTATTTTTTATTGCGGAATTGCAATATTCCACCAAAAATAATGGAAGCGAGATTTTGGCGGCCCATCATTATATGCGAATACGCTCGCTGCATGTGTTCACTCCAAAGCAAATTGTCTTTTTCGACACACATGTATGCCTTTGATCCGACTGAAGTGGGGACCTCACTGAGGGAAGCCCAAATGCTGCCACTTAGCGAAAAAGGGAAAGTTGAGAAAACAATTCTGGATATGCTTTGGAAGAGTCAAAGCTGGCAATCTCACTGCACTATCGCTCGTGCCTGCAGATTTTTCATATGGTCCTGGTGCTTCGAATTAGCTTTTTGAAATGAATTAGTGAATCGATAAAATGGAAGCCCGGCAAAGTCGCCATGGCTTTTTCGGGACTAAAAAGCACTCGTTCCACCTAATATTCCAGATGCAGAAAAGCCACTGCTTCCTCGCTCGCAAGACGATTCTTGGAATCAAAGCTTGCATTTTGCCGCTACTTTCAGCATATCCCCACCGGACAGGAATCATTTGGCGATCTTAAATCAAAAACTTGAAAAGAATCTGAAAACTTCAGGTACTTCCTGCTTAGCTGTAGTTTTGTTGGGCCTGTTTATTTCTCCGCTGCGCGAAATTAAGGACTTCCGCTACCAACCGACTTCGGATTATTGCTTTGACTGCTCCTCAATATGAAAAGGCTTAATGGCTGAAAGCGACTTCCATGGAACATGGTTTGGAAAGCTTTGGTCTTTAAAATTCATCATTCAAGATTTGTAATCCCACAGCTGGATCCCATGATTAAAAACTTCAGAAAGAATGAATTCTAATGTTTTTATTTGAAAAGCCGATGTGTTGTATTCTTCGTTTAGTATCTGCTTTTAAGCATATTACATTCCAATTATACATTCTGTAACTTCTAAATTAGCTCTGCGACCAACTTTTTTTAGGTGGATAATCTGGCTACTAAAATAGTCTACAATGAAAACCTTTTTCATTTTCCTCCTAAATCCCAGAGATTTTGAGTTTCCTGCATCCCATCTGATGGTTTGACCATCGTTCTTGCATTCATTCTTGTTTTGAATCACCAATTTTGAAGAATGACAATTTTGTCATTTCTGTATGGTAATCATCATCCTGGTGGCCTCATGACTCCAGTAGCTTACATGAATTCCATTTTCGATCCCCTCTGATTCATCTACAAATGCAAATCGCCACGCCCCGTTTACTTCAGTATCTGAACCACAACTAGGAGAAGATTTGGAATTCGTCAATAGAATAATGGCCGCGGATACCACAACTCCTAACTAATCCACTTTAGGCAATGACTAGCTTGTATAAGCTGGTAAAAGCTTTTCTTGAAATTCTCAAATTCTTGTTTACTTTTTTTTCATTTAGCCTGAACTTTTACTGCAATTCGATGAAAGGCATTAATTTAAATAACCTTAGATTCCAGCCCGGGTACAATCAATTGGCTGAGATTTGCCTTGTGAGTTGTCGCTTAGCCCACACCTCATAATAACCTGTTTGGGGAAGTCAACAGCGCAGTGAAAACTGTTGCCAAGCCAGCCTATTTTGAAGGTTTCTTCAGTAAACATGCCTTCCATGTCCATCCCAAACAATCTATAGATACTCCATTTTTGAACCTCCAACTCTCCCGCCCAAGCATGACCTCTAACGGTTAGTTTTTTTTCCTTTTTGAAATAATCCCTCTGATTCGGATAAAGTGATCAAGGAATTTTAACAGGCATGGATTCAATGATACACATTCAGCACTCTTTTTTACCTCCTCGCCCGGTCCCAGGTGGTGCAAGGCGCATTCTATAGGAATCTCCACCAATCTTCTTCTCCATATGCACTTATCCCTAACACTCAATTTTTTTGAAGCCATTTGCCAGATACAGAAGCTGGATACCGACCAGCCACACGTCGCAAAGGAATGGCCGTGTACTAATGGAATGTCTTGATCATTCATCTGAAAATGCCAATAAAGTCTCCTCCTGCAATGGCTTTTTGGCAATCGGCATTTCCCCGAAAATAGGCTCCCTTATTCAGATCACCACTGAGGTGGACAATCTATCGCATGATGCCGTGTAGACCGCATTGGGTTTTGATTCCTACTATCATATCAGCACGTCCCTTAAGTCTGACTCTCAGTCATTTGGCACAATAAACTGCTCCAATATCCATTGGTTGCTTGAGTAGGAGGATCAAATTCTTTTTGCGACCGTTTTCCGCCACATTCAATACCAACTGATAGGATAATGCTGCAAATTTTGATTTCAACTCTGCAAGTGAATAGTTTTGGTTTTGTTTAACGTGATTCGCCTCAATTGTCAATGTCCATGTACTTAAAATCTATTTCTCATGGTAGAGGCATTAATTTCGCACAAAAAACGAATGATTGGAAGTGACTTTCTCATCCAAATGATGCGCGAGCGCTCCATATTCAAGGTTTATCGTTCAAAAGAAGCAGTTCTTTTGTCTTTTTAAATAGTGCATAAGGATTCGGGATCTTGCATTCCTAACATATTTAAGCTCTTCTGGAAATGGCTCCAAAAACGATTTCCTTTCCTAAGCTAGTAGCAAGAAATGGCTAAGGTTGATTTACTAATAAATTTCTTCGTTCCCATATTGAAAATAATATGCTCCAACTACTGACTTTTTATAAACACTTAATCAGAGATTTTGCACAAAATTTGGTTAAATCAACAGCCTGATTCATTTAGAAGTAACTAGTTTTGAAAACTGACTATTTTTGATTCAGGTTGGTTTTAATTAATTTCGAAAATCAAAGCATGAGGTTTTGAATTTATAAAACGCTGACTACATTCCCCCAGAATTAGCAGTGTTCTTAGAAGTAAGAAAACATGTTTATCAGTACTAATTCCCCCCGAATCGGATCGAAAGGCAAGGCCTGACTGAAAAGATAAATCCCGATTTTCGTACTTTGTGCACTACATGCCCCCATATTCTTTACCTATGCAAACAGGTTTTGCGATTAAAAAATCTTTAGATATTTACCAAGTGTACCCAATTCGTTTTGTGCTGCAAGGTAAAACCTTAAGCCTTGGTAAAAACTGAATTTCAGAAAAAATAACCTCTTTTTCCCTCTTTTGCCATTCCCTTGCACTGGTCATTTTTCTAATTTTGAGAAAACACCTCACATCATGGCTCACTCACTTCACATCACGGTCACTCACACAATTCAGAGGCATCTGAAATTGGCCTTTTTTTCTGAAATTTGGGTTCACACGTTTTAGAATCATCCGAGGCATTTTATCCAATTCTGTGGCGATCTCTCGGATGCAGTACATGATTTGGGTGACCAGCTTTTTTCGCTTGGTCTGTGGCAATGGTAACTTAATAAAATCAAAAACAGGCCGCTAACCACTCAAATTTTCTTTTGGGGCTATCAGCGTTTTCCTTGGCTGGGCGCTATTTATTAATGCCTTGATTCTTCTCTTGGGTTTTCCATTTATTTGATTAGTTTGAAGCTATTCAACGAATCAAGAAACCCGGAATGGCAGATGCGCAAGTGAATGATTTTAATTTGCTTTTGCGTGGGAATTGCAGTAAATGGCTACGCAGCATTTAAGTGTATCTAAACGGAACTAGCCAAAATGAAAAAGTGATCAGCTGGCACTTGTGGAAGATGTGTTAGGCTTGGGTTTTGCCTGTAACTGTAGCTGGCATTGTGTTGTATTTCCAAAAACGTGCATGGCTAGATCCGGCATGTCAATTGGGATATCGCTTCCTTTATTCTTTTGGAAACGTTGTTCAAAAATCTCAAATCAAACCATTCTGATTTTCCTTCAAGCAGTCCAGCAAGAAATTTTTCATTAGATGAGGCTAAAAGCCAAAATTTGTGGTTCGCGAAAAGTGGATCAGTCCATCAACAGTTCATATCTGGTCGCTTGAGGGAGAAATCATGTGTTTTACGGTTCATGTGAAGCTTAAACGGCCAATCGAAAATCTACTTGGGAGCTGATGAAATAAAAACTGAAATAAAAACGCTGTTGAAACGTTATCCTTTTTCACATTATAGCTCTTAGAGATCGAGCTGGATCAGGAGAAAATGCCTCATGAATGAGGAAGATTAGGAGGGATAGATTAAAAGTCTCTAATCCTTATTTCACGCTATTTTTTTGTTAAGAAGAAGACAAAAATGGAATCAAAGTGGAGCGTAATAGTTTTTTTTTAGAGGATTTTGAATAAATTCTGAGGCTATTAATTTGTTCGACAAGTAATTGATCAACAATCCTTATCCAGTTTCTTGGTTTGCTCTTTTACGAATGATCTTTAAATAGCCCTCACCATCTATTCTCCTTATGAAAAAAAGATCTACTTCTTAATCCGCCTCTGATTGTCGCGATCTCCTTGGTTGTTTTTCCTCAAAAAAGACTAATGTCACAGACCTACGATACAACTACCAAGGGTTCCTTTAAAAAATCATAAAACTTTGGCTTTTTGTAGAAACAATGAGTTTGATTCCTCGAAGTTTTCACCTCGTGCTAAAGCTTACAATTGGTGCAGGCTAGGGATCACAAGGATTCAGAGAACAGGATGAAAAGCCAGATCTTTTGGTGAGTTATAAGATTTTTAATCCGTTCGATCAAGTATAGAGGCTACGTACAGCCAGAGTTTGACTATTGGCTCAAGCCGAAGAGGTACAACTGTATCGAGACGACGAGGGTCGAGCCTGTCGCTCGAGAGCAGGAAAAGGACGAGAACCTACAACCAAATCAATACAATAAAATGATGGAATTTGGTAATTTAGTGATTCGATAGCAAGCAAGGCAATACAATATGGCAAAGGCTAACCGCCATAAGTTTGATTTTGAGTCCCTCCTGATTTTCCCAAGCAGTACATCACACAGCAGCATAATCGAGTCATGAATGAGTTTAAAATCCTCAACCGATTTGGCGATTTTTAGTATGATCAAAAAAACGGTCAATCTGTGGATTTTATTCCACAAACGTAATAGCTAAATCCCAAAATTTCATTTTGGGAATTTTTTTTATGCCCTTTTGCTTTATTTAACCCTTCCATCGGCTTAAATCCTGCTTTTTTTTTGAATCGGCAAAATTGTTTGAAGTTTTGGCTACTGCTTTTGATAACACTCCAAAAAGAAAAAACGAATACTTTATGAAAAACTCACCTAAATCATACTCTGGAATTGCTAGTTCCTGATTTTCTTTTCCTCTCTGGCGTTTCAAAAAAGAAATACATATGAATTAGAAAGTAATCCTTTTTAAAACTCAGTACTGCATTGGCGATGAACCAATAAGGAGAAACTGAATTAGAGGAAAAAATGCTATTAATCGAAGCCAGAGTTTTGCTTGAGTATAATGCCCGGATCAACTCAACTTAGAGAGCACCAACGATGCTTGTAACTTCAAAATGATGGAATGTACAGTTTTTGGAGGGCAACCTTGTAATGTCAAAAAAGTCTAAGATAAATGAAAGCTACGCTAGCAAAATAGATCTGCCATTGGCTTGAAGCAAAAAACACATGGAGGATTCTTGTAAAATCTGGCGTTCCTACAATTTAAAACAAACATCATGAGAGCACTGGAAGAAGGTACTGATGATATTTTGATCAGTATTGACAAAACTGTGGTAAGATTTCTGTATCGGACAAACTCCTCTTCAATACTGGTAAGTTCAGATCAATCAAGCTGATCCTTGCTGCTAAACTGGCTGGAGTTTTAATCAATGGGACCTAGTCTTTCAAGTAATATGAGGTCATACTGATCGAGAACAATTCTACCGGTGTATTGAAGATATTGGGACCTTATTTTCCGTAAAGCGTCGATAAAGCAATCATTCGGTAAGCTTCATCATGAATTTAATGTTTCTCCTGAGAAAAATGATCGCTGCAGGGTCGTAACGCGAGTTTATATGCCACTTGTAGCTATGATACCCCCGAAAATATGGCAATCAACAGAAGAACTCGAATCGTTTGAATTCCAGGATTTGGACATGTTTCTGCAATGCTTTAAAACAAACCAACTAGTTACTATCAAAAAAAAGCAAGCCAGATTGGCTTGCTTTTTTTTAATGTTTATTATTTACACTACAGAACACAAGATCTTCGCCGAGGTCCAAAGAGATTTTTTTAACTACGCAACCTACATTGAAAACGTAGCTATACGTTTATTTAAGCTTAAACGTTAAGCGCCGGAAGGCACGGTATCTTCTTAAAAGCATTCCCTTGGAATTTCAAATCACAACATCTCAAAATCAGAATCCAAACACTAATTCGATACTCCAATGGTCCAAGGCATGCTTCATCAATATTCCTAGGAAAAGGTATAAACAGATTGAGCCTGATGCCTGAGCTGCAACCTAATTGCTGTTGGCAGTTGCAAATCCAACAAAATTGGAGAGTCCCCATCTAAATCGTTCTGAGAGGCAACTGAGCCTCCGTTGCAGCCATCACTTGCACTCCTCGGTATTTGCCTCTTTGGAACTGCGCTTTGATAGTTCTGATGGGCAATCGCACGTCTTGATAGACTTTTCGATCTATTGAAGCTTTTTGAAGCTCCTGATTTTTTGTAAGTAACTCTACCCCTTAACTTACATCAAGTCTACTCTGGAAATTCGTTGCAAATCGGAATGGCAGGCTTAAACCGAGGTATTTTGAGGATAGATTTTTATAATATATTGATTTGATTTGGAACGGCCATCCAGCGAAGTTATAAAAGGTGGAATAATATAAAAGCTGAAGCCTTGGATATCATCCCTTGAATGCTTTTCAAATCCCTTTTTCGTAGAATTCACAAAGTTCTTGCTGTACTTTGGTCCGCTCGATTAGACGTGCCTGCTATTTCATACAACTCAGAATTCCAGATCATTGAAGGCTATTTCTCACGACGAAGTGGATCTACCCGGAAACCAATTCAGCGTAACAACCAAAACCTGCAGTTGCAAATACTCAGATAAGTCCAAAGGTCATTTTCCATTGAAACCTGCGCATCCACTAAAACAAGATTCAGTCTTGCCTACTTCAGATTGCTGATTATATTGATCCGAAAGGGTAACGTAAACCTGCGTCACAAATCTTGAATTGACGTGCAATTGCTTCTTTTTGATTAGCTTAATTCTCGTTGCAATTTCCAAAAAGCTTTGGTCAAGTAAGACTTGTAAATACTTCGAGCCAATCAAAACCATCCTGCTGACTGCACGACCAACCCTTTCTCGCCGGCGTCATAAGCCAATTTTGCAGCCATTGGAGTTACTAGGATTCTTCCCCCTGAGTTGAAAATGGGCCAAGTTC
>Ga0163217_1049674_pt1 | contig 10839 bp, 21 predicted proteins | sample SynspAceP_FD_185933 | JGI IMG/M metagenome (GOLD analysis project Ga0163217, IMG submission 185933) | Saline lake microbial communities from Ace Lake in Antarctica - Synechococcus sp. Ace-P (PacBio error correction) | ecosystem: Environmental > Aquatic > Non-marine Saline and Alkaline > Saline ...
ATAGAGAGCCACAAGGCCAGCTGCAAACGGGCCCCGCTGCCACTGGCCCCTGGGCCCAAACTGGAAACCTGGACGTAATCCCGAACACGTTTCTGCTCGCTGTCCCCAGCACCAGGGCCCTCGCTGGCATGCAGCCTTCCAGCCAGCAGCCCCGGCCCTGCGCACACGGCGGTCAACCCGAGAACTCCCCCAACGAGGAAAGGAGGCGAGCTGGGCCGGGAATCCGTTGGGCCGCGCTCCCCTTTCCAGCTCCAGGCCGGGAGCAGGGCGGGCTGGTCGTCGGCCCATCCACCCGGGGAAGACCCTTTGCCCGGCCCCGCTGGCCACGGCAAGGGGCGCTCGGGAATCGCCACGGCTCGCTGAGCGAAGCGCTCAGGGCGCGTGCACGGACCACCAACCCTATGCAGGATGTCGAAGGCGTGGGTGCCGAGGGCCCCCCCAGCACGGCACGCACACCGTTTACGCTGAGATGTCGACATACCAGCTCCAGGGGTCTGGAGGCCATCGGCGCGGCTGCCCATCGCCAGTCATGGGTCCACCAGCCAGGGATCCGCCGGATGGCCCGGCTTCTGGAGCAGGGCTTCGAGCTGCTGGAACAGGCGGTAACGGCCCGAATATTCGAAGTTCGACCGCCACGCTTCAGTCCGGCGCTGAATGGCCAGCCGTTGCATGTTCAAGCCCCTGCTTCGGCCTCCAGGCAGACCGGGTTTTTCGCAAGCAGCAGGTGCTGCCCGCCTTCAAAGGTTGACGCGCCAGGCCAGCTCAAAAGCGCGGGCGCACGGTGGGGTCTGCGCATCAACACACTAGCCTCGATGCCGGCATCGTAGGCTTGTAGCCAGGTGGGCACTATACGAATCACTGAATTTTCCGGGTATAACGTCGGACGGCTTTTGCGGCGAGGCGGCCTTCAAGGCGAGCGGTGCCGCGATGCGCAGACGGGCCACCGGTTCGGTGCCGGCCAGGCCCGCAGGGACAGGACAGGTGAAACCTGTGTTTCGTTCATAACGCACAAGTTCCGGCAACTCGCGACCTTGAGCGGCGACGAAGTTGTATGTTCATTCGAGCGGCGGCGAGCAAGGGAGGCACCGGCCGCGCAGGCCTCCTCGATCACCTCGCTGATCAGGTGTCGCCCTGCCGGCGCTTTTGGCCAGAGCTGTGAGCCTCTCGAAGCGCGGCAGGCATTTCACGAAACGTCCACGGGAAGCGTTTGCTCGCTGCAGTTGATCTCCATCCACGTAGAGGCTGCCCTGCTGCTGCTGTCTTCTGGCTTGAGCGGCTCAACCCACCGAGAGGTAGCCCTCGCGGCTTGCGCCGGCAGCTGCCTTCCGTCCACCACTTCGCTTGCCCCCCTCACTAGGCGCTCACTTCCTCAGCTCAGCATGGCGCGAGCAATGGCGTGCCGGCGCACCAGACAAGCAAGTGCACTGCCAAGCCCAACGACAGGACCAAGAACTTCACCAGGACTTTCGTTTCAACAGGACATAGCTCAAATAAGGACCTTGCCTCACAGTTAGCGAGTGCGAACCCAGCGTGACCGGGGGAGTGATCTCATGCTTCGCTCGCTGGACGGCGGTGCGGCAATCCATGCAACCCTAGCAGGACTGGAGAGGGTGCCTTTGCAAGCTGGGTGCGCGAACAATCTGGTCGTATGAAGCCCGTGCTCGAGCAGATATTCGGTCGGTCTGGAAACCGCTTACCGGGCTAAGTTTTTCACGCACGGGGTCTGCTCGATCACAGTCTCCGCGCGGCAGGCGAAGCCAATCAGGGCTTGGGGTTCCGGCAGGAGATCCAGGGATCGCCGAGCTTCTGGCGAACTGGAGCGGTTTACGCCGCGGTGAGTGGGGTGGGTGAGCAGGGGGATGTAGAGCAAGTTCGGACCATGGCGGATGCCCGCATGCAGCGGCAGATTAATCTCGCACATTTTTTGCAATCGAGCTAAGCATTTCCTCTGCATCGCAGGGCACGCCGGAGGCGCAGCACAAATCACCACCCGGCAGGGGCCACGCGGGTCGGTGTGGACACCGTCACTCAATCACCGTCAGCTTTCTTCCTCGGCTCCACCATCCGATACCCCATCGATGCCGCCATTCGAAGGGCGGAAATCCATCACCCACTACACAGCTCGCCAGGGGCCTGTCATCCAGCAGGCAAAATCCACAGACAACCGCATTCCTCAGGCGGTGCTGCCTGGCTGTCGAGGATCCCGAATCGGCATAGCTGCCGTCGTCTTTGAAGGCCAGCGGGGTCCGTCTTGCCCAGATCACGGTCCACCGGCATGAAGCTCCCCTCATCGGCCATCAGCCGAGATCGGGCGCCGCTGTCGATGTGTGTGGTGGTTGGCCGCAGCCGATGCCAGACGCTGGCGTTGGTGATCAGGTCTTTGCGGTAAGACGACCAGGCCACCTTTCCGGGCACTTGCTCCAGAGGCATCCCGGTTGCTTCACAAATCACCTCCCTGGGCGGCACGGACCGACCGGAAGTGGTTCTTGCGTCGATCGCGCGAACCCAGTCCGACACAGCGACAATGGGCTTAGTCAGCAAGCTCGCAGCGACGGGGAGTTTCTCATTAAAGGCGTGAGCCGCACCGCAGACTGAGGATCTGGAGCTGGCGTCATGCCACCAGTCTTTTCGCGGCCACCCAGGTGAGCGATTTGCCGTCAGAGAGGCCCAGGATGGAAAACCGAATGGAAAAGGGCTTCCCTGGGCCCGGCAACCGTTCCCAGGCCTGAGCGGCGCCACGAGCATTAGGGCTTCTCGGTTAAAAGGGACTTGGCCCAGCATATCACCTTTGCCACCCAAAGGCCTTGTCCAGCCCAGGCCTATTGGCGCCGAGCAGGGGAAGCGGAGCTTGGCGTCGCCCAGCCCAAGAGCACCGAGCCGGCCGACTCAAACCAGTTCGGACCTCCAGGGCGCTGAGCCCGTTCACGAGGCCAAGCTTTAGGCAGCGGTCGGGCAAGCCAGGAAAGATGGTCGGCCAGACCAGGCTCGCGGGCCGTCTTGCGGCCGGGGACTGGCTCAGCCGAGCCAGGGCGGTGACGGCCAGCCAGCACCAGGCACACGCTAGCGGGCAGAGGCGGTTTCGGGCGGAAGCCAGAAATGGCTCCGGGCAGTCGAATCAGGGCCAGGGCAGCAATCCAGCTGCCAGCAGCCAGCCGGCGGACAGGCAGCATCCACAGGGTGCGGACGGGCTCTTTAGCCATCGCGTTCCTGGCTGGCGAACCCAGCTGGGGATCCAAAGGCCGGCGCTGAGCACGCTCGATCAGTGGGGGCTAGCGAGGGATGGCGATCGGTTAAAGCCGCTTGGCAATACGGCGCATGCGAACCGCGGCAGCAGCAGCCAGCTGATCAGCGGCAGGTTGTGCGGTGCCAGCGCAAGCTGGTGCCGCAACGCTGGGCAAATGGCTGGGAGGGGGTACAGGATCGAGATTCCGCACAGACGCGGAACCGGCTGTGGATCGGAACCACGTTGCAGAAACTGCCGGAACTCGGCGTTGCCAGCAGGCGACAAGAATGGCCAGGGCCAGGGGTGATCGCCAAGCGCGGGGGCAGCTGTCCCTGGGGCAGGGTCATAGGCCCGCGAAACGCCGCGGGGACCGGCCAACCCGCGACTGCGGATCATATTTATCCCAGGGGCACGAACTGTTCGTCGGGAGCAGCACGGCACTTTCAAATACCACGCGCCCCTGGCCGTTGCGGCTGTGCAGGACGTGCCGATCGGGCCGGTTCCCCCGGGCAATGTTCGAATAGTGGAAATAAATCTGGCGCGCCTGCGCAGCACCCCTCACCACTGTTGAATCTGAAATCAGCGCAGGGGAGCCGTTCCGCGGGGCGCCGGCGCCCTCGATCACGAAGGACGGCAGCGGGGAGACGATCGGAACCTGGAGGTCGTGGCCGAAGGAAATCGGCTCACCAATGCTGAACGTAATGGCGGCCCAGCCTAATCGCTCAGGGCGTGGTTGGAAATTTGTCCTTGAATCATCCGGCCGATTGATCGGCGGTCCAGGATGATCTCCATCGCGAGCCCATTTTGGGCGCATTGACCACAATGCTGGTCCGGGCTCGACATGAAGGAGTCGTGGCATTCATGCGCATCCGCAGATAGGAAAAATCGATCCCCACTTCTCGCGGGCCTCCTTGCGGAAGTGAATGATCACGAAGCTTTCATCCGGGGAGGGGATGTTGTCGGCAGATGAACGGGTTGGAGGTGTCCACCGTGGGCCACCGCTGGAAGTTGATATGGTGCGGCCTGAATTGGGGACAAAGATTGGATTGATCGTAGTCAGGCCATGCGGCGCAAGGATCGTATCCGACGATCGCCTCGGCCGATAGCCACGCTCGCGTTGTCACGCTGATCTTCTGGGATCCTCCAGAATTGGCGATCGGCACCAACGCCGATCAGAGATCGACGCCCAGCGCGGCACGTCATTAGCCTCGCCCACCACGCCAACCGTGCAGCGCGCTTCGTAGAACAGCCACATCGGTGTCCCTGGGGAGAATCGGCTCCAGGGGGTGAACTGACCGGGATCCAGGATGGTGGCCAGCCGGCCGTTGTGCTCGGGCGGCTTCCTCGGGGCTGTGCGGGTAGTAGTCGCTTCTCGCCGTTGCGGTTTTTGCCGTAGGTGGCGGAACAACTCTTTCGAGCTTGGTCGAAGACGTTGCCTCCGGTCCGAAGTCGCGAGAATTCACGCCCGCTTCTTGGGCTTTGGCCATCCATCCGCCTTCATCGGAGCCCCCCGCTCGAAACGGGTGATAGCTGTCACCTTCCACCACGGCCGGCACAATTTCTCTTCGCGCATCGAAAGATTGTGCTCGAAGGCGCGTTTGACAGTGCTGGTCCCGGCGCGGAAAGAACCGGTGACAGCCACGATCGGTGACGCTTTGGCATCGGCGAGCGCGAGGAAGGGGGACTCTTGGTTTCGCAAGGTCGCCGGTTAGAGGGCCGCCAGCACCAAGCTCACCCATGCGCTGACGCCCACGGCGGCCTCGCCGCTGCCGGCCAAGATCGGCCGGCTGGATGGCCAGGGCGGCCAACACGGCGTCCGACAGCGACAGCAACCAGCTGGTATTCGGTGAACGGCTTCAGACTCCTATGCTTCAGGCCGAGCGCAGCGGGAGCAACAAATGGCGGCTGAGGTGCCCCATGGGCAGGGGTTGGCCCGATCGAGGCCGGCGATGTCCGGGGCCATGACACCATGCCACCGGCTCAAAAAACTCCCGCCCGCTGGCGCCAGAAGATAGTCCTACCGCCGACGCTGACGGCCAGCATGCGTTGATGCTGCCGGCTGAGCATGGCGCTTCTCGCTTTGAGGATGGGTCGCCGAACAGGTTGCCGGTGAGCAAGTCAAATCGAATTGCTTCGGGGCCGCACCAGTTGCAATCGCGGCGTGTTCGTCCACAATCAGAGGTGGCTGAGCTCCAACTGGATGGGAATTCGAGCCGCGCACTCTGCTGACACGGTCACGCCAAGCTGGCTGACATCGAGCAGCGTTAGAGGCACTTGGTCGACTTACAACTTTGCAGAGCCTGCGCCGCGCTCGCTCGCAACTGGGAAAACCAACCTGGCCGATCAGGTCCGATTTCGAATCGCTGTAGGCCATGGCGTGTTGAAGCGCCCTTTCACCCTGGAACATCTGAGGCCTCGATCGGTCCCCTTGGGTTTGCTGCCGAGTGGAGAGTGGTAGTTCCTCAAGGTGAGCTCACGCACCACCAGCAGATTCCACCCCCTCGATCACTTCGCCTTGAGGCTGCTGCGCCGGCCAAGCACGGGATGATCTTCACCGCCGCAGATTGGCGAACAGCTCCCGATGGCCAGCGGCCGCAGGGCCGATGATTAGGCCGCTTTTCCGGGAGGCTGCGCCCATGGCCAGGCTGATCGTAGCGAGGGCCGCCGGATTCGACTTCCGACGCAGACCACGGCGTCCGCTTCCTGGCGGACAGGGCCTCAAGTGTGCCTGGTCGGCGGTCAATGGCTTCCTTCCGCAGTTCGTCGTTTCGCGGGGGCGCCACCCAGGAATCGCGCGGGTGGCATTGTCGTATTCGACAGGCGCAAAACGTGCTGGGCTCAGAGGGGCCGCATCCATGTCAGGCTCCGGGCCACCGGCCGTTGATCTCGGGCCCCGGGATGCCATCGCGGGCAGAAGGGTGATCGGTAACTGGGATCATCGAGCAGAAGTGGCCGGCTTGATCAATCAGCGAGATTACCGAGCCGGTTGCCCCTGCCCCCGTTCGTGCCGTCAGGGTTCTATCCGGAGCTGGGCCGGATTGCTGGCCCTCCGGAGCTGGCGCAACGCTGCGGGCAGCTTCCGGAAGTTTGTTGATTATCGACGGCGGAGCAAGCACCACAGCCGGTTTCGGGATGCGCCGGGTAGCCACTGACCCACCCCCTCCGCCGGCGGCGATTTTCACGCATGGATTCGGATTTGGCGGAGGCCAATGGCCCGATTCGCCGATCACGGCGGAACGGCTCTGGCCACGCCCCACCTGGCCCGCCAGGATCACAACCGTTGGCCGTAAGCACGGCGCCACACGCGGCGATCCTTCACCTGGGCCCGCCAGGCGCACAGCCCGGCCGGTGATCTTTACGCCAAGCCCACAATGCACCAGGTTTGTAAGTGTTTGGTGCCGGGCACGCGATGCGTTTGGTCTACGCACCGACCGTGGGGCGAATCGGACTTGGTGGAGCCGCAGCCCCCACTTCAACCCCCTCCTCCGCCACCCATGTTCTGGCCGTTTGTTGAGGCAAATCTTCACCCAGCCGGAAGGCGGTGGGTACGAACAAAGCCCTCGCACCGATCACCTGCGTTTCGATGATGACACACTTACGCCGCCAGCCCAGAGCTGGCTGCGGGCGGGATGGAGCACCGGCATTGGGCATGGATCTCGCACTTAGCCTTCTTCAGTTAACGACAGCTGCACGTTTTGTCGTAGAGCACTACGCCGGGATGGAGGGTGCAACCCGCGCGAGCTTCCGCGCAGTCCCAGGCAACGCGATCACCGCGCGGCGGCACTCCCACCGTGCAGTCCACTCCGGCGGCCAGGCTGGCGGCTTTGGATCCACCCACGGCGCTGGGGTGAAATCCCCGCTTGGCTTGGTGCCTGGGGGTGGAAAGGATGAGCGGCAGGGCAGTCTCGTGAATGCCTCTCAGGCGCAGGATCCCTTACCCGACCCGATGCCCACACCGAAATTCCGCTCGTCGGGTCTAGATATGGCATTTTACCCATGCTGCCCTTCTCTGGATCGCCTCCGTCCCACTAGATGTTCTTCAGCCCAAGCCCCGCTCGGTCGCCTTACGGAGTAATAAAGCATCGCTGCCCAGGGGACTCCCGGCGTCGAGGGGAAGCAGCAGGGCGGCGTGGCGGCGGTATTTTCCTCGTGAAATTACGGCGGCCGCAGGGCGTTGCCGGATTCGAGGAAGGCCAGGCCTGGCATCTTGCCGTCCATCCCTCCTAAAGAGTTCAGGATCGACCGGAGTGTCAGTTCTGCGTGAGCTCGATAAGGCATCGGCCGCCATGGCATGACCTAGTGGGCTGCTCTATGCACGTTGGTTAACCTCGAACCGAGGGCGGCTTCAGAGAGGGAAAAAAAGTATTGACCCCGAGTAATCCAGATCCGGGGAACTATTGATGCAGGCCTGCGTGTATCATGGTAGCCATTTTCCCTTCGGCGGCAAAGGGGTGCGGTCCGAGCCGCGGATCCCGTAGGTTCCTTCCCAGGCCCGTCGCGAGCAGCATTATTCATTCGTAGCAAATGTGTCGGTACTACAGGAGCCTGTTGTGGAGCCCACACTCACCGGGTACGGCGGAGGTCGGAACGATCCGGCGAAGGATGCATACGTGGTTGTGGACGTGATGCGGAAATCGCGCGCTGAGATCATGGGGTGTCGTGGCAAGCACCAGGATTCCACCGCGCGCGTAGTAGGGGACATTGATCTCATTGATTGCAAGCCCAAGCGCGCGAATGTAAAACCAACAGGGTGTGGCCCCCAGCACCGGCTCAGAGGTGTCCCGCAGGGTGACATACGCAATCGAGCCGAGGCACCCAGGCCGGTATAGGTGGTTACTCGCCGGCGAGCCGAGGCCACCACGTTAGCATCCTCCATCCCTCCTCCAACTGTGAAACCAGTCCGCCGCCGGGCGGAACCAGCCGCCAGCTGTTGTGTCTCTGGGTTCTGGGGGCAACGCGCCGCTCGATGGCCCTGCTCGGTCGTGGTTAACGCGCAGCTGGTCTTCGAAAAGGCTTGCCTGGAACACGGGCGATGGCCCGTTTTCCGTCTGCCATTCCACGCCAGAGATGTTGCCTTCGTGAAGTTCTGTCGCCTGTTCGCCCGATCGCGCACCTGGGGCGTGGGGGCGATAGGCGCACGCTCGCGCTACTAGCAGATGGGAGTTCCCAATCACGAGTAGAAAGAGGGAGGTTTGGTCCTGTCACCCACGCTACGGACTCCTGAAGCAGCCTTCGAGAATGGCGCCTGAGCACGCGCGCCGCTCGGTCCCGTCATCGATGGTGAGGGCCAGCCGCTTCTCTCGTACAGGTGCTCCGGCCCACAAAGACATCCAGAGGTTTCACGGTCGGACAGTCACGCGACATAGGATACCAGAGGAAGGCAACAGCAGGACCAGCATTGGATGTCCGCAGCCTCTCGAGCAAAAAGATTCATACGATCTAGGATCTAGTTGTCATTACAGAATCCCATGGGCGGGCTCAATCGGAAGCCGTTGTCCTGTCTAAATGGCAAGTGTGGCGGCGTGAGCATCTTTGGTGTGGGCTGGTATTGATAAGCTGGCGTGAGCGGAGTCCTGGATCTGAGCGGAGAAACTTCAACTTCGAGTTCTGAAGCTCTGAGCGGTTCGGCATTGGATTCCCCCCGGCCACGCCACGTGAGTGAGGAACCAGCAGGCGGGAAGGCTTTGTTGTTGAAGGCGGCCACAAGTATGTGCCTTTTGAACTCCAGTCTTCCCAGGGTCATCAGCACTTAAGGGACCTATTCGAAGGTGTGCCCTGGTGAGCTGACGCTGGCCCCGCAATGAGTGTCTTCAAGACTGCTTATGTTGCCTTTGGGGTTGTCAAGACAAATCGAAAGGAACAGACAGCCTTCATCTTTCCGCTGACTTGGCTGAATGGGCCTTTGCGCTCACTGCCGTTGAATACCGTCCTTCTTTTGGGACAGCATCGGCAACTTGGGTGAAGCGATACAGTTGTCAATATTGCGATCAAGGGTCCCTGTTGATGTTTGGCAAAAGAGAAGGAGTCAAGAAGCAGTGGCCTTTGTTTCTGCTGGCTGGCATCTGGCGTATTGTCCTGGCTCCTTCTCTCATGCCCATGCGCACTACCGCTCTCCGGTGGGGGAGAGTTCTGCTTACAACAACGTCTGCCAAGCATGGTGGGATCCACGCCAGGCCCAACGCTGTGGGGCGCAGGTTGGTGTAGTCGAGTGGTCCATTTCCCGATATTTCAAGCGAAAGAACTGATGCACGATTGATCGTCGCTGTTCATCTGGGAGCCTAATACAACAGAGGATGAAGTCATTGAGACGCGTGGAGGCGACCGGTCAAACGATTGAACAAAGTTTAGCGCTTGGTCGTGGCGCCAGCTGAGGCCGTTCAACAAACAATGGGCAAACCGGGGATCGACATGGCCGTTGATCAGAGCCCGGTGGAAAGGCAAGGCGCTCCGTTTTCTGGGTTGGTAACTGACGCCTAAGCCGAGTCCGAACAAAGCCACCCAAGCTAGAAATTGGCCCAAACAGACAATGCCACGGCTTGTCTTTTTGCGGTGCTGATCGAGACATTGACTATCCTCAGCAAAATTATGCCACATCACTGATGTTGATGCTGACAATGCGGCACAACACGCAAGAATTGGCCTGAGAAATGGAAAGGAGGATCTTCGGGCCTCTTCTCAATCGTTTGCGGTTTTGGGAGTCGCCTTGAATGCCGGTAAATCCCCTGGGTTCCGCCCAATGCCTTCCGTGGATTCACGGCTGTTGCCTTTACTGCCTTTGTGCTCCTCTGAGCCTGAGGCAAGGTGACCTCCGAGACCGATTCGGTGCCATTCAATCCAGTCTGAATCAACTCGAACGCGGCAAAACAAGCGGCCAGAATCTGATGGACCCTCCCAAAGGAGCGCCGATCCGCTCGCGAGACGAGCACCTCCTCAATGCGGTCAGAATGGTTTTCGAGGCGGCTTCAAAACTTTCAGTTCCGCTGCGTCACAAACGGAATGCTTCTTTGCCAGAGCCCTGCGACGGTTCGGCAGGACAAGTGCAGCAGATGGGTCACAAGCCACCTCAGACAGGCCTCTGGGATCGGGTTACTGAGGCTACAGGTCCCTTCAGCGGATCAAAAGTCCCTCTGGAATATTGCTTACAGTCTTCAGGGCTGGTCGATCTTCTGCTGCGCTGAGCTACGATTGTGGCTGGGGGGTTTATTTCTGTTTTAATTGATCTGGCCAATAGTTAGCCGTACGACACGTTGGCTCCCTTGCCCACAAGACTATTTTTCTTGTTCCTTGATCTGGGGTTGTTGGGTTTCCCTTCTCAGTCTTGGTGATTGTTTGATGGGATTGATCACACGATCAATAATTGGGTTGTGATTCAATCCTCAACATCCAGGTTCTAATCGCTATCAGATGCGTGCAACCACCCTATGCAAAAAAGTGCTTAAAGGGATCGGTAGGTTTGACATGCATTCTTTTTTGAATCTATGCCAGCGATGTTAATCGTTGGAATTGACCCAGCCGTCCTCGCGGAGCGGGGGTGGTGGCCATTGCCATGGCTTTCTCTCCAGGAGTTTGCTGGAAGACATCGTGATGGAATTAAATACTCCTCTCAACGGATCGAT
>Ga0163217_1013195_pt1 | contig 10838 bp, 12 predicted proteins | sample SynspAceP_FD_185933 | JGI IMG/M metagenome (GOLD analysis project Ga0163217, IMG submission 185933) | Saline lake microbial communities from Ace Lake in Antarctica - Synechococcus sp. Ace-P (PacBio error correction) | ecosystem: Environmental > Aquatic > Non-marine Saline and Alkaline > Saline ...
GAGAGAGATGAAGCCGGAAGAAGAGACAAAGCGGGAGATGGCTCATCCAGTGCGCCAGCACCGAGATCAGCAGATATAGGTTGAGGGGAACAATGGGGATCTGAAGGCTGTCCAATCGCCTTGTTGATCGCTGGGGAGCCTCGTAGGCAAGTTGGGGTCAGCCCAAAAGATCGAATAGACGCACGACCTTGCAAAAACCTAAACTGAGGCTGCCCTTCGTTGCGCAGTCAATCGGCGAACTTGAACAGGCCAAGAGGGCCGGAGTCCAGGCCTCGGATTAAGATTTTTCCACTCTCCAGCGCCTCAACACAGCGGGCTTCAACAAACCTGCGATTCTGACAGCCCTTTGACAGCCCCGCACCCTGGGCTTTTTCCCAGCAGGCCGTTCGCTTTCGGCGACACCGATGCCGCCCGGCGTCTGCCTTCGCCATCAGCTGTTGTGCGCTGGTGGGCGACGAAGGCCCTACGAGCCAGAAGCCTGGAACAATTTCGGCATCCAGGCACCGCCCCTGTTTCCCAGCCCGTATGGAGGCGTTGGCCGTGGCCTGCGATCATTCACGTGCAGGCCCGATTTCCCTCAGGCCCCTGGCTGCGTGGACAAGCTTGCGGTTCAGCTCACGCCCCTGCCGCTTGACTCCGGCCCGCTTTGAGGTCCGCCTATGTCTTCGCGGCAGCACCGATGGGACAGCAGTGAGTGGCCCGCGGCCTCCACGCATTCTGGCGATCGAACCCTCCAGCGGCGCCGGCTGCCTGCTGCCGCCAGCCCTCGATCAATGTCAAGGCCTCCACGCGCCAGGCCCAAGCCTGACAAGTCCAAGCATGGCCTAGGGCCTTCGCCCAACACGGCCTCGCGCAAGGTTTGAGGATGTCCCAGGCGCTCTTTGCTTATGGCGCACCCATCAGCTTGGAGGCCCTGCTGGCCTGGATGGATCAGTAAAGCCAGCGATCAACCGCCTTTGCGCTGCCACAAAAGGGAGCTGGCAGGCCTTTTCGCCAGGATCCAGAAACCGCCTCTCTCAAGACCACGATGCTAAGGCCCCTGAAGACGCGGGCGGTGATATCGAGCGTGCCGGCAAGGTGCCTGGCCGCCGAAGTGGTCCGCCATCATCTTCTTTCCTGAGATTGGGGGGCCACGGTGCAGTTTTGGCTCCGGAGCTGCCGCTGTTTTGACCGGGGGCTAGTGCCATCGAGAACACAAGACCGCTTTGGCTCTCAATGAAGGCACGCCGATTCTGGGAATGCATCGGGCTGGCGCACAGCGCGTGGCCTTTGATCTTCACCCAGGTGGCCGGGCAGGGAGATCCAATCAGTGCAACTCGCCCAGATCCGCTATCTCCTGGAGCCGCAGATTCGCTGCAATGTGGGTGATGACCAATATGATGTCGATCACGAACAGGCCAGCGCCATCGTCGCCAGATAATCGCGCCAACCGCGAGCGTGATCCGGGCAGCAACGATGATCATGCCCTCGGGTGGAATTGGACCGTGCTGCGGTGGGGGCGCTCGGTGATCGGACTGGGATCCCCTGGGATATCCGCGGGGCACCGCCAATGCTTTGTGGCTGGCCTTTGAGCATTCCCTTCGATCTTCGCGGGCCCTGCCGGACGATCCTGGCGGGGAACACCGATGATGAATCCGATTGCGGCCCCGCTGCAATGCCCAAGCCGATGATTCTGCTGGCCGGCTGGGGAGAGCGGGGATGGTGAGCCGGGCGACCCGGGGAGCTCCAAGAACCTCTGGGCACCTGGCCTATCTGCTGGGGGTCCCAGCGAGCTGGCCAATCAGGCTATTTCTGTTTTATAATGCCGACCGCCGGACATCGGATGGCGAGTGAGATTGAACTTGCAATCCGTCCGCCAGTCACAGTGGCGGAATGTTGCACGCCATCGAGTTCGTTCTGCCCAGGACTTGCACACGCTCACCCCGACGACGGCTCTGAGGGTCAACCAGAGGCGTCGCTCGCACACCAAGCGACCTTCGCGCAGAGCCTCAAAATCGCCCTGGCCTTCGGCGCGGTTTTCAGCCGTGGTGCACGACGCCGAACAGATCGCGAGGATCTGCTCTGGCTGGGCCCCTTCTGCTTCCGGGCCCGCACAATGCCACGAATCGTGTCGGCGAAACCGAGTCCGAGCCGGGAACGGGAGGCTCCTTTGTGATCTGAGTGGCGAAATCGCGCTGTGCCGGAGGCCTGACCCGATCAGCGCCCTTTTGAATGTCTGCCCCACGGTCAGTCTCCACGAATTTACAGACCCTTCGCCCCCCATCGTGATAGCCGCTGGATTGCATGTGACGTTCAAAGCACCACAGCCGGACGCACGATTTTTCTCGGTCGGATCATAGATGTCGCAGACATGGCGCGATGTCCCATGTCAGGGCAACGGGGGTTTGTGGCTGCAGGGAATCCTCGGATTGTGGGGGATTATCGTACGGAAAGGATGTTTAAGCGAGAAGTAAAATTCATGGGCACACCAGTCAGGGGAGGAGCAGGGACAGACCAATGTGAAATGGTTGATCGTATGGGGATACGCAGGCTTTGCAGGCTGCCGACTATAGCGGTCCGTAGAGGATGTCCAGGCTCATATGCATTTTCGCTCCTGCGTCGGCTCCTGGTGCTTGCGGATCCGGGACAGCGGGCTACCCAGGGAGTGGCGAGATATCTTCGCTCCGCCAAGTGCTAGCGAGGGCGGTTTTGGCGCCCGGGCAGGCACAGAGCCCTTCACCAGGTTGACGGCGGCAGGCCGGTCGCAGGGATTGGTAAGGAGCAGACGGACTTGGAGGTCGGGGAGGCTAGGGGTATGCTTATTCTAGGGGGGGTAGTGCTGATGGACGCGAGGGGACGAGGCAGAGGAGGGGGCATGGTCGAGGGAGATAACAAAGTAGATGGCGGGATTGGGGCAGGAGAGACGGTGCCAGCTTGTTTTTCCGTCAAAGCAGGAGTCCTGCTGCGATGCACCGATGATCTGGTTCTAGTCAGGCTGGGCCTCCACGTGCGCAAGTGACCGGCCGAATATTTCAGATTCGATGGTGCCTACCGGGATTGGTTGGTGGGATAGCCGAGGTGTCGACGTGCATGAGCAGCGAAGAGAAATGGGCCTAGGATCAGAACAATGGGGACTGAGTTCACCAGCAAGCTGCACCTTTCTTTCCGCGTTGCGTCCGGGTAAAAACACGTACATCATTAACGTCCTCTGGGGCCCCCAAGAGCGGACCGCTGCCTGCTCGCAGGCGGACTGGCTTCTTCTGGGTATCAAACCGGGCCGGCCTGGCAGAATGGGGGGGGTGTTGCCCTTCACACCCCTGGCGTGGCTGGGACTAATGGCTCCCACCCGCGGGGGAATGCCTTCGGCCGCGCCTTCTCGTCCCTGGCACAGGGGCCGTCCAAACACCTCGCTGGGGCGAGACCCATGCTCGACCAGCACCTACCACCGCAGGGTGGATGACAGGCCGCTGCTCAACCTACGGCCGCGGCACTTCACGCGGCTGCGAATCGTTACTAACAGGCTTTCCGCTCATGCCGGCATTGGAATGGTCTTGCCTCGAACTCCAACACTGTTCAAACAACCCTTGTTGGGAGCAGGGGGGCTCCTGTAAGGGGGGGGGCGCAAACGGCAGGATTGGCTGGCGCGAACGGGCCTGAACTCCCACAGCAGAAAGGCGACGACTCCAAGGCCATCGCCGGAATTGCTGGGCCTTCGGATTGCAGAACACCGGGGGGAACGGGGGGGCGGATCGGGGGGCCTATGAATCTTCGCCTGGTGAGATCGAGGCGATCGACGGAATCCAACTCCTCCGTATATCGAGAAGCGTCCTGACAGCGGGGCGAAGGACGCGGACAGTGTCGATCAGGAGCAACTTGACTGGCTCCGGATCGGTTGGTGGGCCTCCTGGCGGCAACCCCGCCGTGCGCGGAGCGTCTGGTGCTTCACCAAATCCGCCGTATGTTGAACCGGAAAGGCCGACCAAGTGGTTCACGGGGGCAGGCAACCCTGGGGTCCGTTACGCCCATCGAACTCCGGGGCCCCGGGTTGCTCGGATCAGGTGGCCGCGGGAACTGGAGGTAAGCTACAAGTTCAGCAAGGTGCAGAAGCCAACCCCCTGCTGGATCTTGGTGCTTGGAAGCCGGGCAACGCGGCTCCTGCTGGGAGCTGCTGCGGTAAGCGGGGGGCGGACCCACGGGCCATGGCGGACGCCCGAGCCATTTCCTGGCTGGAACTGTGGGGGCAGCGGCCTTACAGGCCTTGCGCTGTCCGGGTTCCCAGTCGGAGGGAGCGACCTTTTTTTTGGAGAGGGGGGGAATCAAGGCCGGGCAGTTTCCAGACAGGCCTCAACGGGCAAAGTTGAAAGGGGTAATCGAAGGGGGGTGATTGGTGTTGGGGCAGCCGTAACACTTTCAGCATTAAGTTGTGCAGGGCTTCGGGCCAGGCGTTGCGCGGCTGTTTTGAGTGACCTGCAAGGCGGCCACCGGGTTGGGGCCGGGTACCGACGGCCAGATGAGGACGATCCGAATCAACAGTCACCGCCCAGGCATCATTGCAACCTTTGCACCTCTGTCGCAATCCATCACACCTCCGGCCACTACCAGACAGGCCTGTTCATCACGGCCGCGCAGTGTGGCACAGGCCACGCGCAGCCCTGCGGTCGGCTTATGACGTGATCATCGGTTACAGGCCTGCGTGGCCCGGAGAGAGATGGTGAACACCGCATCCGAGAGCCCATAGCGCCTCGGACGCTTGGTCCACCGCGTCGTAGCGACTGGATGATATTGGTGGCCGGAAACCCGGCGCCGTAAGCATCAATCCGCTGGGAGACCGCCCAGAACACTTGGGGAGTCTTCCGGTTACCCCAACCGAGGGTTCTTCATGTGTCTATTCTGTTTACTATTCACGGGGCAGCTTTCCTCTGATCCATCGGCGAGCCACGCCCGCGACGCCAGCCACAGCACAGCGTGGAAACCGGGAAATGAGACCCCTTGTTTGTTGTCAGCGTCGGTAGGGCACATGAACTGTCCACATCGTAATGCACGCCCACCGGGGTGGAGGCTGGGTTGAAGGCGGGCAGGTGCAGATCAAGCGGAAAGCTAGTTCTTTTTTTAATAAATATTCAATTTTATAGGGGCGCCGTGCCCCAAGGGGCGGTGCCCCCCACCGGGCCCGCCGCCGAGCTGGCCATTGCGAGATAGCGTCTAAATAATATGTTCAAGGCTGTAGCTGGAAAACTGGCCCATCCAACCCTACACAGATGCCTGCGCATAGGCTGGTCCTCGAAGCCGGGTGAATTCCGCGCCTGTCTGGTCGATAATTCTGTATTTGCTCGGGCGAGGCGGGGGGTCTGCCTAATTGGGGCCGAGAGTAGGTGGCCCCGAGAGAAAAGGAATCGACGTGCGTGCCGCCACGCTGGTCCCGTACCAGCGCCGATTTTTTAGTTGACGGGTATTAGTACGCGAAGCCAGGCACACCAGATCAAGATCAGAGCGATTCGATGCGAGGCGGAAAGCTTCGACTCGGGCGTCGGCACGGAGGCTCGATGCGCCAGCAATGAGAAGCGCAGAGCAGAGCCGTTTCCCACGGTCCTGTGCGGGAGGGTCCAATATGCGAGCGGCCACTCGGAGTGGTCGTGAACTTTGGCGCGCTCGCTCTCCGGGTGAGGGTCGGTGGTGTGGGGGGGGGGGGGGGGCAGGTAGACGCTGCAGAGAGCCAAGTGAAAGCAGCATAGACTACGGTGAGAGAATAGAGCGCGAGAGCGGAGGCTATTGAGGCCGAATGGCGGCGCAGAGAGCAGACGAGGCGACGAAGCATCCAATGCTTAGGCCACCAAATCGAGGCTGACAACTGTGATAGCCGAGCATCTAAAACCGAGATCTCAAGGCTATAGGAAAAAAATATGTTATCAGTGGATGTCGTTTCACCCAGCTCTTTCTGCCCATAGCAGCACCAGATGCCTAGGCATCAGCTTTTTCAATGCGGCATTCGTCCAGGTGTTTATTTCGGCTGCGAAGATTATTGCCTGATAGCGTCGTGTCGAACGCCCCTAGCTCGCTGGGAGAACTGTTCGCGGAAAACGTTGAAACGGTGACTGGCGAGAGGCTGCCTCGAGGTTGAGTAGCGGCTGTTAGCGAATGAACCTACGTCGAGACCTGTTTCATGTGCGGTCTCTCAGGTACCGAATCCTGCGCCGATGCAACATTCTTGATGCGCTGTTCAGCTCCAAAGCGGTCGTTGACCAGTTGGCCTGACGCGATAGGTATTGAAGGGTGCGAGCCGCCATATCATTATGGGGGTCTTCCGTGTAGCGCCTGTCTTCCCGTAGTCGGGCACCGACGACTTTTCAAAAACGGCGTGTGCCAGAGCGGGTTCTTACTGTGCTTCTAACAAAAATGTGGCTGGCGCCTTGGAATGAGCTCTGAATTCGTCCTGCAAAGGCCGCAGCGAGAGCGATAGTCCAGTACTTCTGTCGCCCAGACTGGCGGCAGCCCGCTTGATTGCCCATTTGCGAACCTCGCTCATCATGAAAGCGATGCGAAAGGCTGGTTCCACGGCTCTTGGTTGCGCTGTAGGCAACTGTCCGTGGCTGCCATCGTCATGTGTTGTGCGTTTGAAGCCCTCCGTTAAGTCGCCGGAGAGTCCCAGGTCCAGGGACGGGGTCTTGGCATCTCCGCCAGAGACGCCAGGCTGCGGCCTACGCCGACCAATGGGCGCCAACGCCTGCCGAAGAGGCTGGCTGCCAAACGCCGGTTTCGCCCGCGGCCGCTGACGGGTAATCATACTGGATCTCACCTGCCGATGGCATTCGGATCCGGTAAAGGTGCAAGAGCGGCCGCCACGAAACCACTTCAACGCCGTTCGATTATTAAGCTATTGATTCAGCAGTTCCATGACTGAGGCCAGGCCGCCTGGATACTGTCAGAAATGCCGCTGCCGTCAACCAGCACCAGAGTCCTGTGGCGTCTGGAGCGTGCCTGCGTCAGGTAACAGGCCGGTCAGCGAGCCGTGGCACCGTTGCCCGGGGCGAGAGTGCAGCCCCGGGACGGCGGTTGCAGCAGGTCAGCGGGTAGACGTCGGCTAAGGTTCCAGCGCCTCCATGTCGGGTCAACGTGTGTGAAAGACGCTGTGCCTGGCCGCTTGAAACTTCCACCTTGCCGTTGCCGCTTGTTCGATACGAGTATGGCAAGTCCCACTGACAGTAATCAAGCGGCAGCCCAGGCCTGTTAGCCTGGGCATGCTTGCCGCACAGCATGGCGGGCGCTAGGAAAAAGGTACTTGTTCATGCATGCAATCCTCAAAAAAGGAAAATGCGTTTTGAGGAGGTCGGAGAAGCCCAGCGGAAATCTGCGGTCAAACCGGAGGGGAACGGCCTGCATCTGACCCGCGGGTTGACCGCTCCTCCGCGGACCACCTTCAGCTATGCAAATCCGCCGGCGCGCTGGAACACAGTGCGCCTTCGCGTAGTCGCCTTTCGCACAAGGGCCCGTCTCTCGGCTCGGAAAGTACGCAAGTAATGCCGGCCATTCACCAATACGCGGACGTACAGTGGCCTTTCGTGCGCATTACGCACAAGACCCATATCAAAAGGCGCTGTGATCCTTTACCGTTTGCGTGGGCAGCGGTCGGGGTTCTGCACCGACCTTCCCGTTCACACCCTGTGGTTTGATGGCTTCGGCAAGGGGCACCCAGTGGCGCTCGAAGCGGGATGGACCTCTAGGGCTTTAGCGTCTGGCGCGTCAAGTGACCACGCAGACAGCCAAGCGGGCCTTTGCCGGCCCCCCATAAGGAATCAAACCGTTGGCAGGTAGCCGCTGGCCGAATGGCGTGCTTCGATGCCGGCCGCGTCCAGCCGGGCATATTATCGGCCAGCATTTCTCGGCAGCCTTGGCAAATGCTCTACGCGAAGTATCGGGCAGGCCCAGGTTGAGATGCGTAAACGGCCTGCCCTGGTTTCAGCAGCCATTCGTTAACCGGCGCTACCGGAGGCTCCGCCATGATGGCGTTTTTCTTCAGAGTCACGCAACAGCTCATGGCTGTCCTGCCAAGCCGTGCTGCAAGCTTCAGTCGCGCTATCTATGGTTTGACAAAGCTGCATGTTGCCACGGTAGCAAATCAGTTATCGCGTCAGCACGCTCTGAGCGCTGTCTGGCCATTGCAAGGCTCCCCAAAACAACAGGATCCGCGACCTTTGCTACCCCTGACCGGGTGACTCAGGCTTCTTCTTGCGACCGCGATGGGTGACGTGTGCTCCAGTGCCGACTCGAATCAGAGGGCCCGTTGTCGCCGGGCCGGTGCCGGCCGCGCGGCGATAACGCCACGGGCGGGCCGCGGGATCCACCCGGAGCTAGTGCAGAAAATCCCCGAGCTAGGCGGCAGACTCTGAACGGGTTTTCATTTGACTGTTCAGCGGCGAGGGTGGCCTATGGAATAAGCGGCCGTAGCATGCGAACACACCACCACTGATCTGTATGCGTTGCCATCGGGGGCCCACCGAAGCGGGCGGTATCCTGCAGAGAATTATTTATGGCGTGGACGCAGGTGTCTAAGAGGTACAGGACATTCGCCGGCAGGTGTGCGCGGCTAACAGCCCTTCTCAAGGCGGCGCGAGAGAGCCCAGGCCGAGGCCCCGGGCCAATCTAACTCTAGCATTTGCGTGACAGCGGAGACCGAAAGTGACAGGTCAGCAGTCCGATAATTCAAGAAATTCCATAGTCACGCAGCCCCACATCATGGATCCCAATCTGATCAGTAGGTCGCGCTTGATTAGAAATATGATCGTAGTATAGGATTCTAGTGGGCCATCGAACATCTACGCGCATTTGGCGCCCCTCGCAGTTCCCATGCCCCGCCCAGCCCAGGTGTACAGGCAGTGTTTGTTCGCGTCAATAGGCTACGTCAAAATAGCGGAAGTACCGGATACTTCTCGCTGAATAGCGATCAGGTCCGAGCCTTCTTCATCGCCGGGTGTAATATAATTGCCCACCAGGCGTTTGGTCTTCGGCGGCCATGTCCCGATAGCCCATTGGCCGAACACGTTCGAGTTAACTTGGGTTTTGCTGACGCCCGTTGCTTGAGCCGGCTGGGCTCCAGCTTGGTAAATGCATGTAAGCCGAAATGGGATCGGCCTTCGGCTCAGGGAGAGCCCTTGCCTTTTCCTGGGTGGACTTACGTGCAGAAATTGCGGGCCTTTCAGCTCGCGCATATTGCCCCCAGGGTCCCGCGATTCAGGTCGCAGATCGCTGGCCAATCGGATGGCCACCCGATATAGTTTCCAGCCCAGCTCTCGAACGGTGCCCGGTATCTCAAGCCATGCCTTGGCAATGCTCGCCTCGTCTTGCGCGCCAAGTTCCCCAGGCGGGACGGGATTTTCCGACAGAACCTTTGCTGCCCTCTGCAGCATATGCGAATAGGTGCGGCGCTGGAGAGAATCTTGGGCCAGTAAGTTGGCACAGCCGCCGACGTTGCACGCGAGACGACATGCTCGTGTGTCGTTGAGCACGACTAGCCCTATTGGCTTCCCGCCCGAGGCATGAATTCAGCGGCCCCTGCGAAGGCCATTGCCCCCGCGGCTCAGGGCGCCATCGGCCAATCACTCGCAACTGGTCCGACGCGGGTCCCGAGCCCTTGCAAGCCGCGAAAGCCACTGCCATGCCGAAGCCCGCGCTTGAATGCGAGGTGCGTGGATGGCCAACGAGCCGAAGGTGTCGTAACGGGCTTTTCAACTGCGCCGTGGGAAGGCGGCCAGACCGTCCTTCGGCCCGCCAGCGTGCTCATCTGCTCGCCGGCGGCCGGTCAGAAATCTTGTGCGTAGGCCTGGTTGGCCCCACGTCCCCGACGTACCGCGTCACTTCGGGCTGTCTGATTAGATATATAGTGGAGGGCCACGGTCTACGTTCAATACGCCTAAACCAGCGCCGAAAGCCCCCCGCGTCCTGACTGACGGTCCACAAGCAGGTACAGCCGCGGAGTCGTCGGCCAGTTCGCGCAGGCCGATGCTCATCCAGCTCACGCAAGGCGTAGTCAGTATCGCTCAGGCGCGTCCAGCCCAAGCGGCGTCGCGGCCGTTTCGCGGGTTTCGTGAAAAGGTTGCGTGGCACCGCAAACAGGCTCTGGGTGCCGTATCGCGTGCAGAATTAAAACGGCAAGTTTAACTGATGCCGCGCCCCGTAGCCCCAACTATGCGTGTCCGGCGTAAAAATGCCCTTGCACAATAAATCCCTAATTGGCGCAAGCCGCAGGCCCTTCGTCGCCAAAGCTTAGCGCTTCGACCCGCCCTGGCTGCGCAGCGGATCCACCAGGGCCCGTGCAATTGTCCAGCGAGTAAGGCCGGATAGGTAGGCTTGTCGTCGGGCGGCATCAGCAACCTTGCTGTTTGCCCAGCACGCTGGTTGTCGCTTCGATATCGATGATGGTCGTCCTGACTGGAACGCCAGGCCAATTGCAGTGCGCCATAGCGCCTTCAGCGCTCTGGAGCTGGCTTTCGTCCAAACCCTGTTTCGCTGCAAGGACGCCAACTGCACCGCGGCCGCGAAAGAGTGCACCGTGTTTTGTGCTGGTGCAATCTGCTCAAAGCGTGGGCAGAGGTCCAGCTGTCTTCCACCGACGGCGCCAAGATCGCTAAGCCTGCCCGAGCCGACCCATGCCCGTGGCCCGCGGCGCAAGCTAGCAGGTCGATCAATGTCGCAGCGAGTCTCGCTTCAGGGTCCTGCGCCTGGCCAGCCCACTGAATGGCCAGCGCCCTGCAAGGCATCCCCGCGAGAATCGCGGTGTGGCTTCATCATAACGGCATATGTGGCAGGTCGGGTGCCACGGCGCATAGTCATCATCCGTCCATTCGCTTGGCAGGTCGTCATGATCA